>SKEK01000245.1_pt1 | contig 33473 bp, 25 predicted proteins | sample 4826761 | NCBI WGS metagenome assembly SKEK01 (sample SAMN11008811, study PRJNA524170) | human gut metagenome | biome: Human fecal sample; material: Feces; isolation source: fecal sample from pouch patient p32 | host: Homo sapiens | place: Israel: Tel-Aviv | collected 2015-10-13 | reverse complement strand
GTCGTATGACGCTCCTAAGCTCGCCCCGTCTTAATGCACCTTATGGCGCTTGGTGCTTTCTGACTCGCCCGGCGTGAGTGCCACGCGGGTAGAACCCGCTGTCTTAATGCACCTTATGGCGCTTGGTGCTTTCTGACCAACGACCGTGGCGGCGAGTTTGTCGGCTATATGGTGTCTTAATGCACCTTATGGCGCTTGGTGCTTTCTGACCAGCCCGAAACCGACGTCCGAATCCTAGACGCCTCGTCTTAATGCACCTTATGGCGCTTGGTGCTTTCTGACTGCCCGGCGTGTCGCGCCCCCTGTGACCAGGGGAAACGCCATGCCGGATCGCCAGTGGTCGAAAAAGCACCCCTCCGACCAGCAAGCACAGGGTCAGAATATCAGACTTTTCATTGTGATTGCTCGCATCGCAACGGACAGCCCGCAGGGCGAGTTTCGCCCCGGAAATCGGTTCCCTTATCGGCGTGTCGCCAGGCCGCAACGCTCCATGCTTGTAGAGTAACTATAAGTTTCTTGAGTGGAAGGACAGACAATGACGACACTTGCCACGGCCTCGTCCCTGAGAGAAGCGCTCACTCCCGAGGCCCTTACTCGCGCCAGACGCAGACTCCTCACAGCACACCCCGACCCAACCAATCCGCACGCCGTCACCCCAGGAAGTCTCACTGACGGGCAGCTCCGCCTCCTCGCCGCGAGCGACTGGGTGCCGCCACGCATCGACGCACTCGACGGGAACACCATTGCAACAGTGGGCCCCATCACTCGGGCGCTCCTGGCCGAATCGGTGCGCGAAACCCTCGAACGCCACCTCACCGCGGAACGCCCCCACGGCACCTACGACGACACGCGCGCAGGACACGACGCCTTCAGCAGGGGAGTTGCCGACGACTACGACCACGGCAACCACCACCTCGCGCGAGCCACCATCCGCGTCGCCGACCCGGGCCTCGTGACCTGCGCGGGCCTTTCGGCACTGGGCCTGCCCGACACCGACGCCACCATTATCGACGAACTCGCCCAGGCCTCGGACACCAACCTGATCGTGAGCGTCCTCGCCGACGCGGCGCTGCTGGACCTTGACAGATACGCCACTGGGCGAGGCCTGCGTTACTCGCGCGTCGGAACCACTCTCATGCTCGCGGCGCCAAGTGAGCAGCGCTTGGCCGAGGCCATCGACACTGTCGCGGCCGCGGCCATCAACGCGTGCGCGCGCGTCACCGACCTGACGACCCAGCACATTGACGAGGAGAAAGCGCTCGCGAGCGTTGGCATCGACCCGTCGATCACCCGGCCCAGCGACGAACCCACAGGCCAAGCCGACCGTATCCTCTACGTCGGCCGCGACGGCGCACGCGTCCACGTCAAAGCGGGCCGCGTCCTCGTCGACGCGCCCGGCTCGCTGCCCGCGACCTCCGTGCCGAAAAACAGCGTCACGCGCATCGTTCTGTCCGGAAACGTCGGCCTGTCCGCTGGCGCGCGCTCGTGGGCGATGCGCGGCGGCGTCGACGTCGTGTGCCTGTCGCGGCGAGGCTCCTACCAAGGCACCCTCATCGGTGCGAACAGGGGTGCACACGCCAGTCGGCTCCTCGCGCAAGTGGCCCTCACTGGTGACCATGAGCGGCGCGTCCGCCTGGCCGCCAGCCTTATTGGCGCGAAAATCCGCGGCCAAATCCACGTCCTCACCCGCATCGCCCGGCGCGACGAAGCCGTACACGTCGCCGACACGACCGCACACATGCACGCTTGGCGGCGCTCCCTCGCGGGCGCGCGCACCCTCGACGAAATCATGGGCATCGAAGGCGCGTGTTCCAACGCCTACTTCGACGCGCTCGCCGCGTGCGTGCCCGCCGACGTCACCTTCGACGGGCGCAGCCGACGCCCACCCCGCGACCTACCCAACGCCGCCCTGTCCTACGGGTACGCAATCCTCCTGTCCGAATGCGTCGGCGCACTCCACGCCGCCGGGCTCGAACCATCCCTCGGCATCGCGCACGCACCCACCGACAAGCGGCCCAGCCTGGCGCTGGACCTCATGGAACAGTTCCGCCCACTCCTGGTGGACCAAACCGTCATGGCACTCCTGCGCACGCGCAAACTCCGACCCGAACACGGTGTCGTCGAGGCCGGGGGAGTCTGGCTGGGCGGCGACGGCAAGAAAATCCTCGTCGACGCGTACGAGGCCGCCTGCCAGCGAGCCGTCACCGGCGCCCTCCCCGGATACTCGAGCTCGTGGCGCAGACACATCGCCCACTCCGCGCAGATGCTGGCGTGCGCCATCGCCGAACCCGACTACCAGTGGAGCGGGGTCGCCTGGCGATGATCTACATCATCGCCTACGATATCGCCGACAACAAACGACGGCTCCGCGTCGCCAAAACACTGGAATCCTGGGGCTACCGCATCCAAGAATCCGTATTCCAGCTCCGCCTCGACAGCGCAACGCTGGCGCGCGTGCGCTCTCGGCTCGCCGCCCTCATCTCCGAGACCGACGACGTCATCCACATCTACCCCATCTGCTCATCCTGCGCCGACCACGCCGACATACTCGGCGCGGCCATAGCGCTGGACGACGTGGGGCTGTGCCGGGGAGTGTGGTGAGGGCTAGTGGCGAGTAACCCGACGGAGACCGGGCCCTGGCAGGGGTGCAAGTGCCTTCGACTTACGGGGCGAAGATGCATTTTGCGCAGCGTTGCTCGTGGGTGTCTGTCCTGCGGCTGTATGAGGCGCTCCTGTGGTTAGAGGGGACGTGGTTCTGGAATCGTTGTCTTCTTCGAGGGCTAGCATTCTGAACTCGAAACGCTGAGCCTCGCCCTTGATTCGCTTCTGCTCATACTCCTTGAAGTAGTCGATAATTGATGACTTCTTATCGGAATTCGGGTAAGGCGTGTATAAAACGGGGTCCCGTTCCTGGTTTTCGTCTTTCGTCCACCCATAGGCGGAGCGTACGAAAGCGAGCACGGCAGGCGAAGATTGCTTCGCAATGGTGCCAGGAAGTGCTCGCGTAATAGATTCTGGTACCTGGGTGGCAGTATCTTCGCTCTCACTATCATCCCTGGAGGTGCTGCGGTAGAGGTTGGTGTCGAGATGCTTGTAGCCTTCCGCCAGTGACAGTGAATCGTGGATTGAGAGAATCTCTGCGGAAATAGATGCTGTACCTAGTCCCAGGGGCTTACCTAAGCCAAGATGGAAATATCCTTCCTTGCCAGGCCCTCGCTCCAACTCGGGGACAAGGTTTGATGGTGTGAGCAGCCAAAGGATAGTTGAAAGCTCCTGCGCGGTGAGTCCTTCAAAGCGCAGTACTGACACCAAAGTGGCTTCCGGCATAATGTATGAGCCAATGAGAACTTCTGAATCAGTAAGTTCTCGATTCTTCTTGTTGAGTACGGAGGGCTGTGACGCTCCTTTGCTCGTCAGGAACCGGTGTGTGGGGTAAGTCTTACGTATGAGTGAATGCTGTGTGGTAAAGCATTTGGAACGCTCGAGCTCGAAAATGCCGTCTCCTGACCTGGATCGGAGATAAGGCTGTGCGGTCGATGGCTTTGGGCTTGCGAGAATTGGTGGAATCCAACCGCCTTCGTCCGCTCTCTTAAGGCTGTCAGTGCATAGATGCGCGTCCTTGAGATATATCCGCCCCTTCAGGGCAGGAGAAGAATCTTCTGATGTGCTTTGTGTTACGAACCCCCACAGGCGATCTGCAGCCGTCGCTTCTTCGAATGAATGTGCTGGTCTGACATCTGTTCTGTCGGCAATTTCGGAAGGGGAATCGGAGCTTAAGGAAATGGAACGACCTAAATAGGAATAGACAATTTCCCTACCTTTGTGACGATGGTTGGTGGTGAATACTGGAATTCCTGGTTCTGTCGTAGCCTCCTCGATAAGTGCCTGGTAGATGCGTTCCTGAGTCAGGTGCTCCTCTAAGTTGCGTTTTCCATATCTCTTCGTGATTTGGGACAGTATTCGCGTAATGAGCGAATGCTGACCGCTTTCCTTTGTGCCGTTACTCTGTTCTTTCCGATGCTGGAAGCGAGCACCTGCTAAGACAATGTGAGTAAAGCGTGAGATTTCTTCCGGATGAAGTTGGATTTGAACGACCTTCCCGCGTTTTGCGTAGAAAATGTATTCATTGTATTTCGTGTCGATTAGTCTCTTGTCGTCTGGGAGTTTGCCATCCTTGTCGGGTGTGTTCAGGCGTACGACCCAGCCACTTCGTTGAATTTGTTTGATTGCGCCTGTTGATTCTGGATGTTTAGGTGTGCAGATTGGGATTTCTGCCACTTTTGAGACCACCATCTTCTTCTGGCCCCAGAACTTTTGTTCAAATGCGTCAAATGAGTCGATCTTTGCTAAGTGTGTCGTGTTTTTGCGCACTTCCTCAAGAAGCTTGTTTACTGCGGTAATTTCTTCGGGCTCATGGCGTCGTTCAACCTGCTTATAGATTGGTTGACCATTTTGTGTAAACTTTTGCTTTCCTTTGTTATCGCGGAGTGGTTCGCGCGTGTAGCCGCCGACAACCTCGCAATTGTTTGTAGTGAAAATAACGCCTGACTTTATGGAATCGGGCAGAATTGCATAGTCTTGAATGTATAGGTTCCATTGTGTTGTTTTTTCATCGAACCTCAAAAATGCTGCTTGACGCTTAGGCTTATGATCTGGTGTATAACGGAATTGGGGTAGTTTTGTGTGATCTCCGAATACTCTGAATCGTGACTGGGTAATCTCTTCGAAGGCAGATGAAAGTACCCCTTTTAGTGAGGTCGCGGGGATTATCGCATCTCGAGCGGTTGTTGCGCCGTCAGGATTGCCGCTTGCGGAGGGGACTACTAGCCGACCGGTGGTGTCGCGACATGCCGTAATGAGTGGCGTCTTCGTTTCGATTGTGAGTTTGAGCGTGCCGGAGTAGGTGCCTGGAGCCAGGTGGTCTAGTGGCGCAGGTTCGCCATCTTTAAAGAAGAGTTCGTTTTCACCGTCTTTAAGGAAGGGATCGTCGCTCCTCAGTGTCGGAATCCCGTTGTATGCGTGATGAAAGTTGCTCATCGTCCCCACTCTCCCGTAAATAGCTGGTCTACCACGACCGTGTTTCCGTACTTATCTTCTTCTTGGATGAACTCAAGTGCCGTCATCGGCGTTGTGGCGGCGTGTTGTTCGTCTTGTTCTGTCTGACCAGTGCTGGTATCGGGGGCAGACTCTTCTTTGCGAGTTGCAGCAGACTTATGCTGCAGATAGCTCACCTTGTGGAACCAGCCGCTGACAGATACTGATTCCGTGCCTTCAGACGATGCCTTCGGTCTGTCGGAGGTGAGCGTCAGGTCGACGGCACCCACGCCGTTTACCCAACGGAACTCGTGAGCCAGAACGTCGCCCTCTGCAGGTTCATCGGGCAGTTTCGCCGGGACCCACAGACGCAGTTCGAAGATCTTCGTCGGATCGAATTCTCGTCCATCGATCGGCGAGACCAAGAGCTTCGGTGCCCCGGCGGAGGATCCCTTATCGAAACCTAACACGGTCCACGTCCCGTTGGTCGCGAACGCCAGGCCCTGAACATCCCCGCCCGAATACGTCAGTGCGCATACGAGGAAGGCATTCAAGCATGGTGTGTCACCAGAATCAGCGGGAATCGGTGAGCGTGTCAGTATCGCTTTCTGATTCTTGTCAGTCATCGGCGGCTCCCGTCCCTTCAGATTGTTTACGCGCGGCTCCCGGGCCGTTCTCTAGGCGCTTAGACCAGTCCGTTTTTTCGTACTTAGCCTTTAAATGTTCCAGGACCTGTTCCGCGAGCTTGCACTGCCCCTCGTAGAGGGTGTCAGTCATGACGCCAGCGCCAGTTGCCGGCTGCTGCAGTGCTTCGCAACCAGTGAAACTCCACGACGGAAGGTCAACTCCTTTACGGCCAGCCCCCTCTACCTTGATCGTTGAAACGACGACCTGGCCCAGGCCTCGCGTCGAACGGCTACCCAAGGGGAGAGTGCCCGCGGACAACTCCGCGAGCACCAAGCTGAGCAGGACGTAGGCAGCGCGAGCGTAGGGAGCGTAAACATCCTCCTGTTGCTGAGAATCCTTCTGACTATCCTGCGGTGTCTCTTTTGTCTCTGCCTCTTTGGGCTTGCTCTTAGCTTCCCCTTTCTCCGCTTCGATGTTGCTCAGGAGCTGGCGCAGATCAATGTCGATCGTGATCGGCTCCCACTCGGTGCCCAGATACACGGCCTCAGTGAAGAGCCCGCCGTCGATGACGCCGCCCGTCCACCGATCAATCGCGTTGTGTGTGACTTCAACGCATGTTCCGGTCTTCTTCGACAGGCAATCGTGAACGGTGAGGGCACCCCGGTACTCCGTACTGCCGAACATGTACCGGACCAGGTTCGGCTCCGCGGCGATCTGTTCGTGGAGATCATGGGTTGTGAACGTGGACAATTCGCCTCTTGCTGCGAGGACAGTCCGCGCGATGCGCGAGGCCCGCGAGCGCAGCGCACCGCGAATCGAGGTTCCCGGGATGAGGAGTTGGGCGTTCTCCCACTCCTCTGATGGATCCCGGAGCGGATAAACGACCTCGTGAACCTCCTCTTCGATGCCTTTCTTCTTATTCTCTGCTTCTTGTGCGGCCTTGCGCTGCTTCGTTAGCTTTCCGTCCTCGGCGACGAAAATGCCTGTGGGTGACCACCAAGTGATCGTGATGCGTGCGGGCTTTTCCAGACTCCAACCGCCCAGTTTGAGGGGGAGCGACGTCCCTTCCTCGTCCTGACCGATGAGTGCGTTGAGAACGTCCGCGGGTGTAGTCAGCGTACCGGCATCGGTCGTCCCGCTGGAGCGACGGAGTTTCGGCTCAATAACCTGGATTGTTCCCTGGCCAGAGCCTGTGCGGCCACCCAAGGAGAAAGTGTCGGATTTGAGGACATCAACGATGAACTCGAGGAGTTTCTTGACGGTGTCGGAGGACGCAGGCCCCGGAATTCCCTCCGACTGTTTGTTATCCTTCCGCTCCCCGTCATTCTTCTGCTCGCCATCGCGGCCCTCTGCGGTGATGCGAATGGCGAATGCAGTCCCGCGCGGCAAGAACTCGTGCTCGTAGAGCGCTCCGGCTGAGGCGGCCCCCGTCGTCCGGTCGATGCCGACGCCGTGACGCCTCGGCAAGGGGGACTCGCCGGAGTCTTTGTCCTTGTGTTGCGGGAAGGACACCGCGTGGAAGGTCAGTGCGCTTCGGCGAACGGGGAGCACATCTTCAGGGGAGCTCCCTTCGTGGTGCGCGAGATCGTCACCCCACAGCGATTTCCAATTCGTCTCGCTGAAGGCGTCGCTGGGGTCGTCCTTCAACTTCCGTTCCTCCCACAGCACATTGCACGCTGCGCGAACCGCGCCCCTGATGGACCTGCCGGGGATCGTTGGTTCGCCGAGGCCATTGCGGCAGAAACGGATGACGGTTCCCTCGCCGTCGCGGTCGGGGACAGCATCGACACCACCGATGTGGAGTTCCGACGTCAGCTCAACGGGGATAGTGAGTTCATAGCGTGTGAAGGTCACTTGCCTTCGCCTCCTTTGGTTGTCGCCGAGGAGATAAAGTCCTGTTTTGTCGCCTTCGTGACGGTGAGCTTCTCACAGTTGAGCAGCGGGTGATCCACGACGAAGCGTCCGTAGCCCTGCGCGGTGAGTTCACCCACTCCAAAGGGCGCGAGCTTCAGGAGTTTGGGTCGATCCCCCTTGCCGATGCTCACCTGGATGATGGAACCCGCCTGGATCGCTAGGCGACTTGCGCGCGGCCCGTTGTCCGCAGGCGACCATGAGTCGACGCGGCGGTGACGGATTGCAGGAACTCCATCCAGCTTCAGTGTGATGCCCTCACGGTCGAACGCACGAATCAGGTCATTGGCGGTCCCTCCGGCCCCGAGTCCAGCGGAGCGCGCGATCACGTCGGACTTGAACCACAGAGAGACTGTCAGATCGTCGGACGAGGCCGTGGTGTCCTCGCCGGTGCCCGTCCCGTTGGCCGACGTGGAGGCAACGTCTGCGGGCTGCGCGCTTCCGGTGTTACCGAATTGCATGCGCGACTCCCGCTCGTCGTCTGTCTCTATGCGCAGCGTGCACGTCGCAGACCCGAAGGTGCCCGTGAGCTTGCGCGACCCGAGCCTGGCCTCGCGTGTCTTACCGAGAAGAGAAGAGACGGACGCGGCTTCCCAGAGCTCATCCGACACCCAGACGTGCGCGCGCATGCGCATATTTTCAGGCAGAGCCTCGACCAGGACGAGTTGTCCCTTGCTGGCTGCGCCCGTCTCGTGGTTGATGGCGGTCGTCTGTCGCCCGCGCAGCGGCGGCTTACCGTACCAGCCCTGAGTCTTCGTGGCGGGCTCTTTGCCGTCGCCTTCCTTCGGGGCGAAGAACACGTACCCGCCGCGAATGGGGATCTTCCCCTTATTCTTGGGCGAGTTGCCGTACAGGGTGATGGGTGAGTTCGAGGTCTGCGTCTTGTCTGTCTTGAGCGTCAGAGGAACGGGGAGTCCCTCAGTGTCACCGATGACGGGCAACGCGTCCGAGACGAACAGGTGGCCGCCGGTCACGGCGTTGGTGACGACTGCTTCCTTGTCTCCGTGCTTCTTCGACGACACCAGCCGGTGCAGCCAGGGGAGCAAGACCGTCCCGCGCAGGAAATCCAAGGAGCGGATTTCGTTCGAGAAGGGGACCTCGTAGGACACGATAGGCGAGTTGAGCGTGAGGTCCAGGATCAGGTGGTGCCCGCCGCTGTGCTCAGCTGCGGGACCGTCGACGATCCCGACCTGGTGTTGTGTGCCGCCCTGCCGATGGCCGGGGATTTCGATGTCGTGGGAATTGTTCTTCGCAAGACTCTCGGTTAGGCCAGAGATCGTCTGTAGGCTTTCCCGAGTGAGGCACCGCAGTCGATCCGCGACGGCCGCTACGTCTTCCGACGAGTATTTGGGGCTGTTGTTGTCTCGGTTCGCCAGGATTCGTTTAAGCGCGTCGGCGGCTTTCGCATCCTGTCGGCCGATTTCCACGTAGTCCTTGTCGCTGACCGCCACCGTGCACTCGCCGTCGCCTCCGCTGCGGCCCGAGCCGATGCCTCGGACCATGAGGCCCGCAACCCCCAGGAGGAAGTGCGCGGCCTCAATCGTCGCCTGAACGGAGAGAGGCCCCCCGGCCTCGTCGATGAGTGTGAACGTGCCCGTGAGGATGCCGGCCGCCGCGCGTTCCGTGAAGCGCAGGAACTGGGCGCGTGCTGTCCCCGTGTCGGGGTTGATGGAGAGGGACACCGTGTCGTGAATTGGGATTGTCGAGGCCGGGGTGGCGTCCGAGAAGAGAACGTGACGCGGGTGGGAAGTTGGGCCCGGCTTGCTGTCGGGACTCTGGCCGAAGAGCCACAGGGCAAAGCTGGTCCACTTCCCGTCCTTTTGCCCGTCGAGGGCCTTCGCTGCCAGCATTGCCTGCTCGCGCAGGACGCCCGTGATGACCGTGCCGCGCACGACAGGGTCGTCCCCGGAACGCTCGATTGTTGAGTGTGTGCGCCCCGCCTGGCCCACGCCCGTGGACACCCCCCAGTCGGATGTGAACACGATGGTCACGTGGCCGCTTGCACTCAGAGAAGTGGTAGGTGAATCGATGGTCACTGGACACCTCCTGCGGTGGAATCGTCTGCTGCTTCCGGTGAGCCCTCGCCGTCGGCGTTCTCGCCAATCCTCGAAGCGAGGTACCGGTCGGGCAAGTTCCCGGACAGGTCGATGAGGTCCAGGAGCCATCGCACCTGCTCGATGCAATCCTCCGTGTACTCGTCGGAATCGTTGAGGCGCGTCTTCGAGGGCAGCGGCCCCAACGCCTTCACGAGCGCCTTGGTGCCCCGCGCGTTCTCCTGCGCGTTCGCCCACTCGAGGCGGATCGCGCAGATGGGGTGCTCGCAGCGCTTCGTTATCCTCTTCTCGTCCGGCTCTTCTTTGTCCTTGTCGATCTGCTCCTGCGTCGCGGACGCCTTCTCGTCTTCCTTTAGGACGTACCCATGGCATGCGGCTTGTGCCGCCTTATCGTCCTTGGGAACCGTGACATAGTGGGCAAGGAGCTTGACGATGCGGTTCGCGCGCGCACGTGGGAACGGATCGCCGGTGGTCTGCGTGGGATCGTCCGGTTTCTTACCATCGAAGGCTGCGACCGCCTGAAGGATGCGTACCCAGGAGGACAACGGCTGCGGCTCCGCAGTAGGCGATTCCTCGGACGAGGTCGTGGTTGCGTCCCCGATGCGCTGCGGCGCGTAGTGACCGATCAGGAAGGGACGCTGCACGCGACCCTTGTACTCGGCCAGCGTGTCCTCCGGGTCGAGGACCGTCGCGTCGCGCAGAACGTGGAAGTTGATCGTCGAGCAGGGGACTTCCCGCTTCTTCTTGCCGAGCTTCTTTCCGCGCTTCACCAGCTCTTCCGCCAGGTCGTAGGCGATATGGAAGGGGAAGTTTCGGCCCACGATGGCCACGCCTGCCGAGGCCGTGAGGGGGCCGGGAGTTTGAATGATGTAGTCGCCGATTTCGAAGTGGTCCCGCTCCGGTGCGTCGGGCTTCTTTCCTCCAGCAACGATGGCGAGAACTGACAAAAGATCATCGTCCTTCGTGAGTTCCTCGTAATAGTGGATGCAGGCCTCCGCGAAGGGAATCGCGTAGCGCCCATCCGTATAGACCGTGACATCGTCGCCGCCGACCAGCACGGGAACCACGGGAGGTCCCGGAAGTCTGTCTTTCTTCGCGATATCTGTGACCTTTTCCCAGGCCTTGGCTACCGCTTGCTTGACGACCCCGTCGAGGCGGTAGTTCACTTCCATGACGAACCACTGGAACCGACCTTCATCAATGTTGCAGGGGTTATCTTCGCGGTTATACGCAGGTTCTTCGAGGGAATCGAGGTGACAACAGACCCCTTTGAATGCCTCGCCGAGGTCACGCATGATCGCGCCCACTCCGTTACCGTCAATGTGAATCACGCCGACGGATGACAGTTCCGGAACAGCGTCGGCGGCGTCGCTCTTGTCGGAAGTGTCCTGGAATGCCTTCTCCAGCTGAAACGGATCCTCGTACAGGTTCGCAATTCTAGCCTCGGGATCTTCCGAAGTGTGCTGGCGTTTAACGACATCTTCAAGCTGGAGGTGACGTGCCGAACGCGACCATGCGCGCTTGACGCGAGAAGGGAGCGACAGGGAACGTCCCCTGTCCTTTCCTGTCTGTGTTGGGATCTGCTCCTCCTCATCCGCTAGGAGTGGAACACCCAGGTCTTTCGCATACTCCCGGATGTTTCCTTCGTCCTCATCGGTGAGCGGGGTTGAGGCAGGGAGAGCCGATTCTTCGGCTCTTTGAAGGAACGGCAACTGGGGGAAACGCGCCGCCGCCGGTCGGCGGTTCAGTGAGTACTCCAAGAACACGCGATCAAGCTCTTGCAGGTCGTCCGCTTCTACCGCGCTGGATGACGCCTTGACGAAGACTCCGGTGACGTCGAGGCCCGGGGCATCGGTCAGGGCTCGAAGAGTGACCCTCCTGATCAGATTCTTGGCCTTCGCCTTGGGCTCGTCTCCGTGTCCAGTGAATCTGACGATCACCTTGCCGGAGGAGTTGGAGACCCAGAAAAAGGGTGGAAGATCATCTGCATCGAGGATCTCTTTCGCTTCTTTCTTAACCCAATGGGACAGCAGAGTGATCTCGAAGGACGCACCGATCTGCTCGCGCAAGCGAGGCGACGATAAGATGAACGGCTGATTGCCGTTCGTCTGCAGCATGACGAGGTAACTTGTCATGGTGTGTTCCTCCCTATTCACCATTGCGTGGCGGAAGCGTCGTCAGGAGGGAATGAATGTCACTGAGGACACGTCCCTGAGCGTTGACGATGGTACTAAAAGCACGTTTGAAGAATTCCTCCGTATGTTCGTTGTCTCTCTTGAGTTGGCCGGGTGTTAGGACAATCAGCCCTTGAGTGTCATTATTTTGTTTAAGTTGTTCGAGTACTGTTCCGAGTTTCTCTTCTGCACGTTCCTGATCAGTATTTCTTTTGCTGATCTCATAGGGGAGATCGAGTGAAAGGATGATAAGATCAGCCTCGGCTGATACCTTCTCTTTGTCTGGAATAATTTGATTCCTGACGAGAGCAGATTTCTCTAAATCTTGAGCTATACGCTTAGATAGTTCTGTATCTCCGATAAGCTGGATTACTCGGCCCGACAGACCGTAGGAGACCCTCTCGGTGTAGTTCTTGAGCACCTTGTCGGCGATCATTGTCCCTACCGCTGTGACAATGATGGCTCCACTGATCGAACAGATGAACGGAAATATGAATGTGGTTGCGACTTGGTGCCAGGTCTCGTTATTGAACTGAGTGAATAGAACTAATGTTGTGGCGAGAGTCATCACTAGCGTAATGATGATCCCGATGTAGATGTGCCGTTTCCTGTTCATGGCGTCTGCTCTTCCTTGTTGCTTTGTTCTCCATTTTCGGTCGCTTCGTTTGCGCTCTGGTGGTAACTTCCCGATTTGGAGGCTGTGTATTCCACAAATGTTGACTTGTAGGATACTTTGCTCTCCTGCATCGTTGGAGTGGTCTGCATGGGTTGATTGTCAGGTGTTTTGTCCTGTTTTCCCTCGGGAGTTGCTTGTTTTGTGGCGTCTTGTGTGTCGCTATTGCCGACTTTTGACTGCGTTGAGTTGTTGTCTTGCGTCTCTGTCCTTTGGTTCTCAGATGCTCGTTTGCTTTGCCTGCCAATGCACGGTGCGAAAATCAAAGCGGTGACAGAGACTACGATCAGCAGGGCGAGTAGGGGAAAAAGAAATCGGCAGGCGATATCGTGCCATGTCTGATTATCGAAGTGAATGAACTCGATAATGGCGATAACTGTAGAAAAAGAGAGGGAAATGAGTGCGTAGATGCAGTATGTTCGTAGATTCTTCATCTGAGTCTCCGACTGGATTATGCGGCCACAGTGTCTATGACGCCCATGCCGAAGCTCGTGTGTGAGCCGACGTTCGTGTATGCGGACAGGGCCATCAGGCGCGAGAAGACGCGGGTTGCTTCGGCCCCCTCGACGCCGCTGATGCGCAGGTGGCCCTCGTGGGCCGGGATCTGGCGCGAGCTGAGGCGACCCTGGCCCGAGTTGCGTGGCATCGCCAGCGACACTGTGGATGAGTGTGTGAAATCCTGGGTCGCCAGCACGCTTGCCATCGCATCGCGGTCGATGCGTGGGGGAGCGAGCCTCCGATTCCACGTCCACCAGCGCTGCTGCAGGCTCGTCGCAATCGTCGCCGGAGACAGGCTCGGAACGTGATGCCCCTTCGATGAAAACGTCGTCGGCGTCACCAGGCGTATCTCCCACGCGGTGTCCTGGTCCCGCTCGGCTAGCTCCTCCCAGGATGCCTGGTTGATGATCTGTCCCTCGGTCGCAATCAGCAGCGCGTCGTCCTCGGTGCCCGCGCCGAGGCGCATGACGCCTCCCCATGACAGCCATGCGTCCAGCGTGTCGACCAGGCGATCATCCAGGAAACGCACCTCTACGCCGAACGTGGATTCTGAGTGGCATAGCTCCCCGAGTGAATACGGTTTCACGCTGCCCGCGCCGTGCGGTGGCCGGTGCGCCAGCGTCGGGAACTGGGAGGCCCTGGCCGGGCTGATACCCGGCGGTAAGTCCAACACTGCTGACAGGGCGGCGTGAAGCCTCCTGGGCGTGGCTGGCACCCCCTCTGGAGCGTCAAAGCTCACGTAAACGGATGTCGGCATCGGTGCCTCCCATCACTCGCGTGTGACTGTCGTCTCTGACGGTAGCATAAAATGCCTGACAGATCACGTCCAACTGTCAAGTGTCTCGCCTAGCTGGCCAATGCGCATCTAAAAGAACTTTTCCGCATGAAAGGCCCCTTAAGTATCATTATTTATTTCAATTGGTGAACAACTGTCTAGCGCATTGTTGGATTCATCTGCGGATTTGGGGATCGGGAACTGCTGCAAGCCTGCCGCCCATCGTCAAGAATGCTCGAATCCCTACCTGCCGCCATAAATTTGGTCAAGACTTCTTAAAATGTGAAACCCCTCTGGGAGGTTTGTCAGGAACCTTGAGATGATTGACACTATGGCGCGTTGTCTGGACTGACCAGGGGCCGCGTCTCCGTTAGCACAGCAGCACAGAAACGAGGAACTCTGATGCACCAACGCTCATGGAAGGCCCTCATCGCGGGAGGAGCCGCCCTCACGGTCGGCTTAACCCTCACCGCGTTCGGAGCGCCCTCCCACGCAGAAGGCGTCGCCGGAATCACCTCCGAGGCGCGCGCCCAGGACGAGGTCATGAACTACGCGGTCAACCTGCCCGCCACCGCCTCGCGCTACGACTTCAACGCGGCCGTCTCCAAGGCCTCGGAAAATGGCGTGGTCCTGGCCCAATACCCCGAATTCAACTCCTTCTTCGTCCAGTCGGTGAAGGCAGCCTACGCGCCCGACCTCGGCAAGAGCCTCGTGGCCGCGGGCATCTCCTACGACTCCATCGGCCCCACCCGCTACAAGACGGTCACGGGTGACGAGGTCCGCACCGAGCAGCCCACGAAGACCGACGCCGAAGCGAACGCCGTCAACGAGGCCGCCGCCGAGCACGAGACCGGCCTGTCCGCCGAATCCCAGCTCAACGACTTCACCCCCGACGAGGGCGACGCCAACGCCTGGGGCCTGTCCGCCATCGGCGCGGTCGAAGCCCAGACGGTCGACGTTCCCCGCGCGGCAGTCACCGTCGCCGTCATGGACACCGGCATCGACCCCGATCACAAGGATCTGAAGGACCGCATCGACGCCTCGCGCTCGGTCGGCTGCCAGGTCAACGGCATCCCCAACCAGGACCCTTCGGCCTGGAAGGATGACCACTACCACGGCACCCACGTCGCCGGCACCATCGCGGCCTCGCACAACGGGTACGGCGTGGACGGCGTGGCACCCGACGCGACGCTGATCGCCATCAAGACCTCGAACAAGGCCGGCTCCTTCTACCCCGAGTACGTGGCCTGCGCCTTCGACTGGGCGGCCGAGCACAACGTTGACGTGTCGAACTCCAGCTACTACATGGACCCCTACGCCTTCTGGATGCCGAACGAGGCTTCCCAGGCCGCGGGCCTCGAAGCGGCCTCGCGCGCGGTGCACTACTCCAAGGAGCACGGCGTCGTTAACTTCGCCGCCGAGGGCAACTCCGACGACGACCACGACAACCCGACGATCGACAAGGATTCCCCCAACGACGTTGAGGGTGCGGCCGTTGAGCGTAACGTCGCGGGCGGCATCGACGTCCCGGCCATGCTCAACGATTCGGTCCTGTCCGTCTCCGCGCTGAAGCTGCCCACCGGTGCCGACCCGGCCACAGCGAAGCTCGAGCGCGCCGGGTTCTCCAACTACGGCAAGACCTCGGTCGACGTGGCCGCCCCCGGCCAGCGCATCTGGTCCACGATGCCCACCTGGGAGAAGGATCCGCCGTTCGGCTACCTGTCGGGCACGTCCATGGCCTCCCCGCACGCGGCGGGCGTGGCCGCGCTGGTCAAGGAGATCCACCCGGATTACACGGCCGATGAGGTCATCGCGCTGGTCAAGAAGCAGGCCGGCTACACCTACGACCGCCTCGCCGAGCCGACGGACGGCAAGGAATACCGCGGCGCTGGCCTGGTCAACGCGCTCGACGCGGTCCTGAAGGATCAGCCCAAGCCCGTCATGGGCAGCGTTGAGTACTCCTACGACGGCGGCACCGACTGGCGTCCGCTGGCCGACGCCCACGTCGCAGGCATGATCTACGTGCGCGCCACCGTCACCGGCCCGGTCACCACGGCCACCATGAAGGTCGAGGACCAGGATCCCGTGACGGTTGAGGGCACCGGCGAGTTCACCGGCAACCAGGTCGTCCTGCTCGGTGGCCCCTACGACACCAGCAAGCTGCCCGCCGACGAACCCTTCGCCTCGGTCACTGTGACCGCGGAGGGCCGCAACAAGGACGAGCGCGCCGATGACGACGTCGCGGACGACGTGCACTTCCACGTCGATGCATCCGCTCACGAGGGCGGCGCGTGGGTGAACGACCCCGCCGGTTGGAAGTACTGCTACACCGACTCGACGTGCGCGAAGGGTCCGCTCGCCATCGGCGCGGACAGCTACTACTTCGACGAGAACGGCATCCTCGGCACCGGCTGGGTCAACTATGACGGTGCGTGGCACTGGCTGGGCACCTCCGGTCGCATTGCGACCGGCTGGGCCAAGGTCGCCGACGCCTGGTACTACATGGACAACTCCGGCGCGATGACGACGGGGTGGACGCAGGTGCGCGGCTCCTGGTTCTACCTGGCGGACTCCGGAAAGATGGCCACGGGCTGGACGAAGATCGGCGACTCCTGGTACTACTTCCAGGACTCGGGCGCGATGGCGACCGGCTGGGTCAACGACGGTGGCACCTGGTACTACCTGAACGAGTCCGGCCAGATGGCGACCGGCCGCGTCCAGATCGACGGCACGTGGTACACCTTCGACAAGTCGGGTGCCTTGCGCCGCTGAGCCGCCACTGACGAGGCCGTGGCCCCTTCCCCGGTCACGCGTCCTCGCGCTCTCCTGAGAGCATGAGAAAGCGGGCGGGTCCGAACGTATGGTTCGGACCCGCCCGCTCATATATTCCAGAGTGAGGAAGGGGCTTCGGGCACTCGAAGCGCCCTAGCCTCGCTCGGGTGTGTCAGCCCAGCGAATCGAAGAGGACCTGCAGGCCCTCCGTCATGGTCGGGTGTGCGACCGGGAGGAAGCGGAGCTGCTCGTAGGTCAGGCCACCGGCCATCGCGAGCTGCACGGCAGTAATCACCTCGGAGACGTTCGGGCCGATCAGCGTTGCGCCCAGGATCTGGTGCGTGTTCGCGTCCACGACGGCCTTCCAGAAGCCCTCGCCCGCGTAACGCAGCGTCTTGGCACGCGGGATCGCGGCCGTCGGAACCTTCGCGATGCGCACGTCCAGGCCGGCCGCGCGGGCCTCGCCCTCGGACAGGCCGATGCGGGCCAGCTCGGGGGTGGCAAACACGGCGTAGGGGATCGTGCGGCCCTTCGTGGTGGTCGTCGGATCATCCAGGGACGCGCCGGAAAGCTGCGCGCGGATGATACGGAAGTCCGACCAGGACGCGTGCGTGAACATGGCGGTGCCCGCGCAGTCGCCGGCCGCCCACACGCCCTCAGCCGAGGTGCGCAGATGCTCATCCACCGCGACGAAGCCGCGATCCGTCAACTCAACCCCGGCCTCGTCCAGGCCGATGCCGTCCGTGTTGGGCACGCGACCCACGGCCACCAGGACCGCCTCGGCGGACACCGTGGAGCCATCCGTGAGCGTCAGCGTCGTCGTGTTGCCTTCGCGCGAGGCCGACGCCGCGCGGCCGCGCACGATGCGCACGCCGGCGGCCTCAAGGCCAGCCTCAACGACGCGGGCGGCGTCCTCGTCCTCGCGCGGCAGCACGTGGTCACCCGAGGAAATGAGAGTGACGTCCACGCCGAAGGTCGCCATCATCGATGCGAACTCCACGCCGATGTAGCTGGCACCGATAATCGCCAGGGAGGAAGGCAACTCCTCCAGGCGCAGAATCTCCTCGTTCGTCCACGCGCCAGACTCCCACAGGCCGGGGATCGCGGGACGCGCCGGGCGCGAACCCAGGTTGATGAGGACGCGCTCGCCGCGGATCGTGCGCTCGCCGCCCCCCTCAAGCGCGATCGTCACGGTGCGCTCGCCCGTGAAACGAGCCTCGCCGCGAATGAAATCCAGACCGGGGGCCGCGAACATCTTCTCGTGCGCGGCCACCATGGCCCCCACGATGCCCTCCTTGTGAGCGCGGAGCTTAGCCAGGTCCACGCGCGCACCCTCGGTGCCGACGACGCCGAAGGCCTCGTCCGTGCGGGCGTCGCTCAGGCGACGAGCCGAGTTGACCAACGACTTCGTGGGGATACACGCCACGTTAATGCAGGTACCGCCGACGAAACGCCGCTCCACCATGGCGACCTTCCAGCCGGCCTTCGCGCGCTCCATCGCGAGGGACTTGCCGGCCTTGCCGCCGCCAACAACCAGCAGGTCGACGGTCTCGATTGCGTTCGTGGACATGTTTCTCCTTCAGTTAGTGAGGTGATACTTATCAGAACGACCGCGCGGCGGATCTATTCCACAGGGTGAACATCCCGGGCGTGTCGCTTCTCACCCGCAAACAGCGAGATACCAGTCGATTGGCTGTTGTATAGGAGCACTGTGTCATAGTGTGGTCCTGCCGGTCGTTGAAAGTGCCTCCGGCATGCTTGAATAGAGCCATGAGGGCTCTAGAAATTGGTGATTTCAAAGAGGATGTAGGAGCCGCGCTCGCGCGGGCCTCATCCGGGGAAGTCGTCACGCTCACACAAGAAGGCCAGCCGGTCGCCGAGCTTGGCCCTGTGCGCATGTCGACGTACCAGCAGTTGCGCGACTTGGGTCTCGAGCGCCCCGCCATGGCGGACCTCGACACCTACCAGATGCCGTCCAAAAACCTCCCTGACGGGCGGGGCATCGTCGGCAAACTGCAGGACTGACGAAGTTTGTCACCAGGCTCCATGTGCTACCGTGTAGCACATGGAGTCCGTTGGTATTCGCGAACTGCGTCAAAACGCCTCCCAGGTGGTGGCCAGGGCCGCCGCCGGCGAGGTCATTACCATCACTGATCGTGGCCGCCCGGTCGCGCAGATGAGTCCCCTTGTGAACTCGTCGATCGAGCGCCTACGTGAGCGCGGGCTGATAACCCCCGCCACTCGGACCTTTGAGGAGTACTGCGCGTCGACCAAGCCGACAACAGGGCCTCCGCTCAGCCCGGTTCTCCAGCAACTGCGCGATGAAGAACGTTACTAATGGCGTTCTACTTCGATACGTCGGCGCTGGTCAAGCTCATCATTCCCGAGGAGGGGACAGAGGCGCTCGAGACATTCATCAACCGCGCCGATTGCGGCTTGTGGACCAGTGAACTCTCACGCACAGAACTGATGCGCGCGTGCGTACGCCGGGGAGCGGATGCCTCGCAGGTGCGTCAGCTTCTGTGGAGTTTTTCCACGCTGACCTTCGACACCGAGATGTTCGACCTGGCGGGGAGGCTCCTGCCCGTGGAGCTGCGCAGCCTCGACGCGTTGCACCTGGCCGCCGCGCTTTCGATTGGCCGCGATCTCCAAGCCATCGTCACCTACGACAAGCGCATGGCGGACGCGGTGCGCAAGAGCGGAATTCCCGTCGAGTCACCGTGCTGACTCGCTTCCGCCTCCGGGTCACGCTTCGCGTGCCCGCGCGCACTTCCCACTAGCTCCGGCGCTTGGCCCGGTTCGTCGGCTCCGCGTGCAGCGGGTCCTCGGGCCACGGGTGCTTGGGGTAGCGCCCGCGTAGCTGCGCGCGCACGTCCCGGTAGGGTCCCGCCCAAAACGACGTCAGGTCCGAGGTGACCGCCGCGGGCCGACCCGCCGGGTCTGTCAGGTGCAGGACCAGGGGAACGCGCCCGTCCAGCAGACGCGGCGTGTCCGTCCACCCGAACGCCTGCTGCACGCGCAGGGTGAGCACTGGGTGTGCACCGCTCCAGTCAATCGGCCGTGTCCCTCCGGAAGGAATCGGCAGCTTTTCGGGTGCCAGCTCGTCCAGACGTGCCGCCTCTGGCCACGGCAGCAGCGAGCGCAGCACGTCCAGCATCGACACCTGAGACAGGGGAGTGCCCGACGCGAGGCGTCGCCCCCACGGAGCCAGCCACTGGTGCGCGCTGCCCGCCAAGGCCTCGTCCGACACGTCCGGCCACGGCTCGCCGAAGACCTCGTGCAGCGCCCGCATGCGCTCCCTCAGGGACGAGGCCTCCTTCCCCCAGCCGAGTTCGCCGAGTCCGCGGGAGGCCAGGTGCTGCGCCACCAGCGCGGTCGCCTCCTCATCGTTCAGGGCGCGGGCGGGGGAGGAAGACAAGGGGATCGCGCCGAGGCTGCGCGTGCGCGTCGCACGCAGCATGCCTTTCTCGATCGACGCGTCCGTGCGGGTGGCCAGGAGAGTCGAACCCGCCGCCAGCGCGTCCTCCTCGCTCAGCGGGACGGCGGCGAGGATGCGTGCGTGGCGCGAGGCGGGGGCACGGTCAATGGAGGCGACCGCCAGCCACTCCTGGCCCTCCAGAGGAGAACCGTCGGGCAGTTCGCCGCCCACGCCGCCTGCCAGAATGTACGTGGACGAGGCCGGGCGACGCCGCGCGATCCACTGCGGGTAGGCGAGTGCGCAGGTCAGGGCCAGCTCGTCCTCGCGGGTGCGCGCGCCCCGCCGCGTCGCCCGGGAGCCGCCCGCGCCCCGCGCGGTGCCGCGCGTCGCGTCAGACGCATCAGCGCCAGGCAGGTCGAGTCCCGCCAACTCCCTGTCTGCCAGCCTGGACGCCAGGCGTTTCAGGCGCGCCTCCGTTTCCTTGACGCGCGCCGCCTGGGCGCGGCCGACTCCCGCGTCCCCGCCGCGTCCAAGTCGGCGCTCGAGGCCTCCCAGGTCGGCACCCGGCGCGCGCACATCCTCCGACAACAAGGCCACGAAGCGGGCCGCCTTCGACGCCCCCAGGAGAGTGCTCGCAGCCAGAAGGGCCCTGCCCAAGGGCGGGTCCAACGGCAGCGACGCCAACGTGCGGCCCAGAGCGGTCGCGGCCCCGGCCTCGTCGATGGCACCCAAGGAGGACAAACGCTCCCCGGCGGCCTGCCACGTGCCCGCGGGTGGAGCATCGAGCAAGGCGAGGTCCTCCACCGGCGTGCCCCACGCGGCCACCTGCAAGCGCGCGTCCGTCAGGTCCTGTGTGGCGATGCCCGGCGCGGACTGGGCGGGCCTGCGCGCCACGTCCACGGGATCCATGACGCGAACGGCGATGCCCGGCCCAGTGCGCGCGGCGCGGCCCGCACGCTGCTCCAAGCGAGCGAGCGAGGCGGGGACCGTCACCAGCGAAGACAACGAGCGCCCCGCGTCGAAGCGCGGCTCGCGGGCCAGACCAGCGTCGACCACGACGGACACCCCCGGAACCGTCAGCGACGACTCAGCAATCGAGGTGGAGAGGATCACGCGGCGCTGATCGGTGGGGGAGAGCGCGCGGTCCTGCTCGGCGGCGCTGAGCTGGCCGTGCAGCGTCAGAACCTCGACGCCGGGGACGCTCAGCGCGCCACGCACGGCCTCAATCTCCCCGACGCCCGGCAGGAATACCAGGACCGACCCCTCGGTGGCCGCGACCGTGTCCTCGACCGTGCGCGCCACGTGCGCCAGGTACTCGCGGCGCACACCCACGCGCTCATTCCCGATCGCGCCCACGGCCTCGACGCCGCGCGGTGGGGGAGCATAACGCAGCTCCAACGGAAAAATATCGCCCGGAATGTCAACGAGCGCGGGTTCCGTGCCCGTCGCCTCGCGCAGCCACGAGACCGTGCGCGAGGCCTCCAGCGTCGCCGATGTCAGAGCGATAAACAGGTCCTCGCGCAGCGCCGAACGCGCATCCAAGGCGAAGGCCAGCGCCAGGTCCGTGTCCAGGTCGCGCTCGTGGAACTCATCGATGACGAGTCCCGCGACGCCCGGCAGCTCCGGGTCACGCTGCAGGCGGCGCAACGCCACGCCCGGCGTCACCATCTCCACGCGCGTGCGCTCGCTGACCCTCGAATCCCCGCGCACCGAATAGCCGACCTGCCCGCCGACCTCCTCGCCAAGCAAGCGGGCGATCCGGCGGGCCGCTGCTCGCGCGGCTACCCGGCGCGGCTGGGTGACGAGCACCCGCCCGGCCGAGGCCTCGTGCCCCTCCAGCGCAACCGCGACAGCGGGCGGCAGCAGCGTCGTCTTACCCGTGCCCGGGGGAGCGGTCACCACCGCGCAGCCGCCCGGCCACGTCGCCGCCGCGATATCGCCCAGCGCGCGCGTGACCGGCAGCTCCGGCGGGTTGGAAACAAGTTCTTCGAAGGTGGTCATGGCTCAATATTTCACAAGCGAGTGATACTACTGACGGGCTTTCATTGCGCGGAGTTGCCGTTTTTTCGCAGCATTTCAACGTCGTACCCTGCTTCTGCCTCTGCGACCCACGCGTCAATCTGGTCCTCGCTGACAGCTTCTCCGTGCACGGTCTGTTTGTTCATATACACAGGCTAATACGAAGGTAATGAGGCTGAGGAAGATGGGGTGGCAGAGTAAACTGGAAGCAGTATGACTACGGAGAACACTGCGCCGACGCTCGCGGCGGCCACCCTCGCACACACCACGGGGCGCGTCACCATCCCCGCAGATATGGATCCGATTGTGGTCCTCGGCATCGCAGACCAGGTGCTTCGCGCCCTCGAACGCGGCTTCCCGCACGTCCGCTTCCTCGTGACCGGGCGCGACATCTCCCTCGCGGGCACCCAGGCGGACATCGACGTGGCCGCTGGCCTCCTCGAGGAACTCATCGGCATGGCCCGACGCGGCACCGCGCTGGACGCCACCGCCGTCGAACAGGCCATCGGGCTGCTCGGACGCCTCACCTCGGGCGAGGCCCCCACGGAGGAAATCCTCTCCGCGCGCGGCCGCTCGATCCGCCCCAAGACCCCCGGCCAGAAGGCCTACACGGACGCCATCGACCGCGCCACCGTCGTCTTTGGCATCGGCCCCGCGGGCACGGGCAAAACCTACCTGGCCATGGCCCAGGCCGTGCGCCGCCTCCTCTCCGGCGAGGTGCGCCGCATCGTCCTGACCCGCCCCGCCGTCGAGGCCGGGGAAAACCTGGGCTTCCTGCCAGGCTCCCTCACCGACAAGATCGACCCCTACCTGCGTCCCCTCTACGACGCCCTGGGCGACATGCTCGACCCCGAGGCCCTGCCCAAGCTCATGGCCGCCGGCACCATCGAGGTCGCGCCACTGGCCTACATGCGCGGCCGCACCCTCAACGACTCCTTCATCATCCTGGACGAAGCCCAAAACACGACGGTCGGCCAGATGAAAATGTTCCTCACGCGCCTGGGCTTCGGCTCCAAGGTCGTCGTCACGGGCGACGCCTCGCAGGTCGACCTGCCGGGCAGCCAGACCTCCGGACTGTCCGTCGTCGAAAACATCCTGGGCGACATCGACGACATCGAATTCTGCCGCCTGACCAGCGCCGACGTCGTGCGCCACGAGCTGGTCGGTGCCATCATCGACGCCTACCAGCGCTACGACGACCGAAACGCCGCGCGCCGCGCGCGCACCCGCAGCCACAACACCGCACGCAGGGAGTACACGTCATGACCGAGGTCATCAACGAGACCGACTACGAGATCAACGAAGCCGAGTTTTCCGCCCTGGCAGACTATGTGCTCGACCAGATGCACGTCAGCTCCGACGCGGAAGTCAACATCATCTTCATCGACCCCGAGCCAATGGAAGACCTGCACGTGCGCTGGCTCGACCTGCCCGGCCCGACCGACGTCATGAGCTTCCCCATGGACGAGCTGCGCCCCGGCACAGCCGAACGCCCCACGCCCCCCGGCATGCTCGGCGACATCTGCATCTGCCCGGCGATCGCCTCCCGCCAGGCCGCAGAATCCGGTCACAGCGCCGCCGAAGAAATGCTGCTCCTGGCCACGCACGGCATGCTGCACCTCCTCGGCTACGACCACGCGACCGACGCCGAACGTGAGGTCATGTTTGCCCTCCAGCGCAAGCTCCTGCTGACCTTCCTGGCCACCCGATGACCCTCACCGTCCCCCTGGAGGCAGCCCCGGCCTCGCCGATCATGGGCGTGCCCTCCGTGGCCCTCCTGATCCTGGCGGTTATCGCCCTGGCCTTCGCGTCCATCGCGCAGAGCGTCGAGCAGGCCATCCAACGCCTGACCCTGGCCGGCGTCGAAGACCTCATCGAGGAAGAGCACAGGAACGCGCGCATCCTCTACGGCCTCGTCGATCACCGTCGGCGCACCCTGCTGTCGCTGCGCGCCTTCCGTACCTTCTGGCAGGTCGTCTACGCCGTCACGGGCACCATCGTCCTGGTGGACACACGCCTGCCCTGGTGGGCGGTCGCCCTCATCGCGGTGTCCGTCATCGCAGTGATCCAGCTGATTTTCGTCTCCTTCCTGCCCGCCCAGTGGGGCGCGCGCAACCCCGAAGGAATCGCGTTGGTCGGGACCGGGCTGGCTGATCGCCTCGCGCGCCTCAGCCACGTCGCGGACCCGCTGCTGACCCGCGTACGCTCCTCACGCCCCGCCCCCGAACCCACCGAAGCGCAGGCGCGCGCCGAACTGATCTCCGACCTGCGCGAAATCGTCGACGAGGTCGGCGAACCCGATAGCTTCGAGGAAGAGGACCGCGACATGGTCCGATCCGTCCTGGACCTGGGGCACACGCTCGTGCGCGAGGTCATGGTGCCGCGCACCGACATGGTGACCATCGACGCCGACACGCCCGCGCCCTCCGCCCTCCGCCTGTTCGTGCGCTCCGGATTCTCGCGCATCCCCGTCGTCGGCGACGACGTGGACGACATCCGAGGCATCCTGTTCTTCAAAGACCTGGTCTCCCGCTGGGAGGCGAATGGCGGCCAGCTAGACCTGCGCGCCGAGCAAATGATGCGCCCCGCCGAGTACGCCGTCGAAATGAAGCTCGCGGACGACATGCTGCGCCAAATGCAGGCCGAGCGCTTCCACATGGCCATCGTCATCGACGAATACGGCGGCGTCGCGGGCCTGGTCACCCTCGAAGACATCCTCGAGGAGGTCGTCGGCGAACTCACCGACGAACACGACCGCCATTCCATCGAACCCGAGGAAACGGAGCCGGGCACCTGGCGCGTGCCCGCACGCTACCCGATCTCCGAACTGGGCGAACTCCTCGGACGCGACATCGAAGACGAGGACGTCGACTCCGTCGGCGGCCTCCTCGCTAAAGCGATTGGGCGGGTTCCCCTGCCCGGCGCGACCGGCACCCTCGCCGGCGTCATGATGACGGCGGAAGAGGCGCGCGGACGCCGCCGCCAAGTCTCCACGATCCTGTGCCGCCTCGACCCCGACTCTCCGCTTATCACTGACCCTATCCCCGCCGACGACAAGGACAACTGACATGCGATTCCCCTCCGACGACGAACTCATGGCCGGCCCCAACGCCTTCGGGGACGCGCGCATCGAGGTGGCACCCGACGCCGCCGACCCGGAAGCCGACGCCCGCGCGCAGATCGAGGCCGGCCTCGGCGAAACCTCGGACGAGGCCGGGGCTGAGTCCGGCGACGACGCGGACTCCGAGGACTCTGAGGACTCTGACGGCTCTGAGGACTTTGAGGAGGACGAGGACTATGGCGACCTCGAGGGCCTGGAGGACGAGGAGGACGCCGATCTCGACGCGTTCGAGGCACTGACCTCGCTCGCGTCCCTGCGCGAGGACGCGGCCGCGACCATCGAGATCCCGGACTTTCCCGAGGACTTCCGCGCAGGCTTCGTGTCGATCGTCGGTCGCCCCAACGTCGGCAAATCGACACTGACGAACGCGCTGGTCGGGCGCAAGATCGCGATCACCTCGGGCCGCCCCGAAACGACGCGCCACAACATCCGCGGCATCGTGCACGGCGAGGGCTACCAGCTGGTCCTCGTGGACACCCCCGGATACCATCGGCCGCGCACCCTGCTGGGCAAGCGCCTCAACGACATGGTGCGCGAGGCCCTCTCCGAGGTCGACGTCGTGCTCTTCTGCCTGCCCGCCGACCAGCGCATCGGCCCCGGCGACCAGTTCATCGCCCGCGAGCTGCGCGGCATCAAACGCCCGATCATCGCGGTGGCCACCAAGTGCGACGCCGTGCCGCGCGAGCGCGTCATGAAGCACCTGCTGTCCATCGAAAAGCTGGGGGAGTGGGCCGCCATCGTCCCCGTCTCCTCCGTGGAAGGCAAGGGCATCGACCACCTGCGCGAGGTACTGGCGCAGACCGTGCCGCTGTCTCCGCCGCTCTACCCCGAGGGTGACGTCACCGACGAGTCGCGCGACACCCTCATCGCTGAGTTCATCCGCGAGGCCGCCCTCGAAGGCGTGCGCGACGAGCTGCCGCACTCCCTGGCCGTCCAGGTCGAGGAGATCATCGAACGACCCCGCCGCGAGGGCGACGACCGCCCGCCCATGCTCGACATTCACGTGAACGTCTACGTCGAGCGCGACTCCCAAAAGGCCATCATCATCGGCCGCAAGGGCTCGCGCCTCAAGCAGATCGGTACACAAGCCCGCGCCCACATCGAGGAGCTGCTGGGTCGCCGCGTCTACCTGGATCTGCACGTGCGCACCGCGAAAGACTGGCAGTCCGACCCGAAGATGCTGGGACGCCTCGGGTTCTGACGTGCCCAGCGTCATCCGCGTGCGCGGTGCCCGTGTCCACAACCTGAAAAACGTGGACGTTGACGTTCCCCTGAACGTCTTCGTCGCAGTCGCGGGCGTGTCTGGGTCGGGCAAGTCCTCCTTGGCCCTGGGCACGCTCTACGCGGAGGGTTCACGGCGTTACCTGGAGTCCCTGGCGACCTACACGCGCAGGCGTATCTCCCAGGCAGCCAAGGCCTCGGTGGACGAGGTGGCGCACGTCCCCGCCGCGCTCGCGTTGCGCCAGCGCCCCGGCGTGCCCGACGTGCGCTCCACTTTCGGCACGGCGACGGAACTCCTCAACCATCTGCGCCTCCTATTCTCGCGCGCGGGCTCCTACCTGTGCCCGAACGGGCACCGCGTCCCTCCCTCGCGTAACGTCGCCCTGGAGGTTCCTCTCACGTGCCCGCAGTGTGGGGAGTCTTTTAGGGGGCTCGGCGCGGAGGAAATGGCCTTCAACTCGGGCGGCGCGTGCCCGGTGTGCGAGGGGACGGGCGTCCAGCGCGTCGTCAACCGCGCCGCCCTCGTGCCCGACGAGTCCCTGACCATCGACGAGGGGGCCGTCTCCCCGTGGGGGTCTCTCATGTGGAAGCTCATGAAAGACGTCGCCCGCGAGATGGGCGTGCGCACGAACGTGCCCTTCCGGGACCTGACCGACGCCGAAAAGGAAATCGTCTACGAGGGGCCCGCCGAAAAACGCCACATCGTCGTCGCCACCAAGACGGGCGGTGCCGAACTGGACTTCACCTACTTCAATGCGGTCGCCACGGTTGAAAACGCCCTGTCGAAGGCGAAAGACGAGAAGGCTCTTGCCCGCGTCAACAAGTACCTCATCACCCGCACGTGCCCGGCCTGCGACGGCACGCGCCTGGGGGAGCGGGTGCGCTCCACACTGATTGACGGCATCGACCTGGGCGAGGCCTCTCGCCTGACCCTCACGGAACTGCGCGAGTGGGTCCAGCGCGTCCCCGGCCTCGTCCCGGAGGAAGTGGCACCCATGGCCCGCGTCATTGTTGATGAGATGACCGAGCCGATGCAGCGCCTCGTGGAACTCGGTCTGTCCTACCTGTCTCTCGACCGTGCCTCCTCGACGCTGTCCAACGGCGAGCGTCAGCGCGTGCAGCTCGCCCGCGCCGTGCGCAACCAGACGACTGGGGTCCTCTACGTCCTCGACGAACCGACCATCGGCCTGCACCCCGCCAACGTTGACGGTGTCCTGGCGATCATCCGTCAGCTCATCGCCGACGGGAACTCCGTTGTCGTCGTCGACCACGACACGCGCGTCCTGGGGGCCGCCGACCACCTCATCGAAATCGGGCCGGGTGCAGGCGCAGACGGCGGTCGCGTCATCTTCCAGGGGTCCATCGACGAGGCCTCCCGTGCCCCCGCTTCTCGCATCGGCCCGTACATGGCTGGGCTGCGTCGGGTTGAGCGTGTGGCGGGGGAGTCTGGTCGGGGCGCGGACGTCGACAGGCGCGGTGCGCTTCACCTGGAAACCTCGCAGATACACACGGTGCAGCCCCTGAGCGTGGACATACCCGTTGGCTCTCTGACGGCCGTCACGGGCGTGAGCGGCTCGGGCAAGACAACGCTCGTGCTGGAGTCGCTGGTTCCCGCACTGCGTGCGCGCCTGGCGGGTGACCCGCTGCCGGCGCACGTGCGCGACGTGGATGCCGCCGGGATCTCCCGCGTCAACCTGATCGACGCGACACCCATCGGCGTGAACGTTCGTTCGACCGTGGCCACGTATTCCGGTGTGCTGGACGAGCTGCGCCGGGCGTTCGCGCGCACTGAGGAGGCGCGGGCCGATAGGTTGAAGCCCGGCGCTTTCTCCTACAACACGGGTTCGTTGCGCTGTCCCACATGCGACGGGACCGGACAGATTACCCTGGACGTGCAGTTCCTGCCGGACGTGGACATCGAGTGCACCGAGTGCCGGGGGAGCCGCTACGGCGCGCAGGCCGCATCGATTCGCCGTGATGGCCTCTCGTTGCCCGATATTCTGGCGATGAGCGTCGACGAGGCCCGGGTTGCTGTGCGCGGCCTGAAGAAAGCGGGCGCGCTCCTCGAGACGCTGTCCGGCCTTGGTCTGGGGTATCTGACGCTTGGCGAGGCCACGCCTGCCCTGTCCGGTGGCGAGGCGCAGAGACTCAAGCTGGCCTCGGAGATGGGGAGGCGTCAGGACGGCGCGCTCTTCGTCTTCGACGAGCCGACCATCGGCTTGCACCCGGACGACGTGCAGGTCCTCTTGGATGTGCTTCAGCGCCTCATCGAGCGGGGAGCGACCGTTCTCGTGATCGAGCACGACCTGGATTTGATCCGCTGCGCTGACTGGGTCATCGACATGGGTCCAGGCGGCGGCATAGAGGGCGGTCGCATCGTCGCACAGGGCACCCCGAGCGATATTGCGGCCAACGAGGCCTCGGTGACGGGCCGTTACCTGCGCTGACGGGGTCATCATTACCGGCTCAGTGCCTGTGCCCGGTCTGGTTGTGGGCCAGGAGTGACTCGGTGTGCCAGTTCCGCGTTTATTCTTGTGTGTTGGGGCGCTGCACCCGATCCGTAGGCAATGCACCTCTTCTGTTCGGGTGTAGTGCCCCTGATCGGGTGTAGCGCCCCTGATCGGGTGCAGCGCCCCCCCGTGCTTCTGGCAGTTGTGGCGGTTGCCGGGGATGTGGGTGTCTTCTGGGGGTTTTGCGGCCTCGTGTTGTGGTCCTCAGAAATGTTGCGTGCAATTCCCGTGTGAACATTTCAAACATTGAAATCGTATCGTTGAAATTGCAATGTTTTGAGGTGCTGCAGAAAGTTCGGGCACCCGAATTGCATGCGACTGATGGTTGATGAAGCGCGTCAGGTGAACTCCTCTGTGTGCACGTCGGCCCACGACACTGTCCATGATCCCCGGGATGCTTCGACCTGTTGGGTTCAGCTGCGATTTCGTGGTTTGCGGTGCCACCCGTAGGACCCAGACGCGTTGAGGAGCTTACGGTGCCACCCGTAGGGCTGAGCTGCCATGCCCCGGGACAGAACAGCTCACGAAGAAGGCATAACGCAGCGCCCGGCTGCGCGATGGCAGCCGGGCGCGTGACGTTGTCAGAGTGAGACGCTCACTTGACGATGACGACTCGCAGGAAGCGGGGGCCGTGCACGCCGTTGACGCGGACCAGCTCGATGTCCGAGGTCGCCGAACCACCGGCGATCCAGGTCATGGGACGCGTCGGGTTCTTGCCGAGGATGTCCACCGCCTGGGGGACCGTGGGGACGATGTCGGCGGCCTTGAGGACGACGACGTGGGTGTCGGGCACGAGCGTGATCGCGCGTCGACCCTGGTCGGGCTCTCCGTCGAGAACGATGGTGCCGGAGATAGAGATAGCAACGCGGCAGCGCGTGACGACCGCGTCGATCTCGTCCAGTTCCAGCGTCGGGATGGCCTGCTCACGGCTATCCTCACGGACCGTGCGGCCGTCGCGGGCGGCGGCCTTCTTGAAGGCCTCGTCCAGGCCGGTCGGCACGACGACGGAGGTGGCCTTCTGGTCGGCCAGGAAGGTCGAGATCGCGTCGGCGACCTCGGACTCCTTGGAGACCACGACGACCTTTGCCGAGTAGTCCTCAAGCTTTTCGATCATTTCGTCGATGACGGCCTGCGAACCGGGCGCGTGCTCGGTGGAACGGATGTAGTCGCGGGGGATCGGGCGCACGGGACGGCCCTGCTGGGAACGGGAGATGGCGTCGCGTGCGCGAGCCAGGATCGCGGTCTTTGCGTCCATGGTGGTGGTGCTCATGTCACGCCTCCTTCGGGGTCGTGTTGGTGGTCATGCCGTGTTCGGAAGCGAGCGGGAGTCCCGTAGCGGGGCGGTCCGTGCGCGGCGCGTTGGCGTCGGAGTCCTTGTGGGTGCGCTTCCACCACTGACGGAAGGTCTCCTTCGGGGCGACCGGCAGGTCGCGTGCGCGCGTCCACAGCGAGGCCGGGAACGGCAGCGCGCCGATGGCACCCTTCTTGGCGAACAGGCGGGTGGCCTTCGTGCCGGTTCCAGCCATCTTCCACAGCGTCGAGTTCGACATGACGGGCGTGGCAACGCCCAGCGCGAGGTCCCACACGTCGGGCACGAGGTTGCGCTTGACATCAACCGTGCGCGCTCGCATGTGGATGAGGATCGTCGGGATGTCGATCTTGACGGGGCAGACCTCGCCACACGCGCCACACAGGGAGGAGGCGAAGGGCAGGGTGTGCACCGGATCGTCCTCGGCGAGGCCCTGGGTGAGCTGCGGGGTGAGGATCGCGCCGATGGGGCCCGGGTAGACGGAGCCGTAGGCGTGGCCGGAGGTGTGCTGGTAGACCGGGCAGATGTTCATGCACGAGCCGCAGCGGATGCAGGCGAGGGCCTGGCGGCCGATCGGGTCGGTGAGGACCTTGGTGCGGCCGTTATCCATGAGGATCAGGTGGAACTCCTGCGGGCCATCGCCGGGGGTGACGCCCGTCCACATGGAGGTGTAGGGGTTCATGCGCTCGCCGGTCGCGGAGCGGGGGAGCAGCTGGGAGAAGATCTCCACGTCCTGGAAGCGGGGGACCAGCTTCTCGATGCCCATCAGGGTGATGAGCGTGTCGGGCAGGGTCAGGCACATGCGGCCGTTGCCCTCGGACTCGAAGATGGAGACGGTGCCGGTTTCCGCGATACCCATGTTGGTGCCGGACACGGCAACCTTGGCGTGCAGGAACTTCTTACGCAGGTGGGCGCGGGCGGCGGCCGTCAGTTCGGTCGGGTCGTCGGAGAGGTCGCGGGGCGCGTCTTCCATGCGATCCAGGAAGATACCGCGGACCTCGGAGCGGTTGCGGTGGATGGCGGGGACCACGATGTGGCTGGGCATGTCGTCGGCCAGCTGGACGATCATCTCGGCGAGGTCGGTCTCGCGAGCGCTGATGCCCTGGTCCTTCAGATACTCGTTGAGGTTGGTCTCCTGGGTGGCCATGGACTTGACCTTGACGACCTCGGTGACGCCCTTGGACTTGATGATGTCCGCGACGATGCGGTTGGCCTCGTGCTTGTCGCGCGCCCAGTGGACGATACCGCCGCGGGCGGTCACGTTGCGCTCGAACTCCTCGAGCAGCTCGGGCATGCGCGAAGCGACCTCGAACTTGACGGCCTCGGCGGCGCTGCGCAGGTCCTCCCAGTCCGGCATTTCCGCGACGCGCAGGGCGCGCTTGGAGCGGATCGTGCGGGTGGCGTGGCCCAGGTTGCGGCGCATCTGCGTGTTGGCCAGCGTCTTGTGGGCACCCTCGGGGAAGGAAGGACCCCAGCGGAGGGTGTCCTCGGGGATGGTGACGGTGGTGCGCCAGCCGCCGGTGTGTGCCAACGTGTTCGCGTCGTCGGAGGCGACACCGGGCATACCAATGAATGTTTCAGACATATCAGATCACCTGTGCGCTTTCGGGTGCGAAGGAGATGTTGCCCTCGAAGGGCTGGTCCTTGGTGGATGCCAGGATTTCGGCGAGGTGCATGGGGCGGATGCCGGAGTTGAGGCGGGAGAGGCCGCCGCCGACGTGCATGAGGCAGGAGTAGTCGCCCATGACGAGGACTTCGGCGCGCGTGGACATGACGTTCGTGACCTTGTCCGCGAGCATGGAGGTGGAGGTCTCGGAGTTCTTCATGGCGAAGGTGCCACCGAAACCGCAGCAGACCTCGGCGTCGGGCAGGTCGACGAGGGTCAGGCCCTCGACGGCGTGCAGGAGGCGGTAGGGGCGATCGCCGACCTTGGCGATACGCAGCGAGTGGCAGGTCGGGTGGTAGGTGACGGTGTGGGGGAAGTAGGCGCCCACATCCTCCAGGCCGAGAACGTCGGTGAGGAGTTCGGTCAGGTCGTAGGTGTGCGCGGCGATGCGCTGGGACTGCTTGGCCAGTTCGTGGTCACCCACGTGCTCGGCGACGACCTTCTGCTCGTGGCGCACTGCACCGGTGCAGGAGCCGGAGGGGACGACGATGGCGTCCCACTCGCCGTCGAGCACGGGCTCGAAGGCCTTGACGTGGTTGCGGGTGATCTTGGCTGCGTCTTCGAAGTAGCCGGTGTTGGCGTGCATCTGTCCGCAGCACACCTGGCCTTCAGGGAAGACGACTTCGTGGCCGAGGCGCTCGAGCAGCGTTACTGTCGCCTGGGCGGCCTGGGGGAACATGACGTCTGCCAGGCAAGTGGAAAAGAGAGCGATTCGCACTGGGGATCCTTCCTCGTGGGTGCTGTCGCCCATTAGTATGACTGGGTCTGAGGTCCCGGGAGAACAATTCTGTGGGCTCGCCGCTAACTTACCTGTAGAAGCGGCGGAAATATGCGGAAAAGTCGGGATAAATAATCTGTTGAAAACTGCCTCCGAACGGGTCATCTAGGACCTATGGGACCCGACTTAGAGCAAGGCGATCTTGCGTTTATCGTTTGTCTCTCGTCGCGTGACCACGCGCAGTAACCACGGCCTCGTTCATGGAGGGTTCATGGACGAGGCCGGGGCAGGCAATCGTGGGCGTGGCGCGGTCAGCCGGTGGTGCCCTCGCCGGTGACAATGATGAGGTGGCAGTCGGTAGACGCCGCGAAGTTGGTGATGGTGAACGACCCCCAGTCGGAGTAGATATCGTTCGCCTTGGTGTTGAGGACGTCGTTCGCGTGATCGGAGGGGACCGTGTAGAAGTGGCAGTCCTGCGGCACGTACTGGTAGAGACCCGGGTAGATGCCGGGCAGGAGGGAGTTGTTCCCGTCTGCGCCGTCGGTGAGCATCTGGATAGTGTCGGCGGGGACGGTCGCGACGCCGGTCACCCAGAAGTGGTGGTCGGGGGAGGGCAGCCCGCGTCCCTCGGGGAAGTTGGCCGCCGCGACGTGCCCCTCGGTCGCGCCCAGGGTGGGCATGCGTACGTTGAAGGAATCGGTTCGCTCTTGGACCGTGATCTCCCCGTCGGTCTTGTAGGTGAATTCCGCGAAGCGGGGATCCTCGGGGAGGCGCCCACGTGAGGATGTTGAGCCGAAGGGGTTGCAGGCGGCGGTGAGAGCCGCGACTGCTGCGAGTGTGGTCAGTAAACCGAGGGGAATCTTCATCGGAGGGCCTTCCTGACGGAGGGACGCGACGGGCGTCGTTGCGGCATTCAGTGCGTCGAGGCTACAAGGGCGCGCAACGTGCACGCAAATAGGGTGGGGCCCGGCAG
>SKEK01000244.1_pt1 | contig 33589 bp, 12 predicted proteins | sample 4826761 | NCBI WGS metagenome assembly SKEK01 (sample SAMN11008811, study PRJNA524170) | human gut metagenome | biome: Human fecal sample; material: Feces; isolation source: fecal sample from pouch patient p32 | host: Homo sapiens | place: Israel: Tel-Aviv | collected 2015-10-13 | reverse complement strand
GCCGACATCCGCCTGGGCCAGCGCTGGCGCGTCGTTAATGCCGTCGCCCACCATTGCCACCTGACGTCCTTCACTTTGCAGACGTTTAATCGCTTCGGCTTTTCCATCCGGCAATACACCCGCAATCACTTCATCAATCCCTGCTTCTTTGGCGATCGCATTGGCGGTGGTTGGGTTATCGCCGGTTAACATTACCAGACGATATCCCGCTTTATGCAGGCGTTGCAGCGCCGCCACGCTATCGCTACGCAATGGATCGCGTACCGCCAACAGAGCCACCGCTTTGCCATCAACGGCCAGTAACACCGGCGTTGCGCCTTGTGATGCCTGGGCTGAAATATCAGCTTCAATCGCTTTCGTATCGACTTGCTGGTCATTTAACAGAGCCTGATTCCCCAGCAGCAGTGAATGGCCTTCCGCTTCGCCACTTACCCCCAGTCCGCGCAATGTACGGAAGCTATTGACCTGTGGCAGCGTGATATCGCCTGCTTTATCGAGGATTGCCCGCGCCAGCGGATGGCTGGAACCTTGCTCCAGCGCCGCCGCCAGACGCAATGCCTGCGCTTCATCAACATCAGCAAACGTTTTTACTGCGACAACCTGTGGTTTACCTTCGGTCAGCGTCCCGGTTTTATCGAACACCACGGTGTCGAGCGTACTGGCGCGTTGCAGCGCGTCGGCGTCCCGCACCAGCACCCCAAATTCTGCCGCGCGCCCGACGCCGGAAATAATCGACATCGGCGTCGCCAGCCCCAGCGCACAGGGGCAGGCAATAATCAGCACCGTGGTGGCAATCACCAGGGTATAAACAATTTGCGGTGCGGGTCCAAAGAAATACCAGATTGCCGCACTGATCAACGCAATCACTACTACCACCGGCACAAACACGGCAGAGATTTTATCCGCCAGTTGACCGATTTCTGGCTTACTGCTCTGAGCCTGGCGCACCATGCGAATGATCCTTGATAGCGTGGTATGGCTGCCGACTGCGCTGGCGCGAAACAGCACACTACCGTCCTGTACCACTGTCCCGGCATGAACGCTATCGCCTTCGCCTTTTTGCTGCGGAATAGGTTCGCCCGTCAGCATCGCTTCATCCAGCCACGCTTCGCCCTGGGTAATCTCGCCATCTACCGGCACACGGTCACCGGTTGTCAGGCGCAGCAACATACCTGGCTGAACGTCTGCCAGCGGCACACTCTTTTCACCTTCGTCAGTAACCAGTCGCGCCGTCGGCGGGGTTAAATCGAGTAATTTCTCCAGCGCCTTTGAAGAACGCTGACGCGCACGCGCTTCCAGCATATGACCGAGATTAATCAGACCGATAATCATCGCGCTGGCTTCGTAATAAAGATGTCGTGCTTCCATCGGGAACCACTGCGGCCACAGGTTAACGCTCATTGAATAGAGCCATGCCACGCCAGTACCCAGCGCCACCAGCGTATCCATCGTCGCCGCGCCGTTGAGCAGGCTCTTCCATGCACTGCGGTAAAAATGTCCGCCAGCGAAAACCATAACCGCCAGGGTTATCAGCCCAATAACCAGCCACAGGCTGCGGTTGTCGGCGGTGACCATCATGTTATCGCCGATCATCCCCCAGACCATTACCGGGATACCCACCGCCAGAGCGACAATTGCCTGCCAGCGGAAGCGTTTCATGGTAGCGACGGCTGTTTCCTGCTGGCGCTCACGTCGTTTAGCGTCATCTTCAATCGCTTCTGCGCCGTAGCCCGCTTTTTCCACCGCCTGCACTAAATCTTGTGCGGAGGCACTGCCCATCACCAGCGCAGTGCGCTCCGCCAGGTTTACCCGTGCCTGGGTGACGCCCGGTACGCTTTGCAGCGCATTTTGTACGCGGGTGACACAACTGGCGCAGCTCATGCCGCTCAACAGCAACTGCTGGCTATCGTCGTCATCGGCGGTTGCTGCCGGAAGCTCATCAGAAACCGCTGTCAGTGCTTCCGACGGGATTGATGACTCCGCCAGCGGTTTAGCCTTTGGGTGGCTTACAGATGCGTCATAACCCGCTTGCTTGATGGTTTCGATAAGCTGTTCCGCGCTGGCAGTACCGGTGACGTGCGCTTCAGTAATTGACACATCTGCCTGCTCAACGTCCGGGCGCTGTTCGAGACTTTCTTTCACGCGTTTAACGCAGTGACCGCAGGACAAGCCGTCCAGGGTCAGGTCGATAGTTTGTGACATAACGTACTCCTTTAAGACAGTTTTGACTGACTGTGATAAAGGGTAAACCTTCCAGCAAGGGGAAGGTCAAGAAATTATTTCGTAGCGCAATGAAAACGCGGTGGAGATTAAAAGATTGGCTCAATTTGCATCAGGATTAGACATTTATCTCTTTGTTTTCCTTTGGTTAAGTTGCGGGTGCTAAGTTAAATCAGGATGCCTGAAAATTGGCATCGGGATGAGGAATAGCCTCCCGCATCTATAAAAAGGAGTTAACAACAGATGTCAGATGCAAAAAATTTACAGCAGGCAGTGGATCAGGCATATGCCCAATTTCACTCACTTAGCGGCGGGCAAAATGCCGATTACATTCCCTTTCTGGCGAATGTCCCCAGCCAACTGGCGGGGGTAGCTATTGTGACTTGCGATGGCAACGTCTATCGCGCGGGTGATAGTGATTACCGCTTTGCGCTGGAATCCATCTCGAAAGTCTGTACTTTAGCCCTCGCGCTGGAAGATGTCGGCTCGCAGGCGGTGCAGGACAAAATTGGCGCTGATCCGACCGGATTACCTTTTAATTCAGTCATTGCCTTAGAACTTCATGGTGGCAAGCCGTTGTCGCCGCTGGTAAATGCAGGCGCTATCGCCACTACCAGTCTGATCAAAGCCGATAATGCTGAACAACGCTGGCAGAGAATTTTACACATCCAACAACAACTTGCTGGTGAGCAGGTGGCGCTTTCTGAGGAAGTGAACCAGTCGGAACAGACCACCAACTTCCACAACCGGGCGATTGCCTGGCTGCTGTATTCCTCTGGATATCTCTATTGCGATGCGATGGAAGCCTGTGATGTGTACACCCGCCAGTGCTCCACGCTTATCAATACCGTTGAGCTGGCTACGCTTGGCGCGACACTGGCGGCGGGCGGTGTTAATCCGCTAAGCCAAAAACGCGTTCTCCAGGCTGACAATGTGCCGTACATCCTGGCCGAAATGATGATGGAAGGGCTGTATGGTCGCTCTGGTGACTGGGCGTATCGCGTTGGTTTACCGGGCAAAAGCGGTGTAGGTGGCGGTATTCTGGCGGTCGTCCCTGGCGTGATGGGAATTGCCGCGTTCTCACCACCGCTGGACGAAGAAGGCAACAGTGTTCGCGGTCAAAAAATGGTGGCATCGGTCGCTAAACAACTCGGCTATAACGTGTTTAAGGGCTGATCATGATGAACACGGAAGGTAATAACGGTGACAAACCTCTGGGACTATGGAATGTGGTTTCCATAGGTATCGGGGCGATGGTGGGGGCGGGGATCTTTGCCCTGTTGGGGCAAGCGGCGTTGCTAATGGAAGCCTCGACCTGGGTCGCTTTTGCTTTTGGCGGCATTGTGGCGATGTTTTCCGGATATGCCTATGCGCGCCTTGGTGCAAGTTATCCCAGCAATGGCGGGATTATTGACTTCTTTCGCCGGGGGTTAGGCAACGGTGTTTTTTCTCTGGCGCTCTCGTTGCTGTACCTGATGACGCTGGCGGTGAGTATCGCGATGGTTGCCCGTGCCTTTGGTGCTTATGCTGTGCAGTTTTTGCATGAGGGCAGCCAGGATGAGCATCTTATTTTGCTCTACGCGCTGGCGATCATTGCCCTGATGACGCTGTTCAACTCCTTAAGCAACCATGCGGTAGGGCGACTGGAAGTGATCCTTGTCGGCATCAAAATGATGATCCTGTTGTTGCTGATTATTGCGGGCGTCTGGTCGCTGCAACCGGCGCATATTTCCGTCTCTGCGCCCCCCAGCTCCGGCGCATTCTTCTCTTGTATCGGGATTACCTTCCTTGCTTATGCGGGCTTTGGCATGATGGCAAACGCGGCGGATAAAGTGAAAGATCCGGCGGTCATTATGCCGCGAGCATTTTTGCTGGCGATAGGCGTTACCACACTGCTCTATATTTCCCTGGCACTGGTGCTGCTTAGTGATGTTTCGGCATTAGAGTTAGAAAAATATGCCGATACCGCCGTAGCGCAGGCCGCTTCTCCACTGCTTGGTCATGTGGGTTATGTGATAGTGGTGATAGGTGCTTTGCTGGCGACGGCATCAGCCATCAACGCAAACCTGTTTGCGGTGTTTAATATCATGGACAACATGGGCAGCGAGCGTGAACTGCCGAAGCTAATGAATAAATCCCTGTGGCGGCAGAGTACGTGGGGCAACATCATCATAGTGGTGTTGATCATGCTGATGACGGCGGCGCTTAATTTAGGTTCCCTGGCCAGTGTCGCCAGCGCCACCTTTTTGATCTGCTACCTTGCGGTGTTTGTGGTGGCGATCCGTCTGCGTCATGATATTCACGCCTCGTTGCCAATCCTCGTTGTCGGTATGATGGTCATGCTATTGGTAATCATCGGTTTTATTTACAGTCTATGGTCCCAGGGCAGCAGCGCACTGATGTGGATTATTGGCGCACTATTACTAAGCCTTATTGTGGCAATGGTAATGAAACGGAATAAAACCATATAAAATCTACCTGCGCGCAGTGCTTTCTGTGCTGCGCCTTTATTTTTTTTCTTAATCAAATCCTCCGTCTTATACTTTTAATAAATAAGTCACAAAAAAATGGTATATACACGATAAAACTGTGATTCTTATCACTTCTTACTATGGATTATTCTCAATGCGGATGATGGTAATCTAAAACTCGTAGTGTATTCTTAATAAATAACGTATAAGCTTTTTAGCTGCATTTCTTTTAATAGGGGGAATAAAAACGAAAGAGATGCACAAGTTATTACCCTTCTTAAATAAAATGAGGCTGGTTATAAAAACCAGTTAAAATAATGACCTGGAAGGAAGTGACTTATCTATGGCGCGATTACAATTAAAAAACCGTAAAAATAAATGCCTGATATTTTTAATAAGTTTTATTGTGATGGGAGAAAACGCGCTTGCAGCGCCATTACCACAATGGGCTAACGCCCCTGCGGTTACGTCGGTTGCCAGTTTATCCTTACAGGAAAGTATATTACGCGCATTTGCGCGAAACCCCGACGTCACCCAACAGGCGGCGCAGATAGGTATTGGCGAAGCGCAAATCGATGAAGCCAAAAGTGCCTGGTATCCGCACGTTGGCTTAACCGGTAACGCGGGGCCGTCCCGACAAACGGACTCCAGCGGCAGGCTTGATAACAACGTTTCGTATGGCATAACCCTGACGCAGCTAGTGTATGACTTTGGTAAAACGAACAACGATATCAAACTGCAAACTGCCGCTCGTGACAGCTACCGATTTAAATTGATGGCAACCCTAACCGATGTCGCAGAGAAAACGGCGACCACCTATATGGAAGTTAGCCGTTATCAGGCTTTGTGCGATGCGGCTCAACGTAATATCCACTCGCTGGAAAATGTCTACAACATGGCGGCACTGCGTGCCAACGCCGGCCTGAACTCATCTTCTGATGAATTGCAGGCTCAGACACGCATTGCCGGAATGCGCTCGACGCTGGAGCAATATCAGGCGCAAATGGCGAGCGCCAAAGCGCAACTGGCGGTGCTGACTGGCGTACAGCCGGAGGCGATAGCCGCGCCGCCTGCGGAATTAGCCGAGCAGCCGGTATCGCTAAAAAATATTGATTACCAGTCCATTCCGCTGGTGCTGGCGGCAGAAAATTTACGCCAGTCGGCACAGTACGGCGTGGAAAAAACCAAAGCGCAATACTGGCCGACGCTTAGTATTCAGGGAGGCAAAACGCGCTACCAGACCAGCGATCGCTCGTACTGGGACGACCAGTTACAACTGAACGTTAACGCGCCGCTGTATCAGGGCGGCGCGGTTTCTGCCCAGGTGCAACAGGCCGAAGGGCAACAAAAAATCTCTGCCTCGCAGGTCGAACAGGCAAAACTGGATGTATTACAACGGGCATCAGTGGCGTATGCCAACTGGACTGGCGCACGGGGGCGCGAAGAAGCCGGTTTAGCGCAATCCGAAAGTGCGCACAAAACGCGAGATGTGTATCAAAATGAATATAAATTAGGTAAACGCAGTCTGAATGATCTATTAACCGTCGAGCAAGATGTCTTTCAGGCGCAATCGGCTGAAATAAATGCCAGTTATGATGGCTGGGTTGCCGCAGTAAATTATGCCGCTGCGGTTAATAACCTTATTCCATTAGCGGGAATTAAACAGGGCTTATACAACGACTTACCCGATTTAAAATAATCCTGCCATTATTAATATCAGGTAGGCATCGTTGTTGAGTTATTACCTTTGTCTTATTTAGATAAATGGACTCGCTAAGGATGTGCGCCATTTATCAGGAATGCCATTATGAGCCTGATTATTGATGTTATTTCGCGTAAAACATCCGTCAAACAAACGCTGATTAATCCTGGCGACGTTACGGTTGTTATTTATGAGCCCTCTGTGGTGCAGGTTCATGCTCAGGCATCTGCCGTTGCGCGTTACGTTCGCGAAGGAAATGATCTGTTGATCTATATGCAGGATGGCACGGTTATCCGTTGCAACGGCTATTTCCTGCAAGCGGCAAATACCACTGAACAATCGGAACTGGTCTTTGCCGATGGACAACAGCTAACTCACGTAACGTTTGCCGATGCCGCAGCGGGGGGATTAGCCCCCGTAGAACTGAGCGCCCAGACCACCGCTATTGAAAGCATTGCGCCATTTCTTGATACCGTTGCTCAGACCAGCACCTTCCCGTGGGGATGGTTAGCCGGTGCGGCGGTAGGTGGCGGTGCGCTTGGCGCTTTACTGGCAAGCGGTGGCGATGACGATTCAAAAACTGAAGTGGTTAACAACCCCCCGCCACCCGCCGAGCCAGGCAATGCGACCCCATCATTTTTAGTCACCGATAATCAGGGCGATCAGCGCGGTATTCTTGCCACCAATGACATCACCGATGACACCACGCCAACCTTTAGCGGTAGCGGGCAGGCGGGTGCGACCATCCAAATCAAAGACAGCAACGGCAATACTATTGCCAGTGCTCAGGTAGACAGCAACGGGCACTGGAGCGTCTCTTTACCCACGCAAAGCGCAGGTGAACATACCTGGTCAGTGGTGCAAATTGTCGGTAGCACCATCACTGACGCTGGTTCGATAACGTTAACCATCGACGACAGCCAGGCCAGCGTGCAGGTCGCCACCACCGCAGGCGATAACATTATTAACGCCAGCGAACAGGCCGCCGGATTTACGCTTTCAGGTACGACGAGCAACTTGCCGCAGGGAACAGAACTCAGCGTCACGCTAAACGGTAAAACCTACACGACCAGCGTAGGTGCTAACGGCGCGTGGAGCGTGCAGGTGCCGACCGCTGACGCCCAGGCGTTAGGCGAAGGGAATCAGGCAGTGCTGGTTAGCGGGAAAGATGCCACGGGCAATACGGTCACCGGCGCGCAGCTGCTAACGGTCGATACCCAACCGCCGACGCTTGCTATCAACACTATCGCCCAGGACAACATTGTCAGCGCCGCAGAACATAACGCCGCGCTGGTACTGAGCGGTACTTCGAATGCTGAAGCCGGGCAAATCGTTACACTGACAGTAAATGGTAAAAGCCATACAGCAACCGTCGGTAGCGATGGCACATGGCAGGTGGCGCTGCCTGCCGCAGAAGTGCAGGCGTTGGCAGATGGTAACTACGCCGTAAATGCCAGCGTCAGCGACCGGGCAGGAAACACCACCAGCAACAGCGCGAATTTCGTGGTAGATACCAGCGCGCCGACGATTAACGTCAACACCGTGGCGGGCGACGATATTCTTAATAATGCCGAACAGGCCGTCGCACAGATCATCTCCGGAAATGTCAGCGGTGCTTCTCCTGGCGATACGGTGACTGTGAAATTGGGCGCTCATGTCCTGACGGGCGTCGTGCTGGCAGACGGTAGCTGGAATGTGGCGCTGGATCCGGCGGTAACCCGCACGCTGGATCGCGGAGCCAATACGATTTTCGTCACCGTGACAGATGTCGCCGGAAATACCGGCGCGGCGTCTCGTGCAATCACGCTGGTAGGTGTTTCTCCGTTGATCACCATTAACACCGTCTCCGGCGATGACATTATCAGTGGCGCAGAAAAAGGTGCGCCACTGACCCTTACCGGTAGCACTCAACAGGCCGAGACAGGACAAACCGTCACAGTAACCCTCGCCGGACAGAGTTTTACCACTACCGTGCAGGCCGATGGCTCCTGGAGTCTGACAGTACCCGCTGCCAATATGGGTAATCTGCCTGACGGTGCGGTAGCGATTACCGCTTCTGTGACGGATCTCAGTGGTAATACCGGCAACACCTCCCGCACCATTACCGTCGATAGCCAGGCGCCGGCCTTAAGCATTGATCCACTGACCGCCGACAACATCATCAACGCCGCCGAAAGCGGGCAGGATCTGCCCATCACTGGCACCACTGACGCCCAGCCGGGGCAGACGGTAACGGTGACGCTTAACGGGCAGACGTATCAGGGCATCGTGCAACCAGATGGCACATGGAGTGTGACGGTTCCCGCCGCCAACGTTGACGCACTGGCTGACGGCAACGCCACGGTCACCGCCAGCGTGAACGATGTTGCTGGTAACCCGAGCAGCGTTTCACGCGTGGCGCTGGTCGATGCCACGCCGCCTGTGGTGACCATTAATCCGGTGGCGACTGATAACGTCATTAACACGCCGGAACATACCCAGGCGCAAATCATCAGCGGCACGGTTACCGGCGCGCAGGCTGGCGATATTGTCACCGTTACGCTGAATAATGTGGATTACACCACGGTGGTGGATGCTTCCGGCAACTGGAGCCTGGGCGTTCCGGCTTCCGTTGTCAGCGGGCTGGTGGACGGCAGTTATCCGATCAACGTTTCAGTGACTGACCGCGCCGGAAACAGCGGCAGCCAGGCACTCACCGTCACGGTTAATACCGCCGCGCCAGTGGTTGGAATTAATACCATTGCTGGCGATGATGTGATTAACGCCAGCGAAAAAGGAGCCGATGTTCAAATTACCGGCACCAGCGATCAACCTGTTAATACCGCCATCACCGTGACGCTGAACGGGCAAAATTACACCACCACGACCGACGCCTCCGGCAACTGGAGCGTCACCGTTCCGGCGTCGGCGGTAACCGCATTAGGCCAGGCCAACTACACGGTGACGGCAGCGGTGACCAGTAGTATTGGCAACAGCGCCACCGCCAGCCATAACGTGCTGGTCGATAGCGCGCTGCCCGGCGTGACCATTAATCCTGTGGCGAGCGACGATATTATTAACGCCGCCGAAGCGGGCGCTGCGCAAACCATCAGCGGACAGGTGACTGGTGCAGCCATTGGCGACACGGTAACTATTACGTTGGGCGGTAATACCTACACGACTACCGTTCAGGCTGGTTTAAGCTGGAGCGTGAGCGTTCCGGCAGCAGATATTCAGGCGTTGGGTAATGGTGATTTAACGGTTAATGCCTCGGTCACCAATCAAAACGGTAACACCGGCAGCGGCACGCGGGATATCACCATCGACGCCAATCTGCCCGGTCTGCGGGTCGATACGGTGGCGGGCGATGATGTGGTCAATATCATCGAGCACGGGCAGGCGCTGGTGGTCACCGGCAGCAGTTCGGGGCTGGCTGAAGGCACGCCGCTTACCGTCACAATTAATAACGTCGAATACACTACTGCGGTGCAGGCCGATGGTAGCTGGAGCGTGGGTGTTACAGCGACGCAGGTTAGCGCCTGGCCTGCGGGGACGGTTAATATTGCCGTATTCGGGGAAAGTAGCGCCGGAAATCCGGTGAGCATCGCCCATTCCGTTACGGTCGATCTCACACCGGCGGCGATCGCCATCAATACCATCGCCACGGACGACGTGATTAACGCCGCAGAAAAAGGCACTGATTTAACGCTTTCCGGCACCACCACTAACGTAGAGCCAGGCCAAACCGTCGCCATTACCTTTGGCGGTAAAAATTACACTGCCAGCGTGGCGAGCGATGGTAGCTGGACAACCACTGTACCCGCTGCCGATTTAGCGTCATTAACCGATGGTAGCGCCACCGCGCAGGCCAGCGTCAGCAACGTCAACGGCAATAGCGCCTCGGCGGTGCATAACTACAGCGTCGATAGCAGCGCGCCGACCATCATTATCAATACTGTTGCCAGCGACAATATCGTTAACGCCAGTGAAGCCGACGCGGGCGTGACGGTGAGCGGTAGCACCACCGCCGAAGCGGGGCAGATTGTTACGATAACGCTCAATAGCCCGACCGTGCAGACCTATCAGGCAACGGTACAGGCCGACGGCAGTTGGAGCATTAACATTCCGGCGGCAGATCTTGAGGCATTGACGGATGGCAGCCACACCCTGACCGCGACGGTCAATGACAAAGCGGGCAACCCGGCGAGCACCACGCATAATCTGGCCGTGGATCTCACCGTTCCGGTACTGACTATCAACACCATTGCGGGCGACGATATTATTAACGCCGCCGAATCGGGCGTGGCGCAGACCATCAGCGGCCAGGTGACGGGCGCGGCGGCGGGCGATACCGTCACCGTAACGCTTGGCGGGAAAACCTACACCGCTACCGTGCAAGGCAATTTAAGCTGGAGCGTGGACGTTCCGGCGGCGGATATTCAGGCCATCGGTAATGGCGATCTGACGGTTAACGCTTCGGTGACCAACGGCGTTGGCAACACCGGCAGCGGTTCGCGAGATATTACTATCGACGCCAATTTGCCGGGTCTGCGCGTTGATACCGTGGCGGGCGATGATGTGGTCAACAGCATCGAGCACGCTCAGGCGCTGGTGATCACCGGTAGCAGCAGTGGGCTGGCGACGGGCGCGGCACTGACGGTGGTGATTAACACGGTCACTTACGCTGCAACAGTATTAGCCGATGGCACATGGAGCGTTGGCGTTCCGGCGGCAGATGTGGGCAACTGGCCTGCGGGGACGGTGAATATCACGGTTTCAGGCGCCAGTAGCGCCGGAAACCCGGTCACTATTACCCACCCGGTCACCGTCGATCTGGCGGCGGTGGCGATCTCCATTAACACCGTTTCCGGTGATGATGTGATTAACGCCGCCGAAAAAGGGGCAGATTTAACCCTGTCTGGTAGCACCTCTGGCGTGGAAGCGGGGCAAACGGTCACCGTCACCTTTGGCGGAAAAACCTATACCGCGACCGTAGCGGGCGATGGTAGCTGGACAACCACCGTGCCTGCAGCCGATCTCAACGCGTTACGCGATGGCGACGCCACGGTACAGGCCAGCGTCAGCAACGTTAACGGCAACACGGCTTCGGCGACGCACGCCTATAGCGTCGATGCCACGGCACCGACACTTGCCATTAACACCATCGCCACTGACGATATTCTTAACGCCGCCGAGGCGGGCAATCCGTTAACCATCAGCGGCACCACTACCGCCGAAGCGGGGCAGATGGTCACCGTTACCCTTAATGGCGTGACTTATACTGGCACCGTCCAGGCGGACGGAAGCTGGAGCGTCAGCGTACCGACGGCGGATCTCAGCAATCTGACCGCCAGCCAGTACACGGTCAGCGCCTCGATAAGCGATAAAGCGGGTAACCCGGCGACCGCCACTCACGGCCTGGCGGTGGATCTCACTGTTCCAGTGCTAACCATCAACACTGTCTCCGGCGATGACATAATTAACGCTACCGAGCACGGGCAGGCGCTGGTGATCTCCGGTTCCAGCACTGGCGGCGAAGCGGGCGATGTCATCACCGTCACGCTAAACAGTAAAACCTACACCACCTCGCTGGATGCTTCCGGCAACTGGAGCGTCGGCGTTCCGGCGGCAGATGTCACCGCGCTGGGCAGCGGCGCACAAACCATCACCGCGACCATTACCGACGCGGCAGGCAACAGCGACGACGCCAGCCGCACGGTTACTGTGAATCTCACCTCGCCGACAATTGGCATCAACACCATTGCTACAGATGACGTGATTAACGCCACGGAAAAAGGTGCGGATCTGCAAATCACCGGCACCAGTAATCAGCCAGCGGACACTACGGTTACGGTGACGCTAAACGGTCAAAATTACACTGCCACTACCGATAGCAACGGCAACTGGATCGCCACGGTGCCAGCGTCAGCGGTTAGCGCGTTGGGTGAAGCCAACTACACGGTAACGGCAAACGTCACTGACACGGCAGGCAACAGCAATTCCGCCAGCCATAATGTGCTGGTCAACAGCGCCGTGCCTGCCGTTACCATTAACGCGGTGGCAACCGACGATATTATTAACGCCGCTGAATCGGGTAACGCCCAGACCATCAGCGGCCAGGTCACGGGCGCGGCGGCGGGCGATACGGTCACCGTCACGCTGGGCGGCAACACCTACACCGCCACCGTACAGGCTAATTTAAGCTGGAGCGTTAGCGTGCCAGCGGCGGATATTCAGGCGCTGGGCAACGGCTCCCTGACAGTAAACGCCTCGGTCACCAACGGCGTTGGCAACACGGGCAGTGGCTCGCGCGATATCACGATCGACGCCAATCTGCCTGGCCTGCGTGTCGATACCATAGCGGGCGATGATGTTATTAACAGCATTGAGCACAATCAGGCGCTGGTGATCACCGGGAGCAGCAGCGGATTAACGGTGGGAACCGCGTTAACGGTCGTTATCAACAACGTCACTTACGCCGCGACGGTGTTAGCCGACGGCACATGGAACCTCGGCGTTCCGGCGGCAGACGTCAGTAACTGGCCTGCGGGAACGGTCGATATTACTGTAAGTGGCACCAACAGCGCCGGAACAACCTCCACCATTACCCATCCGGTCACAGTCGATCTGGCGGCGGTCGCTATCACCATTAACACCCTTTCCGGCGATGATGTGATCAACGCCACAGAGAAAGGCGAAACGCTGGTCGTAAGCGGCAGCACCAGCGGCGTGGAAGCCGGGCAGACGGTGACCGTGACCTTCGGTGGCAAAAATTACACCGCTACCGTGGAAGCCAACGGTAGCTGGACGGTGAATGTGCCGCCTGCCGATCTCGCTGCGCTGCCGGACGGCGCGGGCAACGTGCAGGCGAGCGTCAGCAACATTAACGGCAATATCGCCCAAGCGGATCGCGCGTACAGCGTCGATGCCACCGCGCCGCTTGTGACCATTAACACCATCGCCAGTGACGATATTCTCAACGTGAGCGAAGCGGGCGCGGGAGTAACCATCAGCGGCACCACCACGGCGCAGGCCGGGCAGACGCTGACCGTCACGCTCAATAACAACACTTACCAGACCACCGTCCAGGCCGATGGCACCTGGAGCGTGAACGTTCCGGCAACGGATTTAAGCGGATTAACCGCCAGCAGTTATACCGTGACTGCGACGGTGAGCGACAAAGCGGGTAACCCGGCAAGCGCCGACCATGCGCTGGCGGTGGATGTCACCGCGCCGGATCTCACTATTAACATCGTCGCGGGCGATGACATTATCAACGCCATCGAACACGGTCAGGCGCTGGTGGTGAGCGGCACCAGCACGGGCGCGGCGGCGGGTGATGTGGTAACCGTCACGCTGAACGGTAAAAACTACACCACCACGCTGGACGCCTCCGGTAACTGGAGCGTGGGTATTCCGGCGGCGGATGTCACGGCGCTGGCAACCGGCAGCCAGACCATCACCGCCAGCCTGAGCGATCGCGCGGGCAACAGCGACAGCACGACTCACGATGTGACCGTTGATCTCAGCGGCCCGACGCTGACCATCAACACCGTCTCCGGCGATGACATCATTAACAATACCGAGAAAACCCAGGATCTGACCATCAGCGGCGGCTCCAGCGGTCTGGCGACCGGCACCACGGTCACTGTGATGTTGAACGGCCTGGCGTACAGCGCCACCACCGACGGTTCCGGCAACTGGAGCGTTACCGTGCCGGCTTCGGCGATCGGCGCCCTGGGCGAGGCGGTTTATTCGATTAGCGCCAGCGCCACCGACAGCGCGGGCAACAGCGGCGCTACCACCCATACGGTGAATGTCGAATCCCTCCTGCCTGGGGTAATCATTAATACCGTTTCGGGCGATGACATTATCAACGCCGCTGAAATCGCCGTTAACCAGACCATCAGTGGTCAGGTAACGGGAACGGCGCAGGCGGGGAATACGGTGACGGTCACGCTTGGTGGCAACCAGTATACCGCCACCGTGCAGTCAGATTTAAGCTGGAGCGTCAGCGTGCCGGCGGCAGATTTGCAGGCGTTGGGTAACGGTGAGCTGACCATCAGCGCCTCGGTGACCAACACCACAGGCAATACCGGCACCGCCACGCACGACATCGTGATAGATGCCAACCTGCCAGGTCTGCGCGTCGATACCGTGGCAGGCGATGATGTGGTCAATATTATCGAGCACGGTCAGGCGCTGGTGGTTACCGGTAGCAGTACCGGACTGGCGGTGGGGACGCCACTAACCGTGGAAATCAACAGCGTCACCTATGGCGCAACGGTACTCGCGGATGGCACCTGGAGCGTGGGCGTTCCGGCAGCGGATGTCACAAACTGGCCTGCGGGGACGGTCAATATTGCCGTCTCTGGCACTAACACTGCCGGAACCACAACCAGCATTAGCCATCCGGTCACAGTCGATCTCGCTACCGTGGCGATCACCATCAACCCCCTTTCCACTGATGATGTGATTAACGCTGCCGAAAAAGGCAGCGATTTGCAGCTCTCCGGCACCACCTTCGGCGTGGAAGCGGGGCAGACCATTACCGTTATTTTCGGCGGCAAAAGCTACACCACTACGGTTGCGGCGGATAATACCTGGGGGCTGACGGTTCCGGCAGCGGATCTCACGGCTTTACCGGACGGTGCAGCAAACGTACAAGCCAGCGTCAGCAACGTAGCTGGTAACATCGCCCAGACAACACATGCTTACAGCGTTGATGCCACCGCGCCCTCTGTCACCATCAACACCATCGCCACGGACGATATTCTTAATGCCGCCGAAGCCGGAACGGCGCTGACCATCAGCGGCACCAGCACGGCAGAAGCCGGGCAGATGGTGACCGTGACGCTAAACGGCGTCAATTACAGCGGCAACGTACAAGCAGACGGAAGCTGGAGCATCAGCGTACCAACTGGCGATTTAGCGAATCTCACCGCCAGCTCGTATACCGTCAACGCGGCGGTCAGCGACAAAGCCGGAAATCCGGCCTCGGCAACGCATAATCTGGCGGTGGATCTGATTGCCCCAGTCGTCACCATCAACACGGTGGCGGGCGACGACATCATCAACGCCACTGAACACGGACAGGCGCAGATTATCAGCGGCTCGGCAACGGGCGCGACGACGGGTAACACGGTTTCCGTGACGATTGGCACGACCACCTATACCACGGTGCTGGATGCCAACGGCAACTGGAGCATCGGTGTGCCTGCCAGCGTGATTTCCGCACTGGCGCAGGGCGATGTGACCATTACCGCCACGGTCACCGACTCCGCAGGCAACAGCGGCACAGCCTCGCACATCGTCAGCGTGGCGCTCGGTGCTCCGGTACTCGGCATTAACACCATCGCCGTCGACGACATCATCAACGCCACGGAGAAAGGCGCGGATCTGGCGATTTCCGGCAGCAGCAACCAGCCTGCGGGCACGCAGGTAACCGTGACGCTCAACGGGCAAAATTACACCACCACAGCCGATGCTTCCGGTAACTGGAGCGTGACCGTTCCGGCGTCTGCTGTGAGCGTGCTCGGTGAAGCCACTTACACGGTGACCGCCGCCGCTACTGACTCCGCTGGCAACAGCGGTTCCGCCAGCCATAACGTGCAGGTTAATACCGCGCTGCCGGGCGTCACCATTAACGTTGTGGCAACGGACGATATTATTAACGCCGCCGAAGCTGGGGTAGTTCAAACTATCAGCGGTCAGGTTACAGGCGCGGCGGCGGGCGACACGGTGACCGTCACGCTGGGTGGCGAGACTTACACGGCGACAGTGCAGGCCAATTTAAGCTGGAGTATTAATGTTCCGGCAGCCGCTTTACAGGCGTTGGGCAACGGCGAGTTGACCATTTCGGCTTCGGTGACGAACAGCGTGGGCAATACTGGCAGCGGTACGCGCGACATTACCATTGACGCTAATCTCCCAGGTCTGCGGGTCGATACGGTCGCTGGCGATGATGTGGTGAATATCATCGAGCACGGTCAGGCACTGGTGGTAACCGGCAGCAGTTCTGGTCTGGCAGCGGGTGCCGTACTCACGGTTTCGATTAATAGCCAGAACTATAGCGCAACGGTTTTAGCCGATGGTTCATGGAGCGTCGGCGTTCCGGCGGTGGATGTCAGCGCCAGGCCTGCGGGGACGGTCACGATTACGGCGAGTGGTAGCACCACCGCCGGAAATCCGGTCAGCGTCACGCACCCGGTCACCGTCGATCTCACGGCGATTGCCGTCAGCATCAACGCCATTACCGCTGATGATGTGATTAACGCCGCCGAAAAAGGCGCGGCGTTAACGCTCTCCGGCAGCACGTCCGGCGTGGAGGCCGGGCAAACGGTCACCGTCACCTTTGGCGGCAAAAACTACACTGCAAGCGTCGCGGCGAATGGTTCGTGGAGCACCACGGTTCCGGCGGCGGATATGGCAGCCCTGCGTGATGGCGATGCCAGCGCACAGGCCAGCGTCAGCAATGTTAACGGCAACAGCGCCATCACTACCCACGCGTACAGCGTCGATGCCAGCGCGCCAACGGTGACCATCAACACTATTGCGGGCGACGACATTCTTAACGCCGCCGAAGCCGGTACGGCGCTGACCATCACCGGCAGCAGCACGGCGGAAGCGGGGCAGACGGTGACCGTTACGCTCAATGGCGCAAATTATACCGGCACCGTACAAACAGACGGTAGCTGGAGCGTCAGCGTGCCGCCAGCAGCGTTAAGCGCCTTGACCGCCAGTAACTACACCGTCAGCGCGGCGGTGAGCGACAAAGCCGGAAACCCGGCCTCCGCTAACCATAACCTGACGGTGGATACTTCCGTTCCGGTTGTCACCATCAACACGGTGGCGGGTGATGATGTGATCAACGCGACGGAACACGCCCAGGCGCAGATTATCAGCGGCTCCGCCACGGGTGCGGCAACCGGTAGCACCGTCACGGTGACTATTGGCACCAATACCTTCACCACCGTGCTGGATGCCAGCGGTAACTGGAGCGTCGGCGTACCGGCAAGCGTTGTCTCGGCACTGGCGAACGGCACGGTGACCATCAACGCCAGCGTCACCGATGCCGGGGGTAACAGCGGCAGCGCCACGCATCAGGTGACGGTTAATACCGGGCTGCCGACCATTACCTTTAACGCCATCAGCGGCGATAACGTTTTGAACGCCGATGAAAAAGGTCAGCCGTTGACCATCAGCGGCAGTAGTACGGGGCTGGCGACCGGCGCACAGGTTACCGTCACGCTCAACGGTCATAACTACAGCGCCACCACCGACGCGGCGGGCAACTGGACGTTAACCGTACCGGTGAGCGATCTGGCGGCCTTAGGCCAGGCTAACTATACGGTCAGCGCCAGCGCCACCAGTGCGGCAGGCAACACCGCCAGCAGCCAGGCGAATTTACTGGTCGACAGCGGCCTGCCGGGCGTCACCATCAACACCGTGGCGGGCGACGATATTATCAACGCCGCTGAAGCGGGCGCCGATCAAACCATCAGCGGGGTGGTGACCCGCGCCGCCGCAGGCGATATGGTGACCGTCACGCTGGGCGGCAATACTTATACTGCACAAGTTCAGGCTGATTTAAGCTGGAGCGTCAGCGTTCCGGCAGCCGATTTACAGGCGTTGGGTAATGGTGATTTGACCATTACCGCTTCGGTCACCAACGCCAGTGGCAACACCGGTAGCGGCACGCGAGATATCACCATTGACGCCAACCTGCCAGGTCTGCGCGTGGATACCGTCGCGGGCGATGATATCGTCAACAGCATAGAGCACGGACAGGCGCTGGTGATCACTGGTGGCAGTAGCGGTTTGAATACCGGCGCCGTGCTGACGGTCACCATCAACGGCACGGCCTATGCCGCCACGGTACAGGCGGATGGTAGCTGGAGCGTAGGTATTCCGGCGGCAAACGTCAGCGCCTGGCCTGCGGGGCCGTTAACCGTTGAAGTGACAGGCCAGAGCAGCGCCGGAAACCCGGTCAGCGTCAGCCATCCGTTCACCGTCGATTTAACGGCGGTGGCAATCAGCATCAACACTGTTGCCAGCGACGACGTGATTAACGCCGCCGAAAAAGGTGCCGGGTTGACCCTTTCCGGCAGCACCAGCGGAATTGAAAGCGGGCAAACCGTTACCGTCACTTTTGGCGGCAAAACCTACACTGCAAACGTCGCCGCCAACGGGAACTGGAGTGTGAACGTTCCGGCGGCGGATCTGGCAACCTTGCCAGACGGCGCGGCAAACGTGCAGGCCAGCGTCAGCAGCGCGAGTGGCAATAACGCTTCGGCAACCCATGCGTACAGCGTCGATGCCAGTGCGCCAACGCTCACCATTAACACCATCGCCAGCGACGATATCCTGAACGCTACGGAGGCCGGAAGCCCGCTCACCCTCAGCGGCACCAGCACCGCCGAAACCGGGCAGACGGTGAGCGTTACCCTTAATGGCGCAACCTACACCGGTAATGTACAGGCGGACGGTAGCTGGAGCGTCAATGTTCCCACTTCAGCCTTAGGCGCGCTGACCGCAAGCAATTACACCGTCAGCGCCACGGTCAACGACAAAGCGGGCAACCCCGGCAGCGCCAGCCATAATCTGGCGATAGACACCACCGCACCAGTTCTCACCATTAACACCGTGGCAGGCGATGACATCATCAACGACGCCGAACACACGCAGGCGCAGGTGATCTCCGGCACCTGCAGCGGCGGGGAAGCGGGCGATGTGGTGAGTGTTGTGCTCAACGGCAAAACCTACACCACCACGTTGGACGCCTCCGGTAACTGGAGCGTCGGAGTACCGGCGGCGGATGTGACGGCGCTGGGTAGCGGTGCGCAGACGATCACTGCCAGCGTCAGCGATCGGGCAGGCAACAGCGATGACGCCAGCCGCACCGTTACCGTCAGCCTCACAGCGCCAGTGATTGGTATCAACACCATCGCGGGCGATGATGTGATCAACGCGACGGAAAAAGGATCTGATCTGGCGCTTTCCGGCACCAGCGATCAGCCTGCGGGTACGGCGATCACCGTCACGCTGAACGGACAAAACTACAGCGCCACCACCGACGCCTCCGGCAACTGGAGCGTCACCGTTCCTGCCTCGGCGGTCAGTGCGCTGGGTGAAGCCACCTACAGCGTCACGGCGAGCGTCACCAACGCTCAGGGCAACAGCAGCACCGCCAGCCATAACGTACAGGTCAATACCGCACTGCCGGGCGTCACGATCAATCCGGTGGCGACGGACGACATTATTAACGCCGCCGAAGCCGGCAGCGCACAAACCGTCAGCGGCCAGGTAACCGGGGCGGCGGCGGGCAGCACCGTCACCGTTGAACTGGGCGGTAAAACTTACACCGCCACCGTCCAGCCAGATTTAAGCTGGAACGTGAGTGTACCAGCCGCCGACTGGCAGGCGTTGGGTAACGGTGAGTTAACGGTTAACGCCTCGGTGACCAACGCCGTTGGCAATACCGGCAGCGGCACGCGCGATATCACCATCGATGCCAGTCTGCCCGGTCTGCGGGTCGATACTGTCGCTGGCGATGATGTGGTCAATATCATCGAACACGGTCAGGCGCAGGTGATTACCGGCAGCAGCTCCGGCTTTGCCGCAGGTACGGCGTTGACGGTGGTGATTAATAACCAAACTTACGCCGCCACGGTGCTGGCAAACGGCAGCTGGAGCGTCGGCGTTCCGGCGGCGGATGTCAGTAACTGGCCTGCGGGAACGCTGAATATTACCGTTAGCGGCGCGAACAGTGCCGGAACGCAAACCAGCATTACCCATCCGCTGACCGTTGATCTCACTGCCGTCGCTATCAGCATTAACGCCATCACCGCCGATGATGTGATAAACGCCGCCGAAAAAGGTGCAGCGTTAACGCTCTCCGGCAGCACCTCCGGCGTCGAAGCGGGGCAAACCGTCACCGTCACCTTTGGCGGTAAAACCTACACCACCACGGTGGCGGCAAACGGTAGCTGGAGCACCACCGTTCCGGCAGCGGATATGGCGGCTCTGCGTGATGGCGATGCCAGCGCCCAGGTGCGGGTGACAAACGTTAACGGCAACAGCGCCACGGCAACGCATGAATACAGCGTCGATAGCGCCGTGCCAACGGTGACTATCAACACCCTTGCCAGCGATAACATTATCAATGCCAGCGAAGCGGCGGCGGGCGTAACGGTATCCGGCACCAGCACGGCGGAAGCGGGGCAAACGCTGACCGTCACGCTTAACGGCAGTAACTACCAGACCACGGTGCAGGCAGACGGGAGCTGGAGCTTAACGCTGCCCTCCAGCGACTTAACCGCGCTTGCCAATAACGGCTACACCCTGACCGCTACGGTCAGCGATCTGGCGGGTAACCCTGGCAGCGCCAGTAAAGGCGTGACCGTCGATACCACCGCGCCGGTGATCAGTTTTAATACCGTGGCGGGCGATGATGTGATTAACAACGTCGAACACACCCAGGCGCAGATTATCAGCGGCACCGCCACGGGCGCGGTAGCTGGTGACCGCCTGGTGGTGACCATCGCCGGGCAGCAGTATGTCACCAGCACCGATGCCAGCGGCAACTGGAGCGTCGGCGTGCCTGCCAGCGTGATTTCCGGCCTTACGGATGGCACGGTGACCATCAGCGCCACCATCACCGATAGCGCAGGCAACAGCAGCACGCAGACCCACAACGTGCAGGTGAATACGGCGGCGGTATCGCTCTCGGTCAGCACCATCAGCGGCGATAACCTCATTAACGCCGCCGAAGCAGGCAGTGCGCTGACCCTTAGCGGCACCGGCACCAATTTTGCGACAGGCACAGTGGTGACCGTGTTGCTTAACGGCAAAGGCTACAGCGCCACCATTCAAAGCAACGGGAGCTGGAGCGTGAATGTGCCAGCGGCAGACGTTGCGGCGCTTGCGGATGGCACCAGCTATACGGTTAGCGCCTCCGCTCAGGACAGCGCCGGAAACAGCGCCACGGCCTCGCGCAGCGTGGCGGTGGATCTCACCGCACCGGTTATCAGCATCAACACCGTTTCAACTGACGACCGACTCAACGCCGCCGAACAACAGCAGCCGTTAACCCTTAATGGATCGACCAGCGCGGAAGTGGGGCAGACGGTCACCGTGACCTTTGGCGGCAAAACCTATACCGCCACGGTAGCCGCCAATGGCACCTGGGCGCTGAACGTACCTGCGGCGGATCTGGCAACGCTCGGGCAGGGCGCGCAGACCATCACCGCCAGCGTGAACGATCGCGCGGGCAACCCCGGTCAAACCACGCACGCCCTGACCGTTGACACTGCTGCGCCGACGGTGACCATCGCCACGGTAGCGGGCGACGATATTATCAACAACGCCGAGCAGCTTGCCGGGCAGACCATCAGCGGCACCACCACCGCCGAAGTGGGCCAGACGGTAACCGTCACCTTTAACGGTCAGAGCTGGAGCGCAACGGTTGGCAGCGGCGGAAACTGGTCAGTGTTTATTCCGGCGCAGCAGTTTGCCGGATTAAGCGACGGCAGCTACACCATCAGCGCGTCGGTCAGCGATCAGGCCGGAAACCCCGGCAGCGGCAGCCGTGGCGTCACGTTGAACGGCGACGTCCCCACCGTCACCATCAACACCTTTGCGGGCGATGATGTGGTGAACGCGGCGGAACACGGTTCGTCTCTGGTTATCAGCGGCACCACCACCGCGCCGGTCGGGCAGACGCTGACCCTGAATTTAAACGGCAAAACCTATACCACCACAGTGCAGACGGGCGGTAGCTGGAGCTACACCCTCGGTAGCGCCGATGTCACCGCGCTGGCAGACGGCAATGCCTACGTGATTAACGCCTCGGTGAGCAACTCTATCGGCAATACCGGCAGCAGCAATCACACCATTACCGTCGATCTCAGCGCCCCGGCGATGGGGATTAATATCGATTCCCTGCAAGCCGACACCGGCCTTAGCGCCAGCGACTTTATCACCAGCGTCAGCCCGGTGGTGGTCAATGGCTCACTCACCGCCGCGCTTGCCAGTAACGAGACGGCGCAAATCAGTATCGACGGCGGCGCAACCTGGAGCACGCTCACCGTGACCGGCACGACCTGGCGCTATAACGACAGCCGCACGCTGACTGATGGCAACTATCTCTATCAGGTGCGGGTGATTGATGCGGCGGGCAACGTCGGCGCGACTGACAGCCAGAACGTGGTGATCGACACCATCGCGCCAGATCCAGCGGTGAAAACCATCGCCATCAGCGCGATCACCACCGATACTGGATTGATCACTAACGATTTTATCACCAGCGACACGACGCTGGCGGTGAGCGGCACGCTGGGCGCGGCGCTTTCTGCCGGCGAGTTCGCGCAAATCAGTATTGATGGCGGCACCACCTGGCAGAATCTTTCGGTAAGCGGTTTGACCTGGACGTACCTTGATGGGCGCACGCTGACTGACGGCAACTACAACTATCAGGTGCGGGTTATCGACACCGCCGGAAATATCGGCGCGACCGCCAGCCAGATTGTCACCGTTGACACCAGCGCGCCGCTGGCGAGCAAAACCATCGTCATTGCGGGCATTAGCGATGACACCGGCTTAAGCAGCAGCGATTTTGTTACTCGCGACACGACGCTGACCGTGCGCGGTACACTCGGCGCGGCGCTGGCGGCAGATGAACGGGCGCAAATCAGCCTCGACGGCGGTGTCACCTGGACTACGTTAACCGTTATCGGCACCAGCTGGAGCTATGCCGATGGTCGCACACTGACCGACGGCACCTGGAACTACACGGTGCGGGTGGTGGATCTGGCGGGGAACGTCGGGCAGACCGCGACGCAAAACGTGGTGGTCGATACCACCAGCCCGGAAGCGCCGAAAAGCATCACCATTACCGGTATCAGCGATGACACCGGAGCCAGCAGCAGCGACTTTATTACCAGCGATACTACGCTTACCGTGCGCGGCGTGCTGGGCGCGGCGCTCGGCGCTAACGAATTCGCGCAAATCAGTACCGACAACGGCGCAACCTGGGTGAACGTAACGCTGGCGGCAGATGGTCTGAACTGGAGTTACGTTGACGGACGCACGCTCACCAACGGCACAACCACCTGGCAGGTGCGGGTGGTCGATCTGGCGGCAACGTTGGTGCCACCGGCAGCCAGTCGGCGCAGATTGATACCGTTAACCCGGCGCAGGTGTTGACCATCGCTAGCATCAGCACCGATACGGGGAGTTCGGCAACTGACTTTATCACCAGCGATACCTCGCTCACGCTAACCGGTTCGCTGGGAGCGGGGCTTGCCAGCGGCGAAGTAGCGCAGATTAGCCTTGATGGCGGCGCGACCTGGACTACGCTCACCACCAACGGCACGCAGTGGACTTACACCGACAGCCGCACATTGATCGACGGCAGCTACGTTTATCAGGTGCGGGTGCTGGATCTGGCGGGAAATACCGGCCCGGTGGTGTCGAAAACGGTGGTGGTCGATACGATTAACCCCACCGCCACGCCAGGTATTGTGTCGTATACCGATGATGTCGGGCAGCGGCAGGGGACATTAAGCAGTTCGCAGGCCACCGACGACACTACGCCGCTGCTGAACGGTGTACTTTCCGCGCCGCTTGCCAGCGGTGAAGTCGTTTACCTCTACCGCAACGGCCTGCTGTTAGGCGCGGTAACGATGGTCGGCGCACTGAACTGGACCTACAGCGACAGCGGGCTGGTCAGCGGTGCCTATACCTACAGCGCGCGAGTGGTGGATCTGGCGGGGAATATCACCTCCTCCAGTGATTTTATCCTGACAGTCGATACCTCTATTCCGACGACGCTGGCGCAAATCACCAGCCAGACCACGCGTGACACCACGCCAATTATCAGCGGCGTAATCACCGCTGCGCTTGCCAGTGGGCAGTACGTCGAAGTGGTGATCAACGGCAAAACCTACACCTCACAGCCGGGCGGCGCGGTAGTGGTCGATCCGGCGCACAATACCTGGTATGTGCAACTGCCGGATACCGACGCGCTGGCAGCGTCCGCAACTGCTTATAACGTCACCGCGCAGGTGAAAAGCTCGGCGGGCAACGGCAACACCGCCAACGTCAGCAATGGCACGGTGACAGTCAACGCGGCAATTGATTACACGCCAGCCTGGACGACCGCCAATAAAACAACGGCCTGGGGGCTGACCTACGGTCTCGACACGCACGGAATGTGGACGGTGCTGGCCAACCAGCAGGTGATGCAATCTACCGACCCGCTTACCTGGTCGAAGACCGCCCTGACGCTGTATCAGAGCGGCAACAACTACGCCACCAGTTCCATTGCCGATTACGACCGTAACGGTACGGGCGATCTGTTTATTACCCGTGATGATTACGGCACGGGCTATATCAACGGCTTTACCAATAACGGCGACGGCACGTTTTCCAGTGCCATTCTGGTCGCCGTTGGCACTCTGACGTGGTATGGCTCGGTAGTGGCGTTTGATAAAGAGGGCGACGGCTATCTTGATTTCTGGATTGGCGACGCCGGGGGGCCAGACTCCAATACCTTCCTGTGGAACAACGCGGGCGTGCTGACGGGGAACTCTACCGTGACTAACAACGGGGGGAGCGCCACGGTCGGCGGGGCGGTGACGGGGTATCTTTCGCTCAACGAGGGTTCTGGCGTTGATCTTAACAACGACGGCAGGATTGACCTGGTTCAGCACACTTTCAACCTGAATAACTATTACACGCTGTCCTCGCTCATCAGCCAGGGCAACGGCACGTTTGTCTGGGGGCAGAACACCATCAATACCTTCCTCAGCACGGCGGGCAGCGGCGGCAACTCGACGTCTGTCTCCATGACCTGGGCGGATTTCGATGGCGACGGCGATATGGATCTCTTCCTGCCCGCCAGCCAGGGAAGAGCTAACTACGGCTCCCTGTTATTCAACACCAACGGCGTGCTGGGAAATCCGGTGGCGGTGGGGGCAACGGCGACGACCTACGCCAGCCAGTTTAGCCTGGCGGTGGACTGGAACCACGACGGTCTGATGGATATCGCCCGTATTGCCCAGACCGGACAATCCTACCTTTACACCAACGTTGGCGGAGCCAGCAACTGGACGCAGTCGGTACTCGGCGGCAGCCAGAGCGGCACCACCAGCGGCGTGGCGGCAATGGACTACGACTGGGACGGCGCGGTGGATGTACTGGTGACCAAACAGTCGGGCAGCGTGTTCCTGATCCGCAACACCAACACGGTGAGCTACGGCACTTCGCTGCACCTGCGCATTACCGATCCCAACGGCATTAACGTTTATTACGGCAATACCGTAAAACTGTACAACTCGGCGGGAGTGCTGGTCGCCACGCAAATCATCAATCCACAGTCGGGGATGGGGGTTAACGATACCTCGGCGCTGGTCAACTTCTACGGGCTGAACGCCGGAGAAACCTATAACGCGGTGCTGATCAAATCCACCGGTGCCACCGCCAGCAATATCGACCAGACGGTCAATACCACCTGGGGCGGCTTACAGGCCACCGATGCCACCCACGCTTACGATCTCAGCGCCGAAGCGGGCACCGCGAGCAACAACGGCAAGTTCGTTGGCACCGGTTATAACGACACCTTCTTCGCCACCGCAGGCACCGATACTTACGATGGCTCCGGCGGCTGGGTATACAGCTCCGGCACCGGAACGTGGCTTGCGAACGGCGGGATGGACGTGGTTGATTTCCGGCTTTCGACGGTGGGCGTGACCGCTAACTTAAGCAGCACAGCCGCGCAGGCCACCGGCTTTAACACCTCGACATTTACCAATATCGAAGGCATTTCCGGCTCGAATTTTAACGACACTCTGACCGGCAGCACGGGTGATAACCAACTGGAAGGACGCGGCGGTAATGACACCATTAACATCGGCAACGGCGGGCACGACACCTTGCTCTATAAACTGCTCAACGCAAGCGACGCGACCGGCGGCAACGGCTCGGATGTGGTGAATGGCTTTACGGTAGGGACATGGGAGGGCACCGCCGACACCGATCGCATTGATATTCGTGAACTGTTACAGGGCAGCGGCTACACCGGAAACGGCAAAGCCAGCTACGTCAACGGTGTGGCAACGCTGGATGCGCAGGCCGGAAACATCAGTGATTTTGTCAAAGTTACCCAGAGCGGCAGCGACACCATCGTGCAGATCGACCGCGACGGCACGGGCAGCGGCTTTGCGACAGCTAACGTGGTCACGCTGACGGGCGTGCATACCGACCTCGCCACCTTACTGGCGAATCATCAGTTGATGGTGGTGTAGATAATGAAAAAAAATGCCCAGTCCGTGGAAGCCTGGCTGGAGGCGATGATCGCCGTGGCGCGCTATTATCGGCTCGATTTTTCTCAGGAGAACGTGCGCGCAACCGTCAACTGGGAGCGCGACAGTAAGCGGGAGGAGTTACTCACCGACATGGCGCGGCAGTTGGGAATGGGGCTGCGGCTGGTCGAGTTCTCCGCCGATTCGCTCAACCCCTGGCGGCTGCCGTTGATCGCGGTGTTTGATAATCAGCAGATTGGCGTAATCACCCGCCGCGACAATCACGACAATATCAGCGTTCAGTTCAGCGGTGACGAAGGGCTGGAAACCACGCTTAACGTCGCGGATATTGAAGATAAAATCGTCGAACTGGCGCTGCTGCGTCCGCTCAGTGCCATCCCCGATGCGCGGGTGGATGACTATATTCGCCCGTATCAGGCGAACTGGTTCTGGAATCTCTCGTTAAAAGACTGGCGGCGCTATGGCGACATTATGCTGGCGTCACTGGTGGCGAACGTGCTGGCGCTGGCGGCGATGATTTTCTCGATGCAGGTTTACGACCGCGTGGTTCCGGCGCAATCCTACCCGACGCTGTGGGTGCTGTTCGCCGGGGTGATGATGGCGATCCTGTTTGAGTTCTGTATGCGCATGGTGCGCACGCACCTCTCGGATATAATTGGTAAGCGGGCGGATCTGCGTATTTCGGATCGCGTTTTTGGCCACGCATTACGGCTCAAAAACAACGTGCGCTCGAAATCCACCGGCTCGTTTATCTCGCAGATCCGCGAACTGGAATCGGTGCGGGAGCTTATTACTTCCACCACCATCGGCGCGGTGGCGGATCTGCCGTTCTTCCTGCTGTTTGTCTTTATTCTGTGGATGATTGGCGGTTGGCTGGTGCTGGTGGTTTTGCTGGCGCTGCCGTTGCTGGTGATCCCTGGCCTGCTGGTGCAACGCCCGCTGGCGCGGCTGGCGAACGAAGGGATGCGCGAGTCGGCGGTACGTAACGCGACGCTTGTGGAAGCCGTTCAGTCGATTGAAGACATTAAACTGCTGCGCGCCGAGCAGCGTTTTCAGAATCAGTGGAATCACACCAACGATGTGGCCTCGTCCATCAGCATGAAGCAACGTTTTCTTACCGGGCTGCTGCTCACCTGGACCCAGGAAGTGCAATCCATCGTCTACGTGGTGGTGCTGTTGGTGGGCTGCTTTATGGTGATGAACGGTGACATGACCACCGGCGCACTGGTCGGGACGACGATCCTGGCTTCGCGCACCATTGCGCCGCTGTCGCAGATTTCCGGCGTACTCTCGCGCTGGCAGCAGGCAAAAGTGGCGCGTAATGGCCTTGATGAACTGATGAAGCGCCCGGTGGATCAGCCCGAGCACGGCAAACTGGTGCATAAAGCGGTACTGCACGGCAATTATCAGTTCAGCAACGCGGTGTTTTATTACGACGAAGAAGAGAAGATTGCCGATGTGGCGATTGGCAAACTCAACATTCAGGCTGGTGAGAAAATCGCCATTCTCGGGCGCAACGGCGCGGGTAAATCAACGCTGCTGCAAATGCTCGCCGGAATGCGTATCGCCCAGCAGGGACAGGTGCTGCTGGATAACATCAGCATCGGGCAGCTTGATCCGGCGGATCTGCGCCGCGACATGGGGCTGCTCAGCCAGACCGGGCGACTGTTCTTCGGTTCGCTGCGTGAAAACCTCACTATGGGGATGCCGGAAGCCAGCGATGAAGATATCGAACGCGCGTTAACCCTCAGCGGGGCGCTGCCCTTTGTGCAGAAGCAGAAAAACGGCCTCAACTACATGATTCAGGAAGGGGGATTTGGTCTTTCTGGCGGTCAGCGGCAAACGCTGCTGCTGGCGCGGCTACTCATCTCTCAACCCAATATCGTCCTGCTCGACGAACCCAGCGCCTCGCTGGATGAAATGGCGGAAGCGCATTTAATCGAACAACTGAAGCAGTGGATTGGTCATCGCACGCTGGTCATCGCCACTCACCGCACGGCGATGCTGCAACTGGTGGACAGGATAATCGTGATGGATCAGGGGCGCATTGTGATGGACGGCGCGAAGGAGACTATTTTGCGTGAACAGGGCGAACCCACGGCGCGACGCGTGGTGTTGCAGGAGAAGAATAAGGGGTCTGCCGCATGAACGGACAACTGCAATACAACCGTGGCCTGACTGAACCTCGCCTGCCGCGTTCGGCGCTGGCGGTACGCGTGACTGCCGTAATGCTGCTCTGTTTTCTCGGCTGGGCGTGGTACTTCCAGCTTGATGAAGTGACCACCGGCAGCGGCACGGTAGAACCCTCCGGGCGCGAACAGGTGGTGCAGTCGCTGGAAGGCGGAATTCTGTATCATCTCGACGTCAAGGTTGGCGATATTGTTGAACAGGGCCAGCCGCTGGCGCAGCTTAACCGCACCAAAACGGAATCTGACGTTCAGGAAGCGATGTCGCGCTTGTACGCGGCGCTGGCAACCTCGGCGCGGCTGCGGGCGGAAGTGAGTAATAAACCGCTGGTCTTCCCTGACGAACTGAATAAATTCCCCGAACTTATCGAGTCGGAAACGGCGTTGTACAACACTCGCCGCGACGGGTTGAACAAAGCCACCACCGGGCTGACGCAGGGGATTAGCCTGGTCAACCGTGAACTGGCGATGACCCAGCCGCTGGTGAAACAAGGGGCTGCGAGCAGCGTCGAAGTGCTGCGCCTGCAACGCCAGGCCAATGAACTGGAAAACAAACTTAGCGACGTGCGCACGCAATACTACGTACAGGCGCGGGAAGAGTTAGCGAAAGCCAATGCGGAAGTGGAAACCCAGCGTTCAGTGATCCGTGGGCGGGAAGACTCTCTCACCAGGCTCAACTTTACCGCGCCGGTGCGTGGCATTGTCCAGGACATTGATGTCACCACGGTTGGCGGCGTCATCGCCCCCGGTGGTAAACTGATGACCATTGTGCCGCTGGATGAGCAACTGCTGATTGAGGCAAAAATCTCCCCGCGCGATGTGGCGTTTATCCACCCGGGGCAAAAATCGCTGGTGAAAATAACCGCTTACGATTACTCCATCTATGGCGGCCTGCCGGGAGAAGTGGCGGTGATATCACCAGACACCGTGCAGGATGAAGTACGGCGCGATGTTTATTACTATCGGGTGTACATTCGCACTTTCAGTAATCATCTGGAAAATAAAAGCAAACAGCAATTTCCGATATTTCCCGGTATGGTGGCGACGGTCGATATTCGCACCGGCAAAAAGAGCGTGCTGGATTATCTGTTGAAACCCTTTAACAAAGCACAGGAGGCGTTGCGCGAACGATGAACATTAGCGATGTAGCAAAAATTACCGGCCTGACCAGCAAAGCCATTCGCTTCTATGAAGAGAAGGGGCTGGTGACACCACCGATGCGTAGCGAAAATGGTTATCGCACCTACACGCAGCAGCATCTCAACGAACTGACCTTACTGCGCCAGGCGCGCCAGGTGGGCTTTAACCTGGAAGAGAGCGGCGAACTGGTGAATCTGTTTAACGACCCGCAGCGCCACAGTGCTGATGTAAAACGGCGCACGCTGGAGAAGGTGGCGGAGATCGAGCGACATATCGAAGAACTGCAATCCATGCGCGACCAGTTACTGGCGCTGGCGAATGCCTGCCCCGGCGATGACAGCGCCGACTGCCCGATTATCGAAAATCTCTCCGGCTGCTGTCATCATCGGGCGGGGTGAAAAATCAGTTAATCCCCGTTTGCACCGAAAGAATATGCTGCAAACTTTCTACCATAATGCGTCCCGTCTGAAATAAGCCTTCCTGTATTGCGTTGCTGGCATTAACCGCGTGAACCAGGGAGGCTAATAATACTACTTGCAAGAAGGCAAAAATAAACGCACCGATAATCAGAATATGTGTCAGGGATATTTTCTTTTCATCCTTCATTTTAAATAGCCCACAAACTGGCCTTCCTTCATTAATGCGACTTTTCCTGTGTGATGATAAACAATCACGTTATACAGACCCGACTGATAAACTGTGGCATCGGCATTATCTTCATCAATCGCACATAATGAATCATTGAGATAAGCAAAGTTCTTACTGCTCATTCTAAAGGTCATGCCAAATCCTTTATAAATGGCTTTCTTTGTCGCCTGGGCATGTTGTGCGGCTTCTGCATTTTTAAATGCCTGCGCTTCGGATGCACTTAAAATAGCCGCCTGACGCTGTTGTTCGGCAAGATAACAGGTGTCATGAGATACGCCTTGCGCCTGGCAGTCTGCAATGCGAGACGCGGGAGAGCTACAACCAGCCAGCATGATTAACGCCAGCAGGGAAATCGATTTAATGGTGCTATTCATCATTGTTAACCTTAAATAATATGAGAATTAATGAAGAGGTGATATTAGGCAAACGTCCTTGCTCTAATTTATTCAATAGTTCTGTTTTTTATTGGTATTTATAAGGTGTCTGGTAAAATTTTAGAACGAATATCCCACACCGACACCAGCACCGAAATCAGATTGCGTATCCGCAGAAACACCCGCTTTAAGCACTGTATGCGTTCCGGCATTAAAAGACGTGCCGACAGATACCGCTGATTCACCATTAAACGTTCCCGCGCCCGCAGACACCATCATTAAATCACCGGTTTTTACCTGCGGCTGTGAGGCAATGGCAATAGCTGACGCAATCCCCGCATTGGCATCTTTACGGTTGTCTTCAACTTCGTTTTTCAGTGAGCTGAAATGGTTATTGAGCGTATTAATTTGTTGGCTGTTATCCGCTACTCGTTTTTGCGTGATTGATAACTGCTGATGTGTATCGGTGGAATCCTGCACCAGATTTTGAATTTGTTCACCGTAATGAATGCTATCAATCTGTTGTTGTGCCGCCAGCTTACTTACCGCAGTGTTGGTTTTTGTTATATCGCCATGAATTTCTTCCAGTTCTTTTGATTGGTTCTCGGTGGCAACACTTTGAGATACCGTCGTCATGGTAGAAGAAAGAGCGTCAATTTTTTTCCCTTGCTCCGCAGAAGCGCGCGTGCTGGCTTCATTTTCCGCAGCCAGTTTAGCGTTGACCATACTCTGATAACGGGCGGCGGTCTGAACATCACCGGTGGCAGCGACCGTTTTTTGTGTGGCTTCGATTTGCTTTTGTTGCTCGGTAATCTGCGTTTGTTGGGCTTCGGCTTGTTGCTGCTGTGCGATATCCGCAGCCTCCTGACGGGCATTTACCATACTCTGATAACGCGCTGCGTTTTGGACATCACCGGTAGCGGCGACTGTTTTTTGGGTATCGTATATTTGGTGTTGTTGAGCTCTAAGAATGTTCTTCTGTTCGATAATGTCGTCAGTATTTTTATGAATAGCCGCTTTGCTGGCGTCAATCTCGGTTTGCGCTGACGTAATGGCCTGGTGCGCTTCATTGGCGGTCGACACTGCTGTGTTAGCGGTGGTTTGCGCATTCTGGATGGCTGTATCCTGTGCCGCATCGTGGTCTGCCTGGGTCTGTTCCGGGTAGATATTGTCGCCCGTCTCTGAAGATATATACCCATGCGAAAACAGATAGTCTTGCGCGGCTTCTGTATTTCCAGTACGAATCATGAAGCGTCCAATTTTCTGGTCAACTTCTTCATGTGACATCCCTGGTTGGATTGCCTCCAGTTCTGTCGCTGCCGCCTCAATCGTATCACCCGCAAAGGCAGATGGACTGACAGCAGTAGCAATAACGACAGCCAGTAAAGATATCTTTACAGTTTTCATTCATTTTTTCTCAATCAAAGTAAGTCGCATTTATGTTTCTTATAGCAACATTAATTGTTGTTATAAGAAATATTATGCGTTTCGCATTGATCGAAATCTACGCTGGCATTTGTGTGATGTAAAGCGCGTTTTTATACGATGTAAGCGTAAACACCGCCTAATAGAAACTAAAAAAGTTTATATTAGAAATAAAATGGAAAATCATTTTGTGCTATTTCTCAGTAACAAACCGTAAAGACTTGTTTTGATAAGCGAAATAAACTCTGTTTCTGCACTAAACGTGATGCTGTTGCTGATGTATGTTAGAATGCGTTTCTTTGATAAATCTCAATTTTGAAGAGGTTTACGCCAGGCAGGAAAATTAAATGAATGAATTTGAGAAGATTTTTAATGAAATGAATCTGGACAGGGCGTTACTCCCTATCCTTTTTCGTTCGAATCGCTCCACGGTGTGGAAGTATTTAAGCGGCGATAGTACGGCTCCTGCCTCTGCCATGTCGCTGATCATGCTGTTGCAGTTGATCCAGAAGAGAAACCCCGATTTGTTAGCCGAATGGTTAACGCTTTCTGATTTCACCATTCCGCCAGAAGTTTACCTGGATCAGCCCGATTACTGGAAAGGGTGGGTGTATACCCAACATAAGGTCAATAAAAACGTCCTGGAATATTTAAAAAAACATTATCCAGATGAAGACCAGAAAAGTATGGGTAAAACCACAGAAGAGTAAATTGCCATTCCCCGCCCACATGCCGGATGCGGCGTAAACGCCTTATCCGGCCTACGTTCGCGCATAGACTGGCAGGTTTTGATGGCCTGATAAGACGCGTCAGCGTCGCATCAGGCGATGACCGCACGGATGATCAACGTTATCCCTTCAATCGCAATCACCTCAACATGCGTACCAGCGCCGAGATCCTCGCTGGCGCTGACAGGCCATGAACTGTCGCCGACGCGCATATGACCGCGCCCGTTGACCAGCGGCGATTCCAGCACAAACCGCCTGCCAATCAACTGCTGGCCACGCTGGTTTAAATGACTGTCGCTGTGCTTTTGTTCGCGTACCCGCCGCGACAACCATTTCCACCACAGCCAGGCGGCGAGCAGCGTCAGGATGGCAAACATCACCCCTTGCCACTC
>SKEK01000243.1_pt1 | contig 33642 bp, 31 predicted proteins | sample 4826761 | NCBI WGS metagenome assembly SKEK01 (sample SAMN11008811, study PRJNA524170) | human gut metagenome | biome: Human fecal sample; material: Feces; isolation source: fecal sample from pouch patient p32 | host: Homo sapiens | place: Israel: Tel-Aviv | collected 2015-10-13 | reverse complement strand
GTTCCCTAACAATTTAGATATTGATATAATACTGCTCGAAGCAGCAAAATATCACAATAGGTTATAGTTCCCTAACAATTTAGATATTGATATAATACTTCCTTAAATCCCCCTCTGTTACGAGGGGGATTTTTGGTTAGAAAAATGCTAATTGCCCAGCTGGAACGGACTTTTCTTGGGTGGTTTTTTCGCCAACAATAACGTGCATGTGTGTAAATTGATGCTCTGTTAAATAAAGCAATCGCACCGAGCCGCTGTCCGGAGCATGCCTCTTAATTCGCATCATATGTTTTTCTGCAACGTCACGATTTGGACATAGCCGTGTATATATGCTGTATTGGAGCATGTCAAAACCATCGTCCAATAAGAATTTACGGAACTGTGTGGCGGCCTTGCGCTCTGTTTTGGTATTGGTCGGCAAATCAAAAAATACTGCGACCCTCATAAGTTTGTATGACATCCCTTTTACTGGAGGACGATTTTTGGTAGAAGAAGCTTATCTGCCTCCTTTGTCTCTATACATTCAATAAAGCTCTCAACTGTCCGCTCAACCGAATGTCTCACGGTAAACTTCTTACCGTTCATTATAACATAATAATTTAATATGTCAATAGCGAGTTGTCTGTCGTGCTTGGTGAGACTGCAATCCGGGTCTCCGGTGTGGTGTGGTGCGACGTTCTCTAAAATGTACATATCAACGACAGCGCGATAAGGCTCGATTAAGTCGTCGGCTAGATTGAAACTGTTGAGCTCATTGTGGTGAAATAGCCCCTGTGAGGCAACTAGTCCGCGAGCAGCAATATGTCTGGCAATGTGACTTCGCACCATAGCGTAGCCATAGTTTAATGCGGCATTGTGCCAGATTGGCTTGCGGCGTGTAGCGTCGCCCAGTATTTGGTCGAAATAGATTCTGGCGGCAATTGACTCGCGATTGCTGGTATCGCCCGATTTAACATCGTTAGCTAAAGACCGCAAAGTGAAATCGTCTAGTCCGCGAGCCCGCAAGACATCTGCTTGATTTGTAATTTTACTGATAATAATTTGTTGCCATAGTTGCTTTTTTAAGGGTTGGCTCATGGACAATTGTTGACGCGAAACTTTGGCTTGGCGCGAATGCTGTGAATATGGTAAGAGTACGCTGGCAGGTAAATGCTTTTCGTCGCATATTACAGTGGTTGTTCCTTTTGTAGCTAATGATGTCAGCAAATTTGTCGTGATAGTTGATCCGTAATTGTCTAAAATTAAGGCGTCAATATCTTCAATTGGAAGAGTCGATTCCATCTCCTGTGCAATTACTAGTTGATTATCACGCACGCTAAGTCGTGCAGGATTTTCGATAGCTACGACGCGCCAGGCCATACAACACCCTTGCTAAAATGCACGTCTCCCAGTACATCTACTTTATGTATCTTTAGATAATTAATGCCAGACAGCGATTCTCGTTTTACTGTAGATTTTGAATTCCTAGAACTGTCTGCGGCTAAGTGGCTCTTGATGGTTATACGATTGTCGCCTTCAAATTGAACAAAATACCCAACAAAAGTTTGACTGTCTTTCTGTATTGTTATTAGATCGCCCTTGTACAAATAACCGATAAAATTAAAACTATTGTCGATTTTTGATACTTCCTTTAACGGTTTTAGGAGTTCCATCGGCTCTTTATTTTCTAGTATGTTTATGCGATAGCCAGGTATCATATATATTTGGTTATCTTTTTTATATACGCGAATACGAACCATCTCAGCAAGGGCGACTGGTGCATTTGCCTTACGGCCAACAGAAACCACACCCTTCTTTTCGTAGACTTTAACTGCGGCTACAGGTGAAATAGGATTACCATTTTTGTCCTGTTTGGGACCTTTATACAGCTTAAATGGAGGATTAAAAGCCTTTTTTGCATCTCCGTTACACTCATTAAGTCGAGCTAGTAGTTTTTCGTATAGACTAGATCCATTTTTATTTTTCTGGCTATCAAACTCTTCTTTTGCAAGAGAATTTTCTAGTCTTTGTAGGGTTAGCTCAGTTAGTGGAATTCGTATGAGGTTTTGTCCGTTACGATTTCGGTTAGATCGCAATTTTGACTCATGTGCTTCTCCTCGTATTTTGTGTCTAATCTCTCTTGAAACAAAAATTGGTTTTACGCTTAATCGGAACTCCTCGTCGTAGTTATCGAGACCTCGCAGCTCGTTCTGCAGAGTCTTAACATCGACATTAAGGGTTCGCTTCATAACTTCTTTGCCGAAGCCGTCCCATGGCTGAGGAAAATGTTTCGAAGATAGTACAAGCATTGCATTTTTACGACGCTGAGCTTTACTGAATTCGTCTTCATCGATGATTTCTCCGGTGAGTTTGTCGGTTTTTTCTTCCATCGTTTTGGCGGCTGCAAGCAGTTCTTTGATTTCGTGGCGTTTGGCGTGCAAGTTTGCTTGCATTATAATCTTCTGGTCAATTGCTGCCACAACTGCCGCATCTTTGGCGTGATGTAGAACGTCCTCACTACGATCTTTAGCTAGACCCCACCGCTTGCGTAGATATGCTGTCGTTGTTCCATTTGGCGCAATTACATGCTGTTTTCCTTTATCTCCTGCAAAGTCAACGTTTTGGCGTAAATAGTTCTGAATAAATCGTGTGATGTATCTAGTATCGTTTAAGGCTCGTACATTCCAGCTATCATTTTTATAATCCTGCAGAAGCAGATTTTGCTTCTTCTTCATTGCATAGCCATTATATTTGTAATTGATGGCATTTGTGGCCTTATCGTCTGTTTTAATATCGCGTGTCTTATATATCGACTCTACTCTGGCGACGAATTCTTTCCAGCGGTTTTCATCTGCGCCAAAATATTCAAATGGAGTTTTATTGCTCTTTTTCTGGTTTTCCTCTGTCAGCACTAGCACTTTATTAGTTATCCCATCATTATTGGAACGTGAAAACGGTACGATGTGGTCTATCTGATATGCATTGTCGTCTTGTAACATCGTGTCAAAATCGATTGGTTTTCCAGAATATGGACAAATACCGTTTTGTTCGCGATAGAGCTTAATTTTAATAATTTGCTGACCGTTAAAATCGGCGTTTTTATTAAGAGGCACATTAAGTTCTTTAAGGTGGCTGAGAAGTTGCTTGCCGCCCTTGGTTTTTGGCGATGCTTCATATCCATCAGCGATTATAGATTTAATGTCTTCGTTATATCCTTGATTCTCTTCATTTTCTTTTTTAATTGCGTTGCGTTCTTTGAAATTTTTTGCCAAGTCACGAGCAGTTTCAACTTTAATAAAGTAAGGTTTACTGTATTTGCGTTCAATGGCGCGAACAACCTTCAGTGTTTGCGATATGGCACGTTTTACGACGGGATTGGTGATTTGTTCTAGGCTAGCTGATTGTTTCTTGAAGTCATAACCAGCGGCCTCACAGGCTTTATCGTAAGTCATACCATTAAGAATATGCGGTGTGATTTTTTGCAAAGCTTTTATTGACAGATGGCAGAATGATCCAAAATTAGTAGCTTTAATTTTAACAATTGCGTTTCTGGCGTCATCAGAAATTGGCAATGCATTTAATTCGGCTTTAATTCCTTCGTCGGATTTTTGTGTAGTGAGAATATAAGCGATTTGATTGATCATTGATTCGTTGTCAATTTTTGACCAATCTTCTGGTAGATTTTTCAGTGCTGTTTTAATGTCATAGTAGGCTTTTAAGCCGCCGAATGCATTTCCCTCTCCGAATTCATCGCCGTCCTTTTTCTTTCCGCGCGTATATTTTGGAACGTAATCTTCACTAATTCCCGCAATGCTACGCACTTTTTTATATGTTAGGCTTTTTTGATTTTTGGCGGCTTCGATAACTCTATTTATCTGCTCTGAAGATAATCTTATCTCTAGATTTTCTCGCTTTGCCTGACGCTTGCTGGCGTCGCGAGGTATGAATATCAGATGTGATAAGTCGCTTGCCAAGCGAAAAATTTCGAAGCTGTAGCTAGCTCTTGGTGCTCGTTTTTCATTTTCTTCAAAAGTACAGTTCCCAACCATTTTTTTAATCAGCTCTTCAGTCATAAATGGGCGCTGGTACATAATTGCTGATATATTTACGACATTTTTGTCATTGTCCAAGCCGTAAAGCATTTCATTGATCGCTGTATCGGAAACATTTTTTAAGGCATATCTTTTCTGGACCTCAATGATCTTTTCTAATTCGTGCAAAAAATCACCACGAGAAAAACTATTAGTGTAATCGTCACGCTTATTGCGTTTATGTGACGCAAAGTTTTCATCGCGACTCAGAGCTTCGCCGACAGTTTTATATCCATTCTCAGCGAGGAACTTTTCATTAGTTTTCAAGGCTTTTGATACGCGACCGCCTTCTTTTTCCGACTCTTCCTCGATTTTACGATTCGACTTAAATCCACGTCGTTTAGCGATTTGGTGCATGACCTTGAGCAGCTCTTCTGGGGATAATTCCTCGGTGAGCGCTTTTGAACGCAGAGCATATACGTCTAATTTGTTAAATTCGGATTTATCACTTAAGACTTCCTCGATTCGATCTCTGGTGAGAATATTTTGGTCAATAAAGAATTGCTTCAAATTATTCAAACGTTGACGGCGTCGTTTTAAGCGACGGCGAGCTGACCTGGCATCGCGGCGAGGTTTAGCAAGCGAATCTCCGTTTTGTGGATCTTCTGGTCGCTCAAAAATGCGCACCCCTAAATCATGGATGCGCTCTTTATCTAAGTCTAATACTGCCCAGCCGATTGAAGATGTCCCAATGTCTAGACCTAGTGAATATTTTTTTGGTGAATATGAATATTTTTGAGTCATGATGGTCCTTTTTGTGAGATAATTTAATGCAATTATACAACCAAAATAGAATATTTGAAAGCGTAAATACTTTACTCATAAAAAAGATAATCCACCCAACAAGTGAGCGGATTAGTGCTTTGCTTTAGTATTTCTACTAAATTATTATAGAAACCTAAAACAACTTAGATATTGATACAATCCTTACTTAAGGGACTGTAACTACAGTGTACTCCAATCAATGTTATTGCGCAAGTATTATTTTGGTCATATTCTGCCAGCTGAGCGGCACTGGCACGGTTACCACCGCTGTTGACATTCTGGTTGGCAAATCTAGTGTTGTTGTATTGAATACCTTTTATTTAGAGACGTTATCTTCTATTTCTTCAGGGTGTATGGGTTCGTCCTTGCTGAATCTGTGGAGTGTGTAATGTGGCTGTTCTCGTCATTGACATCTTGAGGATTGTTTGGTATACTAGAGTTGTCAATCGACTGGTCAAGCGCATCTGCGCTAATAGCGGAACCATCGAGTCCGCGCCCAGTCGATTTTCTTATGCCTGAAATATCATAAGCTAACACACATTGCCTTCATTGACATTCTGGGCTTCTTGTGCTATATTAGCGCCATCAGAGCTCCGACCGGCGGAAACTGGCGCGCCGCCGACATAGCTATCGCTATTGGTGGATGATGGAACAACATTTGCGCCCCCCCATCCGAAGCTCTCGAAATCTCTTCTCGTTGTTGGGAGAGATTTTTTATTTCTCCTTCTCTTCTTGGTGAAATGTTCTTTAAGCTTATATTCCCATTAAAATCAGCTACTGTAGCCGTATTGTATCTACCAGTCTCGCCTGGGCTAGCACTAGGTGTAGCATCTGCCGACTCCATGGAGGTTGTAATGCGGCTGGTCTCGTCATTGACATTTTGAAGATTATTTGTTATACTATCTATATGAGAATCCCCTAGATGGTGTAACTCAGTTGACGGGTTCGTCCCTGCTGGCTCCATGGGGGATTTTCTTGTTGTGGTGTGATCATTCTCATCATTGACATTTTGGGCTTCCTGTGTTACACTTTCATTAGAAAAGTCGCCCAGTCCCCGTTCGGCTTGTCCACGGGGCGCACCATTAAGGTCACCTGGGCGGCTTTTTCTTGGCTTCGCATATTACCTTCATAAAGAGTATTTCGCCCTATTGTCTGTCTTCTAAGAAATTTACAGGCTATCGATCGTTGGTATTTTGAGGATTGTTTGCTATAGTAGAACCAGAAGAATCTCCACTTAAATCCCGGTAATGGGATTCGGGGATTTTTTCTGTATTATTTGGTCGCAATGCCCCAACAATCTAAATACCGATATTCCCTAAGAGTCACGTTTCACCTTTACTCCTGACGCTCCAGAGGTGATATAATTACTATAATATGCATGCGTCTGCGGTCCAATCTATAACCATAAAAGTGAGTGAAGTTGATTCTACTTTGCTTAATGACGCGGATGAGCTGCAGAAATTGTTAAGAAATGTTACGGAATTGGCGGACTTGCATTCTTTGGAATCGGTAACGCATCAATTTTCTCCGCAAGGAATCAGCGCCGCCCTGCTTTTGTCGGAGTCGCATATCGCGATTCATACGTGGCCAGAAAGCGGCGTGGCGTATATAGCGATGACAACTTGTAAAATGCTGGATGATGATAAATTGCAACAAATAAAAGAGTTGGTTGCACGGATGCTGGACGCGGAAAACATAATTATGAAAGAAATGACATTGTAAGATGAAACGAACCAAGGCGCGACTTAAAATTAACCAGATTTTGACCGGCAAGAAGACGAATTTGCGAGTTGTTGGCTGTTTGCTTTTTCGGGAATGGGATAAGAAAGATAAGCGATTTTACTACTGGGAAGAGTGGGAGATTACAGGGTTGGCTGATTATGATAGCTGGGTGGAATATGATCACAGCGATCAAACCGTTTCTTTGTACGAGCCGATTCGTTTCACCCAGGCAATTGATCCAACGCAATTGGAAAAGGGTCAATCATTCACCGTTTCCGAGCAGGATGGCAAGGATCACGTTGTGGTGGTTGACGAGGTTGGAATTGGCGAAATTATGAATATCAAGGGAAAAAACACGTATCAAGTTTTCCCGAAAGAACTGATGGCGTACGCTACTTTGAGGGATACTGGCGCGCCGAAAAACCGTCAGCTGATTACGATTGAGAAGTATAACAATCGAGAGTACGACGCTTACCGTAAGGTTCAGTTGAGCGACAAAGAACAGAAGGAAATGTTTGGCAGGACCATTAAGCCGATTGACTGGACGACGATTATATTTATTGTCATATTTATCGCCATTATTTTGTTTGCGTTCATTTTTGATAACAATTCCGACAATAGTAATGGCGGAGGTCACGGCGGATCGCGCAGTGTTTACGGCGGCAGTAGCGGCGGGCTTGGTAAATAAAAGGAGTTATAATGTCACGATCAAGTACGAAAAAACGGGAGCAAGTTGCTTTATTTGCGGCGGCAATTTTAGTAGCAATTGGCGGAATTATTTACGAGCTGATTTTAGGCGCAGCTGCGTCATATCTGGTGGGCGATTCGATTTTGAGTTTTAGTTTGGCGACGGGCGTGACGTTATTTGGTATGGGAATTGGCTCACTGCTGGTCAATTACATCAAGCTTCATCCAGCGACCAGCTTCGCAACGAACGAAATTATTCTGGGGCTAATTGGTGGAAATTCGGTAATGCTGATGTATTTGGGATTCGTTTTTACGCGTTCACATTGGCTGATTTTTGCTGTCATAAGTTTGGCAATTGGTATTTGTATCGGGCTGGAAATTCCGCTTTTAATGAAGATGTTTCAGGAATTCGGGCGTAAATCTTCGGTGAAATTGTTTAGTAAGATTTTAGCGCTCGATTATTTTGGGGCGTTAATTGCGTCGCTATTATTCCCACTCGTTATGCTTCCATATCTTGGCTTAATGCGTAGCGCGTATCTGGTAGCAGCACTGAATATTGGCGTTGCGGTTCTGATTCTTAAGCAAATGAAAGCGTCGAAAATTGTGATGACAATTAGCGTTATTGCAACAATGTTGCTTTTGGGATTCTTCATTTTTGCGATGGAAATTGAGCACGGAATTGACAAACGGACGTATAAAGATCCGGTGATGTGGCAGCAGCAGACGCCGTATCAGAAAATTGTCCTGACTAGATATAAGAATGACACGAGGTTGTTTTTGAATCGCAATCTGCAGTTTTCCAGCCTTGACGAAGCGCGTTATCACGAAACGCTGTCCGCTTCCGCTCTGTCTTCGGTCGCCAATCCGAAGCGCGTGCTGATTATGGGCGGCGGCGATGGCCTTCTGGCTCGGGACGTTTTGAAATATTCCAGCGTTGAGCATATTACGTTGGTTGATATCGATGAGGTGATGACTAATCTGGCGAAAACTAATCATCTTCTCACTGATATAAATCAGCGTTCATTGCATGATTCGCGCGTTTCCATTGTCAATCAAGACGCTTTCCAATTCGCCTTCTCTACCAAGGATAAATATGATGTTGTGTTGATTGATTTGGTGGATCCGTCGAATGAAAAATTAGCCAAGCTGTATTCCGAGCAATTATATCGTCAAATCGGTAATATTTTAACGGAGAGTGGCGTTATGGTGACGCAAGCGACGTCTTCATTCTTCTCTCCGCATGCTTTTTATATGGTGGCAAACACCGTCAAATCATCTCATCCAGAGCGATATGTGACGGCGTTTTCGGTTAATGTTCCGTCATTTGGCGAGTGGGGTTTTGTGTTGTCTGCGCCGCAAGCCGAGGTCGTGGCTAGTCAGCCATTGCCGAAAAACCTGAGATACCAAAATCAGAAATTGCTTACTTTCCTGACTAAACAAAACGCCATATCGGTGCCATCTGGACCGACTTCTACGTTGGTTTCTCCGCGAATTACCGACGTTTACAATTCCGATATGCGTCAGTGGCGATACGAATAGTCTTTAGTCGGCGGTAGCGCTCTTTTTTCGTCGGCGACGTCGTCTTTTTGGCGTGGCTGAAGCTAGCGGCGTAACTGTGCTAACTGCGGTTTCTGTAGGTGCATTATCATTGCCGCGAATTTGCAGAACAACTTCGCCGTCGTTTGCTGCAGGTTGCGGCTTTTCCGGTTGGCTATTGACCGCTGGAGCGTTGTTTGCGGGCTGCGGTTGAGGTTTGGCTGGTTGCTTTTTTTGGTTGCGAACAGGCTTTATTATAGCATCAATTTCCTTCTCAACATCTTCCCTGTTTCGCGAATACATGCGACGCGAATGTTCAATAATGTGCGGCGTGTTGTCGGCTTGGCTTGGCGGAAGTTCCAATGTGCGGGCAGAAAACGCCGGAGTTTTCTCGCCGCCGATAACCATATTGACAACAAAATTACGATTGTGCATCTGGAGTAGATCGATTGACTCGAAGTTTGGCTCGAATTGCTTGGCGAGAATTGGCGCATCGTCAGCAGAAACTCGGAAAGAAATCATGGTGCCGACGTTGCCGAAAACCGCGTCGCGAACCGTGTCGCTCATCTGGGAAATGTACTGGTTGGCAACAGTCAAGTTAAGTCCATATTTTCGAGCCTCAGACAGAATAGTCGCGAACGAATCAGTGGCGAAGTTCTGGAACTCGTCGACGTAAAGATAGAATGGACGGCGGTCGCGGACGTCAGGAATGTCGCTTCGAGACATGGCGGCAAGCTGGATTTTTGTGACCAAAAACGAACCGAGGATGGCAGCATTATCTTCACCGATAAGACCCTTGGACAGATTGACAATTAGAATCTTTCCTTCGTCCATAATCTGGCGAATATTGAACGTGGATTTTGGCTGCCCGATAATATTGCGAATGATTGGATTGGCGGTGAAAGCCCCGACTTTATTTAAGACTGGCGCAATTGCCTCGGCGACAAACTTGTCATTCCAGCTGGCAAATTCGACATTCCAGAATTGCAGAACCACGGTGTCGCGACAATAAGTCAGCGTTTCTTTTCGGAATTCCTTATCTGTTAGCATACGAGTAATGTCGAGCATCGTCGCTTCTGGTCGGTCCAGCAAAGCCAGAATTGTATACCGTAAAATATACTCAAGTCGTGGTCCCCACGAATCGCCGAAAATACGCTTCAAAACGCCGATGATTTCTGATGAAATGTTGGTTTTTTGGTTCGGGTTCGTGACTTCCAGCGGGTTGAATCCCAGAGGATACGCGGTGTCAGCTGGATTAAAATAGATCACGTCGTTCAATCGGCTGCCAGGGATAAATTTCATGTTGTTGATTGCGAAGTCGCCGTGCGGGTCGATGATGGCATATCCTTGATTATGGAAAATGTCGCTTAAGGCGAAGAGCTCTAATAGTCCGCTTTTTCCGGCGCCCGTTTGTCCGATTATGTAAACGTGGCGTGAGCGGTCATAGCGCAACATACCGAATTGGTGGCTGATGCCACGGAAGTTGGTGACGCCGAAGGCAGAAATTTGGTCATCGTTGACATCTTCGCCGGTTAAGACTGGCAATTTGGACGGCGGTTCTGCGGTTTTGGAGCTCGCCCAAACTATATTTGGCGTTTCAACGTTGGTGTGTGGCAAGTGAAAAACTGACGCCAATTCTTCTATATTTAAGATAAAACCATCGCCGATGAACGAACGCTTGCGATATTTATCAATAAATTCTTTACCAAACATACCCTTGGTGGCGCGAAATCCGTTGAGATTTGTTGAGTTGAACTGCTTAAACGTACCGACGAGCGCCTGCATACGAAGCTTAGCGTTTGTCTGACTTTCGCCCATATAAACTAAGCGAATCTTCACTTCATATCCGAGCTTGGTTGCTTTTTTCTCTGCTTCAGAAATGCGAGTTTTATCGCGGTCTGACAGCTCGATTTTGGTTGATTGCCCAACTCCCTGCTCTGGCGGTTGCCATAACGCGCCAAGTACGCCGATTAACCATTGCATGCTGCCACCGAATCCTGGCAAGGAGAACATTCGTCCGTTTTTTATGTTATTGATATATCGATCTGCGGCGTTTTGCCAGTCGTCAGGAATTGGTCTGACTAGCACCTGAATCCACAATTCTTCACCGGTGGTTTCCAATTTTGCCAACGTGCCTGTAATGCCCGCCAGCGGGTCGACTTCGAAGTTTTGGAAGGTGCGAATCGGGAGAAATTCATCCGTGGTTAATGTCAATTCTGTCGAGTAAGCAACTTCGTGGTCGCGCTCATGCTCGGTATAATCTTCGTCGGCTTGGTGAATTTGAACGGTTGGGTATTGAGAATAGATCTGTCCTTCGACGAAACTTTGCAAGGTTTTTGGCACCCAAACGTAAAAGCGAATTTGCCCATTGACTGAGGCGATTTCAAAGCTAATATGCTCTTGGTGTCCGCCAGATAATCGCAATTCTTTATTGTCGCGAAGAATTCCGTGCAGTGAAGCGAATAACTGTTCGGCGGCAAGTTCTTGCTTGTCATTTGTGCGTGGGATTTCCAGGACCAAAAGTACGCTCTCAACTGGGGTGAAATCTTCTATCTTCCGATAATTTCGCCACGTCAAAAACATCAGGACTGCCACGATTGGCATCCAAATATACCATTGCAATAACGTACCGATGATCCAAGAAATAATCTGCATTATGTGTAAATTATCTCACCTCTGAAAGAAGTTTGCAACTTAGCTTAAGCGGCTTCTTCAAAAACGTATGTGGCTTTAGCGACGCGTTTGAATTGTGGCTTTGATTGAAGGTTTAATAGAATAGTAGTTTCCTTGACTTGTCGTTTGTCGAGGACTTGACGAACGATTTCATCGCGGTGAAGCGGAGTTTCGGAATTCTTCAAAATATCAGTAATGATATCTGCTACAGTTCCGCGGCTGTAGCCCCAGCTAGCGAGCGCGTAAATCCCGCGACCGATTAGAACAAATCGCTTGTCTTTAATAAGTTCATTGTGAATTGCCTGCGTCGTGACGCTTCGGCGGTTAAATTCACTGTCCCGAATTCCCTTGGCGATGTCGGAAAAATGCATCGGTGAGCCGTTGGTGTCCAAAACAACGTAGATTTTATCGCGAATGTTCTTTGGATTAACGGCTGGCCATTTGGCTAGTCCCCACTGGTCGTTTAAGCTGGCTAATTTTTTACTAACGGCAGCCAAGGCTGCAATATTTGAAGGATGTTCATAGTCCAATTTTTTGTGCAATTCTTCCGCAGTAACGGGCTCACCGTGTTTTTTGATCGTTTTGACAACTTCCTCGACCCTTGCTCTAATTTGCTTTTCGTTGCCGAGGGTGTCAATTGCTGCCGCTTGGTAATAGTCGTCATTCTCTGTAACAATCGTGATGTTTTCTGCTAGCTCAGAAATGAACGCCACACGAGCACGGTCAATTGCAGTAGCTTCTTTACCGAGGAAGTGTGACGCCAAATCCTGCATACGCGCAACTCGTCCCATCTCAGACAAACTCGAAGTGATCTCTTTTTCCATAGCAATAACCGAAGGAAGTTCTCCCTCGGCGACAGCTGCACGTAGACGCGTTAAGATTGCTTTTTCTAGCTGACGAACGCGCTCGCGAGTAATGCCGAACATATCGCCAATTAACTCTAACGTTTCTTTTCGGTCGTACAAACCAAATCGTCGAGAAATAATCTCCTTTTCGCGCTCTTGCGGAATCTTAGAAATAATAGTATCGACGACAGAATTTAATTTGGCGCTTTGCTCGGTTTTTGCTGTCTCGCTCATGCTACTAGAAACATCCTCTCTGCCTCACCACAGGTTATATTGATTGAAAATATGTTTTTAATTATACAATTGCATTTGACAAAAGTCAATAGATAAATGCCATAATTGCTGATATAAATTATAGCATTTATTTTACGTTTTTTGCAATAGATTATATGAAGAGTTTTTATTATTCGGAATTATTGGATAGTATGAAAAACGCTATTTCTGCTATTTCTTTTTAGTGGATGTTTTGGTGGCTTTTTTAACTACGCGTTTGCGAGTTGGCTTCGCTGTTGTGGCGTTTAATAGCTCCAGAGCTTTTTCGTGAGTAATAGTTTTCGGATCTGTGGCTTTAGGGATTTTGACGTTTTTGGTGCCGTTGGTGATGTATGGACCGAATCGACCATTGAGAACCTTAATTCCATCTGGAAACTCGGCGATATTCTTAGCGGCTTCAGCTTCTAATTTGGCGGCGTAAAGTTCGCGCGCTTTTTCTAAAGTAATGCTGTGTGGATCTTCTGGCTTAATGGAAACGAACAGTTTGCCGACTTGAATATATGGACCGAACCGTCCAATATTCGCCTTAATGTCTTGCCCGTCTTCTGTTTGACCAACGACGCGTGGCAATTTGAACATCTCCAGTGCTTGCTCCAGAGTAACTGTCTCAATTTTCGCACCCTTTGGCAGCGGCGCAAAGCGAGGCTTATCTTCATCTTCAGTTGCGCCCAGTTGTAGCATTGGACCAAATCGCCCAAATCGCGCGATAATCGGTTTATTCGTCTTCGGGTCAATTCCCACTTCGCGATTAGCGCCGACTTTACTTCGGTCAATTCCGCCAGATTGCTCGATCAATTTATGGAAAGGCGTGTAAAATCCGTGTAACATTGTGCTTTTTTCCAGATTGGCGCCAGCGATTTTGTCAAATTCTGTCTCGACGTTGGCGGTAAAATCGTAATCAACAATTTGCGTAAAATGGTCCGTCAGGAAATCGGCAATCAGTTCGCCGCTTGGCGTTGGAATAAGTTTGCCACGAGTCGAGCCAGTCTTTTCCTGGACAATATTTCGACTAACTTCCTCGCCGTTATAATTCAGGACAATCGCATCACGTGGTTGACCTTCGCTGTCACCCTTTTCAACGTAGCCGCGAGTCTGAATAGTGTCAATAATCGTGGCGTATGTGGATGGACGTCCGATTCCAAGCTCCTCCAGCTTCTTGACTAGCGAACCTTCAGTGTAGCGAGCTGGCGGTCGTGTAAATGTTTGACGAGCCGTAATGTTGTGAGAATTGACTTCATCGCCAGACTGTAACTTCGGCAGAAGCTCATCTTTATTGCTACCGTAAACACGCAAAAATCCGTCAAACGTAATAACTTCGCCCTTTGCTTCAAACTGAGCGGGCTTTTTGCTTTTTGGCAATTTTTCACCCTTGATATCAATTGTAATAGTTGTCTTTTCTAGCTTCGCTGGCGACATTTGCGACGCTAAGGTTCGGCGTCGAATTAGGTCGTATAATTTCTGGTCATAGCTATTATTAGACGCGGTTTCCAGAGTGATGTCTGTCGGGCGAATGGCTTCGTGGGCTTCTTGGGCGGACGCGGATTTGGTCTTAAATTTGCGAACCGTTGAGTAATCTGGACCGTAAAGACGCTTGATAAAATCGGTAGCCGCCGCGATGGCTTGACTGCTCAAATTCACCGAGTCGGTACGCATGTAGGTGATTTTTCCGTCTTGGTACAATTTTTGCGCCGAAGCCATGGTTGCTTTGGAGCTGAGGCCAAGTTTAGAGTTGGCTTCCTGCTGCAAGGTTGACGTGGTAAATGGTGCCGCTGGATTGCGCGTTCCGGGAGTTTTTGAGATATCACTAACAATAAATTCGGCGGGTTTCAGGCTATTTAAGAACTCGTTTGCCGCTTCTTCTGTATCGAATTTTTGATTAAGCTCGGCCTTGAATTCTTGATTGTCGTGAATAAAAATGGCGGTAACTTTGAACTGAGAATTGCCCTCAAACTTCATAATTTCTCGTTCGCGCTCGACTAGCAATCGCACCGCCGGACTCTGAACGCGACCAGCTGACTTTCCACCAGGAACTTTTTGCCAGACGACTGGACTGAGCTCAAAACCAACCAGTCGGTCAAGGATTTGCCTGGCTTGTTGCGCCTGAACCAAATTCATATCCACGGTTCGCGGATTCTTAATTGCATTGGTTATAGCGTCTTTGGTGATCTCATGAAAGACGATTCGTTTGGTTGTTTCAATTGGAAGATCCAACACCTTACATAAGTGCCAAGCAATAGCCTCTCCTTCGCGGTCTTCATCGGTTGCGAGCCAAACATTTTCCTTGCCAACTGCCTTGACATTTTTCTTTAGCTCGGTGATAACTTTCTTTTTTTCAGGATCAACTTCATAAATTGCGAAAAAATCGTTAGCCACGTCAATCGGCGGCGTTCCATCCTTCGTCTTTTTAACAATCGAGCGAATATGCCCCACGCTGGACAGGACGTGAAAATCCTTGCCGAGGTATTTCTCGATGGTTTTAGCTTTGGCTGGTGACTCGACGATAACGAGATTTTTCATAACTTTATATTATAACAAATCACTATGTAGCTACAATAACAATCTCTATTGACGGCTAGATTCTCCAATGTGACCAAGTAGTGCCGCTATTCCAAGACTGCGATCAACTGCCGTATTTTGGTGCTTTTCTGGGTTGTGGTTATTGCCGCTTGCTCGTCTGATATAGCTTGCTGTCGATAGTGTCGCAGGAATTATAGCAGTTGCCGCTGCCAGCCCACCTAGTACCCTGGCTGTGTTGCTAGTTTTTCTTAAGCCGTGCAGCTCAGCAAATTTACCGGCAGAATATAATATTAGAGATGTAACCTCCATGGCCATGGCTATCTTGCCACTTTTTTCAGGCGCCTGTGACATGTCGGGGTTGTCTATATGAGTTTTTATTGAACACGCTGCATTGATAGCGTTAGACGCGGCAAAGCCACCAAGTACCAATTTTGGAGCTGTGTCTGCTTCATACATCTTCCATATCGTATAGAATACTTTGATTTTATCTCCAGTATGGTCAACAATTTTGCCTAGTTTAGTTTCTCCTCCAGTTGCTCTGGCTAGTTTGCCGTCTAGCGCATCCATTACACTGCCAATAACGAAAGCGGCAAATCCTTTAAATGTAGTAGGGTCCTTTATCCCAATGCACGCAGCGGCAGTTCCGATGAGGCTAAGTAGTGTTGGGGGTATGCCTTCTATGCTAAAAAATGGCTCTTCTCTTTTTTTGTCTGTAATGTCATTTTCTGGATGTAAACTGTCGGGGCTTCTCATAAATTAGCATTATATAATAAAACTACCGTAACGTCCAGTTGTTTGCTCCGAGAGGTTTGATAACACCGTTGATTTCTAGCATTGTGAGTGCTGTGGCGAAGTCTGACGCGGATAATCCTGATTTTTGTTGAATTTCGTCGCCGTCACGCAGCCCTTCTGAGATGAGTTTTATGATAATAGCTTCTTCAATTGTTGCGCTGGCTGATAATTCTTGACTGTTGTCTTTTTGCAATTTTTCTGGCGCGATGATTGACAAAACATCGTCGGCGTCCGTCACCAAATACGCCCCTTGTTTTAATAAAATATTACAACCCGCCGACAACGGGCTGGTTATGTTTCCGGGAACTACAAACAAATCCCTTCCCTGATTCAGTGCGTGCGAGGCTGTGTTTAATGTGCCGCTTCGCTCGGCGGCTTCGGTGATAATAATTCCGTCAGCTAGCCCACTAACCAGCCGATTGCGCTCCAAAAAACTCCAACGATTGACTATTTTATTATCGCCCTTCATCCATTCTGAAACGACCGCGCCGCCCTGCTCTATGATGCTCATGGCTAGTTGATAATTGGTCCGCGGCGAAATATCAGGAAGTTCGTTTGGGACGACTGCCACGACCGTTCCGCCAGCTTCAATGGCAGCTTTTTGGGCAATGCAGTCCACGCCTAACGCCAGCCCGCTCACGATTACACATCCGGCTTTTGCCAGATCTGTTGCTAATCGCTCGGTGACTTCTTTTCCGTAGGCTGACGGTTTGCGAGATCCGACGATTGATACGACTGGCGCATTTGTTTCTGGCAATTTTCCCATATAACATAAGCTTTTTGGTGGATTGGCAATATGTGCTAATCTCTGGGAGAAAATATGCTCATCTGGTGTAATTCTATTGATTTCCATAAAAAATGTGGTAAAAAGTATTGACACTTTGTCAAATGTTTGCTATAATCAAGGACGATTGGTTAAGTAATCATTAACCAAACGCACCTTATACCCCCTATTCTAACTATATGTTAGGTTGCGCGCAATGGCATTAAGTATTCTTACCCTCCACTTTTTGCGGTTCAACGTTACGCGCATACTAACCCCTTTAACTACCCTTTTTCAAAGGCGACCTCTGTTAAGGCGAGCACCAATCGGTGTTGATAATAGTCAGGCGCGGACTTTTGGAGTTTTAGTCGCGACGCTTCGCTGATACGGTAGCTCGGGTGGGTTGAAGGGTAAAAAAGCGTCAGGTGATGCCCACCCTTACCTGGCGCTTTTTTGTTGGGAAAAATTATTTATTTTCTATAATATGTCGGCACTTTTCGCAAATACCTTCCAGCTCAAAGTGGTGTTTTGTGACTATGAAATTATGTTTTTTACCAATGAGATCTATGAGTTTTTCGAGTTCTTGCGATTGTACGGGTTCGGCATTTTGACAATTGATGCAGTATAGGTGGTGATGATGTGGTATAAAAGGTTCTGCTAACTCGTAATAGTTCTTCCAGCCAATAGTTATGGTGTTTACAATGTTCAGATTATCGAACATCAGCAGTGTGCGGTAAATGCTGGCACGGTTAATGTTTTTGCAGTTTTTCGCAATATCGCCGACCGTAAGAGGCGCATCTGAATTTCGTAGGATATCAAATACTTGCTGGCGCGGTTTTGTCAGGCGAAGATTACGGCGTTCAAATATTTCATTTAGCATAGTACTACGAATAGTTTATAACTTATTGCAACAAGTGTGCAATAGGCTTACAGTCCGAGTAGTTCATAAGGATATTTAGGTTGGTTGATTTTTGTGATGTGTGCGTCGGTTATGACGTATTCGGCTTGGCTATTAACGATTTTTTGCGACAATTTACCCTTGACGATTAGCCATGTTCCATCTGGGTAGTCTGTCGAAAAGTTTTTCTCGACCAGGATTTTCATAGGCACGCTGTCAACAGTGCAGCAACTTATAACGTATCTGGCAATATTGAAGTAATTATAGCCGTAGTTTTTTAACAGATCATTTGAAACGAAGCCAGTAATGGTGATATCTTTGCCGTTAAAATAAGCGGCCTCTTTGCAAGAATTTATAGCGGTTTTCCAGCGATTTATTGAGATTGTAGAAGAGCCTTCTTTTGGTTGAGGCGTTTCGCAACGACTTTCTGGCTCAATAATCGCAGGGCTTTCTTTTTGCGCGAGACTGCTTGGAGAGAGTGGCTTTGGCGGTAATATGTATCCGACTGATAATATAATTATTGCAAAATAAGATATTGGGGCAATTTTTTTCAAGCCAATTCTAGATTTATCTTTTGCGGGTTTATTTTTTAATTGCAACATTATATCAATAAGCAAAAGTATAACGCCGATTATGCTAATTATGACCGCGAATGTGTGATAGCGTGGATGAACGTAAAAGCCGAGTTGGTCGCGCCAAGCTAATAACAAAATATATGTGCAAACGACAATTCCGCCAATTGATCTTGCAAGATTAGCGTACATATAAATTAACCCCCAGTCCGACAATTAGCGATAAGACGAATACAGTTAAGGTAATTGTTGCAATAAATTTCCAGCGAAAAGTTGTTTTTAACAACGTAATCATTTTAATGTCTATCATCGGTCCGAATAGCAAGAAAGATAAAATTGAGCCTGTTGTGAAATTTCGCACGTAAGCCAGTGCGAAGAACGCGTCGATGCTGGAGCATATCGAAATGATGAAACTTAGCGTAATCATGGATATGACTGATAAGAAAATGTCGCCGCCGACGGCGTTTATGATGAATCGCGGAACGAAGATTTGTGTGGCGGCTGCGATGCTAGCGCCTAAGACCAACATAGTAAATAATTGCCAGAATTCATTGCGTGATGAGCTGAATACGTTTGACAATTTTGAATCGTGATTATGAGGGCGGCAAAGTTTTTCAAATTCTGGATTGATGACAGAATCTTCCTTAAAAAAACTGACGATAAAAGCGGTTATTTGTACGATAATTAGCGCAAAAATAATTCGCCACCAAACCATTCGAGCGTCAAAACTGAAGGCGGTCATGGTTGAAATTATGGTTATCGGGTTTATGATTGGCGCGGCGAAAAGAAAGCTAATAACGTCGGCAGGTTTTAATCCGTTTGCTATTAAGCTGCGTGCAATTGGCACGTTACCACATTCGCATACAGGTAAAATCAGACCGATCATAGAGAGTGTAACTCGTCGAAGAAAGGCATTTTTTGGTAATATTTTGAAAACGTCTTTTGATGATAAAAAGTATCTGATAAGCGCGGATATGATAATTCCTAAAATTAAGAATGGGACCGCCTCGACAATTACGCTTAGCGTCAGCGTGATGAAATCTTGTAATGACGGAAGTAATTTATTGCACCATTCTGCAAATTCTCCGTTTAATAACATGACGCCGAATCGTGAGCTGAATTGATAAATAGAAATTATAAGGACGCCAAAAACCACCCAACCGATCAACTCGCTGTTGGCTGATAAAAACTTTTTTATGCGATCATCTGGCGATTTTTGTGCCATATATAAAATTATACTCCATGCTTATGCTATACTAAATCAATATGAAGCATCTTTTACATTCACATCATCCGTTTCGGATTTTCTGGTTTTCGGTCCTATTGACCTTAGGTCTGGGTAGTTTGATTTTTAGTCATATGGGCGTTAGCGGTCTTTGGCTATTTACTATTTTGGTGGTTTTGGAAGTTACGTTTAGCTTCGATAACGCGGTGATAAATAGCAAGGTTTTGGCGGGAATGAGTCAAGTCTGGCAGAAAGTCTTCCTGACGGCTGGTATATTTGTGGCGGTGTTTGTCGTTCGATTTATATTGCCAATTGCTATTGTAATGATTGCGAGCGGTCACGGATTTATGGATGTTGTCAATCTGGCGCTACATAAACCTGTTGAGTACGGCAAAATCCTGCACGAGGCGTCGCCGATGATTGACGCGTTTGGTGGTGCGTTTTTGATTATGATTGGGCTTAGCTATTTCATCGATTACAACAAGCGTGTCCACTGGATGCGACATGTTGAGCCGATCTTGGCGAAGGCTGGGCGATTTGAGAATTTTAAGGTGTGTATAATGCTTAGCGTGGCGGCTGTTTTGTATTTTACGGTCGAGGCGCCGCATAAATCTTTAGTGTTGATTTCAGCGGTTCTTGGAATTGTGTTGCATATTGGGTTGGAACTATTTGGGTCATTTTTCCATGAAGATGATGCGAAATCCGTTAAGATTAAAACTGGCTGGGCGGCGTTTGCCAGCTTGCTATATTTGGAAGTTCTGGATGCCAGCTTTAGCTTTGACGGCGTGATTGGTGCGTTCGCCATCACCAACAGTGTACTATTAATCGTGGCTGGACTGGGCGCTGGAGCGATTTGGGTTCGATCGCTAACCGTATATTTGTTGCGAACAGGCGCACTTAGCAAATATAAATATCTGGAAAATGGCGCTCACTGGGCAATTATGGCGCTTGGCGTGATGATGATTGCCAAATTATTCCACTTGGAATTGCCGGAATGGGCGACGGGTGGCTTGGGCTTATTGTTCGTGAGTTTGGCGGTCGGCAGCAGCATATTGGAAGCCAGATCGATCAATTTGCAAGAAGCTGCGACTACAAAATTGCATCAAGCCGAAGAGCAATTGAAGAACGGCGCTTCAAAAATTGTGCCGCGAAAACGACGCTAGAATCTGTTTAATATTTTATACTGAACGGCTCGATAGTTCCGTTAATAAACTTTTCGATCAAGTTAATTGATTCGGGCAATATCCAGCTTTGGAGAATCTTTTGCTCATCTGAGTTGAACTTACCTAGGACAAAATCTACGTCACCAACTTGGCGCCTAAGTAAATTATCTGTGCCAATACGAATATGCCAAAAGTCTGATCCGGCGTGAGCGTGAAGGGATTTTAATCCGTTGCTGCCCGCGTCTCGTCCGCCTTTGCGAGTTCGAATTTTACCGAAGTCCAGCGCCGTGTCGTCGTGAATAATTAGTAAATCGTCCAATGTCAATTTGTAAAAATCTAAGATTGCTCGAGCGGAAATTCCAACCTCGTTATAAAAAGTAGTTGGCTTAACTAGTAAAACTTTTTCTCCAGAAATGTTTGTTTCTGCGATATCTGCGGAAAATTTTGGCTTATTGCAAAAAACTGCATTATTCTCTGACGCAAATTTATCAATAGTCAAAAATCCAGCGTTATGCCTCGTGTTTGTGTATTTTTCGCCTGGATTTCCCAATGCTAAGATGACTTTCATAGACTTAGTATATCACCTTGTGAAAATGACGTATAATAAGCATATGGCAAAACGTGACGATGATTTGGAATTTAGCATTAATGCGCCGTTTGATGATGGGCGAGCGATTATCGATAAAGTTCCGTTGTATTTGGTGAATGGCTCATTGGGTGCTGGGAAAACTAGTGTTCTTGAGTTCTTATTGCAACAAAGTGACTATAAGAGCTCTCGGGTGATTGAGAATGAATACGCCAATGAAAATGTTGATGGATATCGGCTGGAGAAATTGGCGGATATTGTGACGACTTTGGCTGGCGATTGTGTCTGTTGCTCGTCAAAGCATGCGTTGACGCGAATGTTACTTGACTTTTGTCGCAATTCCCCCGCCCCAGTGTTTATTGAGGCGACTGGTGTGGCGCGAACGATGAATTTGGTTGAGAAGTTGATTAATGCACAAATATTCAATAAATACGAGTTGGCGCAGAGTTTTTATGTTATTGACGCACATGAGATTTTACATGGAATTGAGCCGGCGCATGAAATTGAGTTGCAAGCGGCGGATATGATTTTAGTAACCAAAGAAGATTTGCTAAGTGAAAATGAACGCGCCGAGTACGAGGAAAAATTGCGCACCCTGTCTTACGGAAAAATATTGAGCGCGCCACGAGGCAGATTTGATATCAATAAAATGTCGACGCCGTCGGGATTACTAACGTTTTTTGATACGTACGATGGTGAGTTGGTCGTGCCGGATAATCCGACGTATGCCGTGCTGGATGTTTCTGGTATGAAAATTGCTGCGGCGACTCTGGAAAAAATTTGGCCGGAACTTTTTGATGCTTATAAACTCAGGCGAATGAAGGGCTGTTTTATTGATGATAATGGCGCGCGGCATCATTTGGAGGCAACGGAAAATCAGATTCAAATAGCTAATTCTGCGGCGGAAGAGCCAGCAAAAATTGTGTTAATTGGTGAACGTGCGGACGAAATTACGCGTGAAGTTTTGTCGGCACAATTGATGATGTTTGAATAAAAGTTCGCTTTCGTCGTTTCCGACTCATCAGCACAGATACGCATCTATGGAGCGAACTGACAAGCAGAAGAATTGTTGGCGGGAGATTATGAACCGCCAAGTAAATTATTCTAACTTGTCAGTTCAATGGAGCGCTACTCGCCCTTAGTTAGGGTACGGATCAGATCCTGGCTTGGGACGAATCCCGACTTAGGCTGTCCATCGTTATACCATTCGGCAAACTCGCATTGACGCGCCCAAAAGTAGGCTAGCCAGCGCGATGCGTAGTAGAGCCCGTGCCCGGAGATGCCAATGGTGTCTGCGGTCGAGACAGCCCAAGGGATGATTTCCTTGATGGGCTTCTTATCCACTTCCGTGGCGGCTTGTGTGAGCCGCGCCACCCTAACGGAGAACCTGATCACCTCCCCGAGGAGGGAGTCTTCGTCCTTGTGTTCCATTTGTTCCTGCCACTTCGCGACAGGAACGTTGGGTGCTACCTCGAAATCGGGGAGCCTATCAAAGTTGATAGTAAGGCTGCTGTTGCGCATATGCCGACCTTTCTAACAATCTCTCTCGTATCCGGTTGATACAAGATGAGATGTCGTAGTGCTTTCTTGAGCGCTACGAAAACTCACCTCGTATCTAAAGTATATTCTTCCACTTGTCAAAGTGCGCTTTCGGGCAAGGAGCAAATCTCAACTTGTCAACAAAAGCTGTATTCATTTATATCACTAATAGGATAAAATGTCAATAGGTTTTGTCAAAAATGTGGTATTATATGCCTTTTTCAGCGTTTTTGGCCTGCTTGTAAGCTTTGGTGACTGGCGCCAGACCGCACGCAACGCGTTCACGATTGGCTTTTAATTGCTTTTCGTCACGGAAAGACATTTTAATCGGCGTTCCTGCAAAATTGAAAGCCTCGCGTAGAGTTCGCTCCAAATAGCGTTTATAGCTCCAGTGGACAAATTTCAGATTACTGCCGTAGATAACAAACCACGGCGGAGCAACGTCCGTCTGGACAATGTAGCGCAGCTTCGGGTGTGAATTTTTCAGACCAGCCGGCGGATGTGCGGCGATAGCTTTCTGTAAAATATCGTTTAAGGCGCGAGTTTTACATTCTTGGCGACGACGCTTATAGATATCAAGCGCTAGGTCGAATAACTTAGCGACATTCTGCCCAGTGACAGAAGAGGTGAATATTAACGGCGCGTATGGCGTAAACTTGAAGTTATAGCTGATTTGTGGTGCGATTTCATCGTGTGTGTAAGCGTCTTTACCTTTGACGGAGTCCCATTTGCTGACAACCAGAACAAGCCCCTTGCCCGCCTCGTCAATAATTCCAGCTAGGCGCTGATCCAATTGAACGTTAAGCTCATTGACGTCCATAAGAAGCAGACAAACGTCGGCTTCGTTGATGGCTTGCATGGTGCGAAGAACTGAGAACTTCTCAATTCCAGTTTCTTGCTTTCCTTGGCGGCGAACTCCAGCGGTGTCGAGCAGTTCAATCGTCTGACCGTGATAACGAACTTGAACGCGGTTTACGTCGCGAGTTGTGCCGGCGACGTTGGCGACGATGGCTTGCTGCTTGCCCGCTAAGGTATTGAATAGATTACTCTTTCCGACATTCGGGCGGCCGATTAGCGCAACGCGAATAATGTCGTCAGGTGCGGTTTCGGTGGCTGGCGGAATAAGTTCGGCAATGCTATCAAGAAGCTCCGAAATACCAATGCTGTGCTCGGCGGAAGTTTTTATGATGTTTTTAATGCCGAGTCGTTTGAATTCGTCGATAGAAAGAGAGCCTTTTAAGTCTGCTTTATTGGCGATTAGAATGACTGGCTTGCCACTTTTTAGGGCTTTTTTGGCTAATTGTCGATCAGCGTCGGAAGGATATGTGGCGGAGTCGACAGTTACGAGGATTACATCAGCGGCGGCGGAGGCGTCAGCGATTTGGTCCTGAATGGTCGCCTCAAATTCATCCTCGGCAGTCTTAAGTCCGGCTGTGTCGATGAGCCAAAATTGCGAATAGTCATCTGACGGCGCAGAATCTACGTTGCGTCGTTTGTACGAAACTTTACCAACGACATTGTCGCGTGTCGTGCCAGCTTCCCTGGCGACTATGGCCGTGCGAGAGCGCGTCAAGCGATTAAATAGTGAGCTTTTGCCGACGTTGGCCTGCCCGATGATGGCGACTGTTGGTAATTTAGACATGATTGTATATTATAGCAGTTTTAAGACATTTTGGCGAGCACGCTATTTATATAAGCCTCGCATGGGCGGACTATTTTCAGGAAATCCTCAAAACATCTCAGGCCGCTTTCTGCTATGAATTCCTCGGTCTCTATGTCTAGTTTATATCCCTCGTTCTCGCTATTATATTTTCTGGTGTAACTGTGGATGTAGGTCTTTGGAGATTCTTCGTTAATTGGATTTGGGTAAAGTGTTATGTAGTAATTTTCTTCGGGGTTATGTATGCAGTAGTAAGTGTTATTGTCGTCATCTTTGAACGCTACGGATATAGGATATTTAAATTCCTCAGTACGTTTCTCAACCTCTTTAATAAGTTCGATGTAAACGTAGATTTGGTTTTCTAGGAGTTTTGGTAAAATATTGGGCCCATCATTCTCATAGAACATTTTTTCTATGGTATCCGATCTTTCTTTCTTAAGGTTACTTATGACTGCTCTTAGTTTTTCTGAGGGCAAAGGCTCAGATTCGCGCCCTAGCGTTTCCATTTTACAATTATACTTTCTGTCGGGTTTAGCATAAAAGTTATATTACAATATTTACCGTAAAACGTAAAGAGTTGTGGAGTAAATTATGAATTCGTGAATTTTTCTTCTAGCCATTCGCCTCTTTTTAGGTCGCCGAGCGAATAATTACCAAAGTTTGTTCTGTGGAGTTTTTTAACAGTGTAGCCTAGCGCATCGAAAGTTCGCCGAATTTGACGATTTCTTCCCTCGCTCATTTCGACTATCCAACGATAGTCATCACCTTCGTGTTGCCTTTCTAGCGTCAATTGACTGCGACCGTCAGGAAGCTGCACGCCAAAATCATTGATCATTTGGCGATGCAAAGGCTGCAAGGGCTGGTCGATTGTAACGAGATATCGCTTAATCTTGTAAAACGACGGATGTGTCATACTGTGAGCAAAGTCGCCGTCATTCGTCATGAGAATCAGCCCAGAACTGTCTTTGTCCAGGCGACCAACGAGTTTTAAGTGGTGAAGATTCTTCGGTAGCAATTTGTAGATTGTCGGAACGCCGCCCTGAGAAGCGCGCGAACAAAGATACCCAGTTGGCTTATGTAGGATGATGAGCTGTTTGGATTGCAATTCTAGTAATTTTCCGTTATAGGAAATTTTATTTGCGTCAGAAATTTGTTGACCCAATCTGGCGGGCTGACCGTCAATAGTAATCTTCCCCTTCTCTATCAATTCGTCAGCCTTCCGCCTGGAAACGCCCAAGCAAAGCGCCACGAATTTGTTGAGGCGCCAAGATTCTTGCTTTGTGTCTGGGTTTATCATTGTTGCGGATTTATCGGTGGAAATTGTGGTGACTGAGGTTCTGATGGTTGATGTGGGATGCTTTGCTCCTGAGGCTGTGCTTGGGTGAGAGGCATTGAGTTGACCTGTTCAATAGGATTTGGTGCTGGCTGAGGCGTCGGAATTGGTTGCGGCGCTGGAGTCTGCACTGGTTGAGGCTCTGGAGTTGGTTGAGAAATTCTCTGTGTGTTGTCTAATTCTTCTGCCATAAGTTTAGAAATGTCTACCGAATTCTGAGAGTCGTCAGCTGGTAAAGGTTGAATAATGCGGTCGCCAAGCCCTGAAGGTCGCGGCGCAGGTGATGAAAATGGCGCCATGGGTTGTGGTAGTGTTGCTGGCTGCTGCTGAGGCGTCGGAATTGGTTGCGGCGCTGGAGTCTGCACTGGTTGAGGTAGTGGTTGCGGCGCTGGAGCGAATACCTGTTGCGAATGTTGCTGTATAAGTGGATTCGCTGCAGGAGTCGTTGGCGTTGCAGCGGGAGCAGTTGGTAGCGGCGACAATGAAGAAATATCAGGTCTAGTAACTGGCTGCGGCGCTGCTGGAGTTGGCTGAGGTGTTGGAGCGACTGACTCATATGTATGAGCTGGTTGTGAAACTGGCACTGGATTTGTGCCGACTCCCGGAAGGTCGCCCAGGGCTTCATGGACTGCTCTCACGACGTCCTCTATGCCCACCTGAGACTTCACCAAGTATTTATCAGCACCAAGCTGCTCGCCACGTTTTCGCTGGTCTTCTGATGATAGCGCGGTCATAATAATAACTTTAACGTCTTTTGTTTCTGTCGTCGAGCGTAAAATGTCCAGCATATCAAAGCCAGAGATTTTTGGCATCATCACGTCGCTTAAGATTAATCGCGGACGTTCTTTAATTGCCATGGCCAGAGCTTCTTCGCCGTCGCCCGCCGAAACGATATCGTAGCCCTCCGCCAAAAGTCGTACGCCGTAAATTTCGCGTAAACTTTTGTCGTCCTCAACCAATAAAATTTTTGTCATATATTTATACTATACTGAAGTTTTGACAAAAAATCCATAGCCCTTATGGTTATTATTCGCGACCAGGAATTGATAGCTGCTGGCGTTTTCTTCGCAATTCTTCCTCAATTTCAGCTAGCGTCGGCTCGGAAGAATTTCTGACTGGTTGTGGAATTTCTGGCTGGGTCGTCGGGACTATAGGCACGGCTGGAGCTGGGTTCTCTGGAGTTGCGATTGCGGCTGGATTTGAATTGACAATTTCGCTATTATTTTCAGTTGTGATATCTTCCGTCTTCTCTTCTGTAGCAATTTCAATTTTTTCTGAAGTTAGAGAGTCTGGCGCTAGATCTTCAGCCTTTTCAATCTTCGTAGACTCTAGGCGTTGTTTTGCGTCCGAACTGCTCATACGAGGAATTTCCAAATAGAAAGTACTTCCCTCTTTATATTTACTCTCAACTCGCAAATTTCCAGACATCGCCTCGGCTAAGCGACGACTCAAATATAGCCCCAAACCAGTTCCGCCAATTTCTCGCGTGTCAGAATTGTCCACCCGATAAAATTTCTGGAATAAATGCGGAATATCTTCGGCTGGGATACCGATTCCGCTGTCTTTCACGCTTACAGAAATCTGCTTATCGTCGCCGGTAACATTGACGACAACTTCGCCCGACGGCGTGTACTTGATGGCATTTTCAATCAAATTGCTGACAACTTCCCGAAAATGATCAGGGTCAATATTGGCATAAAAAATCGGCTGCAATGACTTCTCCTTACCCTCATCAATTATGTCTGGCATAAAGATATAGTTGAGCTGCTTTTCGTTAGCTTTCGTCGCCAAACCATCAAAAATATCCTTCAAAAATTCGTTTACGTTGATGATCTTCGGGTTATTTTTCATTCGCCCATCTTCTACCTTGCTGATATCAAGGAGATCTTGGAATAGCCGTCCCAGATGTTGCGCCGATTCGTGAGCTTTGGTGATGAAATCTCGCGCTTTTTCGTCGATATGAGCGGTGGCTGGGTTTAATGCCAGACCCAAATAGCCCTCAATAGACGCAACCGGCGTGCGCATCTCGTGGCTGGCGGTGGAAATAAACTCGGCCTGCTCGCGCTCCTCGGCTTTTTCTTTAGTGATATCGCGGAAAACTACGATGATTCCTTCGCCGTCCGTGCCGACTGGAGAGCTGACGATTGACACTAAAATGCGCTTTTCGGAGCTGGTCAATAGGAATAATTTATCGTTATGAGTTGGCTGGTTTTTTGATAAGGACTGGGCTATTGGATTCTCGAGGTCTTCTACGTCTTTTCCGTCTGAGGTTACGAGTTTTAAGACGCTTTTCCAATTAAGTCCGAGCGCGTCGCCTTGGTCCCAGCCGATAATTTGTTGAGCGGATGGATTTATCAGTTCAATGTTGCCGTCTTTGGAAATAGCCAAAACGCCGTCGTCGATGGCATTAATCACCACATCAGACTTACTTTCAACGGCGGAGAGTTTATTCTCCAGGCTGGATGTATTGTCGTCGGTTTTTTGGCGACGAATCCATAGAACAAGGCTAAAAATCAAAGGCAAAAATCCGAAGAATAGGTAGCCGATGATGAATTGCACGTTTATTCCCTGTTGAACGCTGGTGGCTATAATCTGCAAAATAACCAAAAGCCCCATTATTCCTAAGATTACTGCGCCGAAAAATCCTGCGAAAATTGCCACGATAATCCACATAACTAGGAATGGTGAAATGACTCCGCCGCTGGTAATTATGGTGGCTGCGGCGACGGCGACGGTTAATAAATATACGAAAATTCCGATTTCAGTTTCGTGCTTTCTGGGAAGCCAAAAACATAAAATCAGCACAATTAAACTGCCGATTCCTGCCACGCCAGCCGCTAAGTCTGAGACCGATAATCCGATCGGCAATTGATAACCGGTCGGTATGAATCGCGCCCATGCGTACAAAAGAATGATTGTGAAACAGCTCAGTAATGCAACTTCACACAATCTCCTTAGCCAAAATCTGGAAATTGCGTGAGGCTTAAAGTAAATCCCGCCCTTTTTCATGCTTTTATTATGGCGAATTTTCGGTAAAATCTCAAGAGTTATGTGGTATAGTAATTGCATGAATAATGATTTGGATCGGAATCAAAATAATAATCTCACAAATAATGAATCGCCCACCCTGCCTAATGCTGAAAATGTAAAAGATCAACAAACTTCTATGGAATCCTCAGCAGCCATGGGTCCTTCGTTTGATAAGAGTAAAGCATTTAAGTATGCAGTATTTTATGTGATTGTTTCTGTGATTGCGATATTTGCGGGGATTTATATTTTTGCACAGGGTCTAAGTAATCGTGGTAATAATTTTGAGAATTATAGCGTTTTCTTAGCTACTGAATTTTTGTCCATTGGTGTTATATATAGCTCTCTATTTTTGGCTGGATCTGTACTCGTACAATATAAAAAAGGGCGTTACCATTTCATCGACCGGGCGGTGAAGAATAGTCCCAAGGCTGCTCTTTATGCTGCAATAGCTGTAGTGATATTCTTAACGTTGCTCTGGGGGTATGATAGACCTATGACAATATTTACGCTCCTTCTCTCTCCTGTCGCTGCTTTTGCTTCCGCTCTGGAGATTATTAATGAAGCGTCAGTGCGACGATATGCCATTAATATGACGATTACTGACGGAAAAATAGAGAAAAAGCACGCCTTTTTATACACCATAATTTACATAATTCTCTGTCTTCTTGTGCCGGTGTTTTTTGCTATTGTTGTATTTGATAGTCGTGATGTATTGTATGCTGGATTAGCGTCGCTTGTTGGGGTTATATTTCCTATTGCAGCTATGATTATAGGGATACTTATCTGCATTTCGATTTATTGGTATAAATCTGGACGATATTGGATTGCGGATTATCTAGTGAAAAACGGCAAAGTAGTTAACTCATTTTTTACCGCTATAATTTTCTACACGATCATGTCTTTCTTGAGTCCGTCAGCTGATATGGAAGATAAATATTCAATAATGTGGCTTCCTATATCTTTGATGTTCTGGAGCTTAAAACTTATCGTCTTAGTTAGCCCGCTGGTGGCGCTAGCGTATGTCTCTTGGATTACGGTGTCGTGCTGTGTAGGAAGCCGCCACACAAAGCCCATCGAAGAGAGCATGGAAAAACGCCAGCCAGATTATACGGATCATTACACGAATCAACCGCTTTCATATAAGTGGATCAAGCCTATGATCATTGCCATTATTGCGATTATCGTCTTGCTTGCAATACTGATTCCTTTATTAATTGCGATAGGATAATAATTTGAAAATATAATAGTCAGGAGAATAATTCTATGAATAACGATCAGTATAATAATCAAAACAACCCTACGGATAACGCGCCAATCGCTTCACCTGGAGCTGAAGATGTGAAGAAGCAATTAACTTTTACGGAAGCTCCAGCTGTTGCAGAGCCCTTGCCTACTGCAGCCACGAATAAAAATATGACTAAAGACAGGACTATTATGCTGACGGTGTTTTTTGTAATCGTGAGTTTTGTGACAATTGCGCCAGTACTCAGTAAACATTTTGCCGCAGCCTTTTTTAGTGTGGCATATGTTATGATGCCAGATCTCATACGTGACATTTTTATAATTTATAACCTAGCATTGTCGCTTATTATGATTAAGATGTGTATACTTAGGCAATATTGGGCAACAAATGAAGTACTAGGGCGGGTCTCAAAAATAATTATTTTGCTGATATGTATGATATTTACGTTCGTGTTCACGTCCTCACTCTATGATTATAAGATTGATTCTATAAACAATAGTGATTCCATAATAACTGTAAGCAAGGATAGTGATAGGGCGCTTGCGGTTTTTTCTACCGCAATGACGACGCCAACAATATTTATAAACTTATATATTGTTATTCTTACAATTTACTTTTCTTGGGCTATACTGTCTTATTATAAAAAGTCGACGTCTATCATGGAGAAAAAGTAGACAAATCTTCCCTTTCCATGGTATAATCCATGGAGTTACGGCCCTATCGTCTAGCGGTTAGGACACCAGGTTCTCATCCTGGCAACCCGGGTTCGATTCCCGGTGGGGTCACCAAGAATAGTTAACTTATTAAAGACATCTACATGAAGGTGTTTTTTTAATTTGTGCTTCAATTCTCAATATTCTTCAACTTTTCGTATATACACATGCTACAAACCGTACGTAGATGGTCTAGTTGATGATCTGTATGACCTCGTAACTAGGGACGACCTAGAGTTTATAAAGTAACAAATCCACCTCGTCCCATTCCTCAACCACTGTAGTCAAAGTATACATAGCGATGGTTTTGGCGTTGTCGTATATTTGTTTTGATGTAAGATTCTTTAAATCTCTCAAGTTAAAGAGGCTAATGTTGTTGGATTCGCCGCTAGCTATATCATGTATCGGATTTTCCGAAGTAATAAACGCATAACTTATGTCCGTGTGATAATGCCCGCCACCAGCAGGATATGTGTGAATCGCGATCGGTTGAGGATGCAGTTTCACTCCAGGCAATGAAGCAAGTCTATTGCAACGAGGCTGCAACAACCTCAGCTGGTTTTTGTCGTAGCCAGATTCTTCGGCTATTTCCCGCAAGACCGCTTGCCACGGTGTCTCGTCCAGCTCGACATGCCCACCAAATTGCAATAACTTGTTTAGCTTGCGGTGCTTATGTAAAATAATCCGAGGTTCAGCACCCTCTGTTATTTTCACGATATATCCGCTAACACATATATCGTGCTGGCCAGGCTGGTTGTGTATATGAGGCATACTATAAATTTTACTTTAATTGTGGTATGCGGTCAAAAGGGTGCGGCAAAGGTAACCTTTAGGGCGGGTAGGTTATAAATTGCGCTGCATGTGAGACGCCGCGGAAGTCTATAGAAGGACACTTTTTATTATTCTATGTTGATTTTCATGGGCGAATACGACCTTGATAGGTTTGTACGAGCTGTATAATTGGGCGGTACGTGAAGTGAATGTGTATATGGACTTATCGCTTGAGCATGCTTCTAACAAAACTCCTTACTGAGTCAAATGTGTCATATTCATCTATTAAACTCTTCCTTGTCACCCATCTAACATCGTGAACTTCCTTATACTGTGCGGTAATCTTGTCAGAATCATCAGCCTCAAGAGCAAATACCATATCAAGATGGATATGTTCAACGTCTTTCTTGCTTTTTGGTATAATTTGATACATCAAAGCGTACGGTCGTGGAATTTGCGCCTCTTTTATATCTTTTAGGGCTAGATCGTTTTCATCATCTTTTATCGGTATGGCCATTACGCCAGTTTCCTCGTAAACTTCGCGTATAGCTGCCTCATGCGGAACTTCGTTGTCTTCAATATGACCACCAGGGGGCAGCCACTTATTTAAGCCTTTATGATGGATAAGTAGCATTTTGGTACGGTTTTTATTAACAGTATATCCTGTTGCGGTAAAATGTTTTTTATGATCTTTAGTATTTTTGAAAATTGCTTTCATTATACGTTTGCCTCCATACTTTTTACTGATTTGACTATTAACGCTAAGTCGTCGCTCGTTAAATCTTCGTGAGTTGGTAGCGTAATAATTTTGCGTAGCGGACTTCCACTGTTAGGACAATCTGACGCAAATTTTTAAATATTGGCATTCTATATAGAGGTTTAATTTTGAAACGGTATGTATCGGAGACAAATTGATTTCAGCCATCTAGATAATTTTCCCAAATTTCCTGTAAGTCCCTGCTAAACCCCGGCAAAAGCCGCTCGTTTTCGGCGCGGTTTTTGATAAATTCGTAGTATTTTCGCTCTTTTTCGTGGATGTCGCCCGCAAAAAATAGCTTTAGAATTTCATCATTTCCTTGTATGTCTAGCTCTTTATATATACTGTGCGGTGAGTTACTCGCCGCGCGTGCATTCGCCAGCTGCTCAATAAAGCCGCGGTAGCATTTGTACGCCTGCCAATTTTCGCCGCGACGGCGGTGCTTGATGTAGCGCAACGAGCCCATCATCACGTCGAAATAATCGTGCTCGGCGCGTGGTTCTGTCCATTTTTTGAATTCAATGCTAGGCTTCTGTGGTTTGTTGTTTTTTAAAATGAGTCTAGAGTTTGGAAAAAACTTGACCTCACTAGGTAGCGAAAACCCAATGTCAATTTTATGAAACGGGCTCATACCGCTCAGACAAAAAATTCGGGCAATTTCATGTTCATCATTCTTAATCGTGTAGACCGCGCTCAAGCCAAATTTATCCGCCAAACTTTTACGAGCGTAGGCTTCGGCGGCGGCTGGGTGCGGCGAGGTAGCGGTTAAGTCAATGTCAGAAAGTTCATCGCTCTTTTCTGTTGCTCGTGAGCCAAAAAGATGCAGTTCGGAAATGTGGGGGTTGTCGGTAAGCGCTTTTATAACTTCATCTAAAGATGTATGGCTATCTCTCATAGACCCTCTCTAACGTAATAGCCTCTCAGTTTGCTTAAATAAGCTACTATCTGAGCTCTGATGCCACTAACCTCGTGTCCGATGCCGATCGTTGCTCTCATAGAAGGATCTCCTACAAGATTGTTCCTACTAATCATAATATTTTTAGTCGTCACTACTCATCTGCTTGACGACATCTATCAAATTCCGCGGCGTAATGTCAGCCTTAATTAGATATCCGTCAACACGACTCATGACGGATTTTCGTGAAGCCTCATCCTGCTCAAAATTGGTCATAATCAGAATCTTACTATTCGGAACCAAATCGACATTGTTGTTTCTCAGCGCGTCTAAAATCTGGTCGCCGCGTTGCTCTGGTAGCATCAAATCTAAGATTATCAGGTCAAAGTTCTGGTTGCGCGCCGCCACTAGCCCGTCATTTCCGTCAACCACCCACGTCACGTCATATCCCGCTTTTTGCAGACTTCTGACGTACATTTCACCAATAAATCGGTCATCTTCCACGCATAAAATTGTCTTTATCATAATTCCTCCTAGCCCTTATACATAGCGTGATTTTTTATCCAGCCGCCACCCTTTCGTATCAATTGATTATTTTATTGGCCGTCTTCTAA
>SKEK01000242.1_pt1 | contig 33719 bp, 40 predicted proteins | sample 4826761 | NCBI WGS metagenome assembly SKEK01 (sample SAMN11008811, study PRJNA524170) | human gut metagenome | biome: Human fecal sample; material: Feces; isolation source: fecal sample from pouch patient p32 | host: Homo sapiens | place: Israel: Tel-Aviv | collected 2015-10-13 | reverse complement strand
ATGTCACAGTATCGAACAGAAAACAGTGACGATCTAACCCTTCAAGAATATTCTACGATTGTTCTGTTTAGGAAAAGCAAGGCGGGAAGTCGGGAGATAAGTCATTGATAAAGTGGCGGAGAGAGGGTCTAAATTTTTAGTGTTCGACAATGCCCACCTAAGTGCTATTTTTCCTTTAAAAACAAAATATTGTCATTATTTTTTTGTTCGGTGGCGTATTGCTACTGTGCAAACAATCAGCTATTTTATGCAGTACCGTATGTATGGCGGGTTGTATGACAGGATTTTGCTATGCCAAAGAAGGCCAAGGAACTCTCAGGACTCGTCGTATCACGATTAAAATCCGAAGGTATGTATGCCGTAGGTGGTGTGGATGGTTTATACCTTCGCATCCGAAATCAGTCCCGTGCATGGGTTCTTTGCGTGGCTATGGGAACCCGAATCAACAATCTCGGTAGAACAGTTCCAAGACGTTTGAATATGGGTCTTGGCCCTTACCCGGAAGTCTCCTTAGCCGAAGCGCGTGACAAAGCGCGTGAGCTACGTAAACAAATCCGTAATGGTATTAATCCCCTTCAGGAAAAACACGAGCAAAAAGCCCGGCAGGAAATACTGGCCCGGAAGAAAAAGACCTTTGCTGAATGTTGTGAAGAAGTTCTGGAAGTCAAAGACAGTGAGATGAAGAACAAAAAACATCTCGCGCAATGGCGTTCCACACTGGAAACCTATGCCTACCCTTTCATTGGCAAAAAGGCCGTTAGTGAAATCACCAAAGTGGATCTTCTGGCAATTCTGGAACCTATCTGGTTAACCAAGAATGAAACCGCCAGTCGTCTACGTGGACGCATTGAAACAGTGATTGATTACGCTAAGGCTAAAGAATACTTTGAAGGTGATAATCCTGCCGCATGGAAAGGTATGTTGAAACCTCTCCTGCCTCAGCCAAGTAAAGTTCAGGTCACCAAACACCATGCCGCCCTTCCCTATAACCAGATCGGCACCTTTATGAAAGAGTTGCGTGAACGAAGCGGCGTTTCTCCTCGTGCGCTTGAGTTTGCCATACTGACCGCAGCACGCTCAGGTGAAATTCGTGGTGCCGAGTGGTCAGAGATCGATCTTGAAGGTAAAACATGGACTATACCCGCCAGTCGAATGAAAGCAGCGAAGGAGCATCGAGTTCCGTTGTCTGATGCTGCTGTTGCCCTGTTAAAGGCTTTACCACGTTTTAAGGGTATAAATTTTGTATTTCCCGCCACTCGGAAGGGACAACTCTCGGATACGGCTTTACTGGCAGTCCTAAAGCGAATGGGATACACCGATTTAACGCAGCATGGGTTTAGATCGACATTCCGTGATTGGGCTGGTGAAACGACCAACTATCCGCGTGAGGTAATTGAACATGCGTTAGCTCACCAGTTGGCAGATAAGGCAGAGGCTGCGTATCAACGTGGGACATTATGGCCTAAGCGGATGGCGTTGATGGATGAGTGGACGGGGTTTTGTCTTGCCAATGTTTAGCTGTTCTGATTGAAAACACTATTAACAAGGAGCAGCGTAGGATGGGCTATGACACTACGCAGAACATCTGTGGACACGGTTTTCGCACATAGTGCATTAATTGAGTCTGGGTTATGGTCAGAAGATGCTGTGGAGCTTCAAATGAGCCACAAGGAAAGCAACAGCGTTCGTGCCGCCTATACCCATAAGGCCAAGCATCTTGACCAACGCCGCCTGATGCTCCAGTGGTGGGCTGATTTTCTTGATGCGAATCGGGATGGGATGGTCAGGCCGTTTGAGTGTGTTGCCAATAGATTATGACTTGAGAGGGCACAGATTCTATTCATCGTTATAATAACGCATTATCCAATTGTTTTTAAAAGTATTTTTAGGTGTTCAGTTTTGTTGTGAATAATTCACAAACTTCTTAGAAAAGAAAAACGTCAAACGGATTCTCCTGAATGAGAACCCGCAGAAATCACCATCTGGCCAGTAGAATCTAAGCCATATTCGCGATAGAGTCGAGTATGCTCCTAATATTTTGAGAACATTTAAATTTCTTTTTTTTGGCGCAAATTTTATATGGCCTCGAGAGCGTGAGGAAGATCTATCAATTTCCAAGTGCGGTAGCATTATCTTTAATTGTTACAGAAAATTAAAATATTATTAACAATCACCGCAAATATGAAACATATTAAAAACAGTAAGAGTAACAACAATATTTTGTATCGATATATAGTCCAGACTCATGTCTTTAAAGTAAAATGATTGTGAGAAAACGATGAATAAAGAAAAAGAAATTTTTATAAAGCATATATGCAAAGAATTGCAAGATGAGAATATAGCGATTTTTGCTGGGGCAGGAATGTCAGCAGGCGCAGGCTTTGTAAGTTGGTCAGAATTATTACGTCCTATTGCAGATGAGCTTGAACTTGATATTGATAAAGAACATGATCTTGTAGCATTAGCGCAATATCACTGCAATGCAAATGGAAATAATCGTAGCCAATTAAATCAGAGATTAATTGAGGAGTTTTCTCGAGATGCTGTTGAAACAGAAACACACAGAATTCTGGCAAGATTACCAATTAGCACCTACTGGACAACCAACTATGACAAACTTATAGAAAATAGTTTAATTAAAGCGGGAAAGATACCTGATGTTAAATATACCAAAGAGCAATTAGCTATCACAAAATTAAAACGTGATGCAATTGTATATAAAATGCATGGCGATATAGATCATGCAAACGATGCAGTATTAACAAAAGATGATTACGAAAAATACTACATTAAAATGGAACAATTTTTATCAGCATTAAAAGGCGACTTAATATCAAAAACTTTTATTTTTATCGGATTTAGTTTTACAGACCCCAATCTTGACTATATTTTAAGCCGGGTCCGTGTTGCATATGAAGGAAATCAGCGCCGACATTATTGTTTTATTCGCGCTACGCAAAAAGGACCAAATGAATCAGAAGCAGATTATCAATATAATTGTAGAAAACAAGAATTATTTATTTCCGATCTAAGCAGGTTTAATGTAAAAACAATAATCATCAAAGATTATGATGAAATTAAAAAATTGCTCGGCCTGATCGAGTTTAATTACAAAAAGAAAACATTGTTCATTTCTGGTGCAGCTCATGAATATGAACCATGGGGTGAAAGTGCGTCTCAGAAGTTTGTTGCTAAACTCAGCGCAGCACTGATTAATAAAAATTATAAAATTGTTTCTGGTTTTGGCTTAGGTATTGGTAGTTCAGTTATTTGTGGAGCATTAGAAGAAATATATATGAAACAAAATAACAGAATTGATGATAGATTGTTGCTACGCCCTTTTCCCCAACACTCAAGTAAACAATCATTGTCTGCGTTATGGACACAGTATCGTGATGATATGATATCTCATGCTGGCTTTTCCATATTTCTTTTTGGAAACAAGCAATCCAATGATGAGATCGTATTATCAAATGGAATGAGGGAGGAGTATGAGATATCAAAAAATAAAAAAAACATCATCCTTCCAATTGGGGCGACAGGATACATGGCTAGAGAGTTATGGGAAGAAGAAGTTAATAGGCTACATAGTTTACCAAATAAAGATGATGAATTTTGTAAATTATTCACTTTATTAGGAGATCAAGATAAATCATTAGATGAAATCTTAGATAACATAATAAATATCATTGACTATAGTGTTAAAAAAGGAGATTTACATGGCTAGAAAATGTTTCTTCAGTTTTCATTACACTCCAGATAACTGGAGAGTATCGCAAGTAAGAAATATAGGTGCAATTGAAGGAAATAAACCAGCCAAAGATAATGATTGGGAGACAGTTGTCGGTGGGGGAGACAAAAAGATAAAAGAATGGATCTCAGAACAAATGGAAGGAAGAATTTGTACGGTAATTTTAGCTGGTACAAATACAGCCGATAGAAAATGGATCAACCATGAAATAGTTGAATCATGGAATAGAGGGATGGGTGTAGTAGCCATACATATTCATGGATTGAAAAATAAGGATGGAGAGCAATCTGCGAAAGGTAAGAACCCATTATCATATATAACTCATGGTCCAACAGGGAAAAAACTATCAGATATCGCAAAATGTTATGACCCTCCATATTCAGTTAGTACAAATGTTTATAATTACATCGCTGAAAATATTGACTCTTGGATCGAAGAAGCAATAAAAATACGAAAAGAAAACAAATAAACCATACCAAATAAGGGCCTCTGGCCCTTATTTTATTATCACTCAATCGCCCACTGAGCCCCCCCCTTTACAATCTATATTGACGTAGCTGATTTTTATTATAACAACACTATTCTTTGATTGCATTATACATATGCTTTCATTCCAGCTTATTGCTATCATGCACTAATATTCAATATTCTCCTCATACCTGCACTCAGTATTTACATTGATTTAAAACGTAACTTTCACTTTTTATCACCACATACGCATCATTATATTATAAATATCAAACACTGTTTATTTATCGACATGCATATAACCTTCTGAAATTACTATAACAATGTTCGTTCTTACTACCACTACAACGACGTTCATCATATTCCGCAATAAGTGTTCCAGATATATAACCAAACTGAGGACTATACGTTGATCCCGGGCAGGCACATGTCCCTGTATCACTATTTGGTATTACACACTTATATCCAGATACTTGATCGGTTATTGTTATAAAAATACCTTTCAGGCCATCACCACTTGCTGTCTGCCATTTACCACTGACACACGATAACACTCTACCTGTACTGTCTCGCCCAACCAAACCATTAGGCGTACATTTCGCATTTAATGTTGCCTGACCATTCAGGTGTAGATATTCACCTGCTTTGATTCTGCCTGTTGATTCAATTGTCCCGTTGGATTTTATCGTTCCGGCGGTAAGATTACCTGAAGCATAAATATTCCCCGCATTGTTCATGTAAGCTTTAACTGTTTTACCGGTTCCTACACCAACAGTCCCAGACGCATACAAATCATAGGTGCGAACACCACCAGCCCACCCAGCAGGCAAATCGTTTGGATTAAGTCCGTTCGTGGCAATACGACTACCAAACTTCGCCAGACCTGTTGTTGAAAGCGTATTCAGATAAGTATCAGATTTTACCTTCAGGTTGTTGTTGATATTTACTGGACCATTAAGGGTAGAGGTTCCACCGACTGTCAGATCTGATGCAACAGACGCATTACCCGTTGTCTTTAGTTCTCCCGTTGTTGTTGTCCCTGATGCCGTAATGTCTTTGATGTTTTTGATGCTCTTCCCACCAAGATTCAGATCACCCGTCATAGGCAACGTTCCATCACGACGCAGATAAACAGAATACATTGAAGAGTTATACCCTACGCGGTAAGCCAGTAATCCACCACCCGTGATATTGCTGTAGCTGTTAGAGTTCTCACTCCACTGACCACCATAGCCGGAAGCTATCTTGGTGTTTCTGCTCATCCCACCATCAACACCTGCCGCCTGAACCGCTTTTCCTAACAGGTCATAGCGAATGTTCTTTCCTTCTGTCCACGGACTGGTTGTTGTTATCAGGCCATTAATGACGTAATCAGGCGCTGTTCCTGAACGCTTTAACACAATTTTGTAGGATGCTTTTTGCGCGTTAGTTCCTGTATAGCCTACAGGCAACAGACCTTCATTAATTAACGTCTGGTAAGTGATTTCACAACCAGCAGCCGAACAGGTTCTTGGCCCCGGATCGCTGCTTTGATTATTAGATGATGACAGTGTGGAAATCTTGTCATATCGAATACTGATATAGCGGTTAACTGCTTCACCAAGCTGTTTAATCTGTGTTCCGACATTATCAGCCAATACCGCTTCCTGATCGTTTCTCATATCCTGAAACTTCATAAAAGCGATAAGCGTTCCAATACCTAAAACAATAGTCACTTCCAGTAAGGTAAATCCTTTTTTCTTTATCATAATTATCTCCCTGTTTTAGCAATAAGAAAGAAAAGGGCCTGCGCCCTCTTCATTAAATAGACGTGAAAACTAATGTATTACTTGTGGCATTCGTACATGCTGCTGCCGTAGCTGCCACATCGAGTGTTCCTCCTGCGGCTTTAACAACCTTGGTTCCTACCGTAGTAATATAAAAATTACCGGCTGCCGCTGTCGCAATCTTCACACATTCCGCTGCTGGCACATTGTCATATGTGATAGTAAAAGAAGAGCCAGCCGCTGATGATGGCCCTGTAGCTGTCGCAGCCAGCGTCACATTACCTTTAAAGGCATTGATGGGTTTAGCAGCCGTTCCTGACCCACTTAACATATTGTCAGGGAAGATTTTTGCCTGAACAGCCACAGTATTTGTCAGGCCAGTAAAGCTTGATGCCGACGTGTATAACGCTTTAACACCTGCCTGTATGGTGGCAATGTTATTGGATTCTGCCTGCGCTCTTTGTGAAGCCTGAACCTTGGGATAAACGATAAAAGCAGCTACCACTAATGCAGCAATGATGCCCAAAACAAGTAATAGTTCGAGTAGTGAGAAACCTTTCTTGCTTTTTCTTTTGTTATTTAATAAAACCATTATTATCTCCTTTTTTGTTTTAATGATAACTCCTGTTATAACTCTTCTCTCCTATCTGGCAATAGAAATAGCAAGATATATTTAACTCTATCTGATAGACGGATGAATTAAAAAAGGCAAAGATTTCTCTTTGCCTTACGGGAGATTTAAAAACAACATTTGTTATCACTACTACTGTCATTACTACTTCCTCATGGGATATTTATCATATCTGATAAAAAAGTAATAATGACCTTTACTACATAAAGATAAAAATTAACAGATTACTGGTCGAACAGAACGCTTGATTGAAAAGGAAAAAATATTAATAAAGGATGATCCTGCGTTCTGTTCTTTTATATAGATAACAGATAATAATTAGATATCAATACCTGAATCAAAATAAATTTAAAGATTTTTATTTTTGTCTTCTATCCATTTGAGCAAGAAACCATCTCCCTGCTTTTATATACTTTATTCTTTCAATATCATTCAGGTCAGAAACTGAAAGCAAAATCCCCATGACAAGTTCCTTATCCACCTGTTCGATATCGCAATGCATAGCTTTAGCTACTTCCGCGCCAAGTATAATCTTTAGCCTTGTTTCAACTTTCTTACGTTCTGATTTCTCCAGAGACTTAAGACGATTAAGTTCTAGTTGAGCAAAAGCAACCTTTTGCTTTAATGTTTTTTCTGTTCTTGGTCTTTTACTTTCATCATTCATACAACATCATCCTTACCCAAAAAATAGGCAAATACTTCATCCACACCTTTCATGGCGAGAACATCGCTGAACAGCAAAATAGACGTCGCCAGATTTCCCGCTTCATCTGATGGTATAGAGCTAAAGAACTCCATCACTTCATCTTCCTCATGGTATCGTGTCATCGCATCAACTTTTATTTGCCATTCACCAATAGCAAAAAGCGCTGCTTCAAAGCACGACTGAAATCGTTCCATATCAGGGCCAAAATGATACGTTATTCCGTCTTTATATTTCGCAATGAAAATTTCAGTAATCTTTTCATTACTGTTCTGAAGAATACGAGTATCAATAGTAAAAACATAGGCCAGTTGTGCATTCATTTTTTATCTCCTTTGGTTATTGAATGTTATATTTAGTTATCACCAAAGAGAAATGACGTCAAATTAACAAAAGACTTGGAAACTGTTTTAGCTGCGGAAGCGTAAAAAGCATTGCATCTAAAAATGACAAAAACTAAAATGATGTTTTTCTGACATCAGGATATTTAGAATGACGGACACACTAACGAAACAAAATCCTCTACTGAAATCAATTGCAGCATTTTTTGTTGTTTTTGGTGTATTACCTGTTTTAGTAATAGCGGCTGGACTTGTTTTCTTTAATTCAAATTTCTCCATGTATCATTTTAATTTATATTACTTACTTCTTTCAATAGTATGCTCAACACCAATATACTTATTATATAGAAAAAGAAAATCTTATAAGATTTTCAATGATGGGGTTTTATTTTTATTCGCGTCTATTACAGCAGTATCATATGTTACGGAAGATGAGTTTATGCTTTTATCTAGACTGCCAAGTATAGAGTTACAAATGCAATATCCATATCTTTTCCCATTAGTATTATTCAAACTGAATGTGATAATTGCCTGTAGCTTTGCCAAGACAATCATAACCTTCCATGAATGGAAAGAAGTCTGCAAAAGCGAAACAACACCATCCTTTAAAGATAGTGTAAGCAATGCAATGGATAAAATGCCTACATTCATTAAGAAATCAAAGTTTTTCCAAACAATCGCCAATATATATAATAAAAAAGATGAAAAGCAAAGGAATGACAATCATATCCATAGAAAAGACAAAAGAAGATAATAGAATAATCCATTCCTTATTAGTAGAATCAATGCTCATAATCGCCGGTATATTTATGAGCATTAAAAATAATATCATTATTAGGTTTTGACTTCTGACGTTTAGATTTCTCATTCAAAGACTCCATATTAAAGATACACATACCATAATGAATATGTGTTCTTATCAGATTGTCAATATAATAAAATGATATCTATAGACAGCCCCCCCGGAAGTAATACCATTTAAAAAAATGTTTTTGCAGCATAGATTAAATTTGATTGCCATAAAAATAAAATAATGCAACACATACGATAGTAATTACTAACTAAAAACATCTGGCACTCTCCGCGTTACTTATTTTTGCACATTCGTGTTTTTATTTTCACCTGTAAATTTTAAACTCTATTTTCCAACCTCAACCTGTGAATTGTGCAACACATAACACTCTCTATTTTATTGTTTTTTTTCATCAAATTTAGCTATCCCGCCTTACGGCGGGAATAATTAATACCTCTTTTGCCCTTACGGGCCTTTTCTTTACTCTTTTTGTTCTGTGGACGTGAAACCTACACCTTTAATCCAGTTTGCGCCGCTTAACCCGGCGTATTATTTTACAACAATACATATATTTCGTATTAATTGATAAGAGGGGCATTTTACATTGGTTTATTTTTTTAAAGACAATGCCCACCTATACACTGCTACGCAGTGTGTGGGGTCTACCGACGGTTGCCTGCCGCAGGCTAAAAGCAAAACCAAGGTCAACGTCAACCCCGAAGTTTTTCTGGCGAAAAACTAACAGCAGCACATATATTTGAGGTTATATTTTTAATGGCGATTTTTCATCTGGATTTTAAAATTGTGAAACGAAGCGAAGGCATGACTTCCGTTGCGAAAGCGGCCTATCATGCCCGTACACGTATTACAGATGATCGCATTGGAGAAACATTTGATTTCAGCCACAGAACAGATCTTCATGGTCATATTATATTAGCGCCTGTTTCCGCACCTGCTCACATTGTTGAAAGCTCGTCAGCACTCTGGAATGAAGTTGAAAGAGTGGAACGCCAGAACAACGGTCAAACAGCCCGTTATTTTGATGTCGCTATTCCCGTAGAACTCAGCAATGATGACAAGAAAAAATTGGTTACCGAATACTGTCAGAAGAACTTTGTTGATAAAGGAATGATCGCTGATATCGTTTTCCACGATTTGGATGGTAAGAATCCCCATGCTCATGTCATGTTAACCCTGAAAACCATTAGTCCCGAAGGCTTCGGTAAAAAAGACAGGAGCTGGAATGATAAGAAGATAATGCTCCAATGGCGTGAGTCGTGGGCCACAATGTCAAACAGCTACCTTAAGGCCGCAGGAAGTGAAGAACGTATCGATCACCGTTCTCTCAGAACTCAATGTGCTGATGCCCTTGCTCAGGCAGAAGAAGCATTCAGCGCTGAAGAGAAAGCATTCTGGCTTGCCAAAGCAACGGAAACAAACCGTCCGGCAATGCAACGTGTTAATCGTGCTAAATGGAATGACAAAGAGTCTCAGGAACAGCGAGCTACTGAACAAGCCCAACGCGATCATCAAATTGAAGAGGCTAAGAAGGTCTATACGACATTCATTGAGCTACCACTGGAAATCGTGGTTGATGTCAGAAGCTTTACGATTACACATCTTGCTGAACCCGAAGAGATCATTATCCCTGACTACCCAGCAACAGTAGAACCGCAACCGGCTATGGCGACACCTACCACAAGCAGAAGACCAGCAGCAAAATCTTACCGTAATCCCAATAAGGTCAGTAAAGTAAATGTTTCAGGGAAGAAATCCCCTGTTCTGGTTGTTCCTGAACCAAATGCATCCACTAAATTGAAAACCCCATCTCTTCAAAACACCAGAGCGATGAAACGTGCTCCTGTGAGGAGTAGGAAACAGACCAAGCCCCGTCAGAGCGGTTTGTTTAAACGTTTCACGCTACTGATAGTAGGATATATAAGAGAGAAATTTATATGGGCCAGAAGGAAACCCGATACCACTGATGCTGACCATGATAAACGTATCGCAGAGAACTATGTCTATGATGAAGTGCTGGGTGTCTCTGTTCCACGCTCAGAGTTTGAAAGACGCGCTAAGTTTAACAATGACCAGACATCACCAGAAGCAAGAATCTATGGCAGAGTATCAGATAATGACAAGACCGTTCGTTTTCCAAGCCGTCCTACACATGAACAACCGAATTTTGATAGAAACATGGATCTCACACCATCAAGCCCCTCAGAGTATTCAGGAAAGTCCCATGTTTCAAAGTTGAGACCACTGGCATATCGTAATAATAATTATAATGAATAGCGAAATAGAAAATACATTTTTATTTAAGCTCCATAACTGGCCTTTGATTTCAATATTTTTATGCTGTGTTCGAAACCATTATACTGCAAAAAGTTAACAATATCGCTTTCTTTAAATTTATTATTTGGACCTAATATCAATTCTGAAACGGCATCTTTGGGGAAACCAAATTCGTAATAAGATATAATTTGATTATTGGATATTCTATATTTCAGATCTTTAATTGATGATGATTCTGGGTATTCATATCTTCCAGTATCAAGAGTTTGATAAACTAATCGTACTTCTTTTTCCTCCTCAAACGCTGGGTTTTTAGTCGTGGTATTTAAGTGAATAATATTGGAAATTAATTCACGAATACATTTGTCGTAGCGGTTAAATTTTGATGTCGATATGATTTCATTCATATAGTATTTTTTTATGAATGAATATCTTGATAATATCCTTTCAGCTAAGCACTCAATTTCGTTAATATCCATATAAGATATATCGCTAAGAGTTAGTCGGTGTTTAGGATCAAGGTGATTACCTATAATCCCATCATAGACATCGAGTTTTTCTCTGTCGAATCCGATGGATACACCAAAGCCATCTTTTGCATACGCACGCCATTGACTTAAAATATCCCCAGATTTAGATAGACAACAAGCAAATGGTGTTCCAACAGATATATTGTCATCCAAATGTGCTATAAACTGGTCAACGCAGTTAGCATCTAAGTTTTTATATAAATATTTTTTAAGTGTCGAGTAAAACCACTTTTTCTCCATGTAATCGTTCATATGATCCATAGAGCTTAGCCATAATCGCTGATTCTGAATAATACTGAAGAAAGATTCAGGGCTGCAATAATGATAGATTGTATTCATCTTCTTCAAAGTCCTTTTATAAGAGACAATTTCAAAAATTATCATACCACACAATTTCATTACCAGCACATCTGTTTCTAATAGCAGGGAGCAATTTGTCAGATAAGATGCGAACCTGATTTATTAAGGTCTCAGATCAAGGTCGATTAAGGGCACTCTATCCAATTCTCTTATATAGATATAAACCATACTCCTATAAATCAAGAATATGGTTTTTGTTTTACGCTTGATTACATCCTTCGCCTAAACACTACATTATCAGAGAAAATTGCCTTACCTGCGACAAAGCCAATAGCTGCAATGATTGGTAGGCTGATAGTAGCCCCCGCCATGCCTGTTGACATACCAATAATAATAGATAGACAAAAAGTCAACAACAAAACAACAGCAGCATACCAGCCGGGATAAGTGCCATATAACACCGTTGCTAAACAGCCTGTACAGACGTGAACCCCACGCTGGCTCTCTTTGAAACAGAACGGGCATTTGATGGTATTGTTTTCCATATTGGTTTCCTTAATTGGCTTTCCAGCCATTACTGGTTTTAACAAGATTCATGGCACCATCAGCAGATTCATTCATTCCTTTGACGTTGGCGAACGATTTTTTGTCAATCCAGCCCGGAACGTCAACCAGCTTCCACGTATAAGACACGCGAACAACTTTCTGACCGCCTTCACCCGGCTCAGTCCATTCCTTAATCTCGTCAACAGCACGACGACCAACACAGGCACCGTCTCTTGTGCTCCAGACTTTGGCTTTTTTGCCTTCCTCTGTTATCCCTAATACGTTCGAGTCATAGCCCTGTTCAAAAACCATCAGGCCCTGCTCAATAAAACCGTCGAGGATCACTGAATTCGTCCCTGTACCAGTCGAATCAAGTCGTGGCTTGGCAAGACGAATGGGAAAGCTGGTGTTATTATTATCCAGCGAGAAGCAGTATTTGTCCTGCCCAATCTTGGTATTGATCGCTTTCTCAAACTCACCTTTCTCACCACATCCCGCCAGTGCCAGACCTGCGCCAGCAACGAGTAAAATCTTCTTCATCTGCGTATCCATCCTGATAATCAAAAATACTGTTATGTGTTGATGCTTTTCTGGCTAGCTGTAGTGTTTCTGCGTGTTCAGACAGATATGGCACAACAAAACCACCGCTTAACCAATTGATAGGATTCAATTCTTTTAGCGTCCCGTCATATCGTTTAAAACGATCAAAAATAATCTTATGATAGTTTCTAACTATCATAAATAGATATTCGATCGATTATAACAATTAATTACCGATCGATATCATCTATTTAATCGTTAAAATCTATCAATAATCAATTATCGATCTTTTGTATCGATCATTTTATTGAGATCTGTTCACAAAATGATATGCTTCGCGTAGGTCGTTCAGTAGGATCTGGTGAGGTGGATATGGAAGTCATCGACAAGGAAACCGGCAGCTTTCAAGCAATGTCTGACAGTGCTGTTTTATCATATGTCTATGAACAGTCAGGATTCTCCATTGATCTGAATAAATGTTTTGTGCGGCTATTCAATAATGCATCTGGCATTAATGCCGTATATGACTATAACCAAATCCGGGAAATCAATTACACATTACCAAACACTGATTTCGGTGAGGCAGAGATCTGTATTCTCACATCTGGAAGCAACAATGCTTTATGGAAGTTTACTGTTAAGTCAGAAGGCAGCGAAAGAGTTTGTGAGAAATGGATTAATATATTTGATGAGCAGATATTTAACAGTATATAAAATAAAACATAAAATGTTAATTCTTTTATAAAGGAAACCGCAAATATATTTGCTTTTTTAGAAATTAATATTTAATTATATACACATGTAATATTTAATAATGAGGTTTATTTATGTCTGGAAAAAATCCATTCTGGAATTATGATTATAATGCAGCACAACGCAACAGAGAGATAGTAGATTCATATCAACAGGCTAATGAAGCCAGACTGAACTCTCAGCAAGCTCAGTTTGAAGCATCAATGGCAAACGATGAAGTTAATCATCTACAATTGCGCCTTAACCAAACTATATCCAGTCATAAGAAGGTAGTGGACAGGTATGAACAACAGTTGGAAGGATTTAAAAATAATTTTTTCCGCGTTGCATTACACAAGAATATTCTTTATAGAACCATCAGCAAACTGCAGGAGGAATGGCCCGACAAAAAGGAATTTATCCTTGACGAAATGCAAAGACAACGCGATTTATGTAATCAACAGGATTATAAAGAAAGATGGTGGAACGCTATCAAAAGTAATAACCTTGCTGATGACTATCTTGATTTCCCGTTCCCTGAGCGTAAGGTCAAGAACAAAGCATAATATATGGTGATTATTATGTAATAACAAATACACAAGATGAAACTAAGCATTTCTTCATAACGACTATTGTTTTCGACAAGACACTACCCTGTCATGTCTCCTACAGGCCCCCCCATATCAACCATTCACTTTATGGAATCATCCGCATGTCTCATGAGAAAAAACAGTATATAAAATCATATAAGCATACACTGGTTGAGTATAGTAAACCCACAGAAGAGCTGAGCAGGCAAGATATAGAAAATAGTGATGATGATCTCAAAAATCGGCAAGCAAAAGCTATTTTGTTAGATTTTTCACTAATCTTTATTTTAGTGCCTTTTATTGGCTTCTTGTTTTATGTGATTATTAAATTTATGAACTCAACACAGCCACGCATGATTTCGCCACCGGACAACTATGTTGACGTAGGGATCTTTTTGTTTATAGGAACTGTTATATGGCTACTTTATGTAATTAGAGGTAGATCATTTAAAAATTTAAATGATACAATCTTATTTACTGGAACAGCTATTGGCTTTGTATTATTCTTTCACAAAGATGTTACAATTATAGATCATAACAACGCTACATGGATTTTTGGTCAAATAGTTTTAGCGAGTTGTTCTGTTGGCAAAGCTCTTATTGCATTTACAGAATTTATTGTAGAACGAGTTGGCGAAACTAAAAAATCAGTAGAAAAGAAAACTTATCCCCACCACTAACCTTACATACATCAGATATCTTAGCTAAGACCTAATCTGATAGTTACCGGTTATTTATACAGGTGTCTGTCAGATTACATCTGGTTTAAATTTCGCTCAAAGTATTTGTTATAATTCTTTCTTATTCACTTTTTCATTATCACACATCATTAAGAGAATCGTTAAGAAAACCCCACACTTACAAAATGAATAAAAACTTAATAACATTATTACCGCTGCCCATAGGTACTTCAATGAGTTAAAAGAAAACCTCAGAAAAATTTCAGAAATAGCATCACCGTTTCATATTTTTTAGACATACTCTTATCCTTTCATTATACTTTTATATACATCAATATTGAATAGATGTAATCTACTGTTGATTCCTATACGTATAGCCCATATATAGATTAATGTCTATCAAACACGATTTTTTATTTATTGTGATTTTATAAACTTAATGACCAGTACCACCATTAACCCATAAAAATTATGAATAATGCTATTTTGCCAAGATTTTATTTTTCTCAAAACGTTTAAAAAGCCATGATGATAAAACATCACTAATAAAGAACAAAGGAACGAGAACTAAATATTTATATTTGTTCGTGATACATGAATCAAACAAAATAATAATCAGGATAAGAAAAATAAAATCCCCCCTCAGTTTATTCATTACACTGTCAAACACTTCATAAAATCTCATGATCTTTATATCCATATTATTTCTCATCCTTTTATATACGTCTAATTCAATATATTGACAAGAATATGAAACTACCTTATTGCTTCATTTATATAAACAAAAACATAGGAATAAAAGATGGGAAGAACATTTAGAGAAAAAACAATCAACACATTACAAATAATCACTCTGTTGACATTCTATTGGCTAATTTATAATTTTTGTCTCGACCACCTGTATGCTAATGCCTCAAAAGGCCCTGCAAGCATTATTACTGACACATATTTTCCAGCTGCATTATTAGCTCATGTTGGGCTATTGTTTCTTTTCATCCCATACTATTTAATGTGGAAAGCGAAGGCGAAATTTAAATGGAGAGGACTCTTCAATGTTCATCGAAACTATCCTCTCACAGTCTTTATTAGTTATACTTTAGCTACCATAACATATATGATAGCTGATAAAGCATCTTTCTATGATTCTGGTATAAATACTCTATACTTGATTCAAATTATTGCCTTTATTTTTGTTACGATTATTTATCTGCATTCTTCCAACAAAGATTAATATAATAGCATATACGACAATAACAGCTAGAACATAAAATATTATACCTACCCGTGAAATATCGGAATTAAACCATTTGAACATTTTCATTAAAGAATAAACAACTCGATCAAGGGACGATGTTTTCTCCCTGACCTCCATACATGACAGCTTGCACTCACTGTCATCTATCTGGTTAAGAATACTCATTGCCTCATTTCGCTGTCCTTTTCCCAAGAAATGTCTGGCTAATATAAGTCGTTTGTCCACAGAAGATATATCATCCTGAATTAATCCATATAATATATGGATATCTTTTTGACTCAGTTGTTTCTTGTTTTCTCTATCTTCATAGTAAAAATCGAGGACGAGTGGGTTGTCTGACATACTTTTATCGATAGATTTGACAACAGCATCCCATCGATGACTGTCCATATCGGCTAAAGATAATATAGGATATAACTTCTCAATGACATGTTCTCCTACAGGAGAATAATAAAATCTATGATGTGTTTTTTTATAAAATGAGTTTGATAAATCGGCTATAACACCTGTATTCTCATTTTCTGTAGTTTCCCAATAAAATCTCATTCCATATTTTTCACTAATAAATGATAGAAAAGCATGACGTGGCGCATAAACTACTTCTAACTTTTTACTGAATGCTCTTGCAGCATCAAACATAAGATATACGTTCAGATCACAGTCAGAAAAGTGATTAGCATAAGCCTTAGCTACTGTAGCTGATGGTTTATAATAAAAATTAGCTCCTAATATTTTGTTTGCACAGTCCAAGAAATTTTCAGTAGTATCATCAATCCTACATGTATCTTTTACTTTCTTTAAAAAATTATTTATAGCCCCATATGCTTTACGCGCTTCGTTAGAATTAATGATACCATTTTGCTCATCCATCCTGACGAGGCGATGAGTCAGGTTTAATGGGTCATAGTCCGCAAATACATCCGGGGTATGTTCAAATCGTTCGGCACGCGTTGCACTTTTATCTTTGGTCAGAGTTATAGATACGAATGAGATAACAAGCACAGGAAGAATAATTAACGCCACAGGCATTATTAATTTTCGCAAAGTTAATAATTTGATACGCAATAACATTTAATCATCCACTGATAATAGAAAAGCAAATGTTAACACTAAATCAATCAAGCAGTAACTTATAATTGGCTTAACTACGAATCTTTACATTGTTATTACCCATCCAAGTAACTCATTAAATTAGTTAGTTAGTTAGTTAGTTAGTTAGTTAGTTAGTTTTATTTTGAAAATTAATTTTAGATTTACTAACTCTACAAACTTGTATACTTATCAATAAAATAGAATGTACATAACAAAGACAAAATACAAACAGCAAAAATTTAATAACAAATAGATGAATATTATGCATTCTCATATAATCTAATACAGACCTAAGCTTAGTTAGTTGCTGCCTGCGTTGATTTTGTGGCATTGATTTTCAGATTATTCAACATCACCTTATCGACAGGTTGTAGTTGCTGTCCTAATAGGGCTGCTAATAAAATATTGGTGTCTTCTGTTCTTTCTATTTGAAGCATCTGTAATCTTAAATCAATGGCCTGCATTCTTGCCTGCTCATGTGCGGTTTCTTTTTCATCTGTACTGCTGATCTTGACCTGCCATGCATCAGCACCAGTAGTATCCGCATAACGAGAATAGATCTCATATCTCAACATTTCCCATTCCGAAGGTTTAGACGGGAACTCTGCTCCGGGGAACAATGTCGAATACTTGGTTTTCACAGACGCATCAGTCCATGCCTGACTTGCTCCTGCTGTAGCACCCAGTCCTGAGCCGATATTTACCCCCCTTGAGTTTACTGATACATCACCAGATTTCTTTATTGCCAGAATAGAATCAACAGCATTAGTTCCCGCTGTGCTTCTGGCAACAAAACTTGAGAATGCTGACAGGTATTCGCGTCCTTCTTTCGTATCTTCAAGATTCCTGTCATTTAACTGCTGTAGCGGTAAATTACCAATCAGATTTCGCTTAGCAGCGTCAGCCACTTTCATCTGTTTAACGTCATATGATTGGTTTGAAACTTTATTCCCCTGAGCATCAGATATGGATAGCGGTGGTGTGGTGAGTGAGGTAGCAGATTTATCTTTATCAGCATATGCACCAATAGCACTACATCCACCTCTGTTGTATTTCACATCCTCGTCAGAACAGACTTCAATTGAGACTCGCCCCATCACGTTATTTTTAGCCTCATTTATACCGGTGCTTGCTCCCGTAAACATTTTCACACTATTTTCAGCTAAAGCTGCTTTAGCTGAGCTTGTGTTTGATCCTGCCGACCCTCTACCTCCTGCTGCTGTAGCTTCCTCACAAGCATTAGCATCAGGAATTCGCTTAAGGATATTTTGCATTCTTTGCTCCTGAATAGCTTGGTTTGCATTGCTTATAACAGAGTTCTTTTGATTTTCATTAGCCGTTATATTAGCCTGCGCAAGTTTGTCATTCATTGAGACTAATGTCTCAATCATTCCATTCCCCATCGATTGAGGGGATGCCCCCATTACGTAAGGTGTCAATACTTCTTCCGTGACGGGCCAGACAGCAAAAGCTGTATTTGAATACAGAACAGAAAAACACAAAATCGAAGTCGCTGCTATTCTTTTTATTTTGAAATTACCATGACTCATCACACACTCCCTTTAATTCATTACATTCTTTATTAATTAATAAATTAAAAATGAATTGTCAATTGTTCTGACTATGCTTAATGATCCCTTATCGTGTTTAAAAAGCATAGATTTTAAAACCAACTCAGATTAATATATTCACTCCTGAATCATCATTAAGAGAATTGCCATGTCGGTTTATAATATTTAAACAAATTCGGATGGAGTTTTTTAGCGACGAAAAGAATCAGGGCGTTTCCATTCAAATACTGCAGCATGTCTTGCTTTAGTTCTTTCACTTTCAATCTGATTAGCTTTACGCTGGGAACATATTTGTTCGCGGGCAACACACGACTCTTTCCTTCGTTCTTCAGCAGTCAGTATTGACTCTTTTGCTTTCGTTGATTCCGATACTGCATTATTTATGAACTTTCTTTCTGATAATGATACTCTTCTCAAACGACCATAATTATCGATATGCCTGACTCGTGGTTTCCTTTCTTTTTTAACTTTAACAACATCAGATGTTGCTCCATCAACTTCATTTACTATTTTTTGTTCTGATACAACATTACCTTTATCCGCGATGGTTTTATTTGCTTCTCTTATAGCAAGGACAACATCACGAAATCTATATATAACTTCATGTTTTTCTTTTTTAGTCACCCATATTCTTTTAACCATTGCTGCTTCATTCAGCATGTTAACGAAAATTGATCGTTCATATTCAGTAAGATCTTTTATCCATCCTTTTCTTCTCTTCGCTTTTTTCTCAGATTTGTTTTTCATTTTATTTACCCTTTTCTTTTTACATTGCTCACTTCATACAATTAAAACAAAAGATATTCAAATTAAACAATATAATCATTACTGAAACATTTTTATCTGTGACTTTATGAATAGCACCTTGTTTTTCATTTTTATCATTAGGGATATATTTTTATTTTTTAATGAAATTCTTGTACTAGTTTTACTAATTAATTAATTTAAAAGCATTAGGTTTTAGATAGCGACTTTCAGTCGTAGTAGTTTTCCATCAGGAAAACTTAGTTTTTCTGCAAGCTTCACCCCCCTAACCCCCCGTAAAAAAATACTGTTGTAATATTTTTTCTTAGGTTCGCAGGTTGGCGTTTCTCACCGTAGCTATTGAGTTCCAGCATGTTTCCAACGCCGGGACTCCCCATCGGACTCCTACGGATACATCATGATCATTTAAAGCATTTTCTCGTTTTACTAAAGAAAATGACACTACCGCTTTATAGATTTTAGATGAACGCTTCAAGTTGATGGCTACCGACTTCCCCCCGTTTATATGCCATCGACAATAACCTAAGAACAAAACAGTTTTTAACACATGATATCCAAAGATTCTTAGACCCGTACAATCAGGTTTAACGTTATTGCTTTTGAGAACTAAATTAGTTTTTGGAAATGGTATTTGATAGGCTTGTAAAAAGTTGAGATTTAGATTTGACAAATATGAAAAGATTATTTAATACTTTATTATATTTGTAGTCATGTTATCTTCCTAACTGATTACAAGGCTTCAAAAGTCGGCAAAACTTTTTTAGTCCTTAAAAAGTCAACTTTGATAAGTTGGCTTTTTTTGTATCTTCATTCTGTTTACATCCAAATATTTCACTTGTCAAACAAAACAGTTCTTAAATACTATAATAAATTATATTCATCCAAAATGATGACCCCGAACTTTATTGTTATCTTCTCATTAAGAGCATAACCAGTAGTTGTTTAACTAACAAGTATCGTTAATATTCACAAAGCTTATTTATTGGCACCAACGTAAAAAAGTAGTATAAGTGAAGGATCAGACATTAAATGGAGTGACCGATATGGATGCTGGATTTATTTTACCTCAAGAAAAACAACAGGTTCTTGATGAAATAAACAGATGGCTTAACACAGTCTATCCCTACAAAAAACCACCTGCACATCTTTGTGATCCGATTGATAGGGTCAGTAAATTTTTCCGTATTGATGTTCACAGGAAAAAATTCAGTATTTATCTTAGACTTGGAAAAACATGGGCATCATCTCAGAATAAATCTATTGTCATTGCTAAAATCTGTTTTGAAAAAGAACGTTCTGGTTATGGCTCAGCGTTGCTGAAATGCCTTGCGAAAATAGCAGAAAAATATAATTATGAAAATATTGCTATCGAGTCAGTCAATGAAAAAAGTAGATCATTTGCGTTGAAATTTGGTTTTTCAGAATATCAAAACAAAAATGATTATATCATTACAACTGAAAAACTTACTACTATCCTTAATAAACTGCCTCCCCCCTTATCTTTGAGTCGAATTCATGTGTCATAGTATTATTATTTTTTTCAAACAAGGTCCTATACCTATGACGAAATATAATAATACTTTCATATGATTTTAAAATAAAAAGGAGTTGCTGATGCTAACAATTGAAGTAGAAACAGCAAAGTTGACTGTTGGAAACAGTGAATTTTTAATCGAAATACCTAAATCATTATATGAAGTGATTTCAAGTCAAAATAAAAAGGACCAATTAACAACGATAAAAAATAATGATGCAGAAAAAATAGAGTATTTCTTAAGAGATAAGTTGTATTATGACACAAGGCCGTCAAGTAAAAGACAAATGGATTACGTAATAGCAATAGCTGAAAAACTAAAGATAAAAATCAATAAAAAAACGCTCGAAAATACATCCAGTGCGAGTGCCTTTATTGATAAGCATAAATACGAATTTGATAAAAAAGTGGAAGAGGAACATCAAGCATGGATTGAGTATAAAAAGAGTGATGAATATAAAATTCTTCAAAAAGTTGAAAGTGCAATAAAAAGACATTTTATAAGATATGGCACAACAAGAAAAAAATTACTTGCACATCAGATGATTGAATCTGGCTTATCAATAAATGATATTGCAGATAAAATAGGCGTTACCACAACCACTATCAATAAATATTTAGCTGAAGTGGTAGATATAACTAACCGATCCATAGCAAATGAAAGTTCATGGATGATATTTCATTATGTTCTATCAAAGATGGTTTTCTCAAATAAGGAAAATCTAACACCAAGTGAATGGAGAGATACTATTATAGCCTTGACCATGAAAAACAGATGGTATGAAGAAACTTGGTTTTTTACAGAAGAATAAACATCCCTTGATACATTGTTTATATTTCAAAAAAGGCTATGGCGACATTTTACTTTTGCCATAACCATTTCAATATTGCTTGTATTTCAATATTGCTTGTAAGTAATCATATAAGATGATTTTTATTCTAAATAATAATTAATACTAAAGAGGACCGAAGTCCTCTTTAGTATTACATTCCCTCATTGCCTTCTTTTGGTGATGAATCACCACCAGAAGATCCGCCCCTATCACCTTTACCCGGAGTCTTAAAACTCTCTATAGGAGATGCTTTACCCTGAAGGTTTACTGGCAACAATGGCCTGTTATGCTCGCCAAAAGATACCGCTCTGTTAGCAGCCTTTTGAGCGACATCCATATAGCCAGCAGCTCCCGCGGTATCACCAACAGCATCTGCAGCCTCAGCCGCACTGTAAGCAGAGTTGGCACTTTCAAGAGATTGATATTCATCCTGCTGATCAAGCGGTCCTGCATTACTCATATGGGTGCGGAATGCAGATCCAGTATCACTGGCTCTACTGGAAGCCTGAGCTTTCCCCTGTTGAACTTGCTGCTGCTGTTGAAGCTCACGTTGTTGTTCACGGTCTTTATTCATTTGCCCATTTCTGATCTGGTTACCTAACGCGTTCGAAGAATGTGATAACTGATCTAATACTGTTTTTGCCAATACTGCCGATTCCACACCTTTCGATGCCGACTGAGCATAACCCGACATGCTCTGACCACTATGAACGCCAAGCCACTTCATAATTTCATCTGGAATAACATGGATCAGCGAAAGCGATTTCTTCACAACCGTAAACATTAGCGCAATGTAAACAGCAATCAGGGCCAGTGATTCTATGATGCTAATCCCGGCGTTGGCTGACATCATACCGAACGCGCCGGAGAACGTTTCATTAATCACCCCACCAAGTATCGGAAGCATCGTATAAGCGGCTATTAGTCCCGTTACCATCAGTGCCGGGCGCATAGTTAACGACAGCACCAGACCATAGCCAGCACCGCCTCGTCCTACAACACCATCTCCGTCTGGATGTAAGTGTGTGATTACCCATAATGGTGCTGCCACCATTGCTTCAAGGCACAGAATCATCCAGCCCACGCAGACACCAAACCACATGACGTATGGCAGCATTGGAATAACAACAGCTAATGTAGCACCAGCAACCCATAGCGGGATCACCAGTGGCATAACGACACCAATTGCACCAAAGGCTCCAGACAACCAGTTTGCAGTAAATGACGTCCATATTCCAAGACCTGCACCAACAACAGCAGAGCCACCTAATAAACTCCACCCGGCGGTACTGAGTGTATCGCCAAGGCCTTTAACGGCTAACAGGGGGTTGATAGCCTGTAAATTTGCTGCCGTTGTATCTGTTGAAAATGCGACGAGTTTTCCTTGTTTTCTGCCATTGATTACGCTTGAACTTAGGAAACCAGCCATTGCGCCAGAAATACTCTTATCTGCTTCACTCTTGAGTGAAGTGATTATTTTACTGGCATCATCTGTTTTAGACCCCTGACCCCCCTTACCAGCGGTATTGGCTTCTGTTCGGTTTTGCGCATCAATACCATTCGCGTATCTAGAGGCCGTCGTCGATCTCGCCATGTCGTGAGACACCTTTGCCATTACAGCATTCAGGCTATTAAAAATTTCGCCATATTCCATACTCTGTTGTCCCGCGACAGGAAGATTGTGAGCAGCACCATTAATCGCATCCTGAATGCGGATCAACTTCATACTCCATGCCCCTGCCATGAACCATCCGTCTTTCTGGACGTTATCCTTGAAGTCATCCCATTGGTTGCCTGTAGAAAATGCAGTTCTGACCGCCGTATCGATAACAGAAACGTAGGTAGCAGTTGCACTGTTTATATCAGACTGAATATCGATGTTATTATCAGCGACATATTTTTCTGCCAGTGTCATCATATTGTTATTCAGGGCAATAAAAGCTGTATTATGAGCTTCAACAACGGCTGATATATTGGTTTTGATTTCCTGCGGCATGTAGCTCATATACATTCCACCTGATGCGATAGTCGCCTGAGCGTGAGCTTGAACCTGTTCATCGTAAGACGCTTTAGCTTCCGGGTCTGTCAATGTAATGCTTCCACACGCTGATTTGGATACCAGTAAGTTTTTATTCATTTCATTACCAGCATTATTAGCACCGTAATTGTATCGGTATAAATACTTTCCTTTTTCCGACGTCATTTCAAACACAGGCATAACACCGGGAAACAACGCACTCTCATGCGATTTTTTCCATAGCTGGCCTGCCTTCAACATACAAACATTATTGATGAATGCCGTCTTTGCTATGCGGTCAAGCTCCTGATAGGACGCTGACGTGGTGATAACAGCACCATCTGATGGATTTGCGGCATACGTATTCCAGACCGTATCGGCAAGACCTACACCCTGATTTATCAGCCATAACACCATAACCTGAGCTGCACAGAACCCACCGGCTGCGGGAAGTATCATTGCGGTTCCTAACGCTGTCCTGACAGGAAGCCACATAGAGGACCATTTCTTACCCAGCATTTCGCCATCATGCGCCGTTGACATCGTTCCGGCTATTAGCGTGTATGCTGCTAAAATCCCACCAACCAACAAAATGGCACTGTTGAGGATTGTCATTGTGCTGGCTAACGGGCTTTGGGCTAAATTCTCAGGAAATAAAACATCCAAGAACCATAGCTTTGATTTATCCGTATCAGGAACCGTAAATAAATCTGCTGCGTATGCATTTTGCGTAATCAGCAAACACATAAAAAGAATAGCTGCCGCGATGTATCCTGTCCTCATGATATCCAAAGAGCATTGCTCCATTTTTATTTTCATTTTTTCTCCCTTTTTTATGCAACGCACCAAGTGAGTTACATTTTTTATATTTTACTTCATCACATCACTGATACTGTTCCATACATCAGAACCTGTTGTGGAGTTTCCATTAACATTAATGCTTCCTCCCGCAGTTGATCCTGTTCCTGTTGAAATGCTACCCCCTGCAATATTCCCCATACCCGGAACATCAAAAGAAACGCTTTCCGATATATTCCCCATCACAGAATTCATTTTTTCTCTGGCAATCGAACAGGCTTTACTTATTGCTGCTTCTTTTGCTTTTCTGATTATAGTATCGAAACTTGGCAGATTTATGCCGATGCTTCCAGTAGGCCATACATCGGTGCAACCAATAGTATCTAAGGAACTATTTATGTTTGCCATAAACCCTTCGGCTATGGGTTCCAGTTGAGCTGCATCAATTTTCATCGCGTTATACTGAGCCTGTTTTACTGCGGTTTCCATAGCGGGTGAGCAAACGGCAGCGTTGGCTGTTGTCGCCATAAATACGATGGAACACAGTGAAAATAAAACATATTTTCTTCTATTCATTTTTACTCCTTTATTGATTTTATTTCTCGCCACCTCATATATTTAATTGGTTGTAAATAAAAGGGCTTATTCAATATATATTAAATATTGTGAAAATAATCAATAGAACAGCAACTTTAAATTTGACAATCACTTTATTTTATAGTTAATATTAAAGAGTAAATAAATAATTACTCCAAGATATTTTATTTATACTCTAAAAAGAGACCTGAATACGAAATCAGGTCTCTTTTTTCCATTCTTATCTTACTGGCAATATCTGCACATAATACATCAACCCACTGAATACATCACAAGGCAACAATACACAAATCATATAAAATAATTGTCTGTAAAAATATAGCTTAATGGTTTATTCTTCGATAGACTAAATGAAGTGGCATCCCTGGTTTAACAAAAGGATTTATAGTGGACATTTCATTTGATTCACCATTTTCTTATCTGGCAGAATTAATTAGCAATAAGGATTTATTCCCATTATACAGCATTATTCTTGTTATATCATTTTATTTATACTTCAGGAACAAATCAAAATCAGGATTTTCTATTTCAAATAAGTTGTATATGATTTTAATAGGTTATACGAAAGACAAAAAAAACGAAAAGAAAAGAGACCTAATCGATGATATTATTGATATTGAAAGATTCAATTTTCATTATAATACAAACGCCACATCAAAAAGACAAATAGTACGTTTTGAAGAATGGGTAAGTAAATATGAATTAGATTTCAGATTGATATCAAAACTTAAAAGATATTTCGATATTGATACATTGAGAGTAAAAAAAATAAATAAATTTTACTTGACTGGTGTTTTTATACTTCTATTTATTCCTCTACTTGCTACAGTCCAAAGTTTTACTATTGCAATTAAACCAGCATTGCTGGCCAAAATGAACACTACTGGATGGTTTTGGATAAACAATGATAATGCTACTAAATTTAGCTTTTTTGATAAAGCTAAAGACCCGTGGGTAATTGACACGAAAATTTGTTCTTCCAAAGAAGATAACTCAACCAAAATATTACTTGATAATAAAATTTCATCTTTTAATAAAAAGGAGATTAAAGCCATCTGCAAAGCTTTTATTGACAAAGACGATATAGAATATATAAACAAAAGCATAAAGGAACAACAGTCATTTTTTTATTTTGTATCTGTCATATTAATTATATCAGTAGTGATAGGTTTTAAATATTGTATGTCACTGACCACCACGTATGACTCTAGAACTATGATTTATCATAGAATAAGAAAATTCAGGAAAAATAATATAAGTAGGTAATTAAGTGAAATAATTAAGAGGTTTAAATTTATTTAAGCCTCTTAGGATAGTATGTAAAAAAGTTAACGTTATTTTATAACATCTGTGATTTTATAGTTTCTTCACTAATCTGTGTAAGTTCTGAAACCAAGCGAATATAAATAGTTTTAACCTGTCGTTATCGCAACGACTTGCAGACTCTGATAACAGATAATGACTATAATTATTGACACAAATGTTGTTGCCGTTTTCAAGAGTTAATTTCAATCCAAGTTCTGTATCTTCAACTTTGTTTATAATACAGATCATAAATGGTGTTTTGTCATGTGGATGAAAGAGTGTGATCATTTTGGTATTGTTCATTATATTTTCCTTTTTTATTCTATTCTATTCTATTACTGGTTAATACTCTATCGCAAGCGTAAAAATCAAATATATTTTTATTTTATTTATGATTTTACTACTGATTATTAAACTTCTTTTTGAAAAGATCTTTATCTCTGTGCTGACGCACGGCTACGCCCTGACACTGACATTTTATATTTGATTTTACTACTATGAGGTAATAAACAAGTGTTTTCGGTCATAGCCAGATCTATTGTCCTTTAAAATTTCAATTCGGATCCTATGTTTAAACATAGCATTCCCCTCTGACATATAGCATTTGCTCTTAAACGCATAGGGAAACTATATCCTTAGTAGCAGCACTTCGTGATTGTTGCCAACAATCACTCTGCTGTGAGGAGCTTGTCTCCGATAATGATGGATTTATCCAAAAAAAGATCGCGTCGTAGACGCTAATAAAACAAAAGAAATCTTAATTAAGCTCTCACAATAAAAGCAGCGGTTCGTGATTGTTCGAAACAATCACTTCGCTGATAGCAGTTATTAAGGAATACAATAGCCCCTGTAAAACCACTAAAACATAACGCAAAAGTAAAACTGGACTCTCTTAACTTCTTACTAATTATTTAATTATAAGCATAGTCCCGGACCAGTAAAATCGCGGCTTCACAACTTTTTTTCCTATGTTTAAACATAGCAAACTCCTATGTTCAAACATAGATCCGTCCTATGTTTAAACATAGCAAGATCTATGTTTAAACATAGCTTTTTTAACATATAACATTGTCATAATAATATACTTCCTATTTTATTTATAGTTCTACTATTGACTTTCACTTTTTTGCATAGTATTAAAATACATATAACAAAAATAATAAGAGAGAATAATATGAATACAAACGATGCTGACCTATTACACTTATTTGAATCATTAACTACAGAACAAAAGATTGATATCGCAAGACGCTTGCTACAAAACAAAGAAATAAAATCAACGACAGTTATTTCTTCTGAGGAAGATAAAGCTATTTCGTTTTCACAACCTTATGTGTTTGCTTTTACTTCCAACTTTCGTGTCTTCTCTGATCTTGACATATCCAAGAATGAATTCCGTGTATTAACCTATATCTTGGAGTATATGGAGTTTGGAAATCTGATCAATCTTTCGCAATCATCGCTGTGTAAAGCACTGAACATCGCTTCCGGTAATATGTCTAACATTTTTAAAAAACTCAGACAGAAAGGAATACTTGTAGAGCATCATGGTCATCTCTATATCAACTCTAACATTTTCGCAAAAGGGATGAGTCATCAACTGGATCAGAAACGAAAAGAACAGTTGAGCAACGCTCGCAATCTTTGCGCAGAGATAGAGCAGTATCCAGAAAACTATACGAAACATTCACAGGAAGAAAGAAGAAAACTGACCTTAGAAACAGAGGTTAAAGAAATTTATACTGACGCGTTTATTTTCAGTAAGAAGAAAAAGAATAACGCTGTTCCTAATCCCAATAACAGCATACATATTGATAAACCACGAAAAGTATATAAAAGAACAAAGGAAAACGAGGAAGCAAGGAGGAACTCTGTTGACGCAGACTCTCATATGCAGAAAGTATCCTGATAAAATAACAACAAGGAAATAACAATGAAAAAACTACCCGGTTCGCTTGAGATTAAGCTCCACGAAAAGCTATCCAAGAGTGATATACTAAATATATTGGCTGAGCAGATGACCATGCTTGAGGAAACATTTGGCATTCAGGAGTTTAAGATTTTCTCTTACCTTGAATGTTATATTGGAGATAAGAAACAAGCATTATATTATAGAAGTCGCAACAGTGCCGTAGCTACATTCAAATTAAAGGGTCTGGAATCCCCGGTAAACACGGCTAAGCTCATATCAAAAGAAAACAGACAACGCATTGTTTCCTTTGATAAAGAACTGGATATAGACAGAATATCTGCTACAGTCCGAAATATACAAAACAATAATCCTTATCAGGGGTGGTCTGAAGGTATCAGTGTTGTTCCTGCCTCAATCATCAGTAAAATGATTCAAGAGGATATAATACGAGCGCAGGAAGAACAAGGCAGACTTAATCGTATTGAAGAACAGCGCAAGAAAGAAGAACAAATACGCAAAGCGAAAGAAAGAGAGGAGTATGAACGACCTTTAAAGGCTTTTATTTCTTCAAAAATAAAAGAAAGTGGTTTATCTGAGAAGGATTTCAAAAAGCAGGTTTGTTCAAGCTGCGACTATCTGAAAGATCGCGCAACAAAATCAAGATACTTTACTGAACGACCTGACTTGTTAGAAAAACATTATAATGAAAGATTAATTCGTTCCTCGATAAAAGGCACTGATGGTAAAGTAGGAAAAATAGAAATTTATACGGATACAGGCGTGCTTATTTTTGAACAGTATAAAACACCTCAGATTGTTTAAACAACTTAAAAGATAAGGATGTAAATAATGGATATTGAAGATCTGACAAAAAAGGTGAAAGAATTAGCGGCTAAGAGAACCGATGAAGAACGGTTAAAATTATTAGTGGACGCTAAGATACTGACTAAGAACGGCACATTTAACTCTCGGTTCTTCTCAAAAGAAACAGTAGCTAAAAGTAAAATACAAAAATAGCGCCCAGCCCCATAAATTTGACACCTGCACCATATCTCGTAATATAAATATATCAACCATTTTATTTACGAGGTATTTCTTATGAGAAAAGTAAAAACAGACAACAGTGATTTAATCGAATACGTAAATACAATCAAAGAGCTAAAAAATCATATTTCGATAGAAGAATACAGAAATGAATATCGCAAGCTGCGTTCCGATGATATTCCATTAGTTAAAGCTCAGAAATTTAAATCTGCACATACCGAACTTCGCAGGCTGGATAAAAAGAGAGAATCGCTTATTGAATACTTTATTGATGAGCTAAATCCTATCAGCAGTTCAAAAGCTAACACATCAGCAAGATCAACTGGTAATCTCGATTTATTTAACGAACGCGTGTTATACCGTAAGGCCATTTCAGAAAAGAGCGATGAAGAAATAGTAGCCTTGGTCATAAAACAACGTACAGAAGCCGCTGTTGAGTTCCAACGTTCAATTGAACAGAGTCTTGACCAGCTATCTCGCATCTCGTCAGAGTTCGAGCCATCAAGCCAGAAGCGCAGGAAAATGTCTCTTTAAAACGACTCTATGCTATTCGTGTGAAATGTGATGTATTAGATTGCTTATGCAATAATGTTTACTATATTATTTACTGACTGTTTTTTTTGATTTTTCCAACATCACCGTAAGCATTATTTTTATTAACCGCCCATTTTAAAACACCGGATGACATACTATGAGTGAAGCTCTCAAGGCACTGAACAATATTCGTACACTTCGCGCACATGCTCGTGAAACAGATCTGGCAACTCTGGAAGAGATGCTGGAAAAACTCACCACAATCGTTGAAGATCGCCGTGAGGAAGAAAATTCAGCCCGTAAAGAACAAGAAGAACGTCAGGCTAAACTGGAAGCCTTCCGCCAGAAATTGTTAGAAGACGGTATCGATCCTACAGAACTACTCGCTTCAGTTGGTTCATCCCAGCCTAAAACCAAATCAACTCGTGCTCCTCGTCCTGCTAAATACAAATATACAGATGAAAACGGTAATGAGCAGACTTGGACGGGTCAGGGCCGTACTCCTAAAGCAATCGCCGCTGCTATCGAAGCTGGTAAGACACTGGAAGACTTTGCTATCTAACCGCTACAGCATATCCGGGCTTCACTGTTCTCAAGATAACAGGCCCGGAAAATATCCGATTATTCATCCAAGACTATCCCAGTCTGGCAGGTTGTTAACGACCTTTCGCCACCAATGATACGCAGCCATAAGAACACCAAAACAAATACCTGCGACGACGCTTGAGACAAATGCAGTGCCCAGTTGTATCCCTGTATCCTTCCAAGTAAAAAACCACATACAGATCCCCCATGCCGGACCAAACCATCCACCCATCAACAAAGTGATTTGCCAGAATGAGGCAAAAGGTAGCGGTGGTATCTTGAGTCCAGCTTTCCATGCGAGGTGTAGCAAAGGAGGGGCATAATTACTTCGCCACATCCTCTTGCTTTCCATGATGGCAATAGCGTGTTTCTTTTTAGCTTCAAAGCCCATACGGTTCCCTCCAGATCCACCTTTACTCATCTATCTATTGATAAAGAAGCACAATAGACAATAATGATTATCAATTCCATGTATGTAAGTCAAAAATAACTCAAATAGTCATTCCTTTAGATCTTCTGGCGAAACCCGGTCACATGCCATTTTCTTAAGCATTCTTTGTAATCTTTTCATTTTCAACTTATGAGCTTTTTTCTCACCAATCTCCTGATAGTATTCTTCACGACGTTCGTTGACCACGCTCCTGAACTTTTTCAAAAGCTGTTCAAGTGTTTTGATGTCAGTAGTTGCGGCTTCCGCTTGGATTTTTTTATACATATACATCACATGAAATTCATCAATCATTTTTTTGCTCCTTGGACAGACAAATAAGATTTGTTATCAGCCCCAAGAAGGGGCCGATAGACATCAGAATATATCAGCATATTGATTCCGCCAGAACAGTGTAGTGCATTTTGGCTAATGCCTGCCTAACCTCTTTAAAATCCACCTCAGATAGTTTTTCAGCCGCGTTCTTTTTCCATGCTTTTTCAGAAGATGCTTCTCAGCATTTCTCATCGCCAAATCGATTAGCTTACAAACAAACTCATGATCCATTACATGCGTTATAATCATATTGCTGGTCGTTTTATCCTTTGAGTTAAAAATCTCAGCGTAGACATGCAAGGACACAACATAAAAGATTTCAGTATTTTTATTTTTAAATGTATTCATTTTTATTTCCTCTTTAGTTTAATATTGGAATAGCAAAATATTTGTATAAATATTAGCGGTATACACACTTATAGATAATCCAAGGCTGACGAAGGTGTTGTTTTACCTTACAGTGGCTTACTTCTCCATAAATCCGATTACTTTGGTCTTCTTCTGTGTCATCGTAAAAATGATATCTCGTTTTTTTAATGATACTTTCCATAATGTCATTCATATTGTATTTATTGTTGAGAAAATAATAAAAATCATCTGGTGCATTCCTCCGCAATCCGTCCATATAGTTCCTGAAATAACATTCGGCTTGTTCAATAAACTGTTTTGTCGTAATAAGCTCTATCTTCATATTTTTCTCCATTATTGCTTAGGATAATAGGATGCCATGTGAGAACAGTTATCTGTTCGACACGAGATCTTGTTTCTGTTTTTATGCTGCGTTCTGGCGTGAGTTTCGAATAGCCGCTTCAATCCATTCATCAATCTCACTTTCAACAAAAGCGACACACCTCGGACCTATTTTTACTCTGTCTGGAAAGTTTCCTTCCTTAATACGTTCATATAAGGTCGTGCGACTGAATCCCACTCGATTTAAAACATCAGGAACGCGGATAAATCGTTTTACGCTGGTTTCAATATTTTCTTTCATTGTCTGTCCTCTATTATTGTAAGTAATCTCTATGAGATTTCGCTTTTCTCTATGTTGTTTCGACGTGAACAATGATAGCGATTTTGCTTATGGTAATTTAGGGACGTTCAAAGAAGTTTTTTTTGAAAAATTCGAAGGGGCACGGATGGAAAGATAACGGTTAACACTGGATGAGATCACGTTCGCTCGGAGCGAACGTAACCCTTTTACTTGGCTTATTTTTTCTTATTCCTGTCGTCTTCTACATGCTTTTCAACAGGGGAGTCTTTCAAGTGGTTGTTTTCCATCATGTAATCTTCAAGCGATTTCAGATAGCTCGCATCCGTCAGAAAAGCCATTGCTAACGGGTAGTCCGTTGCCTTTAGCATTCCTTCATCACGATCGTTGTCGCTGTCCTCGTGAAGCAGCGAGGAAATCAGTGAAAGCGGGATTTTAATGCCGTTATCTTCTCCCCAGAAGATCAGGTCCATCATCGGGATAAGACGATAATCAATAATTTTTCTGAACGTGCTTTTGCCGAAACGATACTCTCTTGGAGCTGGAGACGTCATCTTTAGCTGTCTCTTCCATTGGGGGATCAGCACTTTCAGATGTTCAATGATCTCTTCGGTTGATGCCTCTTCCAGATGAATATCGACAGTAATGCGTGAAAGATTATTAAGGGATGTCTCTTTCAGATACTCGGACAGAAATTCAGACTGGCTTAACCCAGAGAGTTCAGGGGTGGCTTCGGTTAATGACAAGGTTTTCGCATAAAATTGCGCATGACTTCGTGTCGTAGGGTTTACCGCATAGGTTCTGGCAAGCTCATGTCCAATGGTGGCAGTATCACCACTGAAAAAGATTTCACCGCTGAGGATCTTGTTGCGGTAATCATCCAGCATTAATCGGTTAAAGGTAGGTATGGTGTTCCTGCTCAACAACATTCTGTAAGCCAAGATGCGCCGCTCAACCTCAACATAAAACTGCTGTAAGGTGAGTGTCTCTATCGCCTCATAGCGTTCCACATCAAACCATGCTTCCAGTGCTTTCCTGATTTCACTTCTTTTCATCCATCCTCCAACAATCCATTTCCTTTGATATATCTTCACAGGATCCGTTTGGAACAATTGAAGTTCAACTGTTTTGTCATCAGAGACGGGGGAATGGCTAAGTTGTTGTTAAGAGTGTGAACTCGAGAGCATAAAAGTGGATGCCCGACGCGCGGCAAAATGGTAAAAAACAGCATCAGTAGTAAGAAAAATTGAGCGAGAGAAAGGAATTTTAATGCAGGGATTTATGCATGACAAAATCAAAAACGCTTTGTAAGTAATTGATTTTGTTGAATGATTGGCGGAGAGAGGGGGATTTGAACCCCCGGTAGAGTTGCCCCTACTCCGGTTTTCGAGACCGGTCCGTTCAGCCGCTCCGGCATCTCTCCGTTCAGATGGTTGCCATGATGCCAGGAAATTTGGCAT
>SKEK01000236.1_pt1 | contig 34021 bp, 21 predicted proteins | sample 4826761 | NCBI WGS metagenome assembly SKEK01 (sample SAMN11008811, study PRJNA524170) | human gut metagenome | biome: Human fecal sample; material: Feces; isolation source: fecal sample from pouch patient p32 | host: Homo sapiens | place: Israel: Tel-Aviv | collected 2015-10-13 | reverse complement strand
GCGCTGACCAGCGCCCGCGGCGAGAGTGATTTCATCGCTCAATGCTTCACGGGCGGATCTCTGTGTTCGCCGAGCGACGCATCTTGGCAAGGGAGTCCGCCCTGAGAATGCTGTCGTTGGGCAGGTCGTTCTGGTTCACGTAATGGGGAACATCGAGCAGGATATTCTGTTCGGCGAGCTTGCGTTCGAGCCATTGGAATGCCTCGTCGATCTGGTCGTCAGATCGGAATGCGCGCTTGGTCACCTCATCGGTGAGGAAACACCACAGCTGCGCAGCCTCCTTCTCCTGATCGGGCAGCGTGCGGGCTGCGACCACGATGCGGCATTTGCCGGGCTTCGGTAGGCGCTCCTTGCGCCAGGCCTTTGCCGCGAAGCCCGACACGAGTCCGCCAACCGTGTCCACGACCCCGCCCGCGGCTTCTCGCGCAGCGCTACCAACGAAGCCGGCGACCTCGCCAACCGTATCGGTGACTGCGCGAAGGCCCTCGGGTACGGTTTCCTCGTATGCCATATGGAGAAGCGTCCCAGCGTCGCTAACAACGTCGCTAACCGCGCCCATCAGATCGGGAAGGCCAAGGGCCGGCTTCTCCGTTGCTCTGCTTGAGGCGTCGACCGTGATTTCCGTGCCGACCCAGCCGCGGCGTGCAAACTGTTGGGGCATGCCATGCGTTTGCTCGCGTACGCCAATCGTCACCCACAGGTCGAGGCACCGCCTGACCGTGTCCTCGGGGGAGCCGGTGACCGTGTAGACGCCCAGAGGCGGACGACGAAAGAGGCTCCCGGTCCACGAGGCCGGGGGAGTCGTTGTCATCTTCATGCGTGGTTCTTCCTTCGAATACTCTGTTTGGCGGCACGCCTCATCGTGAGGATGCCGTCCATCGCAAACAGGTGGTCCTTGGGGAGGTCGCCGCCGAAGAAGAAACGGGGCTCTTCCAGCAGCAATCCTTCGACTTGAAACGTCAAGGCGAAGTCTTGGAGGTACTGGCCCACGACTGCCGGGGTAGCGGGGGTGTCCCTGTGGCCCACGCGCGTGTCGAAGCACCACAGTTCGCTCGCGGGGCGGTCTCCTACTGCGCGCGAGCGTGCCGCGACCATGATCCGTGATGTCTGGCGGCGTGTGCTTCTCATCGGTTGAGAGGCGGAGGCCGTGAACAGGTCGCTGCGCGCAATCGGGTCAATGATCGGAAACAGAAAAGCGCGCCAACTGTCGCTTCCGTCCGCGATTTCTGTGCCGACCCACCCGCGTTGGGCGAGCTGGCCGCTCATCCCCGGCGTTTCCTCCAGGACGCACCTCCACCTCGACGCCCAGTAGTCGACGCAGCGAGCGACCGCCTGGTGAGGGGCGAGTGTGACCAGTGCGCACAGGTAACGACGCGGGTTCAGGATCCGGCTCGGAGTGAGGGGTGAATTCGTGGTCATGAGCCGCCTCCGGGGACATGGTTCGTCGCCATAGCTACCGTCCTTTGCGTTCCTTTTTCGCGGCCTTGCGCATCGCTCCGAGAGTCCGCAGAGTTAGGGGAACGTTGTGCGGCATATCGCGGTATCTGAGGCGCTCGGGGGCGGTCATCATGAGTCCCTCGTTCCGGAAGGACTGCTCGATCCTCTCCAACATTGATGCGATGTAATCCTCTGCGAACATGGTCTCATTGGTGGACGTGTAGTCGAAGTGACACCACAGCTCGCACATTGGTCTCATCCCGCCCGGGATCGGTCGGGCGATCACTTCGATGCGTGTCTTCTCAAGGAAGGCCCGCTTGACGCGGTCGGGTACCGCCCGTGGGAACAGTTCGGCGATGATGCCTGTCGTGGTGGTCGAGGCAATCGCATCGACGAGAAAAGCCTTCCCGGTGTTCCCGGTAGCCAGCTCGGTGCCTACCCAGCCGATTCGCGCGAATTGTTCGCGCATGCCGGGCGTTTCGGCTCGGATGCCGTTCTTGTGTAGCAGGGCGACGCAGCGCGCCACGGCCTCGTCGGGGGACACGGCCAGGCGAAAGACCGTAAACGGGTACGCAGTGAGCGAGAGGCTGCGGCCGACACTGGAGAATAACTGTTTCATGGGTGTCCTGAGCGTCGGAAATGGAGAGGGCTGGTGCCGGTCGCCTTGCGTGCCGCGCGGTGCATCGTCGCGATGCCGGCGTCGGAGAGGGGAGAATCCCCGGGAAGTTCCTTCTTGTTGACGAGGCGTGGGGGACCCAGGAGGACCCCCTGGCGGGTGAGCGTCTGCGCGAGCTTATCGAACGCGCGGTCGAGGGGAGCCTTCGTCAGGCGCGGACCCCGAATCGTGTCGTCCCAGGGGAAACACCACAGCTCGGACCTCGGGTGGCTTCCAGGGACTGGGCGAGCGGCGACGATGAGGCGCGTCCAGTCGATCGGCTTGCGCATCGGCTCCGTCAGGTGAACGGCCAGCAACGCAATTCCGAGGCCGGGGGCAATCGCGCCGAGATCGCCCAGATCCGCGTCGGGTCCGGATCCACGGCGGTGACCGATCGCGATCTCGGTGCCCGTCCAGCCGCGCATCGCGAACTGGTCACCCATCCCGGGGGTCTCGGAACGGATACCGATGGTCGCCCAAAAGCCCATGCACCGCTCGAAAGCCTCGCGCGGCGGGCACGATATGTCGAACACAGTCATCGGGCGGAAAGCAAACAGAGCACTCATCAGTCTCCCTGAGAACGCGGCGTCGTAGAGGAACTAGTGTGCCCAAGCGCGCGTCCAGCAGTGAGCGCGAACCCGGCCACGGCCTCGTCCCTCCGTCGTGTGGTGGTCTCAGGCTAGCAGCGCGAGCGCTCCGCCCAAACACCGAGCCGCTACCATGGCCCCCATGAGTGTCCTCGGAACCGTTATCGTCGGCGTTGTTATCCTCCTGGGAGTCATCGGCGCCGTCGTCCAAGTCTGGCCCTCCGCGCCCCTCGTCGGCGGCGCGATCCTCGTGTGGGCGTGGCTGACCGGCACGTCCAGCGCGTGGATTGTTTTCGCCATCGCGGCGCTCGTACTGATCCTTGGCACAGTCCTCAAATACGTGATTCCCGCGCGCGGCATGAACAAAGCCGGGATTCCGCAATCCACGCTCGTGTGGGGCGCGCTCGGCGGCGTCGTCGGCTGGTTTATCGGCCTGCCCCTCGGCCTCGTCCTCGGTATGATCGCCACGACCTTCGTCGTCGAATACCTGCGCAGCCGCGACACCGCCACCGCCTGGGCGTCCACCTTCCAGGCTCTCAAGGCCTTCGGCTGGACGATTGCCATCGAACTGATCGCCGCCCTGACCAGCGCAACCGCGTGGGGCATCGGCGTCGCCCTGGCCGCCACCGGGAACTGAACCGGGCCTATCGAGGTACCCCGGCCTCGTCGATCTCCGCTAATATGGGTCTGTTGCGCACACCCGCGCGACGGACCCAAACTTTACGGAGATACTCATGCCCGCCGTCATCGTGCTCGGCGCCCAGTGGGGCGACGAAGGCAAAGGCAAGGCCACTGATCAGCTCGGCCAACACACCGACCTCGTCGTCAAGTTCAACGGAGGAAACAACGCGGGGCACACCGTCGTCATTGACGGGGAAAAGTACGCGCTGCACCTCCTGCCCGCCGGAATCCTCTCCGAAGGTGTCACCCCCATCATCGGCAACGGCGTCGTCGTCGATCTGGACGTGCTCTTCGAGGAACTTGAGGACATCACCTCGCGCGGCGTCGACTGCTCGCGCCTGCTCATCTCCTCCAACGCGCACATCATCCCGCCGTACAACCGCCTCATGGACCAGGCGAACGAGCGTGCGCGCGGCAACAACCTCATCGGTACGACGGGCCGAGGCATCGGCCCCACCTACGCCGACAAGATGAACCGCATCGGCCTGCGTATTCAGGACCTCTTCCACCCCGAGGAGCTGCGCGCCAAGGTCGAAGCCGCCCTGGCCCCTAAGAACACCATTTTCGAGGCCGTGGACCTGCAGGTGCTCGACCCTGCCGAGGTGGCCGACCATCTCCTCTCTTTCGCGGAGCGCGTCAAGCCGATGCTGTGCGACGTGTCCCTCGTCGTCAACGACGCGCTGGACCGCGGCGAGACCGTCCTCTTCGAGGGCGGCCAGGCCACGATGCTCGACATCGACCACGGCACCTACCCCTTCGTGACCTCCTCCAACCCGACCGCGGGCGGCGCGCTCACCGGCTCCGGTGTGGGTCCGACCCGCATCGACCGCGTTGTTGGCGTCGCCAAGGCGTACACGACCCGCGTCGGTGAGGGCCCGTTCCCCACGGAGCTGGATAACAAGGTCGGCGAGGCTCTGCGCACCAAGGGCGGCGAGTTCGGCGTGACCACGGGTCGCCCGCGCCGCACCGGCTGGTTCGACGCCGTCGTCATGCGCTACGCGACGCGCATCAACGGCCTGACCGACATCTGCCTGACCAAGCTCGACGTTCTCTCCGGCTACGAGACGATCCCCGTGTGCGTCGCCTACGAGGTCGACGGCGTGCGCACCGAGGAAATGCCTCTCGACCAGGCTGGCTTCGAGGCCGCCGTGCCCGTATACGAGGAGCTGCCCGGCTGGAGCGAGGACATCTCGCAGTGCCGTTCCTTCGACGAGCTGCCGCAGGCCGCCCAGGACTACATCAAGCGCCTGGAAGAGTTGTCGCGCTGCCGCATCCAGTCCATCGGCGTGGGCCCGGGCCGCGAGGCGACCATCGTGCGCTACCCGCTCATGTGAGGGGGGATGACAGGGTGAGGGCCGGTGCCGCGCAGCGGTGCCGGCCCTCACCCTATGCGCGGGATCTTGCTGTTTCGCACGTGGGCTTGCTGTTTCGCACGTGGGCTTGCTGTTTCGCACGTGGGCTTGCTGTCCTGCACGTGGGCGGTGTTGCCCATGCTCGGAATAGCGGGTTTACGTGCGGGATAGAGGGCCGACATGCGGACAAGCTGGTTTGCGGACCTGGTGTCTGCCGGACGCTCGCAGGAACGGAACGCTTGCAGGAACGGAAGAACGGATCTGACAATCGGGCGCGAGACGGGGACAGTCGCGCAGCGGGAGACGGAAACACTCGTGCGCTTCGGCGCGCAGATACGACAAAGCACGCCGAACCGAATGCGCCTGTCGGCGCGAAGGCCGCTCGTAGCGGCAGAGTTTGGAGCCCGGGGCATAACGGTCCGGCGTGCCCCTCAACCCTACGACTCACTTCATGCCAACGCGCGCCGTGGCGACGTGGATCAACCCACACGGGGCATGCGCCACAGCCGGGTCCTCCCCGACGAGGCCTGAGCCGCGTCTCTTGGTTACGCGCACCACAGCGTTGGGGCGGGTGCGGCGTTCCGACAACATGAGAGCACCCGCCTCGCCACGATCCCGACCCGCCGTCTCAGGAAGACCCGCGCGGGCGGCCATGGCCTCGTCGACTCCAGACATGTGGGACCATGGAAGCGTGATGACATCGACCTCGCCCACACGCACACGAACCGACTCGAGCCGCGGAGTACGCCGCGACACGCTGGCCACCAGACGAGTGTCTGTCAGCGTTGGTACGGCCACCGTCACACTTCTGGCCGCGCTGACAATCACCGCGTGGTGGCTGCCCGGCTCGCGCTGGACGGTCGGTCCGGTCATCGCGCTCGCCTCGTTCCTGTTGGCGCTCGCGTGGCCGACGTTGGCGCGCCTGCACATGCCGTGGCTCGCGCAGGCAGCGCTTGCGCTCGGTGGGGCGCTCACCCCCATCGGCGTCGCGTACTGGAAGAACCTTGACATCGCGATCCCCTTGACCGGTATCATGCTCGTGTTCCTGGTGGCTGCGACGATCCTTGACGCGCCCGCACCGCGTGACCACTCGGTGGGGAATACGACCGAACACTGGGGGTCGACGTCGCTGACCGCAGCCCTCACCTCGTCGGTGACTGCGCTCCTCATCATTACAGCCGGGTCCATGTGGGTGTCCCTGACGGTCCACGCGCGCTGGTCGGTCGTCGTGCCCATGGCCGCCCTGGTCGTCATCGTCGTAGCCGTGTCGGCGAACAGTGGGCGCTCCTCGACCGCGGGGGTGTTCTACTCCGCGGCGTTCGGCCTGTTCGCGGGACTCATCATTTCCTCGATCGCGTGGCTGCTCGGGCACACCTCCGACCTGCTGCCCGTCGTCTTCCCCTCTATCGCCAATATCCTCGGCGACTTCGCCGCATTCCTCACCATGGGTGGCATCACCGGTGCCGGCGTCGGCTTTGCCGTGTCGGTCGTTGACGCGCTCCTCGGTGAGCGCGCCGCCTCCGCCCAGCTCGCCTCCCTCCTCGGTCGTGGTGCCGCCAAATTCCTTGTCGCTGCCCTGCCCGTCTACGCGATGACGCGCATCGGCGGCATCTGAGGCGTGCCTCGCCTCGACGAGGCAGTGGCTGGCCACGTTGTATTAACGAGGTAGCGGCTGGGTGGCCGGGTTGTTACCCGCTGTGTCTTCCTGACCGGACCCTGCCCCGGGAGGCGGCCCGGGCCTCGTTGGGCTGCGCCTTCCTCAACCGCGCCTGCCCCGGGAGGCGATTCAGGCCTCGTCCCTGTTCGCCGCCAGCTGCGCGCCCCCGCGCCGCGCGGTGCCCGCCCGCCCCACGCGTTAGGCTGGAGTCATGATGGTGATACCTGCTGACCTGCCCGCACTCGTTGCTCCCGTCGCGTGGATGCTCGGAACCTGGGAGGGGTGGGGCATGCACGCGAACCCCGCCGCCCCCGGCCAGGAAGCTTCCGCCGAGGCCCCTGCTGATTCGCCCGTCATCGAGGAGATCCGCGGCGACGTCGTCGGCGAGCAGATGCGCCTGGTGACCCGCGTGTATGCGGGTGAGTCTGCCGCCCCGATCGACCCCACGTGGGACGCCGCGCAGGGCCTGGCTGCTATCAAGAAGGGCGACCTGATCAGCGAAGAGACCCTGTACGTATCCGTCGCGCCCTCCGACGCGCCGCTGCCGCCGCCCGGCCAGTACAACTCCCGCGAGTTCACGGCGACCTCTGCCTCCACCGAAGGTCACAGCGCTGTGTGGGACGGCGTGAGCGTCGGCCCGCGCGTGCAGATGGTCTCCGACGCGATCGCGCTTGGCGTGGACGCGCCCCGTCTGACGCACGTGGGCCGCATGTTCGGCCTGGTTGCCGGCGAACTCATGTGGACGCAGGAACGCACACTCGATGGCCAGGATGAGGCCGACGTCGAGATCTCGGGCCGCCTGCACCGCACCGAGCAGGCCTCCACGGAATCCGGCGAGGTCATCGACGGCATTGACGACTCGCAGGGCGGCTTCCTTGTCTGAGCCTTCGGTTGATTCCGAGTTCGTCGACGAGGCCGTGGCCTCCTTCGGCGCGACCGCGCACTGTGGGGATCCGTCGGGGGAGCAGTGGGCCCTTGAAGCTGGTCGCGCCTTGGTGCGCCGCCCAGACCTGGCGGTCATTTCTGTGTCGGGGGCTGATCGGCTGACGTGGCTGACGTCGCTCGCCTCCCAGATCGTCACGGACCTCGTGCCCGGCATGAGCCGCGAGCTGCTGATCCTCTCGCCCGAGGGGCGCGTCGAGCACTGGGCGGGCGCGAGCGACGATGGCGAGGCGCTGCGCCTGATCGTGGAGCGCTCGGACGTCGATTCTTTCGTGGCGTTCCTTGATTCGATGCGTTTTGCGCTGCGCGTCGCGGTTTCCGAGTGCGATGTCGTCGTGTTCTCCTCGGTCCGCGCGGGCGCAAACACGCCCGATTCGGTGGTGGGCTTGCCCGGACTCCTGTGGACCTGGGAGGACCCGTGGCCCGGCGTGGTGGAGGGCGGGGCCGCCTACTTCCAGGGCGAGCGCCACCCTGGCGCGCGCACGCCCATGATGTTTCACGCCGTTTCACGGCAGGCTGCGGACGAGTTTGAGGCCGCGTGGCTGTCCGCATCGCCGGAGGCAGGCTCGCGTCGCCGCGCCGGATACCTGGCGTGGGAGGCCATGCGCATCGCCGCGTGGAAGCCGCGCCTGGGCCGCGAGACCGACGCCCGCGCGATCCCGCCCGAGGTGGACTGGCTGCGCACCGCCGTCCACACGGCGAAGGGCTGCTACCGCGGGCAGGAAACCATCGCCCGCGTCCTCAACCTGGGACGCCCCCCGCGCCGCCTCACCTACCTGCAGCTGGACGGCTCACGCGGCGACCTGCCCGCACCCGGCACAGCCATCGAGGTGGGCGGGCGTCAGGTCGGCGTCATTACGTCGTCGGCCCGCCACGCGGACGAGGGACCAATCGCACTCGCGCTCATCGCGCGCGCCGTACCCGTGACCACGGTGTTTGATATCGACGGCGTCGCCGCCGCCCAGGAGGAGATCGTGCCCGTCCACGGCAAGTCCTCCGTGTCCCCGCAGACCCGCCCGGGTGCCGACCTCTCCCGCGAGGCCGGCCAGCGCGGCGGATCAACGGGTTTTGGCGGCCTTGGCTCGGCCCTGGGGGCACGCTGATGCGCGCCGTCATCCAGCGGGCAACTTCGGGCGAGGTTCGCGTCGACGGCGAGGTCGTCGGCCGCCTCGCGCTTCCTGCTGGTTCTGCTGGGGACGAGGCGGGGGCTGGGTCTGCCGCTCAGGTCTCGTCGCGTGGCGTGGGTACCCCCGGTGACGTCGACGCAACACCCGGCAAGGCCACCCCGGCGGGGGAGGGTTCCGGTGGAGCGCGCCAAGGCCTCGTCGTCCTCCTGGGTGTCCAGCGCGGCGACGGTCCCACTCAGGTCACGACCGTTGCTCGCAAGATCGCCGAGCTGCGCATCCTCGACGACGAACGTTCCGCGCTTGACGTGCACGCCCCGATCCTCGTGATCTCGCAGTTCACCCTGTATGGGGACACTCGCAAGGGTCGCCGTCCCTCGTGGGCTCACGCCGCCCCCGGGGACGAGGCCGAACCCCTCGTTGACGCGGTCGTGGCGGACCTACGAGGCCGGGGCCTGCACGTCGAAACCGGCCAGTTTGGGGCGATGATGGAGGTCTCGCTGGTGAACGACGGGCCGTTCACGGTTCTCGTCGAGGCGTAGTGTCTCCGGTAATGCCGCGTCTTCGCTTGTTTTCGGTGGTGTTGCGTCGCCGATGACGAGTCCGCAGTCGCTCGTGCCGCGACTGTTCTTGTTCCTTACTGGTGTTACGCCTCTTAGGTGGGTATTGCGCCAGTGGGGAGCTGGTGTCATGCCCCCTCACTGCTGTGCTGCTTGATAGGGCGCGTCGCCCGTCCCCGCCTCGTCAATGTTGGTATTGCGCCTGCCGCGCCTCAAGCTATGGGGTCAGGTGTGCGCGGATCCGCGCTCGCACTTGTTACCGATGGGGTGTTGCACCTGATCGGTAAGCTTCAACCCCTTCTGATCGGGTTGAATCTTCCCGATGAGGTTGAATCCTGCCGATAGGGTTGAATGCTCTCGACAGCTCCGCGTCCACGCTTGTTCTTAAGTGGTGTTACACCACTTGGGTGGGTATTACACCAGCTGGGAACTGGTGTAATGCTCCCTAACTGGTGTAATGCCCCCTAACTGGTGCATTGCTGCGCTCAGCCGCGTGCAGTGTCTCTTGTGGGGCTAGCTGCATGGAATCTGCGTGTGGCCACAGAGCGTGGTTGCTCCCCAATGTCGCATGCAATTCCCATGGCAACCTTTCACGTGTTGAAGCACGGGCGTTGCAATTGCAACGTTTCTGGGGTTGGTGAAATCTGGTGTGGGGGAATTGCATGCGACTTTGAGGGAGGAGCGCAGGCCCGGCTTTTGGGGGGCGCTGGGATTAGTTATTGCCGTGCGTGCCTCATTCTCGCTGCCTGCACTGCATTGCCTCGATCTCATGCCCCGCCTTGATCCGGCGCTGACGACGCCTTGACTCTGCATTAGCTCAGTACTACCGAAGTGTCATGTGCCAGTCCCGTATCCTTGCCCCCTACCTCGGCTTCGTGCTGCAGAGGCCCCGTCACCCCGCCCCGGCCTCGTCCCTGCGCCCAGGGCGAAAGCGCGCGCACGGCGCTCGGGCTTTCCGTAGTCTGTAACTAGTCAACTGGGACGGGTGTACGCCGAGTTCGGCGGGGCAGCTGCCCCTGAAACAAGGAGAGACATGTTCGAACGCTTTACTGACCGTGCGCGTCGTGTCGTCGTGCTCGCGCAGGACGAGGCCCGCGGTCTTAAGCACAACTACATTGGCACGGAGCACCTGCTGCTCGGCCTGATCTCTGAGGGTGAGGGCGTGGCCGCGAAGGCCCTGGAGACGATGGGCATCAAGGGCGAGGCCGTGCGCGCCTCGGTCATTGAGATCATCGGTGAGGGTGAGAAGCCGGTCGAGGGCCACATTCCTTTCACACCGCGTGCCAAGCGCGTCTTTGAGCTGAGCCTGCGCGAGGCCCTGCAGCTGGGCCACAACTACATCGGCACGGAGCACCTGCTGCTCGGCCTCCTGAAGGAGGGTGAGGGTGTGGCCGCCCAGGTGCTCACCAAGCAGGGCGCGGATTTGGCGCAGGTGCGCCAGACCGTCATCCAGATGCTGAGCGGCTACCAGCGCGGCGACGACGAGGGCCGCGAGTCGGTGGGCGCGGGCGTGGGCGGTTCGGGCGGCCCAGAGCGCTCGAATTCCGCGATCCTTGAGCAGTTTGGTCGCAACCTGACGCAGGCCGCGCGCGAGAACAAGCTGGACCCCGTCATCGGCCGCCGCGTCGAGATGGAACGCGTCATGCAGGTCCTCTCGCGCCGCACGAAGAACAACCCGGTCTTGATCGGTGAACCCGGCGTCGGTAAGACCGCGGTCGTTGAGGGCCTCGCCCAGGCGATCGTGCACGGCGACGTGCCTGAGACCATCAAGGATAAGCAGATCTACAGCCTTGATATGGGGTCGCTGGTCGCGGGTTCGCGTTACCGCGGCGACTTCGAGGAGCGTCTGAAGAAGGTCCTCAAGGAGATCCGCACGCGCGGCGACATCATCCTGTTCATCGACGAGATCCACACCCTCGTGGGTGCGGGTGCCGCCGAGGGGTCGATCGACGCGGCCCAGATGCTCAAGCCCATGCTGGCGCGCGGCGAGCTCCAGACGATTGGTGCGACCACGAACGACGAGTACCGCAAGTACATCGAGAAGGATGCGGCTCTCGAGCGCCGCTTCCAGCCGGTGAAGGTCGAGGAACCCAGCGTCGAGGAGACGGTGGAGATCCTCAAGGGCCTGCGCGACCGCTACGAGGCGCACCACCGCGTCATCATCACGGACGCCGCGATCCAGGCGGCCGCCGAGCTGGCGGATCGCTACATCTCGGATCGTTTCCTCCCGGATAAGGCCATCGACCTGGTCGACGAGGCCGGGGCGCGCCTGCGTATCCGCCGCATGACCGCGCCGCCGGAGCTGCGCGAACTGGATGAGAAGATCGCCGAGGTGCGCCGCAACAAGGAGGCGGCCATCGACGATCAGGACTTCGAGAAGGCCGCGTCGCTGCGCGATCAGGAGTCGAAGCTGTCCGAAGAACGCAAGGCGAAGGAGGAGGCCTGGAAGGGCGGCGAGTCCGACGAGATCGCCGAGGTCGGGGACCAGGAGATCGCCGAGGTCCTGGCCATGTCGACGGGTATCCCGGTCGTGCGCCTGACCCAGACGGAGACCGCGAAGCTGCTCAAGATGGAAGATGAGCTGCATAAGCGCGTTATTGGCCAGGACGAGGCCGTGAAGGCTCTCGCTCAGTCGATCCGCCGTACGCGCTCGGGCCTGAAGGATCCGAACCGTCCCGGTGGCTCGTTCATCTTTGCGGGTCCGACGGGTGTGGGTAAGACGGAGCTGGCGAAGGCTCTCGCCGAGTTCCTCTTCGGTGATGAGGATGCCTTGATCCAGCTGGATATGTCCGAGTTCTCTGAGAAGCACACGGCGTCGCGCCTCTTCGGTGCTCCTCCCGGCTACGTCGGTTACGACGAGGGTGGTCAGCTCACGGAGAAGGTTCGCCGTAAGCCGTTCTCGGTCGTCCTCTTCGATGAGGTCGAGAAGGCTCACCCGGACATTTTCAACTCACTGCTCCAGATCCTGGAGGAGGGTCGCCTGACGGACTCTCAGGGCCGAAAGGTGGACTTCAAGAACACCGTCATCATCATGACGACGAATCTGGGTACCCGTGATATTAATAAGGGCGTGCTGACGGGCTTCCAGACCGCGGATCACTCGACGCATGATTACGGTCGCATGAAGTCGAAGGTTGCGGAGGAGCTTAAGCAGCACTTCCGTCCGGAGTTCCTCAACCGTGTTGATGATACGATTGTGTTCCCGCCGTTGACGAAGCCGGAGATTGCGCGCATTGTCGACCTGATGATCGCGAAGCTCGCCAAGCGTATGGAGGCGCAGGATATGCGTCTGCAACTGACGGACGAGGCACGCGAGCTGCTGGCTGACGTGGGCTTCGATCCGGTGCTTGGTGCGCGTCCGCTGCGTCGCGCGATCCAGCGCGAAATCGAGGATGCGCTGTCCGAGAGGATCCTTTTCGGAGAGCTGCAACCTGGTCAGGTTGTCACGGTTGGTGTCACTGGAGAGGGTAAGGAACGGACTTTTACCTTCAACGGAGAGTGATTTACTCACCAATTGTCTAAGGTTGACAAACCTTCGCCTCTGTGGGAGCGGCCCGTCGTATAACGGCGGGTCGCTCTCTGGTTGTCAAGTAATTGTGGCTCTGATAGATTCTCATTAACTATGAACGTCTTGCGAACTCATGCCACACTATTTGCAAGGCACTAATCATTGATCGAGAGAGGGTCTATGAACGCTCGAGCGCGCCGAAACCTGACCAGCGCGAGACGACGCCTGCCGGCGCTTGTTCTCATGCTGGTTGTTGTTGCGCTCTGCATCGCTGGCGTCATCTATAAGGGTGCGGAAGTTACGCAGGTAAACGTCAATGATGGCGGAATTTGGGTAACAAATAAGTCCAAGCAGATGGTCGGTCACCTCGACTACGAGGCCCGCATCCTTGACGGTGCGCTGCGCACCGAGGCTAGCAATTTCGATGTCGGCCAGGCTGGCGAAACTGTCACGATGTCCGACCTGTCCTCACTTACTGTTGCGCCGGTCAATGTTACCCAGGTCGCTTTGGGATCCCCGACGGCCCTTCCCTCCGGCTCGGTTGCGATGCAGGGCGGGGACGTCCTGGGCGTCCTGAATGCGACAGATGGCACACTGTGGACGACGTCAGCCACCACGCCGAGCCCGGCGAACCTTTCTGACAATGCCGCCGTCGCCTCGAACATGGGCGCGAGCGCGTTTGTCACCGGCATGGACGGCACCGTCTACTCCCTGTCCTCCTCCGGATCCCTCACAACTGTTAAGCGGCAGGGTGCCGTAGACCAAGCGAAGACCTCCGTGATCGAAGGCATCCCCGCAGACGCGTCGCTGTCGATGACGGCCGTCGGAGACCAGGTCGTCGCCCTCGACTCCACCTCGAACACCCTCTTCCTGCCCGGCGGCAAGACACTCAACCTCAGCGCCGCAGGCGTCGAGGCGGGCGGAGTCCTCCAGCAGGCCGGACCGACGTACGATTCCGTCCTCCTGGCCACGGCCTCGTCCCTGGTGAGCATCCCCCTGAAGGGCAGTGCACCCACGATCATCCCCGCCGCCGAGGGATCCCCCAGCGGCATCCCCGCAGCTCCCGTGCGCCACGAGGGCTGCTCCTACGGCGCGTGGGTCGGCTCGGGCGCGTTCATGCGCTCGTGCGACGACGCCTCCAACAACCAGCAGACAGTCGTCGATACGCTCAAGAGCGCCCAGGAAATCGTTTTCCGCACCAACCGCAAGGCCATCGTCCTCAACGACGTCGCGCAGGGCAACGTGTGGCTGCCCGACTCCAACATGGTCCTCATGGACAACTGGGATGAGGTCGAAAACCAGCTCCAGGAGTCCGAGAACGAACAGGACAGCCCGGAGCTGACGAACGAGATCGCCGACCCCGAAAAGCGCGAGGAGAACACCCCGCCCGAGGCCGTGGATGACGAATTCGGCATCCGCCCGGGCCGTTCGACGATCCTGCCGGTCCTGGACAACGACTCCGACATTGACGGAGACGTGCTGACCGCCAGCCCGACCAGCCAGCCCGCATGGGGTTCTGTGGCCGTCGCGCGCTCCGGTCGCGCGCTGCAGATCGCAGACGTCGATGCCGATCAGACGGGTTCCACGTCGTTCACGTACGAGGCCTCGGACGGGACCGCGACCGCCCCCGCGCGGGTGCAGGTGACGATCCACCCCTACTCGCAGAACGAGGCACCCACGCAGCTTCGTGCGTCGTCGGTCAAGATCGGCCAGGGCGCGCAGATCCAGTATCAGGCGCTGTCCGACTGGCGTGACCCCGATAGCGATCCGTTGTTCTTGAAGAATGCCGAGGCTCCCGAAGGTCTGAGCGTGTCCTTCATGGAGGACGGCACGATGACGATCACCGAGGAAGGCTCCGCGGCTGGTCCGAAGACCGTCGTGCTCACCGTCGCCGACGATCAGGGTGCTGAGACGCGCGGCGAACTCATTGTCAACGTCCAGGAGGCTGGCAACCTGCCGCCCGTGGCGAACGGCGACCTGTTCCTGGCGCACCCGGGTGAGACCGTCACCCTGGATCCACTCAAGAACGACACTGATCCCAACGGCGACCCGCTGATGCTGGCCGCTGTGTCCGGGGCGCCCTCGGGTGCGTCGATCACGCCGGATTTGGAACGCGGGACCATTGACTTCGTGGCGTCGTCCCCGGGTTCCTACTCCTTCGCCTACACGATCTCCGACGGCGTCGCGACGACGCTGGGTATTGTGCGCGTCGTGGTCGTTGAGACCGTTGCGCTGCCCCCGGTTGCCGAGAACGATACGGCGGTCCTGCCGCAGGGCGGGTCCGTGCTGGTTGCGCCGCTGGCCAATGACTACGACCCGACGGGTGGAGTCCTGTCGATCACGTCGATTGATTCCTCGTCCGTGCCCGGCCTGGAGGTGGCCCTCATCGACCGCCACCTGCTGCGCGTGACTGCGCCGACAGGCCTCGAAGGGACGGTGTCCTTCTCTTACACGGTGTCCAACGGGCAGGGCAGCGCCAGCGCCAGCGTGACCGTCATTCCCGGTGCCTCTGACCGCACCGACTTGCCGCCGGTCCTCAAGCCGGATCGTGGCAAGGTGCGCGTCGGCGATGTTGGCACGGTCTCCGTTCTGGCGAATGATCGCTCGCCGGCCGGCCTGAACCTGCAGGTCGAGTCGACGCTCGAGTATGATCGCGCTTCCGCCCTGGGGACCCCCTTCGTGACGGGTAACCAGGTGCGTCTCGAGGCGGGGGACACCCCGGGCACGATGGATGTCACCTACTCGGTCATCGACTCCGCTGGTAACCGCGCCTCCAGCACGGTCACCTTCGAGATCCTGGCAGCCTCCGACCACAATCAGGCACCGCGTCCCCGCGACATCACCGCGTGGGCCACGGCCGGTCAGGCCACCCGCATCCCGGTCTCGCTTGACGGTATTGACCCGGACGGTGACTCGGTGACCCTGCGCGGCGTGGATTCCTCGCCGCAGAAGGGCTCGGCGACCGCGAAGGCCACGTGGATTGAGTACACGCCCAACGCCTCGGAGTCCGGCACTGACTCCTTCACCTACACGGTCGAGGATCGCCAGGGCGCGCGTGCCTCGGCTCGCGTCCGTGTCGCCGTCACGCCTGTTCCCTCGCTGAACCAGAACCCGGTGGCAGTGCCCGACACCGTCCTGACGCGCCCTGATCGCATGGTGACCGTCAACGTCCTGTCGAACGACTTGGACCCTGACGGCGACCCGCTCAGCCTCGAGAAGGACAGCCTCGAGACCGCCACGCCCGAACTCGACCCGCAGGTCCGATCCGACACGACCGTCCAGGTGCACACGCCCTCCAAGGTTGGCACCTACCTCGTGTCCTACACGGTCAGCGACGGTCGCGGCGGCTCCGCGCGCGGCACCCTGACGGTCTACGTCCAAGATGACGCGCCCCTCAAGGCACCCATCGCCCGCGACGACTTCGTGGACTATGACGCGCTGCCCACGGACGGCTCCGCCGTGTCCGTCAACGTCCTCGAGAACGATGAAGACCCCGACGGCAGTATCGACGAGGTCACCCTGACCACCGCCGATGCCGGCGTGACCGTCTCCGGCTCGAACCTGCTGATTCCGACCTCGGAATCCACGCGCCTGGTCGTCTACACGATCACCGACCGCGATGGGCTGACCAACTCGGCTGTTGTCCGGGTACCCGGTCGCGACTCGACCGCGCCGTTCCTCAGCTCGGCGAATCTGCCGATCGAGATGGACGCGGGTACCTCGCGCACGATCAACCTGTCGGACTACGTCATTACTCGCTCGGGACGCAGCCCGCGCCTCGTCGAGGGGTCGAGTCCTGTGGCCCAGGAGGGCCTCGACTCGGTTGTCGCTGATTCCAACACGCAGCTGACCCTGAACGCGAACGCCGCGTTTAGCGGCAACTCCGCGTTCCTCATCCAGGTCGCGGACGGCGATTCCTCCGACGCGGGGACGCTCACCGCCTCCCTGTCGCTGCCCGTGCGCATCAAGGCCACGGTCAACCAGCCGCCGACCTTCACCCCGACCGCTATTCGTGTCGAGGCCGGGGGCGAGGCCGTGGTGCAGAACCTGGCGCTGGCCGTGCGCGACCCCGAGGGTGTGGATACCTCCACGTTCACCTACACCATGGACTCTGCGCCGAACTCGATTCAGGCCTCGCTGTCGGGCGCGACCCTGTCGGTCACGGCCGCCGAGGGAACCGCGCAGGGGCCGGCCGGCTCGATCGCCGTGAGCGTCACGGACGAGGATGGCCACACGGTGTCGGCCCAGATCCCCGTCGAGGTCGTCGCGTCGATCAAGCCCCTGATCCAGCTGCCCGTCTTCACGCTGACCACTAAGGTGAACCAGACCGTGAGCGTGGACGTGGCGTCGGCTGCGACGAACCCCTTCCCGGACGCGCCGATCACCCTCGAAGGGGTCCTCGTGTCCTCGGGTGAGGCGACTGTCACCTCGTCGGGTACGACCGTGTCCATCACGCCCAGCGCCTCCGGCGTGATCACGGTCGGCTTCAAGGTCAACGACAAGCTGGCCGACCCCTCGCGTGCCGTCCAGGGCACGATCACCGTCACGGTGACGGGTAAGCCGAATCCTCCCACAAATCTGCGCGCCAAAAACGCCGGTAAGGACGGTGCGCTCGTGACCTTCCAGGCTCCCGAGTCTGGCGGGTCGACGATCACCGGCTACAGGCTCTTCGACGACACTGGTAAGCAGGTCGCCACCTGTGACAGCACGGTGTGCGAGGTCACCGGTCTGACCAGGGGTGGGACCTACTCCTTCACCGCGATTGCGGTCAGCGAGGAGGGCGAGTCCGAGCGTTCGGCACCCTCGAACCCCATCACCATCTCCAACGTCCCGAGTGCTCCCGGTGCGCCTCACCTTGAGGCCGGCGACGGAACCATCACAGCGACGTGGGCTGAGGCCAAGGCGAATGGCTCCAAGGTCACCGGATACACGGTGATCGCTTCTGTCGCCGGCGGAGCGGATGTGTCGTGCTCGACTGGTGGCAACACCACGTGTACACTCACGAACCTGACGAACGGCCTCACCTACACGGTGGTGGTCGTGGCGCACAGCGACGCTGGAGATTCCGCGCCATCTGCGGGTGCTGTGGCCACCCCGCAGGCGGAGACGAAGAACCCCGATAAGCCCAACGTGATGAATGCCGAGGCGCGTAACACCGCGGATGACAAGATCGAGATTACCGTGACCTGGAGCTACTTCAAGTCGGGTAGCTCGAAGGGCTGGGGGCCGACGACGGTGAACGTCAATGGCGCCACGACGACCGTTCCCGGGCCTGCGACCAATGAGACGAATGGGACCGCTACCACGACCATGACAGTGGGGCGGGCTGACGCTCTGCAGGTGCGCGTGACAGTCAGTAACGTGGCCGGGCTTAGTGCGACCTCCGATGCGAAGACGTATGCAGCGCCCACACTGAAGACCATTCCGCTGGCACCCGACGCGCCGCAGCTGGGTCCCACCTCCGACAATGCCGCGGGTACGATCCGCATCAATAATGCGCGTCTGAAGGAGGGGAACGGCTACACGGTCAACGACCTGGAGCTCTTCTACGCGGACAGCGTGCCAGGGTGCATGGCGCCCGGTAACCCCGTCCGCTTCAATAACGGCGACCGTGCCGACTTCGATCTCGGTCCGCTTCCTTCTGGTTCCATGATGACCTACTACTTCTGCCAGCGTGGTAAGCGAGGGCCGAATGATTACGTGTGGAGTCCGGCGACACTAGCCAGCGGCATAGTTGGCAACGGCGGCGGCGGTAACGGTGGCGGTGGCAACGGCGGCGGTGGTAACGGCGGCGGTGGTAACGGCGACGGTGGCAGCTCGCCGATCCCGCTCTTTACAGTCTCCGCCGAGCCACATACCAACAGCGCCACAATCGTGTGGACCCCTCCTGAAGGTACTTCCGTCAAGGAGACCAACGTGTGGATCAAGGGCGTAGCGGACACGAAACAGACATTCAATGGCCCGATGACGAAGGTCACCATGTCGGGGCTGCAGCCGGTCCACCAGTACACGGCTGTCGTCGAGCTGGTCAGTACCGGCGGAGACCACCGAAAGGTGGAGGTCACGTTTACGACGGGTGAATCGCTTGACAAGATCGATGCATCCTTCACCGGGGCGACCGCCTGCCCGAACGGCCAAGAGTGTGGCTCGATGACCTTGACAGCCTCGCGTGCCTCGCAGTTCCAGCCGGGCAGGACACTCGTCTGCACGGTGACGACTGGACGGCCGTCCCAAAACACGGAGTTCCGCTTCTCACAGGGGACGCAGAGTATACCGGGTATCCTTACGGAGTCGACCACCGCGCTAGAACTGAATGCGCGGCAGGTCGTGAAGAACTGCCGAGGCGAATAAAACAAAAGACTTTCACCCACTACAAGCAACGAGAGAGACAGTAGGACAACACATGACCCTTTCCATCGAAGATGCAACTAGGTTCGCCCAGGTCTTCAAGGGCCTCGTCGATGGCGTGTCCGTCGCGGTCCTGGACAAGCATCAGGCGGTGCGCCTCGCGCTGACGACGATGTTCGCGGGCGGACACCTCCTGCTCGAGGACGCTCCCGGAACCGGTAAGACGGCCCTGGCGCGCGCGATCAGTGCGACCATTGACGGTACGCACTCGCGTATCCAGTTCACCCCCGACCTGCTGCCCTCCGACATCACCGGCGTGAACATGTTCAACCAGAAGACGGGCGAGTGGGTCTTCCACGCCGGTCCCGTCTTCGCGGAGATCGTCCTGGCAGACGAGATCAACCGTGCCTCGCCCAAGACCCAGTCCGCGCTCCTGGAGGTCATGGAAGAGGCCCAGGTGACGGTCGACGGTGTGCGCCGCCCCGCGCCCCAGCCCTTCATGGTCATCGCGACCCAGAACCCCGTCGAACAGGCAGGCACCTACCCGCTGCCCGAGGCCCAGCTAGACCGCTTCCTCATGAAGACCTCGATCGGCTACCCCTCGCGAGCCGCCATGATCGACGTCCTCGACGGCTCGGCCTCCCCCGACCGTTCGAAGAACCTCGAGCCCCTCGTGACCGGTCAGGACATCGTCGCCTGGGCAGCCCTGGCCTCGGTGAACCACACGGACCGCGCGGTCCTCGACTACGTGGCGGCGCTGGCTGAAGCGACTCGCGACGACGAGTCCTCGCTGCTGGGCGTGTCCACCCGTGGCGCCATCGGCATGGTGCGCTGCGCCCGCGTGTGGGCGGCCGCGCAGGGGCGTAACTTCGTCCTGCCCGACGACATCAAGGCCCTGGCCGTGCCCGTGTGGGCGCACCGAATTATCGTTGACCCCGACGCCGCGTTCTCCGGCGCGACCGCTGAGGGCGTCATCCAGCGCGCCCTGACGTCGGTGCCTGCCCCGGCGGTGGGCGCGTAACGCGCCGACCGGAAACGACGATGCAAGGGAAGAGTTCGAACAATGCAACGATGGTCTCGCCGCGTAAGGCGCAGGCCTCCCGTCAGCACCCTCTGAAGGCGCTGGCCGACCTAGTGACGCCCACCGGGTGGGCGCTCGTCTTCTTCGTCGCGGTCTCTCTGATTCTCGCGGCGACCCTCCGGTGGGTCGAGGCCCTGGCGTGTGCCCTCGCGGGCGTCGTCGCCCTGGTGCTCGCGGCCACGCGCGTGGCGTGGAAGCCCCCGCACCTCGTGTCGATCCGCGTGCCCAACGAACGTATCGTCGCAGGCCAGACGGCGGTCGGCGAGCTCGTGGTGCGCAACGAGCGTGCCCGTCCGGTGCGCGCAGGCATCATCGAGCTGCCGATCGGCACGGGAACGGGCGAGTTCGTCGTTCCTCCGTTGGGGGCGCACGCGACGTGGGACGAGATGTTCCTGATCTCCTCGCGTCACCGAGGGCTCATCAATGTCGGCCCTGCGCGCTCCGTGCGCTCCGATGCCCTCGGCTTGCTGCGCCGCGTGCGTTCCTGGGATGAACCCGTCGTCCTGCACGTTCACCCGCGCACGGTCCGCGTCCCCTTCGACGCGACCGGCTTCCAGCTCGACGTCGAGGGCGTGTCCACCGGCAAGCTCTCCAGCTCCGACGTGTCTTTCCACGCGCTGCGCGACTACGAGCCGGGCGATGACCGCCGCGCCGTGCACTGGCAGTCGACCGCTCGCCTCGGCAAGCTCATCGTGCGCCAGTACGAGGAGACCCACCGTTCCCACCACGTCATCGTCTTGGATACCTCCCGCGACGCGTGGGATCACGATTCCTTCGAGACCGCCGTGTCGGTCGCGGGTTCCCTGGGCCTGGCGAACCTGCGCGAGTCGCGCCCGGTGTCGGTGACGACGACCGATGAGTGGCTGCCGTCCTCGGTCGCCATGCGCCTCCTGGACTCCCTGTCCGAAATCTCGCGCCGCTCCTCCGGAGATCTGGCGCTGCGCGTGCGCGAGGCCGTGGCTCAGCGTCCCGGAGTCTCCGCACTGACGCTCATCGTCGGCCCCGAGACAACTGATTCGGACGCCGCCCACCTCGCTCGCCTCGCACCCATCGACGTGCCCGTGTCCATCATCCGTATCGGCGTGAACAAAGCGCGCGCCCGCCGAAACCTCGGCCGAGGAGTTCTCCTCGACTGTGCAACCCTGGATGACCTGCCGCGCATTATCGTCGCCGGGGGTCTGGCATGAGCAGCAACGTGAACACCAAGCCCCGCGCCCAGCGCGTCGATCCTCAGGGCGAGGCCGTCCCCGGCTCTCCCATTAAGACGGACCGCCGCTCGGTGGATGAACCCACACAGCCCTCGGCAGCACACGCCCTCGCGGGCGCGCGCTCTGAGGCGCACATGCCCAAGCCAAGGACCACGCGCAGCCGCCTGTTGACGATTACGGAGCGCTTCGCGACGTTCCGCACGCGCTTGCCGATGTGGTCTCTGCTCGTCCTCGCGGTCCTCTTCGCCGGGCCGGTCGTCGCTTTCGAACCCGTCTTCGGCAGGGGAGTGGGCGCTATCGCGGCGGGCGCGGGCGTGGCCTGCGGCCTGCTCATCGCCTACGCGTCGACGAAGTGGCGCTGGGATATGCTCACGACGGTCCTGTCCGTCCTGGTCACCTACTTCCTGCTCGGGAGCGCCGCAGCCCTGCGCGCCGAGGCCCTCTTCGGGTTCTTGCCCACCGGTAAGACCCTGCAGGTCATGGTCCTGGGTTCCTTCCGCGCGTGGAAGGATCTGCTGACGCTGACCGCACCCGTGTCCGCATACTCGGGCCCCGGCCTCGTCCCGTGGATGAGCGGCCTCCTCTTTGCCGTGCTCTCAGGCCTCATCACCGCCCGTGCTGGGCGCGCCATCCTGGGGTCCATCCCGCTCGTCGCGATGGGCGTGATCGCCATCTTCTTTGGCCTGTCAGGCCACGCGCTGCCCGTGTGGGCGGTCTTGCTGTGGTGGGCGCTCCTGGGCGCGTGGTGGGCCGCAGCCGCTCAGTACCAGCGCATCACGCTGGGGCAGGACGTCCTGGTGGGCCGCTCCGGTGCGGCCGGGGCAGAGAATACCCTCGGGCGCAGCTCTCGCTCCACGGTCTACGTGGGTAGGCGTATTCTCGGCGCGACCCTCATGCTCGCGATTTCCGTGGGCGTGGCCCTGCCTGCCGCCTCCTACCTGGGCAAGTCCGGGGCGCGTGTCGTTGGCCGCGACCTCGTGGAGCCGCCGCTGGACATCCAGGCGTACCCCTCGCCGATGGCCTCGTTCCGTCACTACACGACCGATCTGAAGGACGAGACGCTTATTACCGTCTCTGACCTGCCCGAGAACCAGCGCGTGCGCATCGCCGCGATGGACGTGTACGACGGCACCACTTTTGGCATGTCGGAAACCCGAGGGGATGGCCACTCCGGCTACATCCCCGTCGAGACGGCGATCCCCGGGCGCGCCGAAGGCAATTCAACCGTCACCGTGTCAACCAACGGCCTGTCCGGCCCGTGGGTACCCGTCTTGGGAATCCCCTCGCAGATTACTTTCTCCGGCACCGGAGCGGACACGCAAAAGGACGGCCTCTTTGTCGACACGTGGGGGAACGCGGCCCTGACGACAGGGCGCGCGGGCACGATGACCTACGACGTGCGCACCACGTTCGTCGAACCCATCCGCGACGAGGAGCTATCCTCCCTCTCAGTTGCTCCCAACACGTCGAAGGACACGCATGTGCCCGAGGGCATCGGCGCGATGGCCACGGATCTGACGCAGAACGCGTCGACGGCTCTGGCCGCCGCGCGCGCGATCGAGCACCATCTGTCGACCTACGGTTACTACCTCAACGAGAACACGCAGTTCTCGCGTCCCGGCGTGCGCGCCGACCGCCTTGAGCGCATGATTTCCGGCGACGAGAACCTTATCGGCGACGACCAGCAGTACACGGCCCTCATGGCCCTCATGCTCCACCAGCTGGGCATCAACGCTCGCGTCGTCATGGGTGCCTACCCTGAGGGCGGCTCGCAGGGCGGTGCCGCTTCCCTGCGCGGCTCTGACATCCGCGCCTGGGTCGAGGTTGAGTTCGGAGACGGCATCTGGGCCGTCTTTGACCCCACCCCTCCGCGCGACCACACGCCGCAGACGCAGGTGCCCAAGCCTCGCAGTGTGCCGCGCCCGCAGGTCCTCCAGCCGCCGGAGCCCCCGGATGCTCCCGCCGAGCTGCCGCCGTCGACGCGCGACCAAAACGCGGACCCGGTAAAGACACCGGATGAGAACTTCCCCTGGCGCGTCGTCGCCGGTGTCGCGGGTGGCATCCTCCTGATCTTGGTGCCGCCTCTGGCGATCTTGGCCTACAAGGCCGCACGTCGACGCCACCGCCGCCGAGCCGCCGCAGCCAACGCGCTGATCGGCTCGTGGGACGAGGTCGTGGACCTGGCCGCCGACTCGGGCCTGACCATCGAGGTGGGACGCACCCGCCAGGAGACCGCCTGGTCGCTGGCCTCCCAGTGGAACCTCGGCGAGCACCCGGGTGACCCCTTCAGCCTGGTGACGGGTGCGGTGCGCCATGGCGACGACGGCTCGACCGATTCGGTCGAGTTCGACGAGGCCTCGGCGACCAAGGGCCGCTATGTGATCGACGGGTGGAGCCGATTCGGTGACGACGTTCCCACCCCGGTCGTGATCGCCCGTTATGCGGACGTCGCGGACTTCGCGTCTCACGGCGCTTCCCGCGACCGCGCGCGTGACGCGTGGGTGCAGGTGAGTGCGCTGCGCTCGCAGGTGGGCAAGAACGCCGGTTTCTTTGCGCGCATTCGTCGCGCGCTGTCCCTGCGAAGCCTGCGAATGCGCCGTAAGCTGCGATTGAGCGCAGCGGTTGCGCGCACGATGCAGGAGGAGAACGACCAGTGAGTTCAGCGGTCGCGGGCACGCGTGGCCCCCAGATTCCCGGCTTCCGGTGGGTTCGCCCACTCGGCCAGGGTGGTTTCGCCGACGTGTTCCTGTACCGCCAGGAGCTGCCCAGCCGCGACGTGGCCATCAAGGTGGTGCGCGCGAAAGGGGACGAGCGAGGCACCCTCGAGCTGCACCGCGAGGCTGACGCCATGACCCTGCTGGCCGGCCACCCCGCGGTGGTGGAGCTGCACGGCGTGGGCACGACCTCCGACGGCCGCGCCTACCTGGTGATGGAGTACTGCCCGGTTGCTGACCTGCTGACGCAGGTGCGCGCGCGGCCAATGTCGCTGGAGACGGCGCTGGACACGATGATCAAGGTGTGCGGCGTCGTCGAAATGTTCCACCGCCAGGGCTACGTGCACCGCGATATCAAGCCGTCGAACATCATGCTGGACGCCTATGGGAAGCCGGTCCTCGCGGACTTCGGTGTCGCCTCGAAGATCGGCAAGCTGGAGGTCGGCGCGTTTGACGGCTTCTCGGTGCTGTGGGCACCCCCGGAGCAGCAGGACATCAACTCGCCGGCCGTGCCGACGCAGGATGTGTGGGCGCTCGCGTCGACGATGTGGACGTTCATCACGGGCCGCAGCCCCTTCGAGGATCCCATCGGGGATAACTCGGCGGCGTCGATCGCGAACCGCGTGCAGCGCGGCCGCATGCGAGGCCTGGGCCGCGCGGACGCGCCGGCGGAGCTTGAGCGTGTGTTGCGCGCGGCGATGGCAATCAACCCGGATGAGCGCACCCCCTCGGCGTTAGAGTTCGGCAAGGGCCTCCAGCGCGTCCAACAAGAGCTGGGCTACGCGCGCACCGAGATGGAAATCAAGGAGAAGCGCTCCAAGGTGCAGGCCGGTTCTGCTGGCGACCAGAAGACGCGCACGCGTGGTGCCACCGTCATCGACCCGGACGACACGCGCATGCGCTCGTCGTCCTATTATTCCTTCGAGGGTGGGGCGGGTTCCGGCGGCGTCGAGGCCGTGGCTGATTCGTGGAACGCCGATCACTCGACGGAGGAGGCCGAGGCCTCGGCTCGTCGTACGGTCGACGACCCTGACGTTTCCAAGCGGGGCTTGAATCCCGTCGCAGCGGTGGGATTGGCTCTGCTGGCCGCAGTGATTGGCGCGGGTCTGGTGGTTGGTATTCTGCGGGACGAGGGATCCTTCACGCGTATCGCCCCTGCTGAGGAGACGACGAGCGCGTCGACGAACGCGGAGAACCCCCTCGGAGCAGCACCCCCGCAGGTCACCTCGCTCGCAGGAGAGTACGCCGACGGCCAGGTGACGTGGACGTGGAGCGTTCCTGATGGCCTGGCCACGGCGGATGTGATGTACTCCTACGAGGGGAGCGGCCCCGCGGGCACGACGCGCGGCAGCGTCGAGGCGGCGACGGTGAGCGTGGATGGAGCCAGCGGCGAAAACTGCATGGAAATCACGACGGTGTCGCGTTCCTCGGGCCGTATGTCCGAGCCTGTGAGGGCCTGTCAAACTGTTCCCTGACCGTCCGTGTAGCGTATTCCAGCGCGTGGCTGACCAGGGCGAATTGCGGTCCATTTTGTGTAACCATTAATGATGCACGTGTAGAATGAATGCGTTACGCGCTATCCCACGCGCACAACGTAGCGAGAAGGACAAAGGTAGATGGCTCAGGGTGAACATGCCGAGCGTGCTCCACTATTGTGGGGTGCGTCGACCGACGTCGGTCCGGTCCGCTCACACAACGAGGATTCTTGGCTGGCGGTCTCGCCCGTCTTCGCAGTCGCAGATGGGATGGGGGGCCACCTCGGCGGTGCCCGGGCCTCAGCACAGGCCGTCCTTACACTGCAGGAGTTCCTGAGTCCTGATCGACTCGGAGACCGTCCCGTCGACCTGGTCGATCTGTCCGTCGCGATTGACGCAGCCGCCACGGACGTGGCCTCCCTGGCACCTGCTGACAATCCGATGAGTGCCCCCGGCACGACACTCTCCGGTCTGATGGTCCTGTGGACCGCGGAAGGTGCCTTCTGGCTCTCCTTCAATGTTGGCGACTCACGCGCCTACGTCGTCGGTGCCGGCGGCATCCGCCAACTCACCCACGACCACTCCGCGCTGCAGGAGGCTCGCGACCTGGCGGCCACCTCAGGCGCGCCCCAGGTCATTCCTCCAGCCAACGTCGTGACCAAGGCACTGGGTGCCGGACAAACCGGAAGTGTGAAAGCCGACTACACCATCATGCCGATGGAAGAAGGCGACCGCGCGGTCATCTGTACAGACGGCGTGCACGGCGTCCTACAGGATTCGCAGATCCACGCCATTGTTGCCGCCGGCAATGGGCCGCAGGGCACCGCTGACGCACTCGTGAAAGCCAGCCTCGAAGCGGGCACTCGCGACAACACGACAGCCGTAGTAGTCTACGCAGGAAAAGAATCACGAGTAACATTGACAACGAATGTCATGAATCGGATGATTCAACCAGTACGTCCGGCGTCGATTCAGACAGCGCGCCGGGTTCCTCGTAGAGAAGGCAGTGACTGATGCTTCAGATTGGACGCTTCTTGTGTCGCGGACAGGGCGCGATGCTCGTCACCGGACCCCTCGGCGCGGCGTTGGTGCCGCTCGATTTCGCGGATTCCGCGGCCGACGTCGTGTGGGGGCGCGCTGACACCCAGGCGTGGCTCTCTCACGTGCAGGCAGAGCAGGGCGATGTCTTGCTTCTCGACTGTGCGGGCGAACAGCCCTACTTGACAGTCCTCGGCAATATTCAGCTGCGCATGCGCGCCGCCGGCCAGATCACCGAGCAGGTGTGGAACGACCCGATCTGGGCCTGGCCCTTCAACCCGGGCGAGTGGCAGACGTTCGAGGCCACCATCATCGACGGTGACGAGATCACGTGGATGGTGCCCGCCGCAGACCGCGTCGAGGCTGGCGAGATTCGCATCGGTCGCGCGCTCGACGAGGTTGAGGCCCTCGCGTCGATGCCCGTTGACACGATGGGCTTCCTCATCAACCCGGATATCCCGGACCACGAGCGCCGCGCCCGTCGCGACGCCCGCGAAGAGTTGCCCGAACCCACGATCACGCACGCGCCTGCGGTTGACCTGGCTGCCGTCGAAGCCCAGTTCCTCGCGGCCACCAGCAACGGTCCCGTCTCGCTGCCCGGTGCCTCCCGCACCACCCCCGATCCGTACGCGCCCGTGGACGCCACGGATGATGCGCAGGACGAGGCGCCCTCCGAGGACCTTGAACAGACCTCGAGCGAGCTCTACGTCGTCGCCGACGCCGTCGAGCCGCCGATCCATACGGCTGAGTCCCTCGCCCGCACCGCTACCATCGACCGTGGTGCCGCCTTCGTGGAACCCGCCCAGGCCTCGTCCGAGTCCGAGTCGGAGGAAAACACCGAACTTGCTCCCGAATCGGAAGCGGAACTTGAGTCCGCCCCCGAGTTCGAGCCTGCTCCTGAGCCGGAAGCGGAGCTTGAATCCGCCCCTGAGCCGGAACCTGCGCCTGCCCCCGAGCCGGAGACGGCAGCCGAACCGCCCGCCGCGCCCGAGGCCATGAGCGCCGCCGGCCTGGCCGACTTGGGTGCCGAGACCGACACCGAGGCCACGATTCTGCGCCTCGCCCCCGTCAACTCCGGCCCCGCCGCGCCCGTCGCCTTCCTGATCCACGGCGGCACCGTGCCCGTTGAGGTCTCGCGTGACGTCGTCATCGGCCGCGACCCCGACGCCCGCGCCCTGACCGGCCGCCCCGTGGCGACCGTGCTGCGCGTGCCCAGCCCGGCAACCGAGATCTCGCGTTCGCACTGCGCCGTCATGATGACGACGCCCGGCTCGTGGGCCCTCATGGACCTGGGCAGCGCCAACGGCACCGTCCTGCGCCACGCTGACGGATCCTTCCAGGACGTCACCCCGATGGTGACGATCGCACTGAACGACGGCGACCTCATCGACGTCGGCGAGGGAACCACGATCGAGTTCCGCGTGCGCTGATTTGCTACTCATACGCGTGTGGGGTGGATCGCTTGGTCCACCCCACACGCGTATGTACTAGGGTGGCTGTTAAGACCTGCTGGAGGTTGCGCGCGCTGATGCTTGCTGCCACCGGCCTGGCGAGAGTGAGCGTGTATCGATTTCACGACCGACGGCTGCTCGACGAGTCGCGTGATTTACCTGGAGCGTTCTGGTCTGCCCAGGCCGTACATTGGCTCGTGGAGGGTCGTTTCCAGTGCGGCGCGTCAGGTCACTGCGTTTCGGTCTTAGCGTTGTGGCTGTTGAGTCAATTGACGTAGGGGAGGTCAGCGACAGCTTGCCGGGGAGCTTGGCTGCCCACTACATCACGGTCACCACACGGGAGCACCGTATCTGGCTGGACGTGCGTGGCGCGGTCTGCTTCGACGAGGCCGGTGAGCGATACATCGTCTTCACGCTCCTTCAAAAGTGGGTCGACGGCCGACAGGTCAGATAGCTGGACCGGCGAGCCTCGCCGGCGACCTGGCTCCTGTGACGAGTGTGGGGCGGGCCTTCGGGTCCGCCCCACATCTGTCTACCCGCCCCGCCGACCGAACACCGCGCCCGCCGGTGCCTGCGTGACAGACTCGCCGATACCGCTGACCAACCCGCCTGACGCCCGCTCCCGCGCGAGGGTACGATACCCGACAAGCAACCACGGCCTCGTTCATGTCAGGACAATCATAAGAGGGTGTGTCTTGAAGTGACCTTAGTCCCTTGAGGCGTGTATCCTTGCCTGTGGTAGCGGCCCGGTGTCGGGCCAATCATCGCAAACATGGAAGTTGAGGACCACGATGGTCAAGTATGTGTACGACTTCTCCGAGGGCGACAAGTCCATGAAGGACCTGCTCGGAGGCAAGGGAGCGAACCTCGCCGAGATGACGAAGCTCGGCCTGCCTGTTCCCCCCGGCTTCACAATCACCACCGAGGCGTGCCGCGCATACCTCAAGGAGTCGGCCGTTCCCGAGACACTTGCCACCGAGGTCACCCGCGCCCTGCGCGGCGTCGAGGATCAGATGGGCCGCCACCTCGGCGACCCCGCCGACCCGCTCCTGGTCTCCGTGCGAAGCGGCGCAAAGTTCTCTATGCCCGGCATGATGGAAACCGTCCTGAACATCGGCCTCAACGATGAGTCCGTTCTCGGCCTCGCAGCCGTTAGCGGTAACGAGCGCTTCGCGTGGGACTCCTACCGCCGCCTCATCCAGATGTTCGGTAAGACCGTCCTCGACATCGACGGCGACCTCTTCTCCGACGCCCTCGACGACCTCAAGGCCGAGCGCGGCGTGAAGGGCGACACCGAGCTGACCGCCGAGGACCTCAAGGGCCTCGTCGAAACCTTCAAGGGCATCGTTAAGGAACAGACCGGCGAGGACTTCCCCCAGGATCCGCGCACCCAGATGGACATGGGCATTGAGGCCGTCTTCCGCTCCTGGAACACCGAGCGCGCCCGCATCTACCGCCGCCGCGAGCGCATCCCCCACGACCTGGGCACCGCCGTCAACATCTGCACCATGGTGTTCGGCAACATGGGCGAAAACTCCGGCACCGGCGTGTGCTTCACCCGCGACCCCTCCTCCGGCCACTCCGGTGTCTACGGCGACTACCTGGAGAACGCGCAGGGCGAGGACGTCGTTGCGGGCATCCGCAACACGCTGGCCCTGTCCGACCTCGAGCGCATCAACAAGCCCGTCTACGACGAGCTGCGCGCCATCATGCGCAAGCTCGAAACCCACTACCGCGACATGTGCGACATCGAGTTCACCGTCGAGCGCGGCAAGCTGTGGATGCTCCAGACCCGCGTCGGCAAGCGCACCGCCGCCGCCGCGTTCCGCATCGCCACCCAGCTTCTCGGCGAAAAGCTCATTACCCGCGACGAGGCCCTGGGTCGCGTCACCGGCGACCAGCTCACCCAGCTGATGTTCCCGCAGTTCGACGCCAAGGCCGAGAAGGAACTCATCGCGCGCGGCATGGCCGCCTCCCCGGGCGCCGCCGTCGGCAAGATCGCCTTCGACAACGCGCAGGCCATCGAAGCCGCCGAAAAGGGTATCAAGACCGTCCTCGTGCGCCGCGAGACCAACCCCGACGACCTGCCCGGCATGGTCGCCGCTGAGGGTGTCCTCACCGCGCGCGGCGGTAAGACCTCGCACGCCGCCGTCGTCGCCCGCGGCATGGGCAAGACCTGCGTGTGTGGTGCCGAGTCCCTCGTTATCGATGCTGCCGCCGGCACCGTCACCATCGGTGACCTCGTCCTGACCGCTGACGACACCATCGCCATCGACGGCCAGACCGGCGAAATCTTCCGCGGCGAGGTCCCCGTGACCGACTCGCCCGTCACCACCTACCTCGCCGAAGGCCTCGAGGCCGGCCTCGCCGCCGCCGGCGAGGATGCGGGCACCCGCGAGCTCGTCGAGGCCGTCGACAAGCTCCTGTCCCACGCCGACAAGGTCCGCCGCCTGCGCGTGCGCGCCAACGCCGACACCCCCCTCGACTCCACGCGCGCCATCGAGTTCGGTGCCGAGGGCATCGGCCTGTGCCGCACCGAGCACATGTTCCTGGGTGAGCGCCGCCCGCTCGTCGAGCGTGCGATCCTCTCCGCCCCCGAGTCCGACGAGCGTCAGGCCGCCTTCAACGAGCTCGAGAAGCTGCAGAAGCAGGACTTCCTCGAGATGCTCGAGGTCATGGACGGCAAGTCGATGACCGTGCGCCTCATCGACCCGCCGCTCCACGAGTTCATGCCCGCCCTCATCGAGCTGGAGACCAAGGTTGCCGTCGGCAAGGCCACCGGCACCCTCGACCCCGCCGACGAGGCCATGCTTGTCGAGGTCCGCCGCATGCACGAGCAGAACCCCATGCTGGGTCTGCGCGGCGTGCGCCTGGGCATCTACCTGCCCGGCCTGTTCGCCCTGCAGATGCGCGCCCTGTGCGAGGCTGCCGCAGAACTCGTGGGCCGCGGCCTCGACCCGCGTCCTGAGATCATGGTTCCGCTCGTCGGCTCCGTGCGTGAGCTCCAGCTCGTGCGCGAAGAGGCCGAAGGCATCATCGCCTCCGTCGCTGCCGCCCACGGCGTTGACCTGTCCGGCGTCTCCATCGGCGCCATGATCGAGCTGCCGCGCGCCGCCATGACGGCCGAGGACCTCGCCGAGGAAGCCGACTTCTTCTCCTTCGGCACCAACGACCTGACGCAGACCGTGTGGGGCTTCTCGCGCGACGACGTCGAAGGCGTGTTCTTCCCGCAGTACATCGAGGCCGGCATCTTCGGCGTCTCCCCCTTCGAGTCCATCGACGTCCACGGCGTGGGCACCCTGGTCTCCGAAGGCGTGCGCCGCGCCCGCTCCACCAAGCCGAACATCAAGCTCGGCGTGTGTGGCGAGCACGGTGGCGACCCGCAGTCGATCCACTTCTTCCACAACGTGGGTGTTGACTACGTGTCCTGCTCCCCGTTCCGCGTCCCCGTCGCCCGCCTCGAGGCTGGCCGCGCCGCGGTCGAGGACCACGTGGACATGACCGCCTGATCGCTGGCGGTGCCGCTTTGCTGAGTGGCACCGATCTGCGCAGTGCCGTCGTTCTGAGCGGCACTGATTGAGCGCGACGAGGCCGTGGCCGGGAAACCGGTCGCGGCCTCGTTTCGTTGTGGGTGCTGGTTGTGGATGCGCCTGATTTCCGGGCACCGCGAGGTCTGCCTATGTGGGCTGGACCGCTGTGTGTGCCGGTGGGCGGCGGCCCGCCCGCGAGATCGCCGCACGCGAGCCTTCGGCTCGGAGTCGTCGATCTCGAAGCCCGGCCAGGCCCTGCCGCCGCCCACCGGCACCTCGGCCCGGCTCCGCGGGCCTCGCGGTGCCCTCAACAAAGGGCGGTGCCTGGTGTGCTGGTGGGGTAATCGGCGTTGTTTTGAAGCCCGGCTATGCCCTGCCGCCGCCCACGGGCACCGCGATGGGCACCAGCCGGCGGCTGTATGCCTGTGTTGGTTTCCAATCTGGCCTGCTGGGGGGTGCAGCATTAGGAGCTGGCTGGCGGCGTGTCGTCGGCGTGTCGCGGCTCTAATGACGCGATTTCCCCGTTTTGAGGCAGTGAGGTTGCGGTTCGTGGTGGTGCGGTGCTCAAAGTGCAGACCACCTCGGTGAAAAACGCTGAAAATGGGCTGTTGTGGGCGAGGTGGTCTGCGTTTTGGGCACAATGGCGTCTGGCAGGGTGTTGAAGTGTCCCGGGTATTGTGGAGAGTGTCTTAGGCCGGATTGGAGGTTTGGGATGTCTGGTCGGCGTAAGTATTCGATGGAGTTGCGTGAGCGTGCGACGCGTATGGCGGTGGAGGCTTGTGCTGATTTCGGGCGGCGTAGGGTGCGGCGCTCAAAGTGCAGACCACCTCGGTGAAAAACGCTGAAAATGGGCTGTTGTGGGCGAGGTGGTCTGCGTTTTGGGCACAATGGCGTCTGGCAGGGTGTGTTGTTCGCGCGCGAACCCGATGCTGCGAGCGGTAACCCGCTAGGTCGCATGTCAACCCGCTATTTGGAGCGTGGGCGGGGCTGCCCAGGTTCGTATTAGCGGGTTAACGTGCGGATTAGAGGACCCACGTGCGTAGTAGCGGGTTTACATGCGGATTAGAAGGCCCACGTGCGGATTAGAGGGCCCACGTGCGGATTAGCGGGTTAACGTGTGCAAGTGCGGCTGTGTGACCGTGTGGCCCTGCGGCTGCTCGGTTGCCCGGTTGTGCGGCTGCCCGGCAGATTGTACTCGCACGTGGGTGTGGTAGTGCCCCGCCCGAAACCGGGCGGGGCACTACCACACCCATCAATCAGGCGTTCTGCAAAGCTCCCTGCATGGCAAAAATCAGGGCCACCATGATCGAGTTGTTGAGCGCGTGAAACATCCACGAGTAGGCGACGCTCTTGCGGGAGAACACGTAAACGAGCGTCAGGACGATGCTGATGGGCAGGTAGGCGATCATGTCCTGCCACTGGTGGCAATGCATGTAGGCGAACAGGAGCGCAGAGATTGACGCAACGACCCACGTGGGCGCATACGCGCTGAGCTTGCCGATGAGGATGTGGCGGTAGAAGATTTCCTCCACCAGGGGCACGCCGACGGCGACGAAGAATGCGAACGGCAGCGCGAGTCGACTGCTTGTGAGGGCGTCGATGACGAGCTGCTGGTTCTCGGCGACCGGCGGGTTAATGCCGTAGATGGCCAGGCGGGAGACAAGCTGGACGACCGCGACGACGAACCACAGGCCGAACAGTACGGCAATCTTGAGGAGCGGGTGCGTGCGCAGGTAGGAAAAAGTGGAGGCGAACTCGCGCCAGAAGAAAGCTAACACCATGACCAGGAAGACAGAATCGATCGCGATATTGACCGTGGTCAGATCCCACGACTGCGGAATGATCGAAGCCGGCACCAGCCCGAGCAGGAAGAACGCTGCGTAGGGGATCCCGAAGACTGCGATGCGCACCCAGTCGGCGCGGGTGGGGCGCTCAGGGGACGAGGCTGGGGTCGCCTCGTCCGACGCTGCTTCGGTGTGGAGGGGCAAGTGACCGGTGTCTGCGGGACCGTTCGGGCATGCCAGTGCTTCTGGAGTGGTGGCAGCTTCCTGTGCGGGTGATGCGCTGGGATTGGGAGACATGGATACTCAACCGCTTTCTGTGTAACTACCGACGCCTGAGAATTATGACAGGATTTTAAATTCTGATGCAAGTTTGCGATATTCTGAGGTGTTCATGCAGTTGGCGCGCCATTTTTATGGCACTACGTCAGCAAGCGATCGACCTGGGCCTTTAGTCCTCCAAGGGGGTCATGTCTCCGCGCTAAACACGGTCACGGCATGGTCACAATTTAGGACGACCTAAACGGACTACTTTTCACCTGGGCGAGATGTGGCTACGCTCAATGCTTAGGAATTCCATCATCCCGGCGTTACCTAATCGCCGGATCGTCAGGAGGCAAGCGGTGACAGTGCTTCGCGCTCACGCGCACAGTATTCGCGCTCACGTACACAACGTCGGTCAGCGACTCAGTCGCGTCCTCATCGTCGCCGTGATGGCGGCTCTGGCCGTGGCGATGTTCGCCTCGCCCTCGCGAGCCGCGGATCAGACGTGGAGCGATGTTTCGACCACGATCAATGGCCTGATTGACGAAGGCGTGTCCACCTTCAAGGCGGGCGACGCCAAGGGCGGCAAGGACAAAGTCAACGACGCCTACTACAAGCACTACGAGAT
>SKEK01000227.1_pt1 | contig 35114 bp, 22 predicted proteins | sample 4826761 | NCBI WGS metagenome assembly SKEK01 (sample SAMN11008811, study PRJNA524170) | human gut metagenome | biome: Human fecal sample; material: Feces; isolation source: fecal sample from pouch patient p32 | host: Homo sapiens | place: Israel: Tel-Aviv | collected 2015-10-13 | reverse complement strand
GTTGAGTAGGGCTGTAAAAGCTGATGAAATCAGCATAGTAGAGCCCACTCAACCACTGCGTCTTGCTCGACAATCCAAAAATAATTGAGAGGCTAGGACTTTTGTCCCAGCCTCTTCATTTTAAAACCCAGCAACAAACTCTTTGATGGCTTGCGCGAGTTCATAGGGTTTCTCGGTATTGAGTAGATGACCTCCGTTTGCGATTTCTTGATAGCGACCTTTGGGCAGGAGCTTGGCCAATTTTTTAGAAGAAGATTGATTGGCCCAATCTTTGCTACCACAAATAACCAAGCTAGGGAGAGGGCAAGCTTTAACGGTATCGGTTAAATTGAGCCCTTTTAATTCGGTCAAGATTTGAAGCATCTGTTGTTTATTGGCATCTTGTTTTTCAAAGACATGCTTGGGAAGCAGACGAAAAAGGAGAATCTGGAGCCGATAGAGGGGATTGGTGTTGAGTTTGTATTGAGTTCCCGCAAGGACCAAGCCCTTGAGTTGCGGGAAGTCTTGTCTGGAGAGATCAAGAGCGAGCACGCCACCTAGTGAGAGTCCTACCAGAATAAAGGGTTCGCTTTCTTGCTGGAGGCGCTCCATCAACCTTTCTTTGACTTCCTGATAGCTTTCTTTTGGATGGGAGAAAATATCAAAAGTTTTGGAGTGCAAGGGTGAAAGTGCAAATTGGACTCCTTGCCAAGAGAGGACATCTTGCCCTAGTCCATGTAAAAAAATCAGTTTCATCAGGAATCCTTTCTTTGAAAATCGAGTTCGTAGAGACCACGAAGAGCATTGCAGGCATAAATACGATCAGCGTCTGTTAAATCGTTCAGAGTTAAGAGTTTTTCTTCCACCTGCTGGGTCTCAAGAAGATGGCGCCGATAAATGCCATCGAGTAAGGGGAGGTGAGCTGGTGGGGTGTAGAGTTGTCCCTCTATCTCCAGCACCAGATTGCCAATCGTCGTCTCTAGCAAGCTTCCGTCTGGCAGATGGAAAATTTGCTCGTGATCTGACTGGCCTAGATGGTCTCTCTGACTCGTTTTGAAATAAGTAAATGGCGTCGCTAAATCAAGCTTCTGCTCGGTCAGTTGGGCCTGTAGATAGCTAGCTGGCAAGTCTGTCAGCTCCGTGATCTCTAGGTGGAAGGTCCCGTTTTTTTGCAAGGCAATCCGACAACGATAGTCAAGGTTGAGATCTAAATGAGCAAGCTCTTCTTGAAGTTCTTTCAGGAGCTTCGACTCATCATAAGGATAGGCAAAGTAGCGACTAGCTTCTCTCAAGCGTGTTACATGTTGGTCTAAGAAAGTCAACTCTCCTTGGTGGATGCGGCCGGTCGTCAGGAGCTCAAAGCGAGGCTCTTGCCGGTAAAGGACAGCCGATTTTTGCTTGGTTTCCTGGTATTCACTTTCCCATTTGCTGTCCCAAGTGATGCCTCCACCTACGCCATAGATGGCTTGCTTCCCCTGCATTTGGAGGGTTCGGATGGCCACATTAAAAATTCGTTTACCTTTTGGAAGAAGGATGCCGATTGTTCCACAGTAGACGCCACGAGGAGCAACCTCTGTCTGTTGAATAATTTCCATAGTGGAAATCTTCGGTGCACCTGTGATGGAACCGCAAGGAAAGAGGGCCTGGAAGGTTTGGACTAGGTCGACTTCGGGACGTAAGCGACTTTCAATGGTCGAGGTCATCTGCCAAACGGTGGAGTATTGCTCAACTTGACAGAGACGGGTCACCTGCTCACTTCCAATCTCCGAAATGCGATTCATATCATTACGCAGGAGATCCACAATCATCATGTTTTCTGCTCGATTTTTGGGATCAGCTTCTAGCCAAGCAGCCTCTTGAAGATCTGTTTGGTTGGTAAGCCCACGACGAGTCGTCCCCTTCATAGGGCGGGTGATTAGTAGCTTGTCATCTTGTTCAAAAAAGAGCTCAGGACTGATGGAGAGGATGGCCACATCATCGTGCTGGATGAAGGCATTGTAATGGGCCTTCTGTTCTACTACCAAGCGATTGTAGATGGCCAAAGGGTCAGCTTTTAGCTCTTGAGAAAGTTGGACGGTGTAGTTGACCTGGTAGGTATCCCCTTGGCGGATATGGTGCTGGATGGTCTCGATAGCTTTTCGATAAGCAGGCGCCTCTACCTCTTCCTGCCAATTGGCTGGAAGATCCACTGCCTCGTAGTCCTCTGGGAAAGGAAGGGTCTCGACCTCCTCATGAATGGTGAAATAGAGGAGATACTCTCCCATGAGTGGTGCTGGGTGGACGGCTAATTTTTTCTCAAAAGCAGGAGCGGCTTCATAACTGACATAGCCTACGGCATAATAACCAGCCTCCTGATAGGCTTCCGCCTCTCTCAGAAGAGTCTCTACTTGGTCGAGGTCTCTTGTTTTTAATTCCTTTAGCGGCTTGGTGAAAATGTGTCGCAATCCAAGCTCTTTAAAATCAATAATCGTTTGTTTGTGCATGCTTTGAGTATATCAAAAATAGAGGAAAAAAGGTAGATAAGGAGGCAAGGATTCCTTGCTTGGTCCTCTCTTTCATGCTAAAATAACCATAGAATCTGCATTTGGCGAAGGAGTAGGACCATGAAAAAGAATTCCCTCTATAACACTTCCAGTATTAGTCTTTTTCAATACCTCTTTGCGATTGCAGTGATTTTGGTGCATAGTGGTCGCTTAACTTCCTATGAGCCAGTGCATTTTGGCCTTAAGAGTATCCTTGGACGGCTAGCGGTGCCATTTTTTATCGTCTGTGCCAGCTTTTTCCTAAAGCCATCACTAAGAGATGCAAGGAAAATGAAGGCCTACCTGGTCAAAATCGTAAAAACCTATTTATTTTGGAGTTGTGTCTATCTTCCCTATGCCTGGGTCTTTTTTTCTAGTCTCCATCTCCCTGTCTATCTCTTTCCAGCAGGCGTTCTGATTGCTCTGCTCTATCTGGGAATGTGTTACCAACTCTGGTATATCCCTGCCTTTTTGCTGGGCCTGTTTTTGGTCAATCAATTGGTCAAACGCTTAGGTATGGTTTGGACGGGGGTGATCACCTTTCTTCTTTACTGCTGGGGCTTGATCGAGACCTATTCAGCTTATCTGGACACCACGAGTCTTCTCAAGGGTTACAGCTCTACAGCAATTTATTTTTTACAGCTCGAAATGGTCTCTTTTACACGCCCATTTTTATCTTTATGGGTTACTATCTCTATGATCATTTTCATGCACAAACCTTTAGGGTTCACCGTTGGGAAAAGCTATCTCTCGCCTTTGGCTTGTTCTGTATGGAAGGCATCATCATTTTTCAACATGAAGGAATCGATAAGAACTTTTACTTGCTCCTTCCCTTTGTGACGGTCTATTTGGTCAATGCCTGCCTGCGATCGTCCTTTTTGAAAAGCTATGATTTGCAGTACTTAAAGCAGATGAGCATGGCGCTTTACTTTTCGCATCCAATCTTTATCGAATGGGCTCGCTATGGCTTTAGCAATCTCCCACTTTCTTATCCAGACAGGGGCAAGCTGATTTTTGTGGCCGCCTTGTTGGGAAGTCATCTCTTTGGATTGGTCATGCTCTCTTATCACTCTTGGCAAAAAGAAAAGAAAAACAGAAGTCTTGAAAAGGAAGTTCTCTAGAGAGACTTTCTTTTTTATTTTAAGTGAGACTGATAGGTCAGCTGAGGGTTGCAATTCTTTTCCAGTTTGGTTATGATGTAAGGGATTACAAGTAAAACCAAAAAGGAGAAGCGCATGAAGAAAAAATGGTGGCATGATGCCGTGATTTATCAAATCTATCCCAAGAGTTTTTTAGATAGCAATGGAGATGGAATCGGTGACCTCAAGGGGATCATCAGTAAGCTGGATTATTTGGAGAAGTTAGGTATTACGGCCATTTGGCTGTCTCCTGTCTACCAAAGCCCTATGGATGATAATGGCTACGATATATCTGATTATGAAGATATTGCTTCCATCTTTGGCACCATGGAAGATATGGAAACATTGATTGAGGAGGGGCAAAAGCGCGGTAATAAGATGATCATGGATTTGGTGGTCAACCATACCTCTGATGAGCATGCCTGGTTTATCGAAGCGAAAGAAAATCCAAACAGTCCGGAGCGGGACTACTATATTTGGCGGGACCAACCCAATGATCTTGTCTCTACCTTTAGTGGTTCAGCTTGGGAATTTGATCCGGCTTCCCAGCAGTATTATTTGCACTTCTTTAGTAAGAAGCAACCAGACCTGAATTGGGAAAATGAGACCCTTCGGCAGAAGATTTATGACATGATGAACTTTTGGATCGACAAGGGGATCGGTGGTTTTCGGATGGATGTCATCGACATGATTGGGAAAATTCCTGATCAGAAGATCGTAGCCAATGGTCCCATGCTCCACCCTTATCTGAAAGAAATGAATCGAGCGACTTTCGGGGATAAGGATTTGTTAACGGTCGGGGAGACCTGGGGAGCGACACCTGAGATTGCTAAGCAATACTCTGGTCCTGACAATGAAGAATTATCGATGGTCTTTCAATTTGAACACATTGGGCTTCTCTTCCAAGAGGGTCAGCCCAAATGGCACTATGCGAAGAAGCTTAATGTTCCTAAGTTGAAAGAAATCTTTAACAAGTGGCAGACGGAGCTGGGCATGGACGAAGGCTGGAACTCTCTCTTTTGGAACAACCATGACCTCCCTCGGATTGTTTCTGCCTGGGGAGATGACCAAGCCTATCGGGTGAAGTCCGCTAAGGCCCTAGCCATTCTTCTTCATTTGATGAGAGGAACGCCTTATATCTACCAGGGGGAAGAGATTGGCATGACCAACTATCCTTTTAAGAGCCTAGACGAAATCGAAGATATTGAATCTATTAACTACGCCGAGGAAAGCCTCGAAAAGGGAGTGGAGCTAGACACCATTATGGACCAGATCCGACATATTGGCCGGGACAATGCTCGAACCCCTATGCAGTGGTCCAAGCAACCACAGGCTGGTTTTACAACCGGTCACCCTTGGCTAGCTGTCAATCCAAACTATCAGGAAATCAATGTAGAAGCGGCTTTGGCTGATCCCTCATCCATTTTCTATACCTACCAACAATTGGTCGCCCTCCGTAAGGAGCAAGATTGGTTGATCTCTGCAGACTTTGAGCTAGTGGATACAACTGATCAAGTCTTTGCCTACAAACGAGTAGATGGGGAGCAACGCTACTTGATTGTGGTCAATTTGTCTAGTCAAGTTCAGAGCTTTGAACTGGAGGAAGACTATGAGGAGGTCCTCATTAGCAATACCAATGTAGAGCAGGTCAAACAGACAAAAGTATTGGAACCTTGGGATGCTTTTTGTGTGCAACTAACTTGAGCATAAGTTTCTACAAAAAAAGAAGCGGATAGCTTCTTTTTTTGTTTTAGAGGGGACGAGGACTGTCCAATGGGAGGGGGCCAGTCTGTCTGGTAGAAGCCTTATAGTTATTTTTTATAAGGACTATTAGTTCTGGTCAATGGCAAGAGGCGGAAACCCTTGATCTATAAGGTTATAGCTTCTGGCTATGCCATAAACCATTGAAAAGCAATTATACAGAAGGGGCTTCTTCTGATAAGATAGACTCAACTTGAATTTTTGGAGGACAAAACATGTCAACTACAATCATCGGATTCCCTCGTTTGGGTGAATTCCGCGAACTAAAATTTACAACTGAGAAATATTTTAGAAACGAAATTACAGCTGAAGATTTGTTGGACGCTGCAAAAGAATTGCGTGCCAAACACTGGAACATTGTCAAAGAAAAAGGGATCACTGAAATCCCATCAAATGACTTTTCTCATTATGACAACTTCCTCGATGCTGCTTTCCTTTTCAACGTGGTTCCTGCATCGGTTCAAAACTTGGACTTGTCTGACCTTGAACGCTACTTCGCCTTGGCGCGTGGTTACCAGGGAGAAAAAGGGGATGTGCGTGCTCTTCCAATGAAGAAATGGTTCAACACTAACTACCACTATATCGTTCCAAAATTTGAAAAAACAACAGAAGTCAAATTGGCTGGTCACAAGATTTTTGATGAGTACCAAGAAGCGAAAGACTTGGGTCTTGACACTCGTCCAGTTGTGGTTGGACCATTCACTTTCCTTCAATTATCAGACTTCGAAGAAGGCGTGAAGGCAGAAGACTTCGTTGATAGCTTAGTGGCTGCTTACCAAGATGTTTTTGCTAAATTGGCTGAGCTTGGTGCAACTCGTATTCAATTGGATGAAGCTGCTCTTGTTAAAGATTTATCAGCTGAAGAAAAAGCGCTCTTCTTGAACCTCTACAACAAGCTCTTGGCTGACAAGAAAGGTCTTGAGGTTCTGATCCAAACTTACTTTGGTGATGTACGTGACATCTACGCTGACCTTGTGAATTTGCCAGTAGATGCGATTGGTTTGGACTTCGTGGAAGGGAAGAAAACTCTTGAACTCGTTAAAGGTGGCTTCCCAGCTGACAAGACTCTTTATGCAGGGATTGTCAATGGTAAGAACATCTGGCGCAACAACTACGAAGCAAGCTTGGAAATCTTGAAACAAGTACCAGCTGAAAACATCGTTTTGACTAGCTCATGCTCACTGCTTCATGTGCCATTTACAACTGCCAATGAAGACTTTGAACCAGCTATCTTGAATCACTTTGCCTTTGCTGTTGAAAAATTGGAAGAACTTCGTGACTTGGATGCTATCCGCAATGGTCAAGGTGAAGAAGCTCTTGCAGCAAACAAAGAACTCTTTGCGACAGAACGTGTCGGAGCAAATGCGGAGCTTCGTGCGCGTATCGCTGGATTGACTGATGCAGACTACACTCGTTTGCCAGCCTTTGCAGAACGTGAAGCTATCCAAGAAGATGCCTTCAAACTTCCAGCTCTTCCAACAACAACTATCGGTTCATTCCCTCAAACCAAGGAAGTTCGTGCGAAACGTTTGGCCTTCCGTAAGGGTGAATTGTCACAAGAAGAATACGATGCCTTCCTTGCTGAAACTATCGACGAATGGATCAAATGGCAAGAAGAAGTTGGATTTGACGTGCTTGTACACGGTGAATTCGAGCGTAATGACATGGTTGAGTACTTCGGTCAAAACTTGTCAGGTTACCTCTTCTCTAAGAATGGTTGGGTACAATCATATGGTATGCGTGGGGTTAAACCACCAATCATCTGGGGTGATGTCACTCGTCTCAACCCAATCACTGTTAAATGGTCTAGCTACGCACAAAGCCGTACGGACAAACCTGTTAAAGGGATGTTGACTGGACCTGTTACCATCCTTAACTGGTCATTCCCACGTGAAGACATCTCTATCAAGGATTCTACTCTTCAAATCGCTCTTGCTATCAAGGATGAAGTTCTTGACCTTGAAGCTGCAGGCGTGAAGATCATCCAAATCGACGAGGCTGCTCTTCGTGAGAAATTGCCACTCCGTCGTAGCGACTGGTACGAAGACTACCTTGACTGGGCTATTCCAGCCTTCCGTTTGGTACACTCAACAGTAGCACCAGACACACAAATCCACACGCACATGTGTTACTCAGAATTTACAGATATTATCCCAGCCATCGACAACATGGATGCAGACGTCATCTCATTTGAGGCAAGCCGTTCAAACCTTGAAATCTTGGACGAACTCAAAGCGAAAAACTTCCAAACAGAAGTTGGACCTGGGGTTTACGATATCCACTCACCTCGTGTGCCTAACGAAGGCGAAATCGATCACACTATCGAAGCTATCCTTGCCAAAGTACCAAGCAGAAAAGTTTGGATCAACCCTGACTGTGGTTTGAAAACACGTGGAATTAAAGAAACAAAAGAAAGCTTGATCCGTCTTGTAGAAGCGGCAAAAGCTGCTCGTAAAGCGCTATAAAGCAAGTAGAAATTCCTAAGCTTGCTCGATAGCAAAAAAAGAATTGCTCAATCAAGAAAGGAATACATTTGATGACTAAGCAAACACCGTCGCTCTCCTTTGAGGTTTTCCCTCCAAATCCTGAAGTAGGCAATGCCAAGCTCTTACGTGCCTTGGAAAATATGCAGGAATTAGCTCCACACTTTATCAGTGTGACAGCTAGCAATAATAAATACAATATCAAAGAGACGACGGTTGCTTTAGCCAATCATATTCAGAATGAATTGTCTATTCCGACCATTGCCCACTTACCTGCCATCTATCTAAGCAAGGAAAAAGTAGCAGATACCCTTCATGAATTAGATCAAGTAGGGGTTCATCGGATTTTGGCCCTTCGTGGTGATATTATTCCTGGTATTGAGCCTTTAAAAGACTTTCGTTATGCAACGGACTTGATTGAATTTATTAAAACAGAAGCTCCTCACTTTGATGTGATCGGTGCTTGTTACCCAGAAGGTCACCCAGATTCGCCAAACCAAATTTCAGATATTCAAAATCTGAAAAAGAAAGTGGATGCTGGATGTTCGAGCCTAGTGACTCAGCTTTTCTTTGACAATGAGCGTTTCTACGATTTTCAAGATAAGTGTACCTTGGCGGGAATTGATGTTCCCATTCATGCAGGGGTGATGCCAATTCTTAACAGAAACCAGGCCCTTCGCTTGTTGAAGACTTGTGAAAATGTTCATATCCCACGGAAGTTCAAAGCCATTCTGGATAAGTATGAACATGATCCAAAATCTCTTCGTGCGGCTGGTTTAGCCTATGCGGTGGATCAAATCGTTGATTTGGTCACACAAGATGTTGCCGGTGTCCATCTCTACACCATGAACAATGAAGATGTAGCCTATCATGTCCACCATGCAACAAAAGCCTTATTTGAACACCAACCAAATTTGGAAGTGATTTAATCAACAGTCTAAGCAGGAATTGTAGAGATTGAGAAAAATTTTTCTCAGTCTCTTTTTTACTTGGGCCAATCGCTTGCTAAAAGACAACTTTTTTTTTATAGTATTAATATGAAGATTTTGGAGGCGCTTGCAATGAAGAGAGAACTCACGTTGAAGTTATTTGGACCCCCTAAGGTTGTTTTCCAACAGAAAGACATCCGTTTTTCCTTCTCGAAGATGGAGGCTTTATTTTATTACTTAGCTGTATCGGGTGAGGTCAACCGTGATGAAATTGCGGGCATTCTCTGGGGGGACAAGGAAAACCAAGTCGCTCGGAAAAATCTACGGAATACTGTTTACCAAGCTAATAAAATCTTTGAAGGAGATGTCATTGTTTCTCCAAGTAGGAGTAGCTTGGCCCTTAATTCTGAGCTGAATCTTTCTTTGGATGTCCAGCTTTTTGAAAGGGATCCGATAAGCAATTTACATCTTTATCAGGGAGATTTTCTGGAAGGCTTCTACGTCAAGGATGATGAGGACTTTGACCAGTGGGCTTCCCGTAAACGGAGCGCTTATAAGCAACTCTATATTGAAAGCTGTTATCAAAAGATTGACAAAGAGGGGCTGGGAGACCCTGGTATAGAGTCCTTACTCCACCATTTAGTAGAGCTGGATGAATTTGAAGAAAAGAACTACCAGCTCTTGATGGAGTATTATAGAGTTCATCACCAGCTGGGGAAATTTTTTGAGACCTATTACAAGCTGGTGGATTTATTGGATCGTGAGCTGAATGTTCGTCCTAGTCGAGTGATAGAAGAACTGTATCATTCTGTTTTGGAAGCTAAGCGAACCCATAAACAGAGCAATCGTGTGAATGTCCGAGAACTCCCTTTCTTTGGTCGCAAACAAGAACTGTCCCAACTGGAAGAATACCTATCCTTAGTAGAGAAGGGGGAAGCGGTTGGCCCTCTCTTGGTCATGGGGCAATCTGGAACAGGCAAAAAACGTTTATTGCGTCAATTGGTCTTGCTGTCCAATCGTAGTTTTAGCTTTGTCAAGCTGGAAGGCAAAGTCGGCAGTCGCCAAGAAGAAGGAGGGATCTGGGACGACCTCAAAGCTTCCCTAGAGAAAGTGAGTGGGGGCTTGGAAGCTCCTCCTCTAGGAAAAGCGGACAATCTCCCTGCTGTCCGGAAGCACCTTCAAAGACTCAGCCAAGAAAAACCTCTCCTGATTCTGCTTGAAAATGCTCAGTGGATGGATGCGGCCTCATTCAATAAAGTAAAGCAATTGGAGGAGAAAAGTAGCGGGGAAAGATGGCAACTGATTGTTACAGCTGAGGGGCCTTTGCCGGAATTCTTGGTCACCTTCTTTGGGAGTTTAAAAGTCGAGAGACGGTTGTCCCAGCTAGAGTTGACCAATTTTGATCCGAGTGAAAGTCGATCACTCTTACAAGGGCAACTGGGGCAGATAGAACCAGCCCTGATCGAGCAAATGATGGAGTGGAGTGAAGGTAGTCCCTTCTTGTTGTCCAGCTATATAGAAGAGTGGAAAGAGAAGGAAAGTTTAGAGCCCTTACCTGATATTATTCAAGCCTATCTGTCTCAAGAGCTGGGTGACTTGAGCAGTGAAGAGGAGTCCCTTCTTCATTATTTGTCTTGTTTTCATAAGCCGATATCCATGTCTATCTTGGCCGATTTGACAGCTACAGATCTTTCTGTTTTAACTGCATTATTAGATCCTTTAGCTCAAAGAGGAATCATCTCAATAGTGGAGGAGGGGGAGGATCTCTTAGTCCAATTTTGCAAGCAATTGGTAGCCATGTATTTCTACCAACTCCTGTCACCAGCCAGACGGCGTCTCTTCCATCAACAAATCGCGCAAAAACTGGAAGAAACCTTAGAAGATTCGACAGACCTGCTCTTCTATAAGGAAATAGCTTACCAATACAAGCAGTCCCAAAATCTCTTGTGTTCCCTATCCTTTGAGCTAACCTACTTGGAAGAAATCCTCCAGCTAGAACATGAACTATTCCCAATATACTCCAAGGGAGAAGAAGGGGGAGTATCAGATGGTGAAAATAGCCATTTGGATATTTTTGGGGAACTCTCTCGTCTTCGTCGAGAACTGGATCAGCTTTTTTCACGACACCAAAAAGATAGAGACTACAAGTATTTGCAACTGCGCTACTTGTATTTAGAGGGGCGCTACTTCATTCGAAGTGGTGAGTACCAAAAGGGGATTCATGATATTCAAAAGGTCATCTCCTATGCGCGGGAACTCAAACGGCTCGACTTTCTTTTAGAAGGGTACCGGCAAATCATTTATTATTGCATTCAAACAGAAAATATTTCTGAAATGGCCTATTACACAGATTTGGCTTTAGAAGATGCGATTCAGGCCAACAACCATGAAGCGATTGCGATTCAGTTACGTTTGAAGGGGTTGTACCATTTGATGGTAGGGGATGAGGAGCAGGCGACCCGCCACCTCTATCGCTCCATTGATTGCTTTAGTCTGACCAATAGCATGCAGGCCAAGTATGCCATTCAAATTGCAGCATCTTTAGCCTACCTGGCTGAAATAGAGCAAGTGAGAGGGCATTTTCAAGTAGCTGTCACCCATTTGGAAGAGGTCCTACGCTTGGTGGGAGATCAATCTGTTGATTCAGTCCGAGTGGTGTTTGAAATTGATCTTGGGATTGCCTACTATTGGAAGGGAGATTTGGTCCAAGCCCGCTTCTATTTTGACAGGGCTCAAAAGGTTTTGTCCGGGGTTCGCTTCCCTTGGAAGGAAGAATTGCTCGAATTTTATCAATCCTTAATCGCCTGTCATTTTGGAGAGCAAGAGAAGGTGGCAACTTATCTGGCTCGTAAAGAAGGAACCATGAAGCAAACGACGAATGCGCGAGACAAGGGGATGGTTTGTTATCTCTTAGCCTTCTTGGCAGCCCAGAAGGAGCAAGGAGAGCAATTGCTTCCTGCTTTGAGCGCTTTCTTGAAAGAAGATAAGGACTACTACAAGAAACTGGCAGAGCAACATCTGACTCCGTATAGAGACCGTCCCTTCCTCAAGAGATTAAAAAATCTCTAGTGTAGCTCATCAAGTGTCATGAAGGAAGAATAAAAAAAGGCTTATCAACACCCAATGGCTGGATGTTGATAAGCCTTTTGTATGTTAGAGAGGTTTTGCATCTTATTTTTGTTGGGACAAGATTTGGGTCAAGTAAAAGATAAAGGTTGCAGCCAGGTTGGAGGTGTGGTTGTCAATATCATGAGGAGGGGAAACTTCCACAATATCAAATCCAATCAGTTTGCCGCTAGCAGCAATGTGTTGGAGCAACATTAGGGCTAGTTTTGGATCCACACCAAGTGACTGGATGGCACTGACGCCAGGGGCAGAACCAACGGCAAAGCAGTCCATATCGATAGAGAGGTAGACCGCTGTCTGTTTTTCTAAGAATTGATCAATCCGATCAAGAATGGCCTGGTGGCTCATCCGGAAGAGATCTTGTCCTGTTAAGAAATCAATGCTTGGTGTTTTTGCCACATAGTTGAATAGGAACAGGTTGTTGCTGTGTTCCTGGATGCCCAAAATCAAGTAAGGGAAATCTTTGCTCTCTTCTTTTGCGTGGTCTGCCATTTGGCGAAATCCTGTTCCAGAGTTGGGACCAGTTTGGTCGTAAGGACGCAGGTCAAAGTGAGCATCTAGGTTTATGACAGCCAATTGTTCATCTGGTTGCAAGGAGGATTTGAGGCCCAGGTAGTGACCATAAGCCGTTTCGTGCCCTCCACCGAGGACGATTGGTTGAATATTTAGCTCCAACATCCGTTTGACAGTTAGAGAGAGGCTCTCTTGCAAATCTTCAAGAGAACGATTGGGGCCATCGATATTTCCGACATCAAAAACTGTGACGTTGGTGCCCCAGTGCCAAGGAAGTTTGGCGAGCTGGGTGCGAATAGCATTAGGACTTTCGACAGCACCGACGCGACCGTTATTGATATAGACTCCTTTATCGCTTTTAAAACCAAGGATTCCAAAGGTGACTTCTTCAAAAGGAGTCAAGGTTTCATCATTCAAATCCAAAAACTTCGTCAGCATTCCCCATTTGGCTGTATAAGGATTGTCTTCAATACTGCCTTGGTAATAACTGTAAGTCGTTGGGTAATAATCTCTAAGCACGTTACATGCCTCCGTTTGTTGGTATTTGGCTAGAATTGGAAAGGCTGAGAAATTTTCTCAGCCTTTTTCTGCTGTATCCTTACTGTATCAGTATTGAATGCTTAAGTCAACTGCTTTTTCGATGGTTGCTAAGAATTCTTCACTTTCGACAACAGCAGATGCTTTATTGAGTTCTTCGAAGATTTCGATGTCCTTGTCAAATTCAATGAAGGCCACCTTGCTGCGAATCATGTCATAGGCTGGTTTTGTACCTTTACCAAGTTCATGATTTTCTGGTTTGAGATCCAAGGCTTGGCAGGCTGCCATAATTTCAGTAGCAACGATGCGGCGTGAATTCTTAAGGATTTCTGCTGCTTTACGAGCTGCTGTAGTTCCCATGCTGACGAAGTCTTCTTGGTTTTCACAAGATGGGATAGAGTCAACGCTGGCTGGGTGAGACAAGATTTTGTTTTCAGATGCAAGAGAAGCACAAGCATACTGCGTAATCATGAAGCCTGAGTTGAGGCCAGGGTGTTTGACCAAGAAGGATGGCAATTTACTAAGCTGGCTGTTGACCAAGCGTTCCACCCGACGTTCAGATACGTTTCCGATCTCAGAAAGGGCAATACCCAAGAAGTCAAATGGTTGTGCCATTGGTTCACCGTGGAAGTTACCTCCGGAGATGACGTGTCCTTCCTTGGTGATGATTGGGTTATCTGTCACAGAGTTGATTTCGATTTCAACTTTTGTTTTTACATAAGCAATAGAGTCTTTGCTGGCTCCATGGATTTGAGGAATACAACGGAGTGTATAAGGATCTTGTACCCGTTGTTGGGTCGCAACAGTTGTGTTTTTGCTTCCTTCAAGGAGGTTACGGATATTACGAGCGGTTGCCAATTGTCCACTTTGAGGACGGATAGTATGAAGGTCTTCTTCAAATGGGCTGGTAATACCATTGTGGACTTCCATTGAAAGAGCACCGGCAATGTCAGACAGTTTGAGCAATTGGATACCATCATAAGTCGCAAGAGCGCCGATACCGGTTAGGACAGTCGTACCATTGATCAAAGCAAGCCCTTCTTTGGCAGCCAATTGGATCTTTTCAATACCAGCTTGGTCGAGAGCTTCTTGACCGCTCAAGAGTTGACCTTTGTAGTAGGCGTGTCCAAGTCCCAACATTGGGAGCACCATATGAGAAAGGGGGGCAAGGTCTCCGGAAGCTCCGAGTGATCCTTTTTCTGGAATATAAGGAGTCACTCCTTTGTTAAGCAATTCTAATAGTTTTTCAACAGTTGACAGACGAATGCCAGAATAGCCTTTTAAGAGCGAGTTGATCCGGATGAGCATGATAGCACGAACGGCATCTTCTGGAAGTGGATCACCAAAACCAGATGCGTGGGTACGAATCAAGTTTTCTTGCAGTTGGACAGTATCTTCTGGAGAAATGCTGACATTACAGAGAGAGCCAAATCCAGTGGTCACACCATAGACAACACGTTTTTCACGGACGATATCATCAACAATTTTACGAGATGCGATAACAGCTTCTTTGGCTGCTTCGTCTAACTCACATTGGGCACCGTGCCGAGCGACGGCGATGACCTCTTCCAGTGTTAAGCTGTTACCATCTAAATGAATCAATTGAGTCATATAAAACCTCCGATTATGAATTGTTCTGTAGAAGTAGATTTGTTTACTTCGGTTTGAATACCAAACGTGAGCCCATTGTCTATGATTCTTAGAAGGATTGAAAGAAGTCTTAGAGAAAAGAGCTCAGGTTTGATATTCGTGGCTTCTTAGATGGGCTAGGGAGCAAAGGAATGCTTTGCTCCTCCTAAGTTCCCATCTAATGTGTAAATAGAATTGGTGAGGACTGTTTTATTTTTTAGCTAGTTTGTCACCGTGGAAAACAAAGTAAAGTCCACTAGCGATTACTAGACCGATAGCTCCCCATACAAAGTTCATTAGATTATCCCCTGCAATCATCAAGATACTGATGACAACAGCCAAAATTGGGATAACTGGACCGAATGGCACTCGGAAGGTAACCTTTTTCTCTGGGTACATTTTTCTGAGTTTGAGCGCTGCCAAAGCAGTCGGAATATATTGGAAGAAACGGAAAACAACACTGAAAGTTGCTAAGGATTCGAAAGATCCAGATAACAAGAGTAAGAATGCAAAGAAACCGGAAATGATAATGGCAATGACAGGAGCATTCTTGGAGTTTGTTTTTCCAAGTTCTGCTGGCAAGAGTTTTTCGTCTGCTAGGGCCGCCCCGAAACGAGGAACCATAATGGATTCACCGATGTTGAGACCGGCGATTGAAATGAGAGCACCATAGGAGACAAGAGGGGCACCGATAGGGCCAATCATTTTAACAAATGCGTCTTGTACTGGTGCCTCGGTTCCCATAATGCCTCCACCAAGCATAGCGATTGTTCCAGCGATGATCAACATGTAGAGAACTGAGACGATACTGATGGATCCCAAGATAGCACGAGGAACGTTCTTTTCAGGGTTACGCATTTCCCCTGCAACGATGGACATGGTTTCGAATCCGATAAATCCATAGAAGATGTAAACAGCGGTACTAGAAATAGCACTAAAGAGATTTGATCCACTTTCCAATTGAAGGAAAGGTGTGAAGTTGCCCTTGCTTACTCCACCAGGAATAAAGAAGATGGCGAAGAGTGAGAAGAGGACAATTGGGATTAATTTTGCAACAGTAGCTGTCAGTGTGAACATTTTCGATGTTTTCAGACCGGCGATGTTCATAAGACTCAAGAGAACCAACATAACGATACTAATCTGTAGGTTGTAGCCTTCGAATGCTGGGAAGGTAATGATGAAGATCTTAGCAAAACCAGCTAGCATAGCAGCCCAAGCGATAACGGTAACGGCCCATCCGAGGATCCCGACGTTAAAGCCGACAAAGTCTCCGAAAGCTGCTTTTGAGTATTGCATGGCTCCACCGTTTTTATCAAAGTAGCCAGCCGTTTCAGCCAGACAGGCTGATAGTAGCATGACAAGAATAGCTACTCCAAACATGACGGCCAGGGAAGCTGGTCCGAGGCCAGAATATATCTTTTTGGGCAAGAGGAAGATACCAGACCCAATCACGGCATTGATACCGTATAGAGTGGCACCGCTAAAGCTGAATTTCGCTTTTTCTTGTTCCTCAATCGACTGTTTATGTGCTCCGTTCATAATGTCTCTCCTTTAAAACATTATCTTAGCGCAGTCCAGATAGCAATCGGTTGCTTCCCAGACTGAAGGGGTGAAAACGTGATTGTCATCTCTTGAAGAGGAGATGCTTGTTCAATAAACAGGAGCTCGTGAGTTTGGAGGGTTTGAGATTGCCCTATTTCCCATTGGAGTGTGAGAGGACAAAGAGCATAGATCCATTGATAGCGACTCTGGCTCGTGACACTTTCATTTGGGGATATAGCACTCATATGCCCCTGATAGGAAGGTTTATAGATGAGATTAAAATCTTGACAGGTCCCTTGGCTAGATACAGGGTCTCCCCCGTCAAAGAAGTAGCTTTGAAATGGCTTCAAAACCACTTTTTTATGTTGATGGGTGAGTGTAATCGATGAAGTCAGAGGCATCAAGATTCGATGGTAGCCTGTGAGATCGGTAAAGTCACTTGTTTCAACCTCTACCGTTGCAGTAGAGAGTCGGAAATCAAAGGTTCGATCCTGATAACTTCCCTCTTTTGGAGAGAGGAAGAGTTGGGTAGTTTGGCCACCGGACCAAGTAGAAATCTGATAATCTGCGGGGGTAAGATGAAGGATAGTCACCATAGGACGTCCTCTTTCTTAAAAGAGACCAGTGATATTGCCTTGGGCATCGATATCAATCTTTTCACTGGCAGGAACTTTAGGTAGGCCAGGCATGGTCATAATGGTACCAGTGAGAGCGACGATAAAGCCAGCTCCAGCAGCCACCTTGAGGTTACTGATTTTGACAGTGAAATCTTTTGGTGCTCCCATCTTCTTGGCATCATCCGAGAAGGAATATTGCGTTTTGGCCATACAGATTGGGTAGTTGGAGAAACCAAGTGCTTCCAATTCTTTTAGTTCGCGTTTGGCCGCCGGTGTTAAGCTAATGCCTTTACCACCATAGACTTTTGTGACAATCTTGGTCAATTTTGTTTCAATGCTGTCTTCTTCGTCATAGACATAAGAGAAGTGGTTTTCTTCTTGAGCTAGTTGAATGACTTTTTCAGCTAGGTCACGACCACCAGCTCCACCATTTGCCCAGACATCTGAAATAACAACATCTACATTGCGTTTCTTACAAGATTCATAGACAGCTTCTAGCTCAGCCTCTGTATCCAGTGGGAATTTGTTAATGGCAACGACCACAGGTAGACCATAGACTTCTTGGATGTTGGCCAAGTGTTTGTCCAGGTTTGGCAGACCATCAATCACGGCTTGGACATTTTCAGTAGCCAGGTCCGCTTTGGCAACTCCACCATGCATCTTGAGCGCACGAATGGTTGCGACGAGGACAACGGCAGCAGGTTTGAGTCCTGCTATACGGCACTTGATGTCGATGAATTTTTCAGCGCCTAAGTCTGCTCCGAAGCCAGCTTCTGTCACGACATAGTCTGCATATTTGAGAGCTAGTTTAGTAGCTAGCACACTGTTACAGCCATGAGCAATATTGGCAAATGGTCCGCCGTGGATGATAGCAGGAGTATGCTCCAAGGTTTGTACCAAGTTTGGATGGATGGCATCTTTGAGGACAGCTGCCATGGCACCTCCAGCCTTGAGGTCTTTGGCTGTGACTGGTTGTCCTTGGTAGTTGTACCCAATAATGATGCGATCGAGGCGTTCTTTGAGGTCAAGGATATTTTCTGAGAGACAGAGAATAGCCATGATTTCAGACGCCACTGTGATGTCGAAGCCATCTTCACGAGGAACTCCGTTTGTCTTTCCTTGAAGGCCGTCTACAATATGGCGGAGTTGACGGTCGTTCATGTCGACCACCCGTTTCCAGGTGATGCGACGAGAATCGATACCCAACTCATTGCCATGATGGATGTGGTTGTCAATCAAGGCTGCAAGCAAGTTGTTGGCAATCCCAATGGCATGGAAGTCTCCGGTAAAGTGAAGGTTGATATCTTCCATTGGAACCACTTGAGCGTACCCACCACCGGCAGCTCCACCCTTGATCCCAAAGACAGGGCCAAGTGAAGGTTCGCGGAGGGCAATGACCGCTTTCTCACCAATAGCTGAGAGGGCATCCACTAGTCCAACAGAGGTGGTAGTCTTTCCTTCTCCAGCAGGTGTCGGAGAGATAGCTGTCACGAGGATCAGCTTTCCATCTTCCTTGTCCTTTAGTTGTTCCAGTTGATTGCTATCAATTTTTGCCTTGTATTTTCCGTAGAGCGAAATGTCGTCTTCAGTCAATCCAAGTTCAGCAGCGATTTCCGTGATGGGCTTCATTTGGACAGAATTGGCAATTTCAATATCCGATAAAACCATAGAATCCCTTCTTTCTTTGTAAGTATTGAAGTTATAAAGTTGATTGATAGGCTTATGAAAGGCTTTCTAAAATGCTTTGGTAAATGTTATCTGCAAGATCAGAGCCTGTTTGGAGGAGTTCGAGTCCCTTGCTATGGTATTCTTGGACGAAGTCTTGGTCCTTGATTCCTGAAATGTTGATCAGGACATTGAGCCAAGCCCCCTGAAGTCCAGCCTTGAGATTGAGAGCAGCCACTCCTAAGTCACTCGCCGCATTGGTGTTGGACTTACCAACAGCTTCTTTTGTTGTTTCAAGCGCTTCAACGATGAGCTCCATCATAGAGAAAGGAGATACTGTCGCATGTTTCAAAGCTTTTTGCATGGCTTCACGACGAGCGGCTTTCTCTTCTTCCGTTTCTTTTGGAAGATCAAAGACTGCTGATACGACGTTGAAAGCTTCTGTATCTTTGTCGATGGCTTCTAGTAATTGGTCTTGGAGGTGGGCACTTTTTTCGTGAACCCCTTTGATGTGGTCTTCAAATTCAGTGTATTTTTTCTTACCAATGGTCAGTTCACAGACCATTTTTGTAAGGGAAATCCCGTTTGCAGCAGATAGGGCAGCAGCAGAACCGCCACCTGGAGCTGGGGCATCTGAACCAAGAACCTTGGCAAACTCTGTAATACTTAAGTCAACTAGTTTCATAGAACTCCCTTTCTAACCCAACAAGTGATTTTCCAAGACTTGTTTGCTATAGTCAAAGTCTTCTAATTGTAAGTAGTATTCAGCAGAGTCAATCAAAGCCTTAGCAGGAGCCAGTCCAATGAGTTCTGTTCCAGTGATGCGAACCCCGTAGCGTTGTGCTTCGAAACGAACGGTTTCAACGACGCGATACAATGGGAATTTTTCCAAGTTGACCATGTTGATAGAGACTTGGGCGATGTTGCGATCTTCTAGCATGACACCGATTGCTTTACAGTATTTGTATCCACCGCTGGATCCACGAATGATTTTAGAAATGTTGTTGGCAATTTCTAAATCATCTGTGTCAAGGTTGATATTGAAGGCAACGAGTGGCATACGGACACCAACAGCTGTGACCCCTGCAGTTGGGTGAATCTTGCGTTCACCGTAGTCTGGCTTCCAGTCTTCTTCCAACAATTTTTCTGGCATTCCTTCAAATTGTCCTTTACGCACTTTAGCCAAGTTTTTCCGTTCTGGGCGAGTTGCAGCATCTTCATAAAGGAAGATTGGAATACCTAATTCACGATTGATGCGTTCGGCTACTTTATTGGCGATTTCGACACATTCATCTGTTGTGATATCTTTGACTGGAACGAATGGGCAAACGTCTGTTGCCCCCATCCGAGGGTGTTCGCCTTCGTGCTTGGTCATATCGATGTTTTCAGATGCGTATTTTACCAATTGGAAAGCAACTTCTTGAATGCTTTCTTCATCCCCAACGAGTGTAAAGACGCTACGGTTGTGACTGGCGTCAGACGAGTAGTCCAGCAATGTAACACCTGGAATACTTTTTGCTGTGGCTGCTAATCCGTCGATCACAGCTTGATTGCGTCCTTCAGAGAAGTTTGGAATACACTCAACAATTTTTGCCATATGATTACCTCTTTTTATAGGAGAAGTTGGGGAGGAGGAGTCTTTGTATTTCCTTCCCCTTTCTCAATTTTTATTTTTTGATGTTAAAACAATTTTTGAACCGCATCTTTGACCAAATCTTCATCTGCCAGATACGGAATGGTGATGTGGTCTGTTCCTGCATGGAGACGGTTGTATTCGATGGCTGTTTCGATGGCATGGTTATTTCTTGCCCAGTTCCGACGAGCAACCCCACCCATGGTATCCCATGCAATCGCAGATTTGATGATTTCGTCGATCCGGTGGCTACCGTCTAGAACGAGACCAAATCCTCCGTTGATGGCCTTACCGATACCAGTACCACCACCATTGTGGAGAGCCACGAGACTCATACCGCGAGCGGCGTTACCGGCGTAACATTGAACGGCCATATCACAAGTAACATTTGATCCATCTTTGATATTGGATGTTTCACGGAATGGAGCATCTGTACCAGACACGTCATGGTGGTCACGTCCAATCATGACAGGTCCAATCTTACCTTGGCGAATGAGTTCATTGAATTTCAATGCAATGTTGACACGACCCATACAATCTTGATAGAGGATACGAGCCTGTGTACCAACGACTAATTGGTTCTTTTCAGCATCGCGAATCCAGTTGTAGTTGTCGCGGTCTTGGTAGCGACGAGTTGGATCGATCGCTTCCATAGCTGCATGGTCAGTTGCAATCAAGTCTTCGTGTTTACCGCTGAGGCAGACCCAACGGAATGGACCATAACCATAGTCAAAGAGCATAGGTCCCATGATATCTTCAACATAAGATGGCCAAATGAAGCCGTCTTTGTCATCCAATCCATTCTTAGAAATTTCCTTGATGCCAGAGTCGTAAACAGATTTCATGAAGGCATTACCGTAGTCGAAGAAGTAGGTGCCTTTAGCCGTCAAATCTTTAATTACTGCGAAGTGACGAGCCAAGGTTTCATCGACCAAGCGATGGAAGGTTTCTTTGTCTTCTGCCAACAAACGTGTCCGTTCTTCAAAGCTAATCCCAACTGGGCAATAGCCACCATCATAAACGTTGTGGCAAGAGGTTTGGTCAGACAAGAGATGAACGTGGACTTGGTGTTCATTGACATATTCGAGCAAGTCTACGATATTACCATGGTAGGCAATAGAAGTTGATTCACCAGCTTCAAGGGCTGCTTGAGCCAATTTCACAGCTTCTTCGGCACTGTCGGTCACTTGGCTAATCCAGCCTTGAGAGTGACGGGTTTCGATCCGAGAGCGGTCTACTTCTGCAACGATGGCAACAGCTTTTGCAATTTCAGCTGCTTTCCCTTGAGCTCCACTCATCCCACCAAGACCAGACGAGATGAAGAGTTTACCAGTTAAGTCGCCATCATCAGGCACACCGAGTTTAAGACGTCCAGCGTTGAGAAGGGTGTTGAAGGTACCATGGACGATCCCTTGAGGACCAATGTACATCCAGCCACCAGCCGTCATTTGACCGTAGTTGGTAACGCCCATCTCTTCAGCGATTTCCCAGTCGCGCATATTGTCATACTCACCGATCAAGAGACCGTTGGTAATGATGACGCGAGGAGCTTCTGGTTTAGACTTGAAGAGGCCGAGAGGGTGACCAGATTCAACCACCAAGGTTTGGTCTTCTGTCATGACTTCTAAGTATTTCTTGATCAAGTTGTATTGCATCCAGTTAGCACAGACAGAACCTGTTTCTCCGTAAGTGACCAATTCATATGGATAAAGGGCAATTTCAAAGCTCAAGTTGTTGTCAATCATGACTTGCATAGCCTTAGCGGCGGTGCATTTTCCTTTGTACTCATCAATTGGTTTTCCATAGATCCGATCTTTTGGACGGAAGCGATAGCCATAAATCCGACCGCGAGTTTTTAGTTCTTCCAGAAATTCTGGGATCAATTCTTGGTGGAATTTTTTAGGGATGTAACGCAGAGCGTTCTTAAGAGCAATCTCAGTCTGAGCTTGCGTTAAGCGGAAGCCTCTATCAGGTGCACGACGGATGCCTTCTTGAAAAGTTGCCTTTTCAGGTAGGACATCAAAGTCAAGTTTGACAGACATAGCAGCTGCAATTTCTTTATCGTCTATAAATGACATAGTAGGAACCTCCTTATGTGTAGACTATGAATTTATATTTTCTTTATTGTATCCAAGAAACGTCAATAAAGAGTCAAAAATAAATTTAATTTTTAATAAAGCAAAAAAAAATGAGGGAGAAACTTTTTGACTTTTTTTTGACGCTTTTTCTTTAGAATTGTAAAATGAATAACAATGGAAATAGAAAGGAATGTTTTCATATGTCTGCTGATGTAATCTTAACCCACTTTAACCAGTTGTTTTGTCCAAATGATTTAGGCCATCCTCTCTATGGAAAAGAGATGGCAGAAGCGCAAATCCTTTCCGATGCTTATATTGCTATTAAGGATGGAAAAATCCTCGCAGTTGGGACAGGTCAACCCGATCCAGAACTGATCGATGACCATACGGAAGTAAAATCTTGTGAAGGGAAAGTTGCGACTCCTGGTTTGATCGACTGCCATACCCACCTGGTCTACGGAGGTAGTCGTGAGCATGAATTTGCGAAAAAGCTAGCGGGTGTTTCCTACTTAGACATCCTCGCTCAAGGCGGTGGAATTCTGAGCACTGTTCGGGCAACTCGTGAAGCATCTTTTGACAATCTTTATAACAAGTCCAAACGATTGTTGGACTATATGTTGCGTCATGGAGTGACCACCGTTGAAGCTAAGAGTGGCTATGGTTTGGATTGGGAAACGGAAAAACGCCAATTAGATGTGGTTGCAGCCTTGGACCGTGACCATGAAATTGATCTGGTTTCGACCTTTATGGCAGCTCATGCGATCCCGACAGAGTATAAGGGCCGTTCTCAAGAGTATTTGGATCTCATCATTGAGCAAATGCTTCCAAAAGTGAAGGAAGAAAAGTTAGCTGAATTCTGTGATATCTTCTGTGAAAAGGGTGTCTTTACAGCAGATGAGTCTCGCTATCTTCTGTCAAAAGCCAAGGAAATGGGCTTCAAACTGCGGATTCATGCGGATGAAATCGAGTCTATCGGTGGTGTGGATGTTGCAGCTGAATTGGAATCTACTAGCGCAGAACACTTGATGGTGATTACCGATGAAGGCATTCAAAAACTAGCAAAAGCAAAAGTTATCGGCAATCTGTTGCCTGCTACAACCTTCAGCCTCATGGAAGATACCTATGCACCGGCTCGTAAGATGCTGGATGCTGGGATGGCCATCACCCTAACAACAGATAGCAATCCAGGATCCTGTCCGACAGCCAATCTCCAGTTTGCCATGCACCTGGGTTGCTTCATGATGCGTTTGACGCCAGTTGAGATTCTCAATGCGGTAACTATTAATGCAGCTTATTCAGTAGATCGTGCCAAAACCATTGGCTCTTTTGATACTGGAAAACAAGCCGATATCACGATTTACGATGCACCAAATCTAGATTATCTCTTCTATTTCTTCGCGACCAACCTAGTGACAGATGTCTATAAAAATGGTAAAAAAGTGATTTGATCCTCTCGTTTCAAATGTGACCTAAATAGAAAAAATCCCCTCATCAATTGATTCTGATGAGGGGATTTTAGTGCTGAGAACAGTATTTCCAAAGGGAGTTGGAAAGCTTTAAATTCCAACCTTGACATCTGGGAATCTCTCAGACACCTGTGCAAAAAGAGTGTAGAGTTGTTCTTCAGCGTTCTTCTTATTCTTAATGGCTAGGCGGTGCTGTTTCTTTGGTTTGTCCTTGCGGATGTAGCACAATTGGAAGATTGAGCGAGCAATCCCTGATTGACGAACTCGAGTGACATGTAAGTATAGTTGTTGAACCTCTCGTAAATCAATCGTTTGAGTTCCTCTGAAATAGGTGATCAAATGATTTTTGTACAAGATAACTTTTAAGTCTTGATTGTAGTAGCTGGCTTCATCAGACAGGCGAGACAGATCTCCTTGGAGTTCGGGATAGTTTTGGTGGAGTTCCTGATAGGAAGCAATGGTCCGTTTCCGAACGGAGAAGCTGGCTACGACCATTATGATAGAAAGTCCAGCAAGAGCAGCTGAACCAATTAAGAGGAATAAGGAGTCTTTGTTGTACTCTGTGAGGCTTAAGTAATAGCTGGTCGTCATATTAAGTGACACGACAGAAGTCGGGTCGAGAAGGGAATGGATGTAGTCGCTATAGCCGACAAGGCGACCGTTACGAGACGTATTTTTGCTATCCTTTGCCAAAGGGGCTAATTGCGTTCCCTTTAGTTGATAAGGATGGGTCTGCAGTTCCCCATTTTTTGCCTTATCAATGACCTCTTTAATCGTCGCATCGTCTTTTTTGGCTTCGATCCCTGCAAACTTACCATCGTTTTGGTTATCGTATTGGACGATATAGAGGACGTGGCCGTTGTCCACAGTTCCGACAGGTTCTCGTGTAATATCATAGACCTTCATCGTTACAGGGTCCCCAGACTTTTCTGCCTTCGCAAAGCTAGTAGAAGGGTTCTGGCGTCCCATCCATAATGAAAATACTAATCCTGCGAATGCAAGAAAGACAAGGGCAAGCACTAGACCTGACACAAATCCTTTATTGCGTTTTTCCGTCATCATAATGATCTCCTTTAGTTTGACATCTAAAGTATATCATGAAAGATTTTATGTGACAAGGGGATTTATAGATAGCTGATTTCAAAGGCTTTTTAAGTGGTCTAAGCAGAAAGCTGTTTGTAAAATGATTGAAAAATGCTTTGATTTTAGAAGAGATTTGCAACTTTTTATAAAAAACTATATTTTTTTTAATTTTTTCTATATACAAAAAGCTAAATTATTGATAGAATAGAAAAGAATTGAATTAAAATTTGGTTCGCGTTCGTTCTGTCTTCATATGAATGAAACAGGATGTTTATAACCTAAATACTTGCACTGGATTCTAATTCATCAGAATCATAGCTAGAATTTGAGAGGAGACAATATGACTGTTGATTTTAACAGCAAAGCTTACTTGGATAAAGTGGATGCTTGGTGGCGTGCAGCCAACTACATTTCAGCTGCTCAAATGTACTTGAAAGATAACCCATTGTTGAAGCGCGAAGTCGTTGAAAACGACTTGAAGGCTCACCCAATCGGACACTGGGGAACTGTACCAGGACAAAACTTTATCTATGCTCACTTGAACCGTGCCATCAACAAATACGACTTGGATATGTTCTACATTGAAGGACCAGGTCATGGTGGACAAGTTATGGTGTCCAACTCTTACTTAGATGGTTCTTACACAGAATTGAATCCAAATATCCCACAAAATGAAGAAGGATTTAAACACCTATGTAAAATCTTCTCATTCCCAGGAGGGATTGCCTCTCACGCGGCACCTGAAACTCCAGGATCTATCCACGAAGGTGGAGAACTTGGTTATGCTCTTTCTCACGCAGCTGGAGCTGTTTTGGACAATCCAGATGTGATTGCTGCAACCGTAATCGGTGATGGCGAAGGAGAAACTGGTCCATTGATGGCTGGTTGGTTGGCCAATACCTTCTTGAACCCAGTTAACGATGGTGCTGTTCTTCCAATCTTCTACCTCAACGGTGGGAAGATTCACAACCCAACGATCTTTGAACGCAAAACAGACGAAGAATTGGCCCTCTTCTTTGAAGGTCTTGGATGGAAACCAATCTTTGCAGACGTAACGGCTATTTCTGACGACCACGAAGCAGCTCATGCTTTGTTTGCAGAAAAATTAGACGAAGCGATTGAAGAAATCAAGAAAGTCCAAGCAGAAGCTCGTAAAGGTTCTGCAGAAGAAGCAACTCAACCAGTATATCCTGTCTTGATTGCTCGTATTCCTAAAGGTTGGACTGGACCAAAAGCTTGGGAAGGTACACCAATCGAGGGTGGATTCCGTGCGCACCAAGTTCCAATCCCAGTAGATGCTCACCACATGGAGCATGTAGATGCCCTTCTTTCATGGTTGGAATCTTACCGTCCAGCTGAATTGTTCGACGAAACTGGTAAATTGCTTCCTGAAATTGCCGAAATTGCACCAAAAGGTGACCGTCGCATGGCTATGAACCCAATCACAAACGCAGGTGTCATCGAACCAATGGACACTGCTGATTGGAAGAAACATGCCTTCAAGATTGAAACACCAGGGGCTATCATGGCCCAAGATATGATCGAGTTTGGTAAGTATGCAGCAGATCTTGTGGATGCGAACCCACATAACTTCCGTATCTTTGGACCAGATGAAACTAAATCAAACCGTCTTCAAGAAGTCTTCACTCGTACAAGCCGTCAATGGTTAGGACGTACGAAACCAGACTACGATGAAGCTTTGAGCCCTGCTGGACGTGTTATTGACTCTCAATTGTCAGAGCACCAAGCAGAAGGTATGCTCGAAGGATATGTCTTGACAGGTCGTCACGGATTCTTCGCTTCTTACGAATCATTCCTTCGTGTCGTGGACTCTATGATTACTCAACACTTCAAATGGTTGCGTAAATCGAAGACTCACACGACATGGCGTAAAAACTACCCTGCCTTGAACTTGATTGCGACTTCAACTGTTTTCCAACAAGATCACAATGGCTACACTCACCAAGATCCAGGTATCTTGACTCACTTGGCAGAAAAAACTCCAGAATATATCCGTGAGTACTTGCCAGCAGATACGAATACGTTGCTTGCGGTGATGGACCAAGCCTTCAAGGCAGAAGATATGATTAACTTGATCGTTTCTTCTAAACACCCACGTCCTCAATTCTACTCAGCTGATGAAGCAGAGGAATTGGTTCGTGAAGGATACAAGGTGATCGATTGGGCATCAACTGTTTCAGCAGATGAAGATCCAGATCTTGTCATTGCAGCTGCAGGTACAGAGCCAAACCTTGAAGCTCTTGCAGCTATTACAATCTTGCACAAGGCCTTCCCAGAATTGAAGATCCGCTTTGTCAATGTGGTAGATATCTTGAAATTGCGTCACCCATCCGTCGATGCGCGTGGACTTTCAGATGAAGAGTTCGACAAAGTCTTCACAACTGATAAACCTGTGATCTTTGCCTTCCACGGTTATGAAGGCATGATCCGTGACATCTTCTTCAACCGTCACAACCATAACCTTCGTGTACATGGTTACCGTGAAAACGGAGATATCACAACACCATTCGATATGCGTGTCATGTCTGAATTGGATCGCTTCCACTTGGCACAAGATGCAGCCAATGCAGCTCTTGGAGCAGAAGCAGCTGAATTCGCAGCTCAAATGGACGAAACAATTGCCTTCCACAATGCTTACATCCGTGAACATGGTGATGATATTCCAGAAGTACACAACTGGAAATGGGAAAACATAAATAAATAAGTTTATTCCAAAAGAAATCAGAAGTTATTCTGGTTTCTTTTTTTTGTACCTTTTTAATGAAAGAAACTTTGTCTGAGGAATTCCCCTTGGCAAGAAAAGATTCTTCAATAATGGATAGAGAAATCTGACAAAATCAATAAGATAGTATATTTTTTTAGATTTTGCTAGATTGCATTGACTTTGCATAAGATAAGGACTAAAATATAGGTGCGGAAACCGCTTACAAAATATAAAGGAGGTCTGTTTATGGGAAGCGACAGACAACAACGTTTTTCTTTACGAAAATATGCAGTCGGCTTAGTATCGGTACTTGTCGGATGCTTTTTTTGTGGGGTGACTGTTTCAGCCCAGGAGCAGGAAGGGCAGGCAGATACACCCGCTCTTGTAGTGAAAGAAGGAAGTCAAGAGGTGAGTCCGACAGTCGGACAGGACAAAGGCTCGGACGGAGCTCATGCAACTGATACAGTTAAAGAGGAGTCTTCCTCACAAGAGCAAGCCAAGACTGATGGTAAGGACCAAACCAAGCAACCACAAACTACCTCTTCAGCTACTAGCGATCCTTCAAATGAGAAACCAAAAGAAGAGAAGACCTTATCAGCTTCTGTTATGGCAAGTCCAACAGCTAATCCTGAGCTTGCTACGACGGACACTCCCAAGGAAGTAACGAAAGAAACTCTAGAGGATTCAAGTCCAGTCGAGGTCCTAGTTCGTCTGAAAGAAAAAGTTTCTGATGGGGTTGGAGAATCATCACCAGTCTCAAAAGAAGCACGTATCGAACAAACCAACCAAGACCATGAACAATTTTTGAAAGAACTCGAAAAGCAATCCATTCAGTTCAAAAAATTGTATGACGTTAATTTGCTCTTTAATGGACTGGCTCTAGAGACGACTTATGGAGATGCTAAAAAGATTCGGGGACTAGCGCGTGTAGATGCCCTAGATTATGCTCCACTAGGTCGGACTAGAGTGGAGGAAAACCAGCCTGCTCCTGCATCACCGACTTCAACTACGACCAAGGTCAGTGAAGAAAATAGTCTGATCAATTTACAGCCACTCTGGGATAAGGGGATTAAGGGTCAAGGTCAGGTTGTAGCGGTCATCGATTCGGGGGTCGACCCTGCCCACGATATTTTCCGTCTGACAGATATCAGCAAGGCCAAGTACAAGAGTGAAGCGGAAATTGAAGAGGCTAAGAAAAAGGCCGGCATCACTTACGGTAAATGGTACAACAATAAAGTCGTCTACGTTCACAACTATAGTGATATGGATGACAATGTTAAAGAAGATGATCCAATCTCTCACGGTGCCCACGTAGCTGGAACCGCTGTGGGAAATGCCTCTCAACCATCCCCAAATGGTGAGATTATCCGAGGTGTCGCTCCCGAAGCCCAGCTTATGTTTTTGCGTGTTTTCTCAGACACCAAGGGCGGTCAGGTGCAAAATTTCATCTATACCAAGGCAGTGGAAGACGCCGTCAAATTAGGGGCTGATTCCATCAACATGAGTTTGGGAACCGCATCAGGCTCGATTTATGATGTGGGAGAAATCACGCGCCAGGCCTTTGAGGCAGCGAGAAAGGCGGGAGTGACCATTACAGTTGCCTCTACCAATATGGCGACCAATGGCTTCTGGCACAGCAAACCACTTGCAAGCACACCGGATTATGGGATGACAGGAACCCCATCCGTCAACCCAAATGTCATCTCAGTCGCTTCGATTAATAGTCTGACCAAGCATGAGTCGGCAGAAGCAAGCCTGACCGTAGAAGCCTTAAAAGGTTCGAAAGACTTCCCAGATGGCAAAATTCCGATGCACTCCTTTGTGGAACGCGATGCCTTTCGGACGACCATCCCTCAAAGCTATCTCCATGTGGAAAAGGGAGGGATCGACCACTACCAAGCTGATAGTATCAATGGGCACTTAGTCCTTACGGAGCGAGGTGGCGAAGTTTCGGATGTGGATAAGGTCAAAGAGCTCAAAAGAGCTGGTGCTACAGGGGTGATCTTCTACCAGACTAAGGAGCAGGGCAATAATCCTGTAAGCTTTGACTTAGAAGGGCTGGGGGAACGATTCCCAGTTGGGGTTATTGGCCACGATGCTGGAAGTGTCCTAGCACAACATGCCCAGGACTACCAGCTCCATATTGCCAACAAATTCAAACGGGTGCCGTACGACGCAGCCAATCAATTATCCGACTTCTCCTCTTGGGGGCTGTCAGCTGATGGCGACCTCAAACCGGATGTCACTCTTCCAGGAGGGATGATCTACTCATCTGTTAATAATGGAGAGTACTATATGGATAGGGGGACCAGTATGGCATCTCCTCACGCGGCAGGTGCCACTGCACTGGTGAAACAAGCCCTGAAGGAGCGCTTCCCTCATCTCAGTCCAGAACAGTTACAAGTTCTTGTCAAACAGATGACCATGAGTACAGCTGTCCCGCATGTGGATGAGGAAACACATGCCTATTCCTCTGTTCGTCAGCAAGGAGCAGGGGTCATGGATGTCACAGCTGCAGCTCTAGGAGATCTCTATGTAACGGCGAAAGATGCTAAAAGTAGTCTGACACTAGGTAATGTCACAGATACTTTTGAGTTTGACGTGACCATCCACAATCTTTCCAATCAAGAGAAGTCTGTTCGTTATGAAACGACCCTTCAGACAGATCAAGTTCAAGATGGCAAATTCACCCTCCATCCTCGTCTATTAGAAACCATAGATGGCAAGGAAACCATTACTGTTCCAGCCAATGGTCAGCGGACCATCCATGTAACGGTTGATGCGAGCAAGTACAAGGAAGAGCTCAGCAAGCAAATGCCAAATGGTTATTTCTTAGAAGGGTTTGTACTGGTCAAAGATGCCAGCAACCAAAAACATCTGGTCAGCCTCCCTTATGTTGGCTTCCATGGAGAGTACCAAAATCTGCGGGGCATTGAAAAGCCAATCTACGAATACACAGGCAGCGACAAGCCGTTTTACTACTACAAGGACAAGACCGATTATCCAGATGAAAAGGTCCCAGAAACGCCAGAGCGTCATCCAGACAATCACTTTACCTCTTTGATTAGTTATGTCTATGAAAATGGGGAATCCGTAGCCAAAACTCTTGGCCAGGATGGGGATCGCTTTGATGGGGACCAACTTTACTTCTCTCCAAACAGTGATTCCAGCTTTGATAGCATCAAGGTTAAAGCCGTCATGCTTCGCAATGTTGAAAATGTCCACCTATCAGTTTACAAGAAGGAGGACACAGCTCGTACTAACCCGATTTACGAGGTCGGAAATGAAGTCCACCGTAAGACAGACTGGAGTTACCGGATTGGGAATCGTAGCGAAGAGTTTTATGAAATCTCTTGGGAAGGTTTGGACAAAGACGGCAAGCAATTACCAGATGGAGAATACCAATTTGTGATTACCTACCGTCCAACTGCTTCAGGGGCCAAGCAACAAGAGCTTAACTTCAAGGTTAAGATTGACAATACGACTCCAAGCATCGAGTCTGGAAGTGCTCAGTACGATCCAGCAACACGGATTTTCCGACCAGGTAAGGTGATCGAAACTGGTAGTGGACTAGCAGGGACTTATCTGTCCTACGTCAAAAATGGGGAAACCGTGGCCTTGGAACCCCAAGAAGACGGTAGCTATCTGCTTCCGGAAGGGGTTGACCCTTCTACTGTTCGCTATACCATCTGGGATAAGGTCTACAATACCACTGAGATGGACATCGAAGGAAAGAAAGTAGAGGCAACGACTTCGACGAATGAAGCCAGTTCAGATGAACAACCAGGCGAGACAGAGACTGAAAAACCAAAGGCTGAAAAGAGTACCTTGGAGGTGGTCTTCACAGATAGCAGTGGAGAAGTCATTTCGTATTATCCATCCGTCGTTCGTTATCAGGTAGTGGATGACCAAGGCCGTGTAGTAGAAGGAGAGTTCAATGCGTCCTACAATGCTGGCACCTTCCCAGAATTACCTTTTGGCACTTATACAGTGAAAATCACCTTGTCTGATTACCATTATGATTGGGGAACAGAACTAGTGAAGAAGGTGACGGTTTCAGCCGAAAATCCACATCCGAAAGTGACCTTTGCCTTCCATTATTTAGATGAAAACAAACTCACTATTGGATTTGATCAGCCGGTTCCGACAGGAACAGTCGTAAAAGTGGTGGGGAATGATGGTATCAGTCGCCTTCTCCCACAAAGTATCTATGATTTGAAACGCTTTGAGACCATGTTGATGAACGGCTCCTATCGTGTTCATGTGGATCTCCCAGCGGGGTATCGTGCATCGGAAAATGATTTCCTTTATGAAGTGAGCAATCAAATCAATTTCCACCTTCTTTCTTTGGTCAAAGACGTTATCAAGCCAAACCCAGAGGTGCATAGTGGAGCGATTGTGAAACCATGGATTCAACCAGAAAATCCGACACTAGAGATACCGGAAACTCCAGTGACGCCTGTCCAACCAGCGGTATCTAAAGGCCCAGCTACCCCAGCTCAACCAACTACATCTGAAACGAAAGAAGTTGCAACAAACAAACCAGTCGCTGTTACCTATCATACAGGTGGTCAAGCAGAAGTAGCTGCTACATCAGCAACTGGTCTTCCAAAAACAGGTCAAGATGAATTGGCTTCAACAGTCCTTAGCCTCTTTGGCATGACCTCACTAGCTTTGGCAGGCTTTGTAGCAAGTAAAAAACGGCAAGATTAAGTCGTTCATGTATTAGGTTAATCAAAAAAACGTCCGTTTCATTTTAGAAACGGACGTTTTGAATGTTTTAAGCTGTTTTCTCCACCCAGACACTTCGGACAAAGAAGAGGCTGATAAGGGCAAGGGCTAGGAAGATCCCTGCAACATAATAGTAGGGCTGGTCGAGAGTTGTAGAACGACCAGAGAGCTTAACAATGCCTCGGTAGAGGGCTCCAGCAGTTGCCGTGGCAACTGCTGAGTTCCAAAGATTGAGAGTGATTCGAGAAAGGCCTTTTACCACTAGTTGCAGAGCCACTAGCAGGGTGCCGCCGATCAAAGGAATCAAGAAGAGGTAGTGCATGAAGGCAGAGGTTTCGCCAAAACTAAAGTGTTCGTAGATGCGACTTCCGACGAAGAAGAAAGCTGTAATCAGAGTGTACCAGAGGATGGTCTTTTTCAACCGTTGTTTGATAGGATTAGTAACCGATGTAGACAATGTCACTCACCGCCCTTTCTGAGATAGTACCATTTGTAGTTGGTTTGTTAATAACTTGGCCATTGAAGTAAAGTGTAGAAGATCCACCACCATCCAGGTTGTAGGCTGTTTTGACGTCGTACGATTTTATCACTTCCGCTAATTGGTAGAGAGAAAGCCCTTCACTCTCTGAAGTCCGGCCGTCCGAGACGACAATGATGTAGTGGTTTTCGTCGATGATCCCAATGGCAGTACGTGGATTAGACGCCATGGATTGTCCCACCTCTGAATTGGTATCGACAGTAATTACTCCATCTTCAACCAAGGAAGGTCCGAAGGCAAGGATATTAACAACCCCGTCTTTGACCAACTGATCCGCAGTGATTTCATCTTCGTAGATAACCTTGAAGGAACCATCTTTATAAATCGCTAAGTCGCCATTGCTAGAGTCTTCGCGAACCGTATCGCGGTAGACCACTCCATTTCGGATGACATAGCCGGTGCTATTAGCACCGTAGTAGTCTCCATTGACGGCTAGAATAGCATTATTTTCAGCTGCAGTGACGGACGTCTTAGCCGTCACGTTTGTCCCGTAGGTATTTTGAGCAAAAGCAGTTTTTAGATAGTCAGAAGAGCTAACCGTAATATCTGCAATGTAAACTTGAGTGTTTTCAACTGTTGTTTCTGTCAGGCTCACCTGGATATTGTCATCGGAGTAACTGGTATCTGTAGTAGTAGCAGAGGCTGCTGCCTCCTCAGCCGCCTTGGTATCAGTGGTCGTAGCTTTGACTGTTTGGATAGCATCCGATAAGATAAAGGTCTTGAGCATAGAATAGCTGAAGGAGCTTGTTAGCAGGATGCCGAAACAAGCAGCATAGGTATAAGATTTTTTAAAGAATTTCATGAGTAGGTGCAGTCCTTTCCTTGAAAATGATTTTTTTCTGAATCAACCATGAGACGACGAAGAGCAAGAGTCCGACGATCACTTTGCTGAGGAGCAAATGGAGACCAAAGCTTGTATAGAAGAGTCGAATCAAGAGGGTATCGAGAATAAAGAGTCCAATCGCAAGTCCCAAGTAACCACTTCCGGTTCGAGCCAGGCTGTCTTTGTTCTTAAAGACTAGATGTTTGTTGGTTGAGTAGTTAAAGATGGAGCTGGCCACACGAGCGATCCCGTTTGCAAGGAGGATACGAAGACTAATCGGCACAGCCATCATCACGAAAAGGAAGAAGGCATAGACCAGGTAATCCACGATAAAGCTACTCAGGGAAGAGAGGGCAAACTTGAACATGTCCTTGTAGATCATGAGACCGTCGCGAATAGGACGGAAGTGGGACCCTTCATTGTCATTTATATAAACTGTTTCAATCGGAACTTCCAAGATGGGAAAGGCCTTACTAGCTGCGAGGAGCACATTCATTTCGTACTCATACCGTTGTCCCTCGATATCTAACATAAAGGGGATCATGTTGGTTGTAAAGGCTCGAAGGCCAGTCTGCGTATCTGTCACAGCGACCCCTGTTTGTTGCTTGAACAAGAAGCGGGTCAATTTATTTCCAAAAGCAGAACGCAAAGGAACCTTGCCTGAAAAGGCGCGTGCCCCTAGAACCAATTGGTTCGGATTTTCTTGTGATTGATTGGCTACACGGAAGATATCCCAAACCTTATGTTGACCATCAGCATCGGCAGTGATGACTGTTCCGTATTGCCCTTGTTCTTGAATGTAGGTGTAGGCAGTTTTGAGAGCCCCTCCTTTTCCAAGGTTGGTTTCGTGGTGAATGACTGTAGCTAGCCCGTCTAATTTTTCAAAAATCGCTTGGCACTCCTCAGAACTACCATCGTCCACAACGATAATGGAGAAGTCACATTTTTCTCTCAGTTTTTTAACCAGTTTGAGAAGTTTTTGATCGGGTTGATAAGCGGGGATTACTAAATAATTCATAAGCGTTCCTCGTTTCTTGTTTGTGATGAAGGTAGTATAACGGCCCTTTCTTAAAGCTAACTGATATCAGTTTTCTTTAAGGAAAGGGAGAGATTTCCTTGTTGTAAAAAAGGAGAGAAAATAATAGAAGAAAAACAAATCTTTTCGAAAAGAATGTAGAGAAGGTATTTTTACTTGCCTTCTATCCCAAAGTCTGGTATAATAGTTTCTTGTGAGCAAACCTCACTTACCCCTTGCAAAGACTTGGGGTCATTAGACCAAAAGGAGGAACATATCAATGGCTAAATACGAAATTCTTTATATTATTCGTCCAAACATTGAAGAAGAAGCTAAAAACGCTTTGGTAGCACGCTTTGACTCTATCTTGACTGACAACGGTGCAACTGTTGTTGAATCAAAAGATTGGGAAAAACGTCGTCTTGCATACGAAATCCAAGATTTCCGTGAAGGACTTTACCACATCGTAAACGTTGAAGCGAACGACGCTGTAGCTCTTAACGAGTTCGACCGTCTTTCAAAAATCAACGGTGACATTCTTCGTCACATGATCGTAAAAGTTGACGCGTAAGCCCTAACG
>SKEK01000219.1_pt1 | contig 35395 bp, 43 predicted proteins | sample 4826761 | NCBI WGS metagenome assembly SKEK01 (sample SAMN11008811, study PRJNA524170) | human gut metagenome | biome: Human fecal sample; material: Feces; isolation source: fecal sample from pouch patient p32 | host: Homo sapiens | place: Israel: Tel-Aviv | collected 2015-10-13 | reverse complement strand
TGATGCCGTTTGAGCTACTACTGAATTCATATTGCCAACAATCTTAGATAGTGCCGCCTGCTTCATTAATGCTCTACCAGTTGCATCTGCGAATTTTCGCATTTTACTTGGCTCTGTATCGTTTACGACTCGTTGGAATGGGTCTGTCTTTCCAGCTAGTCGGTTTGCGTGTTCTTGGACAAATCCGACAAATTGAGTCAGTCCGTTTGCGCTATCAGACATCAGCTTCATAAAGTTTACGTCATTAAGCATCTTATCTAGACTTTCAGACATATTGTTGGTGGTTTCTTTTAGACCATTTATATCTTTTGCGTCTAATTTCTCTACACCAAACTTGTCGGCTTTTCTAGCCAGACGATTAAGTTCTTGTATACCGTCTATCTTTCGACCAATTGCACGTTCTAATCCGTATAGTTTATTTCTTACTTGCGTTAGCTCTTCAGCATCGACCTTGCCAGAAGCAGCCGAATTATACAGGGCGTCTACTCTGTCGGCTAGCTTTTGTATACCGCTAGTACCCTTACCTGCAAATTCTTGCCGTGCTTCGCTAGCTGCGCGCACTGCCACTTCCAGAGAACGGTTCATTGTAATAGCATCTGTCATATGAATGTTGTGTAGGGCTATCTTGCTGTATTCCATTAGCGGCGTAAATGGATCTGTTGGCTTTACATCACCTACACGTTGCATAGCGAATTGATTAAACTTTTGACTTGGCTTGAATAGTCCTGTACGACCCGCCAGTTTAGACGGCAGTGATTGACGAGATTCAATAGCCACATCTCCGCCAGATAATAGATTCTTAGCACCGCCATACATAGCCGCGATAGCTCCCTTGCCAGACTGCATTTCTCCTAGGTGCGTAATATAGTCTTTACGCTCCATAATTGGGTCTTTACCTAACTCTACCCTCTTTTCGTTTTGGCGAGCTAGCAAGTTCTTGTATACAGCACGTAAGAAGCTATTGTATTGATCCAGAGCTTCAGAGGCACTCTTTCCATAAACTTCTTCAAATACTTTCAAGCGTTCATCATATGATGGTGATTTTTCGCCACGTTTTGGACGTGATGGTTCAATTACATATACGGCGTCTTGTAGCATTTGGCGCTTTAGTGGACCGTGCTTTTTGGCTTGTTTTAGCAAGTTTTTGCGATAATCCTTTATCTGTTCACCGATAGCGTTGCCTTCTTTTACTGCGGCGGCGTTAGCTTGACGAGGTGTTTCAGACATAATATTCAGTAATGCCTCTTTAGTTTTATTGCCGCCCTTCTTAAAGTAGTCAAGGCTATTGCTTCGCCTTAATGAGCCTGTTATACGGTCTATTATTCCTTCAGTAGTCCATGTTTGACCTGCACCAAAACGCATTTCCTTAATCTTACTAAAGTCGACATCACGCATATTCAGGTTCATTTTCTTTTTACCTGCATATATAGTTACGTTGCCATCAGGTGTCATCTCAATGTAATTACCTAGAATTTGACCAGTTTGTGCATCCACTACTCTACCAGACTCTATATAGTGTTTGTCTGGATCGAATGTAACTAGTTTATCGCTTGGACGATATGCCTTTTTATCTCCAGTTTGCATATAACCATCAAAAGCACTCACTAGTTCAGCATTTACGCCCTTAGAGTTTTCTCTCCATATGTACTGAATAGCTAGACCGTCATCAAATGCGCGCTTAGCTTCATCATTAACTGCCTTGTCTGATCTAATATCGTCTATGAATTTCTTCTGTAGTGGTGAAGTTACTCTTGGTGCTTCGGCGCCTGTTCGTTGCCATTTACCAAAGATATTTCTGTATTCATAGAATGAATGGTATGCACCCTTCTCGTCCTTATAAATCATCTGTCGTGTATTGTGGGTAGCTGTATTTGCAGTAGTTGTAGGTGCTGGGACCGCGTGTTCCGCTCCAGGTAGTTTAATCTTTTCTTTTACTTCTGGTGCTATTTCGTCTATTGGGCGTAATCGTCCATTTTCATCTAACATACTACCAACGCGGGTGTTGGTGTTTAGTAGCGCCCTTTCTCCAGTAATGTCATAGCCCTTCTGTTCAGCCAGCTTAGCAAATTGTTTTGCAACGGCTTTTTCATCAATACCAGTAGCTACACTAGCATTATGTACTATATCTGCTATTTTATGTCTTGGACCTTCATCTAATCCTCTATTTAGTATTTCTCCTAGTGCCCGCTGCTTTTCAATTCGCTCTTTTTCTGCCTTAGCCTCTTCAGTACGTCGTTCTTCTTCCGCCTTCGCTTCTTCTATTTTCTTTTGCTTCTCAGCCTCTACCTTAGCCTCTTCAGCATGTCGCTCTGCAATCATCTTCTGAGCTTCTTTAATGACGTCTGGATCCCTACGCCATTCTGCCAATAAGGTCTTTCTCTCTCTTTCTGCGCGTCGCGCTTCAGCTACTCGCTTAATTTCATCGATAAATGCGTCGATATCGTCATATCCCATCTCCTGAGCAACCGTATCGATATCTCGCTTACCAGTACGGCGTTTATAGTTAGATGGTAAGTCTCCAGCTAACTCTTTTCCTAGGTGGTGTCGTAGGTCATCTACATGCAGGCGTGGGATACTCCACGTCAATCCATGACTTCCGAGGATATTTGTGTCATTATGCTCTAAGAATAGATTCTGGTCTATATTCTCATATATAAACTCGTCTATAGCCTCTCTTAATTCCCTAGTCATCTTAGGCTTAGGGTTGGCTTCCATTTCGTTAATAGTTTCTTGAAGAGGGTGTTGATAGCGGTTGTCCGTATTGACATCTTGAGCATTGTTTGCTATAGTATCGTCAAGATTCGTGGACTGTAATTGCCCCGTTTCGGACGTATCATCAAGCCTCGACATATTATTTGCAGGATTGGTGCGGCCAGATGACGAATCATTAAAGTAGGTGACGACTCGTAGTTCGTTGCCTTTTTTAATTACTTCGACAATAGCAATTTTATTACCTTCAAGGTTACGCTCCATACGGATGCGCTCTGTATTTCGTACTGACTTACCTTTGATAATTACATCTGGGTCTTCCAGAACATATGGCAATCTACCCAGGTCGGCATCAGTCAGTGGATTAGCTGGCTTTTTGCCACCTTGTCCATGGGTAGATAGCATATGAACGGCGCCATCTCTGTCCATTACGATCCGCGCATCCTTATTTATTGATATGCCAGTATCTGTTTTTATCCTGTTTGCCAGGTTGTCAGATACACGCGCTAGTGTAAATAATGCACGGCGACTATTTGCCAGGTCATCAATACCTTTAATCGCGTTAAGCGCTCTTTCAGGATCGATACTCATCGTCCTCACTCGTCCATCACCGCCAGGTACTTGTTGTTTGGTTCTAAACTTCCCCGTCTCCATTTGAGCATAGAATTGCTTAATGGCATCTTGTTTACCGACAAGTCCCATAACAGCTTCAGTAATTCGGTCATATATTGCTAGGATCTTTTGAGGAATACCTAATCTAGTACCTAGACGTACTTTATCTTCACCGTTTAGTCTTCCGTTGTAGTAATCACTGAATCCGTCAGCTAGTTGTTCTTCTGCTAGTAGGTTCAGGTCATTTCCATATTGACTGCCATATTTGTTTATTAAATAGTCATCTCCATAAGATTCACGGATAGAGTTTAATAGGTCTTGTTTGTTTTCTACACGTGTAAGTAATTTATGTCCTAATTCGTGGTTTAGAGTGTCTTCTGTAAGTTTATTTAGATTGATTTGGTCAGTCTTTGGATCATAGTAGCCTAATGCTTTTTTCTGCATTTCATTTTGCCACTCATTGAAGACAAGGTTCTCATCACCTGTCAGTTGTAGGTGGCGTGCTAGAAGATTGTTTTGGCTAGCTAACTCCTGCATTTTGGCATCTAACTTATATCTCATATCTGGATTGTCTGTTGGGTTGAGATTATCAGTGTATTTGATCTGTTCTGGCTTGGTCATAACCAGTGATATACCTTTATCAATGGTTTTTTCTCCGTATCCACCATCACCGCCTTCATCTAGGTATAGAGAATCATATTCAGGATGGTTTTCTTGCAACCACTCCCTAAATCCTTCACCCTCCATCCAGTCTATCTCCCTCATCGATTTTATAGTATCTGTATGGTCTGAATACGGGTCTAGGTAAAGAGAGTTTCCCTCTTTTACAAATTCATTTAGGTATATGTCTCTTGCTCTACTGTCGTTTAAGGTGAATGGATTCTTTGAGTTAATATATACTTCGTACGTTTTTGGATCGTTTACTTCTTTGAAACTGCTTAGACTTATGTAGCTAGCCTCTGGATTCTGGTATCCATTGGCGTATTTTTTATCTTTGGTAAAATATGTGCCAGGACGGAATTCAGTGATGTGACCGTTTGGTGAACCATGATACATTTTCATGAGGTTTCCGTCTTCATCTCGTACTTTGCTGTCCTTAAAGAATGCTTCTTGTTCTGGACTTAGCTTATATTTCAATCCGTTCTCGTCTACCTCACCGATATGATCTCTGGCGTATATAGCTTGCTCTTGAGCTTTACGTAGGTTAATCATGGCTGGAGCATTCTCACTCATTCCTTGACCACGTAAGTATTCTTCACGTTGTCGTAGACGTGTTATATGTTCGTTATACGCTCTAACTTGTGCTTCATGCTCTGGATTGAGCTTATATTTCATTTCTGGGCTAGCTAAGTTCTGTACGTCTTTTGTAGCTTGTTCTATCAGATAGTTTTCTAGTATTCCTGTTGTTTGTTGGCGTGTGGCAACAGCATTTACATCACCGTGCTGAATATCTGACATATTCTGGGTAACGGCTTGTTTTAGTGCTGGGCTAGCGTTAGGTATAGTATTCTCTACTGCTGGGGCTACATTCACCGACTGGATTGGGTGTAATTGATTGTTCTGATTATTAGCTACATTTACTTCTGCCGCTTGCTTGAGTGAGGTGTCGTCCGACGATTGACGTGCTTGACGTTGAGCTATAGCCTCTTTTTCTAGTTTTCCAGTAGCTTCATTTTGATTCATTCGTGCAGTCATTGCACTTGATGGTTGATTGCCAGTCTGTCGCATAGCACCAAAATTAGCCATTCCAGCTGGACCGCCAAGGACCGCGCCCATAAGACCGCTCTTAAGAACGCCTTCTTCATACTTGCGATTAGGATCGTATGTATGCTTAGCAATTGCATTCTCTGCAAATTGCTGAGCGGCTTCTTCCGAACCTTCTGCTATAGCACCTGTTATAAACTTAGTCAGACCTTTTTTGCCGATAGGCGATAAGACCTTGTCTAGCCCAAGCTTCTCTATTCCCGCCTGAACTGCCGCGTTACCATACGCATATGGCAACATCTCACGCGTGTTCTTACCCTTAGCGTTTGCATTAGTAATAAAGTCTGCCGCATTTTCTACAAACTGACGTGCTACTGGTATAGCACCGCCAGTGGCTACACCTGTACCTATATCTTGCGCCAGTCGCTGGGCACTTTGACCCGCCTCGTAAGCTGTTGCAACATCCGTGTCGTTCTTCTTAAATACGCCTAGGTCTCGATCGTATTGAGCGTTACGTTGCTTACCTTGTTCTACAATATATTTTCGTATTTTGTCATATGATTCATCACCAGTAATACCATACATAGCGTCTGCGACAGCTAGAGATAGCTTATCACCTGAATCACCAATTGTACGGCCAGCACCGTCAATAGCACCTTTAGTAAAGCTGACAACTGAACGCGTTGGTAAAGTAGCTAATCCTGCCATCTGTGCAATATTGCTATCACGTCTAGCTTTGTCTTCTGATAAATAAGCTCTGTTCTCTGCGTCAATACGTACTTGGCGGTTCTTAGCGATTTCTGGCTCGCTAACACCCCTTGCTCGCATAATGTTGTCTAGCTTGTCGTTGCGTGCTGCCTGCTCGGCTTTATACTTATTGCTTTCTCGTTCTACCGTCTCTAGGGCATTGGTTAAATAGTTCTGATTTGAGGTAAATAGAGGATTTCTTCCAGGATTAGGAAAACTTGGGGCTATTTGTGGTCTATTCTGTTGTTGAGGCTGTTGAATAGCCACTGGCGCAGGCTTTGGTTGTTGCTGTTGGACCTGAGTTTTAAGTACCTGGGTAGGATTATTTATAGCATTCTGGATTTGAATTTGCTTGTTTTCTTTGTTTACCCAATCTTGTTGCCCTTGAGGAGTTAGTACTTTAGGGGCGTCATTGACAGTCTTTTCTGGGATTAATGGCTTTGGCTGGTTATTTTGGTTTAGCTGTTGTGTTGCTTGATTAGCCTGTTGAAGGGGATTAGGATTTACTTTTTGCTGAGCTTGGCTGAATATATTAGTACCACCACCTAACCCAGGTGTATTTACACCAGATAGACCATTTAGTCTGTTAATGTTAGGTTGCTGTACCTGCTGTAGTGGCTGAGGGCGTGGTTGAACTGGCGCTTGAACTTGTTGCTCTTTACGTCGACGCTCGTCATCGCTTACCCAACCCTTACCGCTGAAAAAGTTGCCTACTCTCTGGAAAAAGTCCATTATCTCTAATCCCCTCCTAATTTATTTACAGGTATTGATTCTGTCGTTTACGCTCGTCTTCTTGCTTTAGACGTGTGTTGTAGATGTTTAGTGTTGGGTCACTACCTGCTGCTTGTGGATCTGAAACACCAACTGCTGTATCACCTTCTACCTTGTAGCTGTCTAGGTCTTTTGCGTTGTATTGGACCTTATTACCGCTGTATGTACTTTGCTGACGTCCTAGGTTGTCAATTTCGCTTGATAGAGCGTTTGCTCGTCCAAGGTCTGCACGTGCGGCATTAGCACCGTTAGCACCTTGTGCGGCGGCTTTCTGACTCTTCATCTGAGCTAATTGAGTTAATAGGTTCTGACGTGTAGTTTGAGATGACTGACGTGCGGCGTTATCTTCGTTTACTTTCCAGTCGTTAAGCTTTTTGTCTTCATCCGCGTAATCATTCTTAAACTGACCCCATGTGGTGTCGATTTGCTTTTGGTTCTGTGCGTAAGTCTGTCCTGCGCCTGTTCGTTGCTGGTTAGCTTGGTTCTGAACTGCGCGACCTGCTAATTGCATGTCTGAACCTACTGCACCCATACTTCCTAATGAACGCAACAGTCCTCGTAAGCCAACTGCTGAACGATCGTTAATGTTATTGATGTTTGTACGTCGCTGTTGCTGATTTTGACGGGTCTGGTCGTTGAATTGACCTTCTGCCCTATTCCATGAACTCTTTAATTCGTTTTTCTTGGTATTGTACTGGTTGTTGATATTGCCTAAGCGTACACCTAATTGATTGTCTATACGTCCTAGTCCATGTTCTAGCTGTCCAATACCTTGGTCGTATTCTGCCAACTGAGCGGCACTAGCACGGTTACCACCGCCCATTCCGCCGCCGCCACCGCCTCCTCTGCCTCCGCCGAGGTCGAGGTTGAGGTTCGCGCCACCCTGTTTTTGACTATGTTGCCAGTTAGCATATGAATTCATCCACCATGGATTGACTGAACGGTTAAGGGATGAAGCAGTGTAACCGTTTGACTTTTGTTCTCCGACAGTTTGTCCTCTATTATTAGTGCCATTACCCATTAGGAAGTAGCCGTTAAGTCCACCGTCATCTCCAGTAACATTTAGTAGGGCTTGAGCTTCTGCTCGTTTGGTTGCTGATGGGTGGTTATTTGCGTGGTACTGAAGGTATTGACGATATGATTCATTTCCTTGCATAAGAAAAACACTCCTTTTTGTAACTTGGAGTGTTATTGACAAATCTGATGATTTCAGTTATACTGTCGGCGTGAAAAAGACTAAATTTATTCTTGCCGTTTTTGCTAGCATCGCAGTAGTCGTTGGTGCAGGTGCTGCTTGTTTCTTTGTTACTCAACGTAATGCAGAAATGACAAAGACAACCCCTGTTGTAGAATCGCCTTCATCTCAAAATACTAACAAATTATCTAATAGCAAAAAGATAGAACCGCCGACAGAGCTGTCAATATTGAACGCTGTCAATATTGAACGAGCCAAAGTCGGCGTCGCACCGTTAAAGCTGCACCCAAACTTATCTAAGACCGCTCAAATGAAAGCCGACGACATGATCGCGAGGAATTATCGCGGACACTACATGCCAGACACGAACCAACCGCTTACAGAAGAAATGAAGAGTCTTCAAGTTGCCGCTTGCATAAACTCCAGCGAAAACTTGACTTGGAACGATAGCGGAACAGATACAAAGCAATCTATAGATTGGTGGCTTAGCTCACCGCCACACAAAGCTGCTATGCTAGACCCTAAGTATACCTACACCGGTATCGGCGTAGGTGATGGTAGGGTTGTAGTGCAGCATTTTTGTGTAGCACGCTAGAATAACACTATATACAAAAGAAATATAGACACCGCAATAATGCCGATAAGGGACAGGACCATCCCATAGGTATATTGCATAAAATAGCGAATGGTAAATTCTATCCATCCCCCATTACCAGTTGCATCCTCCGCTAAGTATCCATACTTTTTGAGCCTATAAAATGCTTTTTCTGGTGCTGAATAGCTACATACAAGTGTATATATTACTGTAGCAATAACTAAAGTAAATGGAATAGTAACAAATTCCGTTGGGATACTACTTATACATTTCTGGCTAAGCAAAATGAATGCCGGTATGGAAAAGGTACTGGCAGCCAACTGACGCAGAGCACTCCATGAAAACATCTTTATAGCAACATCGTTATCATCAACTCCATATGGTGACGCCAGCGTATATAGCCACATTATTTGTTTCCAGGTTATGACTGAATATACAGAAATAAATGCAGCGGTGCCATAGAAAAGCCACACGTGCCAATCACTCATACAGCCACTCGCTTACTCCACCATGATGTGAACATGCTCCTCTTCCAGTAGCATGTGATTGCCAACCGTCACGACAGATTGCTCCGACACGATAGTGTGATTGCTGTTGTACTGGTTGCGGTGCAGGTTTAGGTGTACGGACGATAACGTGATTTACTGGTTGAGTTATAACCTCCACCTTATCTTCATACCCTGGCTTGCTTGGTTTACAAATCTTCTTGCTACCAGCTACACCTTGTTGCTTTATAGCTTCAGTGTAGCCATATTGACCTGTCTCACCTTCGTACTGTGTTTCAAACGGTATTTCTTCCGTTCTACAGTCTGAATATGTTACAGGTTGTACTACTGGCGCTATAGTCTGCTGTGGCTGACTATTATTTGCAGCTCCAGCCATACCTGCTACTGCAGCTACGCCAATAACAGCACCAATAGTGCTTTTGATGATTTTATCCTTAGATACCATTTTAGTAAAGCCTCCCATTTACTTACTAAAGTACCTATAGTATACACACAAATCCCAAATCTCTCAACAACACTCCAAATTGTAAAAATACTATTAAATTGGATAAGAGCTATCGTCTGTTGTCTGGTCACTAAGAGGGCCTAATTCTTCGCTCCATACTGACTTGGGCGGCTTTGTATTTATCTCAAACGATCACCTCAGATTGCTACTTATACAACGCTGCGACGCACGCTTCCTTCTTTTTTGGATGACAACGCGCTCTCGTTTTTTAGAGTCACACTTCGTGCTTAATTGTAAGGCTATTGTATCATATATCAAGCAAAAAGACCATTTCGTTCACGTCAACGAAATGGTCTGTATGTTTATGCTGTAGTCGTTATCTATAGCCTGCACGCTGTGAGTATTCGTGTATCTCTTCAGTTATTCTCTCTACGGCGTCATTATCGTCTGCGATGTTGGCTCGGATTAGCCTACGACGTAATTCGGTGAGTTTTTTGTCTTTTAGCTGGCGTAATATCTTGTTGAATGTGTCGTGGGCTAATCTGCGCTCGTGACGGGACTTAAGAGGGTCATTAAACACCTTATGTAATCTAGTTAGATCGCCCTCTCTCGTCCAGTCCATAATCTATTAAGCTCCAATCCAAGGATCAGTAACTTCAACCTCTGGGTCTTTGTCATCCCCTGACGGTACTGCCTCTTCAATAACTGCAATAACCTTCTGCATATTGTCATCGTTTGTGTTGCCATAAAATTTCTTAGCAACCTCTAGGTGACTTAATCCGCTGTTGTATGCTTCGATGATATCTTCCTTAGATACGCTACGGCTTACGATTTCACCGCTAGTTGCAGTTTCTTTTGCGTTAGCGATAATCTTCTCAGCCTCTTTTTTAGCGTTGGCGATAATCTCTTCGGCTGTAAGCGCAGTTGTATTTTTCTCTGCCATTTTATCGTTTCCCTTCTTTGGTCGTAAGGGGCAGTGTTTAACCACCCCTTACTGTTATTAGATACTAGTCTTTAGCACCAGTCTTAACGTTGATAATCCACTTTGGATCAAGGATTGCTGACGCAAATGCCTCAGCCTTCCAACCAATGGTCATGAACTGGTTGAGTGGGTTAGATGTATCACCCTTGTCTGACTGCTTGATGATGATTTTCTTCAAGCCGCTACCAGCTAAGTCGACAACACCAAATGCCTCTTGACCGTGAATGAAGTTTGAGTAGACAGTCGTTGTACTTGCCTCATCCTTCTGGTTGCTTGATGCTTCGATAAAGCGGACTTTATGCAAGCGACCTAATTCACCCTTGTACAGTTCTGCACGGCCAGTGTACTTCTGAGCGTCAATCCAAGCTGAATCACCAGTAATGTTGTATGCAGTATCTGGACCAACCTTACCAATGAAGAATCCGTCTGCATATGGGATTGCGTTGTTTTTCTTCAATGTACGTACAGCCTTGCGGATTTCTGCTACCGTCAGGATATCGTCAGCAGTAATGCCGTTCAATGCAGTTTTCTTATTTGCAAACTGTACTGTCGCACCCTGGTGCAATACGTCACGGACCAATGCGTCGATTGTTTCACCTGCATTTTGACCCATAGTTTCAATCGTCTCTTTCATCTCGCGATCGATTGAAGTGTTGTACAGCATGCTTGAGATTTTAGTCCACTTACCGTAGCCACGTAGAGTAGCAACGACTTTGTTGCTTCGGATAGCTTCGTCTTGTGGGTTTTCACCTTCTGTCAATGGCGTTGTAGCCAAGCCAAATGGTGATCGTTTTGTAAAGGTAACTGTTGTACCAGAGTTTTTTCCTAGAGTTTTCTTTTTAGCACCTTCTAGGTGAATTGTGCGGGCTTCGCTTCGCTCCAAGAATTTTTCCTCCAGGTATTGGATCATCTCGGCAGAAAGCGTTGCGGTTGTGTTTGTTGCCATGTTATTAACCTTTCTTAAATATCATGTCCTTGTCGACGGAGATATTCTTCCTTCTCTTCTGTAGTAAGCTTGGCGAATGGCTTAACGATCCTAGTGCCGCCTCCACGGAAATCACCAGCGTCATTAATCACAGCGCGTTGCTTAGGTGCTTCACCGTCTTTGTGGAATGACTTATATAATTGATATACATCTGTCTTTGAGCCAATGACATCGCCGTTTTGGTCGTAAACAAGTACACTTTGCAGATACCCGTTTACGGCGTTATCAAGATGTTCATCGTATTGATCAGATTCTGGATCAAACTCTGGGAAATCCCTGAGTGCCATATCTGCCTTATATGACAAATCACTTCTTGACGCTTCGACTTGGGCTTTATAAGCCGCCTGCTCCTGAGCTTGTTGCATATTATCTAGTCGCTGTTGCAACTGTAGGTTCTGCAATACCGCCTTAGCTTCAAATTCTGTGAAGAAGTCACCAGTCTCTGGATTCTCCATCTCCATAATCTGTTCTATTGTTGGCAATTGTTGTGGCTGTGGCTGTACAGGTTGAAATGTGCTTTCGTTCTGTGCGTCAAGCTCCAATTGCTGGCGATAAGCTCTAGTTTCGTTCCGTTTAGCAACTAATTCACGAATAGCTCGGTTATCCTCCTCTAAATCGCGTTCTAATTGTTCACGGCGCGCCTCTTTGCCCCGTTTCGGCTTCCTGTCTTCGTCTGACTCGTCATCAGAATCAGCGTCTTTGCTTTCTTCCTTAGACTTATCGACTTTGACATGTACCACCTCGCCGCTATCTGAGATAACTGCTTTGGTTTCTGGCTCTGAAGAAGCCTCAGAGTTTTGTGTTTCAGCTGGCGCCGACTCAGCGTGGGTAGACTCTTGCTCTACCTCTGTATTAACGACTTCTTGGTTTTCTGCGTCTGATGGCACAGTACCCCTCCTTCTCATTAGATTGTTTAAGCGTCGATTGCAGGTGACGAACCTGGGTTGCGTGAGATGCGCTCCTTTGGTTAGCCAATAGCGAGGATAGCTAACCAAAGCAGAGTACCTTACTATGCCGCTTGGTCAATTACACTCTCTAAGAAGCTCCTTTCCTCTCTTAAAATCTCTACAATACGTTTGTTTGCCGATATATAAATAGCTAGTTTCTCTTTATCTGTAATTACTTCTTCTGGTATAGCGTCAGTAGACTTGTAGAAGGTAATACGCTCGTCCCAGCGGTCAAGCACCTTTTGCAACTTATTCATATCTTGCTTAATAGCATTGATCTCGGCTTGTTTAGCCTCCTCTACCCGCTTGTCTTCTTCCTCATTTGGCTGGTAATATTCTGTACTGCGCGGATATAGATTCTCGTCCATTATTCACCCTCCTTTTGGATAACTCCCATAATCGATGCGATTATTTCCTCTTCTGTAAATCCTTTTTGAATCATGCTTGGTACTTCAGCAATTAGGTTTTCTGGTGTACCTATCTGTCGTAATTCATCTACAATACTTGGCTCTATATCTTCTTGTGGCTCTACTGGGACTTCAGCAACCTGAGCCTCGTCTTCTGCGGGCTGTTCCATCTCGGCTGTAGCTGTTTCATCGGTAGCAGGGACCGCGGCTTGGGTTTGCGCCTCCTGCATTTCTTTCATTTCTTCTTCTGTAACCTTTAGCTCGTCCAATCCATCAATGCCAGAGTTAGCAACAATAGCGTTCCATGCAGCTAATTTCTTATCTACTGGTACTACTTGGTTCAGTGACTGGCTAGAATCTAGCGTCTGAATCAATGTCTTCAAAGAATCTAGCTGTGCCGCTTCGCTGTTTACTTTCGTTGTTGACGCGTCAATCTTAAACTTCAGTACGCCCTTAGCTTTTGAGAAGTCTACAGTTGCCTTATTCTCGTCATCTAGGACTACACCATCTAGTACATGACCTTTTGCTTCTAGGTCTCGCAATCTCTGTGCAGTGTCTGTGTCTAGCTGGATTATTTCTACACCTTCACGCTCTGCAAAATACAAGTTAATAGCCGTTTCGCTCCACTCCTCAAAGAATGCTTCAAATCCTTTACGTAATGCATTGTCGTCAATAGACAATTGAGCTTGTTGAGTCTTGAGCGCTTGTGGTGTTTTACCGAATCCTGGATTGCCAACCTCTGCGCTAATTGAAGTGTCTGGACTATTGACCAGGTTGAGCATCTGAGACTTTTGTAGGCCGTATAGATTCGGATAGTCGCGGATTGCTGAAGTGTCTACGGACATCGCTTCAATACGTACATTCGGGTTCTTAATTTTGTTAAGACCGTTTGGCTTGAATTCAAGGGTTCGCTCGTTTACATCGCCGTATACGTTAATAGTTGGACGCAACGCGGCGGCGCGGTTGTATTGATAAGCCTGCATATCGCTATCGATCAGGTTCTGTAGAGGACCAATTAGCTCTAAGACGCTACGACCCAGAGGATTGACCCCATCGGCGTCATAAAAATACCAATTTAAGGGTATCTTAGCCCTTGGGTCTTTATTTTTCTTACGTCGTACAATCTTTTGAGTGGCTGGGTTGAAGGTAAAGAAGGTTGCATTATGACCAATTTGAAAACCAGTTATAATTTCAATACCTGATGGATCAAGTGAGTACTGTTGCTCTGCTTCGCTCTGGTCTTTAGAATCTTTAGCGACAATAGCTTCTTTTATTTCTTCTAGTGCCTTCAAATCCCAAGTTGGTTCGTATAGTGCGCCCTCTTTTTTGGCAGTGTCGCGTCGTTCTTTTTCGGCATCGATAAGCTTTTCTACGTCAGTCTTTTGCCACCACGTGCGTACAAATAAATAGTCGCTGTCACTAGCAGATCTTTTGCCAGGTTGAATAAATACATCACGCCATGAAACGATTAAATAGTCTGGAAGTAGCTCGTCATCGTTGTAAGCTACTGGCGTAAAGACACATTGCGACCCAAACGACTCACCATTTTCAATAGTTATCCACACTTTATGGATCAAGTCATACTCGGCGTTGGCGTTAGGTAGGATTTTTTCTAAGTAAACAAATTCAGCAATTATTGGCCATGGACTGTACTCGTCAGAAGTAGAGACTACGCCAGTCGGCAATTGTTGGACGGCACGGCGTGCAGACTTAATGATAATTGAAGCTGCTGTACCGTCTGTAGTTTTAGGAAAAGCTTTAGGTATTTTAGCGTGTGGCTTATTTCTGGCAAGACGGGAATATTCCTCAAAAGGCTGCGTGAGTTTTTCTGTATAGTCTTTTGAGGCGCTACATAGATCTAGAATGTTTTCTTCTGTTAAAAAAGAGAAAGCCACTGATTACTCCAAAGATTACTGTTGTTTCAGTAAACTCTGGTTTGTTTCAGTGGTTTACGCTTGTATTATATCACATTTTTAATCAGTTGTGAAAATAATCATTTTACCTGTTTAATTTTTGTATATTCAAACACGACATCGAATGATCCTTTGTATGATATTCTAGCGCGGCCATCATAACGGATTGACGGATTGATAAGGCTGTCGTCGTTTTCAATCCTTAGCGTCAACTCGTCGACCTTATCGCGTGCTTCTGCCATAGATGCAACTCGAAAACGCTCTTCATAATGTAGCTTAGTTGCTATAACAGTGTGATTTTGATAACTGTTTTCAACTACTACAGAAGTCTTGTCGTCTAGCTGCTGCTGTTCTTTGACTTTTCCAAATTCTGGCACAAATTTTTTCATTTTATTCCTCCACCTCAATTATTTTTCCTAGAATATCCTCGTCTGATATTAGCAGATAATCTTTATCGTCAAGCTTTGTCTGTGTTGCTGCGTAATCACGATAAATAACATGGTCGTGCGGCTTAAAATACTTGACCTCATCGCCAACGTTAATAATCTCTGCTTGCGACAAGTTATCAACCGCATCCTTTACCAAAAATATTCCACTAGCTGTAGTTTCTGCCGCCTCTAGCTTTTTTGCAAATACCTGATGATTTGCTGGTTTTATTGTTTTCATATTCCCCCTAATTAATTCCACATTGCTGTTAAGTCGCTATCTGCTAATGATTGATTGTATGAGCTTGTGCCTACGTCATCTTCTGGTCGCTGAGCTAGTTGTACTTGATATGCTAGAGAGTCGCTCGCGTCGTCATTGGTTGCCTTAGGAAACATACTCAGTTCAAGCTCTAAGTCTTTACATAAGTTGACGTCGCCATGTCTTATATGATAAATTCCTCCGCGTTCATACCTCGGCACTAGCGCTTCAATTCTTAATGCTTTACTGTGTCCGCCATGCTTCAATAATTCGACATCCATATAGACGCCTCTGCGCATCATCTCCTCATCCCAAACAGACTTCAAGGCTTGAGTAAATTGGTTGTCTTCAATTCCGATCTTATGTAGGTTGTATCTCTTCCAGTTTGTAAACATAAGGTCAACAAGGTCAGTCGCAGATAGTTTTGTGCGATAGCATATTACATTCCATTTGCCTTCTCGGTCGATAAAATTAAGGGTTACGCCAATGTAGTCAGTGCCTTGCTTTACGTCGTCTTTGCCTCGCGGGTCAATTGTCATGACGTTGTAAGTGTCAAGCTGTAAGACGTTGCTAAACTCGCGATATTTATACCATGCTTGCTTGAATTTGCGATTCTCTTCATCGATTGGGTTTTGCTGATAGAGTGCTGAGAATTCATAGCTGCCCATCTCTGCACGTTTTTTTAATAGCTTCTCAATTGAGAACTTCTCTGGCCATAGAGCCTCACCAGTTTTGCGGTGCGCATCATCTTCAGTAGCGATAGCTTTATACTCGATTATCTTCCAATCGTCGTATGCTTCACCTCTAGCCTTAGCTTCTCGTGATGCTTTGAGAACTCGGCCTGCTAGGTCGTCGTCGTGCCAACGTGTAAGAATAAATACGATCATTGAGTTGCCTTCCTCACGTGTTGAGAAGGTTGACTTATACCAGCCGTCGCGGGCTTCGCGGATTACAGGGCTATCTGCTTCTTCACGGTTCTTGAATGGATCGTCGATAATACCAATTTTGAATCCACGACCTGTCAATGCACCGCCAACACCAACGGCGGTGTAGCCGCCACCCTCTTTTGTAATCCAGCGACCTTTTGCTCTAGCGTCTGCTCGCAAGCGTGTAGAAAACATCTTGTTGTAAGTAGCGGATTGCATTATATCCCTAGTCTTTTGACCAAAATCTGACGCAAGCTCCGCAGAGTAAGATGAGACTACAATAGGAATGTTTGGGCTTTTTCCTAGTACCCAAGACGGAAACTTCTGCGTGGCTGTATCGCTTTTGCCGTGACGCGGCGGCATGAAAATCATTAATCGGACATCTTCACCTGCAAGCAACCGACGATATCCTTGCTCAAGCTCTTTAGCAATCTCAGCGTGGAACCACTCCAGTTGGTACTTTGGATCTATAGCAATGCAGTACTCAGCAAAAGAGCCGTTATCTGCAATTTCTCTAAGAATCCCGACGGTCTGCTCTGGCTTTAAGTAGTTGCTCTGCTTGTTTTGCACTTAGAGCTACTCCTATGTCATTACCGTTTGTAGTCATATCCAGCTTGTCGCCGTAAACTTTTGGATTCATCTTAGACATCAGCCACTTGCGTGTGTCGATTCTTAAACGTGACCTCTGAACATTCTCGCTATTGAATATATATCCATCGCCTTCTAACTTCTCCATGTAGTCGTTAGTGGCGTTATCTGCAATATCAATAATCTCTTCAGCTTGTGCATATGATCGTTCTTCACATGCATGCGCGTATTGCTCACGAAACTTATCATTTTCTCGCAACCATCGAAAAAGTGTCTGCATAGAGACCATATCTTTTTCTTTGCATATAGATCGTACTGAATAGCCTTCTGCTATTTTCTGACATATTCTATCTGCTAGTTTATCAGAGTATTTTGTAGGACGCCCGTTCTTTTTAGGTGTTTTTGTAGGCGGCTTTTTAGAAGACTTAGGCTTGCTTTTGGCTGTAGTTTTGGACATAACCAACATCCTCGCTAGTCGCCCGCGTCTTGTGAGTTAATTAAATTATATCATATTGATAAAATATCAAAAATCTTCACAAAAGGTATTGACGTTTGGCACTACCTTTGCTATACTTAAGACAGTTAGATAAGAAGCGGCGCAACTAAGAATTAAGGCGCGACAGCACAACACTCTGACTAGCGACTAAACTAACTCTCTCGAAAGGAGAATAAAATGGCAACATACACAGGATGGTTCTATCGAGACGATCAACCAACTCAAGAAATACAATTTGAAGCAAGCGCTGATTTGCGAAACGACAAAGAAGAGCTAGAGCAGATAATGCGCGCTGAACTTCGTAAAAGATTTAGCAAAAGTGAAAGCTTAACAATTGAAGACATCTCTATTGAATTCGATGAAGAAGCTATGCTAGATCAGATTATCGATACTGTAAAGAACTTAGACAGGTATGAAGATTATGAAGCAGTAGTTGATGACGACGGTACTATTCATTTTTACGATGATGACGATGAAGAGGCTGAGGTATTCGTAGCTAGTGAAGCTTTACAGGAAGCTATCGACTATATGCTACAGAATTGTACAGAAGAGGCTGAAATTCGCTACGACGGATTGAAATATTTTACCGTCAGTGCTATTTATTAAATATTAACAGCCTCGCCGGCGGCATTGTAGCCGGCAGAAGGGTCAAATGAAAAAGACTAAGCATATCTACGTTAAAATATCAGAAAGTGATCACCAGCAAATCGTCAAGCGGGCAGCAGAGCTTAATTTGACCATCAGTGAGTATATTCGACGGTTGGTTCTGGTAGATATTGCGAAAGCTGAGAAATAGTGCTAAACTACGAGTGCTAGTTTAGTCGCTAGTTGAGATATAATCCGCCTTGAAAAAGGCGGATTCTCTTTTAGAGATTATTGAGACTTTTATATAATTCTACAATCGCTCGCTTTAGATCGTAGTTACTCATGTTTTCAATATCAGACCGACCACCCAACTCTATGTAGATATTTCTCAAATTTGCTAGGCCTTTGGCGTCAGTGACTGCTTTCATGATCTTGCGCTCATAATCTTCATCATCTAGGAATAAACACGACTTTGGCTCAGACTTACTCATCTTACGGTCAGGATGTCTTAAATCCATAATCTTGGATTTTGTATAAATTGGATCTGGACACTTCAAGCCAACACGCGGCAGGATGTCTCTTGCAAATTCTATATGAGGACGCTGATCTTCGCCAACAATTACTCTATCGTAACCTGCAATATCTAGAGCCATCATCACTGGGTATATGTACATTAGCGCGGTCTTTTCTTTAGCCTTATATTGTGGCATGGCATTCAGTAAGTGGCTAGGTGTTACGGCTAGCAGCTTAGCTAGTAAGGCGACATCCAATTTTTGCTCAACAACTTGACTACTCAGCTTGAACATTCTGAGTACGCTCAATGCTTGCTCCTCATATTCAGGTTCTGACAGTGGCGCGTGATGTTTAGCTATCAGAATATCTGCTTTGTATTCTATTGCTGGCTTTATCACGCTGACATAATGCCCTAAATGCAATCTACCTGACGGCCGAAAGCCTACTATAGTATTTTTACTCATATCTTTCTCCAAAAACATCTTTTATTTGTGCACCATATACTTATTTATTCTTTTTCCACCAATAATACACCTTACCGTTGCGCGGCACATATGGTTCGTTTCCTGTAGTCTTTGGAGCAAGCAACTCATCTAGCTCTTTATTCCATCTCTCAAGGTCTCGCTTGTAATTATTGATAATTTGCTTTACGATATCATCTTCATGTTCAACCACTTCAGGCTCTCTGTTGCTTATGTTGAGTCTTATAAGAATATCGTAGCCACCATATCGATTAAATCTCTCCCAGTACGATATTCTTTCTTCTGCATGATCAATTGATCTTACTAGACTCTCAATGCGTTCTCGCTTGCTGTTCTTCATACGTTCTCTCGCTTAAAAAATATTTATTGATTAATGTTTCCATTCTCATCTCTCTTCAGATATTTACGCACACCGTCGTTTCCTAGACAATAGGGTGTTTCGTGTATAGTTTTTGGTATTTGATATACATAATCTTTACCGAAAACTCTCTGGCAGACTTGAGTCTCAGTTTCTCTTTTTACTTCTAGCGCTTTCTTGTTTTCCTCCTGTCTGGATATTATAAGTCCTATACAGGTTACTGCCACGACAAAAAGCAGTATGACAGCTATATCCGCATCGTTATCATCTTTCATTTTGAATACTTTCCCTTTTCTCTACTAATTCCTTGAATTTTTTAGCAACAGCTTTAAGACGACTAGCCCTGTCATCTTCCCTCTCTTCTTCTTTCTTAAACTGACAAATTCTACCGTCTGAATATTTTATGATATAGATTGTAATAACTTTCTTATCGTGAGTTCTATATAGCGTATTAGTAATATCTACAATATGCGGACGAGGCGTAGGCACATAGCTAGTTTCTATCTCCTCAGATAACTTATCTTTCGTCATTCTTCATCCCTCCAATTCTTTAAGTTTTTCAGCGACAGCTTTGGCATATCCACCATAAGTATCCTTGCAATGCTTATCTAACAACTTAATTATTTCTTCTAGTGAATAGATGCATTTCGGATTACGCTCTTCTAGCGGACCATAGCAGCTACAATGACCTAATTCTATAAACATAAACTTACCATTTCTGTCTTTAAGGATTGCCGCGCCTTCGCCCGACCACATATCCTGAGCATAACTACAGATAATATACTCATAGTCTTTTTTATCTAGATATTCCAAGTCATCGTCATCTATCTCGCTAGGTTCCGTGTCTGGGTCATATGCTTCCTTGCGTTCTACGTTATAGATTTTCATGCTCCTCCTCATATCTTTTGATGAAATTGTCTATATCTTTGTGTACAACACCGTTCGGAGCACCCTGTTTAATACGCTTGAAATTTTCGTACTGCTTTGGAATTACCTGACTTAAATACTTTATTTCTCCATAAAGCTTTGTGGTTTCCAAAAGACGCCAACTAATAGCACTATTTACCTGCTGTTTTGCTTCATTGTAATCGTCTGAACATACACGTATGATGGCAATATCTGACATGGGTGGCGTAACTATCTCGATATCTTTCAATAAAGTCTCTAACCCGCCTCTTTTCAGGATTTCTTGTAATAGTTTATTTTGCTCCTGGATTGATTCTTGTAGTGACTCAAGCATTATTTCTCCTCCAATAATTCAGGGTCTTCGTGAATATTACCAGCAACTTCCAAAGTGTCAAGGTCAATTCCCATAGTGTCAAGCTCGGAGAAAGTGTATCGGAAATTGTTTTTGACCATTCGTAATCCGAAACCAGCTAAATTATCTAACCGCTCTACCACACCCGTATGTTTGCCAGCTTTGTTGTTATCTAGGATCGTCCACACCGGCATATTAGTGGATCGATTATCTTGATTGACCAACTCGTCGCTTAAGGCTTTAATACGCCACAGCAAGGCTTCTTCAGCTGGATTTTCTGCTATAATTTTCATTTAGATTTCCTTATCTACACGAAATCGTGTAGTTTAATTCAGCCTCTCGACCTTAACGTTATCAACACAATGCCAAGGAGACAGTACCATCGTAAACACTTTGCTGCTTGTGACAACCACCTTGACATTCTTGTCTTTGGCGGCTTCATTCACTAATTTGATATATGGCGAATTCGGCGGTAGACAGAACTTACTGGTATTTTCTTTTGTTACCACAGTATTTTCTGATGCGCGAACCCTAAAGTATGTGTTGCCACCGAATATGCTATTGTTTTGGTTGTTATAAACGATTCCAGAAACTACATTATCAGAAGTTTGCAACCGTACTGAAAACAGCAAGTAAAGAGGTACTGCAACTGTTAATGCTGCTAGGATATATTCCCAAAAAATTCTTAGTTTAGACATATCAATCTCCTTGTCTTATCGTTTAATTCAACCGCAGAACTGGTGTTGGCTATATAAGGTGATGATTTGCCGAGTTTTAATTTCCTCGAATGTGAGGGAATTAGGTTTCGTAAAGTCACATCACATGCTACGAAGCTTTCTATCAATAAGCAGATACCCCTAAGCTCATGATTAGGTACTTATTTTCAAGATAGCGTCTACCTATTCCGCCACTTATATAGCCAGTTGACAACACCAATTTGTATATCATTAAGTGAGTTAATTTACTTTAAGGTTTGATGTTGCCAGTTGATAGCACCAGATTGAGCCGATTTCCACCTGCACTCAATTCTATAGGCAAATGAAAAGCCTAGACACTGATGCTACCAGTTGAACAGACGATACACGTTGCATTGCAGGTTGCTTCAATTCCAGCTCACAACGTTTCACAAGTTTTAGATAACACACCGGGTAGGTGTGGAGCCACATAAAGGAGTTGTGCATATCATCTGTCCAGTTCTACGGTTGATTTTAATGTTCTACTGGATACAAATTGTACCCGTTTACTTTCGTTTACTGATACGACCACCTTTTTTGCCAGCACACTTCTTCACGAAGTGAGGACCGTCAATTAGGTCGCAATCGCATTCAATATCTTGCGCAAATCCCTTATAACTTCCGTGGCTTGCAAAAGTAGCTGAGCCGCCCTTTCGTCCGATTTCAGCGTAAAAGTTAGGATTGCTTGCTAGGTTTTTTGCGGCGGCTTTCTTACCACCAATCGTATTGCCGGCCATACTTTACTCCTTTACTCCAAAATAAATCATCCAATCTTCTCGATTTTCTCTTATAGATTTTTCAGCTTCTTCTTTGGTTGCATAGCGTACGATTTCACCAGAATCGTCATAGTCAGTATCGTATGCGTATAGTTCTTTGTCCTTGTAATTGTAGTAGACTACCCATCCACCTCTACAATCCTCAAAATCTGGCTCAAAGTTTGAGGTTTGGCTCAGTCTGACTTCTGCTAGCCTTCGGTCGCGAGCTTCTTCACATTCTTCTTCAGTGCGGTAGACAAGACCCATAGCCATAAGTCTGTTATCCACATCGTCGTCGTTCCAGACTTTCCACTCCACATCTCCATATTCGTTAACGCAGAAGTATTTCTCGGCTATTTTTGGCTTCCAGTGAGCGCTGTCTGTCGGTTCTTCCATTTCCTCGAACCACTCGTCGAAGTTGTCTATATCTTGAATTGTGAATTGAGGGTCTTGTGGTGTGTCTTCACCTGGTACAGCCACAGTTAATTCTCTGGTTCCATCAGACATATTAACGATCTCTTCAAAAATGGTGCCAGCTTTAATTGTAGGTGTGTCTTTAAGAAGCTTGTATTTCATTTCTTTATCTCCTTTCCGTCTTTGAAACATTTTAGATAACCCATTTTGCCGCCAACTGATTCACAACGAGCTTTAACGTCCATGGCTTGTTTTTCTTCATTAGACCTGATAACAGTTAGAAAAATGATTAGTGCAAATCCACCTATAGTTATCATTATCAAAGCTATTTCAAGTATGTTTGGTAAATTATCCTTTATCATTTCTTTACCTTGACTTCTTTAATTTTTGGTCGTTCGCCTTCGATTCGACTGTCTAGTATTTGATTGATTCGATGAATAATAAACTCTCGTTCGTTTAATCCTCTGAGTGCGTCATCCTTCATTTCTAGAAGATCTATAGTACTCATCTCATCTAGCGATTGATAGTCATCTTCGTAATAAGGTTGTATTACTTCTTTTTCCATTTCTTTTCCTCCTCTTTAATCCATTCTGCATCTTGTTTAGCTATGTTGTATTCTGAAATAGCTACAAGAGCCAGAATACACAGTACAAATATTATCCAAATCAGCATGTACATTGTGTTTTCTCAATATCTGTAATAAGTTTCTCTAGTTCATCATCTGGTACAATACCCTCAAAGATATTCTTTACGAGTTCCTTTGATTTTTCATTGATAATTTTTCCTGATAAATTACCTAAAGCTTCTAGTGTGGCAAGAGTAGCCTCTACATCGTCAGAGTCTATACTGACGAAAGTGTTGGCTTTGTAATGGCCGTTTTCACCAAATATCTTGATATTTACTTCTGCTACTGGTTTTTTCATATATCACTTCTCCTTGTAATGGATGTATTAAATTGTTTTATGGGAAGAAAAGTCTGGCTGTTACTAGATTTTAGATTGGGTAGGAGACTCCACATTAAAGGTATGGAACTAGTCATTTAACCGCACACTTTACAAATTTCTACGCCAATGGTTCAAACGTAGATCTGGGCACCAGACTTTTTAATAATTGTCAGATAGTGCGCTAATCCACTCTTTGACTACCTTCATGTCAGATTCTAAGTCATTTATCCATTGATCAGCAGAAGGTATATCTTCTCTGTTGATTATGAGTGAGTCTACAGTATTGCTCATGGCTTTATATAGCCTCCATAGTGCAAGTACTGCTTTCTTTCTTTGAGTTATCATCTAGACGCTCCTTTTCGCTTATAACGCTTGCTACTCTTCTGATATACGACTTCATATGTATATTCAGGGTGGGCTGGTAGCCACACCTTCTCTAGGATCTTACGACGCCATTTATAGTCATCAGTTTCTACACCTTTCGCTTCGCGTAAAGTGAATGATCCGTCTAGATTGTGTATTCTAAAGTCTACTTTGTGACGATATGGGAATGCTGGATTGCCATTTTCGTCATAGACCCAACCTTCTATTCTGTATTGAGTGTCATAGTCTTTTATCTGGCCGAGGTTCTTTTCAATTTCTAGCTCGGCGGCTACTTGTGCTTCAAACTTTGAATCGTATATCTTACCATTCATCTCGGTACGCTTAGCACCGTATTTATTAGTCTTACCAAGCCTACCTATTTCAGTACCACAATTACGACAAGTGAGTCTTCCTCTGGATATCATGAGATGCTTAGATTTACACTCTGGACAAGTAGCTACAGCCTTAATGCTTTCTAAGTCAAACTTCTTGTGAGTTGCTCTTATATACATTACTGTTTGCCCTTTTGTTTACGACGCATACGATTGCGCCAATTGCGAAGACGTTTTATTAAGTAGTCTTCACTCTCTAACTTTTCATACTCTAGCTTCACTCCAGCTAGTAAACTTTGTTTATCAGCCATTATAGATTCTCCTTATACGCCCCTGTGCGATATGTAGTCCATGCTTTATAGCCTTGAGACTGCCAAACTCGATAAGCAACTCTTACAACTGTTGCGGTGTCGTTCCTATCATCATGAGGTTGAAAATGCAGACAGCCAACTTGTAACACGCCATAACTGCCAATACACACTCCGTGATTTTCAGTACCAGTCAGATTATGATTAAGCGGATTACAGCTTCTATTCTCAGCCTTAGCGATAGCTAGCATTAGACTAACATCCCATCCTGAATATTTTGACAGTTCCCGTCGAACCAATTCGCAGCCCGATACCGCAACTGATTTTGGTTGCGGCACGGTTGGTTCGACTTTCGGATCTGTCTTTGCAGCGCTTTTATCTATCTCGGAAATAGCTGCGGACTTCCGAGTTACTTTTTTAACTGTAATGTTGCTTGACGGACCTTATTATCCACTTCCTCTGTCTTATTGATCTGATATTGAATACCCGCGTAAAATGCTATAGCGGCAGTAATCATGATAATTAACAAGATTGATTTAGCTTTTTCAAGCAATTGCTTCCAGTTGATATTATTCTTTTTTGATTCGTTGATATTTTTTGTATTATTTTTCATTTTATTTCTCCTTTATTATTCGCTTAGCGACTGAGTTAGTGGGTGGCGGCTTTTCTTAAATTTATAGATACTCACGAGACGCACCCACCAACACAGCCGCTAATAGTTTATTGATGCCCTAATTGTTAAAGATCACTTTCTGACATATTTGCTTTGATTGTTCTAGCTAATCTCCGTCACTCCTATAATTCTCGCTATTGAGTCGGATTGAGCTATATCTTTCAATGCAGTCAGTGTAGTTGTTCTGTCTACAAGAGGTCATCAATTTCAGATTGCCAACCTCTTCAAACAGAAAAACCCGCTGGCTCTCTACTTCCAGCGGGTTTTGCTATACAACAAAAATCGTCCTGACAAACATCAGAACGAGATTATTAAGTCATAATGTATTTTTACAATCGTAGGAACTTGGTGAGGTGCGCCTCCCCATAACTACGACTGTCCACCACAACAATCTATAATTAGTGGAACAGTATGACTCTCGATCTTTGTTTGGTAGAGAGCCTTTGAAATTATTGGTGTAAAGTTACTTGGAAAGTGTAGGCCTTTCTCAACTGTCCCCAGTATAGCAAAAATGACTAAATATGTCAATAGCCTTGAGCGTGATCCATTGCTTTATAGAACTGACTCTCTGCCAGATCATCTTTAATTTGTAGGTATATCTGGACCGTGGATAGGTCGCGATGGCCAAGTAATTTTTGTATTGTCATAAGATCGCAACCAGCTATTAGTAGGCGCACCGCAAAACTATGTCTTAATTGATGAGGTGTTATATGAATATCTGCATATTTCTTAAATGCTTTTTGGATCCACACTCTAGCTGTTTTATCGTTTGTATTGAATAGAGGACCAGATAATCGGTTGTAGTCTGTCGCGAATTCATCTATCTTGTCTTTTAATCGTTTAGTTAGGAATACTGTACGATCCTTAGAGCCTTTACCTTTTACGTATAAGTTCAATCCGTCTATATCTCTATAGCTAACATTGGCAATCTCTGAAATACGTAATCCAGTGTCGTATGCAAAATCTATTAGCATGTTTATATGCCGCTCTTTCGCGTTATTTGACGTCCTGTTGAGTACTAGTTGTATGACATGGTGTTGTATATATCTTGGTCGTGGTTTAGCGTTCTTACGTGACTTAATAAGCTCAGAATTAATACAGTTTAGATTCATGTGTTCATTGCACCATTTGAAGAATGCTTTTATTACTCGTTTTGTTGAGTTTGTAGTTGAAGCTGCGTGAGTTTTTCTGTATTCATAAAAATAAAAATCGAGCCATCTAAGCGACAGCTCGGTTATATTAGTCTTGTGTAATTCATCACAGAAATTAACAAATTGTTTAAGACGTACTACTCTAGTAGCTACTGTAGCTGGTGACATATCTTCGACTATTGCTGAATAATGGATAAATTGAAACGCTAGCTCTCTGATATTCTCTGTCTGATAATCTACGTCTAGTACTTCGTCTATCTTCTGTAATTCACTTATTACAGTAGCTCTTGATGTTGTGATTGATAGAATTGGTGCGGTCATTCTTCTCTCCTTAGAGTGACTTAGGTTTAATTTATAACCTTTACGCCCCAATTGTTCTATTTTACAGATTTTTTAAGTCAATGTAATGCTTTTCATGACATTTATGACATCCTTTAACTATAAAATACGGTGAAGTTGGACCGCTATATTTACGTATTTGACCCTTCATGACAGTAGCAAAATGATCAATCTTGATAATCTGTTTGTACGCCTTCCATTCGTGTTCACAGCCATTTTTATTCTTACGTAATAGTCTAAGTTGTTCTCGATCTGCCTTAGCCTTATTTATACGTTCAATAAGTTTACGTCTAGCTTCTTTAGTGTCAAAACTCATACGCCTGCCTTCTTGCACAGATACGTAAATAATCGTCCTGGAGTTTGTTTTGCTTCTAGTGCGGTTTCCGCTAATTGCCAAACTGTAGCTTCTGGTAATTTCCAGAATACTTTACAGTAAAATGCGAAGTATTGTTCATTCCCAAACATCTGGCACAATCTAGTCGCCATATTCTCTATTTGCTTGGATTTAGCATACTTATCACGACTAATATTAGTATTAGAATTAGAATTAGAATTAGAATTATAGTTTCTATGAAACTTTTTTGCATTAGCATTAGAATTAATATTAGTGGTTTTCACCTCTGTTAACCCTCCAAATTTTGAGCCAACAGCTAACTAGCACCATTACTAGCTCTGGCGTTTTACATTTCCGAGGAGTTTTCCACAAGTCCGTAGTGCTAAGGGCTTGACAGAAAAATCCTATTTTTTAGTATTTCAGGGCAAAATAAAGCGGCCCCAATCGAAAGAAAACCTTTTTCAATCGATAGAGGCCGGCAATCTGAAATTGATACTTCTATCCTAGCAAATATTTTGCATATAGTCAACTGTTCGGGATTTCCGAACTGTTCAGTTGTTCGGGATTTCCGAATTACTCAATAAAAAACTACCCTCGATCAAAAGTAGTAGTTTTTTATAGGATTACAGAGCTATCTGAATTATTCAACGGCTTCTTTCATCTGTCGTACTAAGTCTAGAATAATAGTCTTTGCCGCGGATAATCCAGCCGCGATTGCAGATAATGCAGTAGCCAGCGTTAGAGCGTACAGTTCGTGCCAGCTTGCAGCGAATAGTAAGTTTACTAAGTTTACGCCAGCTAGTAAAAATGTCGCGATAAACGTCTGTAGAAACGTCCATCCAGCACGGATAGCTACGTCTTTATAGTTGATATTCTTTAGCGCTTCTAGTGATTTCATATTTCCTCCTTATTTCTTGAACTTAAAAATACTCATCAGAAAATCGATAATCTTCTCTAATAGACTTTTATTCTTAGCGATGTCTTGACTTAATTTTCCGATAGACCTCATAACATCTTCGCTGGTTGGTTGCGGTGCTAATGGTTGCTCCTGCGGCTTTTCTTTGGGCTGAGGTACCTGTTGTAGTTCTGGCGTCTTTGGGGCTGGTCGTGGCTGAGGGCGTTTTTCTGGTCGCGGTGTGCCTGCATCTCCATTCGCTAGTTCACGTACTCGTTCTGCTAATACCCAAATTCCATCATCTGCCATTTTCAACTGTAGGTAGCGTTTGTTGTTCTCAGTAGTTTCGTCTAGTACCTCTGTACTACCGACAATTCGGAAGTAATCTCCTGTATTTATCTCTCCGTCCAGTAGATAGCCGTCTTTATCTGTTCTCACTGCTACAGAAACGGGTACACCGTTATCTTCCCAATCAAACTCATCAATCAATCGGTTACATCTAATCTGTCGTAAGTCGAATACGGTTGCTACTTCATCTGCATAATAGACTTCTGGAAGTGCTACACGCTTTGCTTCTTGAGGCTTGCCTACGTATCGATAGAATGCATATGGTGGATAACCAGATGCACTCCAGAGCCAATCGTGGTTGTCTATAACAATACCTGCCTGATAACGACAGTTGATTACGTTATCTGCGTCGACAAACATTCCTGTATGTCCTAATGCACCACCTGAATTGCCTCGAATACCCCAAATAAAAATATCTCCTCGTTGTGTATCTGCCTCGCCGTTTGCGTCAGTAGGTAGTCGTACCCAGCCGTTCTTTTCTAGTGCATCGAATAAGGTGTCTGTATTGCCAATCCAGTAGCTAGCAGGTAAAAGACCTGCTTCTTTTAGAGCGTAATATACAGAGCTTGAACAATCGTATGAATTTGGACCATTCCGACTTTCCATTGAATAAGAAACTCGACCTTTACGTGCATAAAACCAAGCCAGTGCTTTTTCTATCATTTTGTTACCTCCTTTACTTTTTCTATTACTTCAACGGGTGTTCTGTCTTGAATAAAATGGGTAAATTGAGTAAGCAAAAAGAGTCCTACTGCACCTATAAGCACAGTTAGACCTGTGTATTTGATGATTACGCCTACGAATTTCTTTTCGCCAGTAACGATAGCTTTTATGAAGACGTTGCCATCTAGTGTATCGTTATGGTATTGAATTGCTTTGATATTCTTTTCAATATCATTTATTTTTCCATCTACATATTTATTTCGCTCTATATATACAGACTCACTTACTAACCCGTCTAGTTTGGCTAATATTTGAGCTAATGATGGTTCTGCTACTTTTTCATTGAACACCTCTAGTTTGACTAGGCGTTCACTTAGGTCTGTGTTTGATCCTGGCATATAAAAAACGGAAGCCTTTCGTCTTTATACGTGCTTCCGTTTCTTGAGATCACACTGGTTAATTTATAGTACTATTTTACCATTTATACATTGGTCAGACAAGATAGACTTTACGACAATGCCGCTTGCAGAAAAAGTAAAAGTAAAACGCAATGACACAACTACCGACAAGTCTGTAAGCGTTCAGTGTGGCTGTGCCAGAATACTAGTATCCTCTCCAGCCACTGAAGCCATTACTGAGATACAGTTTCCAAAACAGTTTAAGAGTGGCACATTTCCTGTAGTAGTCTGTACATATACTGGCTATACCAGCTTCGCCAGCGATAAATGGACGGACGCTCCGCTTGGCACATGGGCTGGCGCAACAATGAGCGCATTAAAGATTACCAACTCATCATTTACAGCAGCTATCCGTCGTTTTGATGGTGCGACACTACAGGGTGCGTATTACTTTAACTGGATAGCAATAGGTCAAGCTTAGACTACTTAACATACTCTAAAACAATACTAACCTCTGAACTGCCCCAAGCATAACTGCCAGAAATAGTAATATTCGTTTGATCAATTGAGGTAATACCAGATTGGTGTGTATCTTCAATATATGGCAACGCTTGCTTGATAGGGTTATTATTAAGACTGCCAGATAGCCGCATATTGCCATAGTATCGTATTAACTCCCACCTATTAGATAGACCTTGAATACCATGTGGCAAGCTTGATGTATTAAAGCCACCTGTCATGTTTACAGTGCCACGCACGACTTTACGATAAATAGGGCGACCGTCAATCCATTTTTGACCAGTGTCTTGTTCAGTAGTCTTGTATTTATTGTCTGGCATTGTCGTAAAGTCTATCTTGTCGGCTGTAATAGACCCATCTTTGAGTGCGTCTTTTGTAATACTATCTTTGGCTATATTATCAGCCCCTACAGCACCTCTTTTTAGAGAACCGTCGCTGTTATGAGATTCTAGAATTGCCTCGGCTAGGTCTTGCGCCCAGCTGGCAGTAGGACCAGCTTGAACAATATCTCCAACTAAGTTGCCGTCATCTATTGCGTTATTCTGGATTTGTAAACTAATAATCTGACCAGTAGCCTTATTTGCCATACCCTTCCAGTCTCTCTGGCTACCTGGGACCACTTTACCTGTTGAGTCTACTCTATATGTCATAAAATGCACAGCAGTATCTTCAGTCCAACCAGTCAAACTATCTACAGATAGAGTGTCAGAGTTTGCGGGTCGTGGGGTAACTACTCGCGCTACGTTAGGATTGCTGCCGTCTTTTACTTTTGTAATTTTGTCACTAACACTTGCCATTTTGTTATTCCTCCTTTAGCTTTGGTCTTTCGTGCCAATATTTACGTATTCAAATACCACTCTTGATATGCTGTAACTTACGCCAGGGTCTGATGAACTCCAGCCGTATTGCACCCAGTGAGCGTCTTCATCTACTTCTAGCTCCACCTCTTCGCTAGCAGAGTTAAAGGTTTCAGGTATGCCTCTCACCTCACTCCATCCGATAGAACTCCAACCAACGCCTGGCTCACTCCATCCAGTACGGCTTGAAGACGCTCCGAAAAATCTTGTCTCCGTAAACGTCTGTAATCCGTCTTCTGTCTTAATAGTGGCGGTAAGATTAATGCGCCCTTGAGGTCTGAGCAGTACAAATATCACCTTCAATACACGCGCCCAATCTCTTCCAGTTTCTTCAAATCGCAATTGACCGCTTTGTGCGCTAGTGTTAAACGGCTTACCGTCATCAACTGTAGTTGCACCCTTAGATAGCTCGACTATCTTGTTTCCTTGAACTATTAAGAAGTGAGTTATACCTGAGTTATCGTTATACAGCGTCATCCAGTCAGCACGAATACTCCACGGTTTCATCCACGCACCCCTACGGTCGGTATCATAAATCCATATCTGGTTGTTGTAGTCAGCGGCAACAGGTAACGCCCAATAGACGCGACCTTCAAATGCCAACCCTACGGCTTTTTCTATAGCTTTACTGTTTAGGTTGCTAATGGCGTCTTGAATGGTGTTAGTAATTCGTCTTGTAGATAGGACGTTCTGTAATTGTGGTAGAGTTCCTGTAGTATTAAATCCGCCACGGCTTGGATATAGTAGGTCGTTATTGTAAATGACTACAGCGTCAGGGCTATCTGTACCGTCAGCACCAGTATCTTCTTGTACTTGCCAGACTGTAATAGTATCTTCACCATAAGTAATGTTTGTTGGTGTAATATAGAATCGTTTACCAGTACCGTTTGTACCGTTTGCTAGGACCGTTACTTTAGGATCGCCTTTACCATCTCGATATGGTCGTACTGCAAATGGTACTTCTTTGGTACCATTCCCTACTGGTGTATATCCACCACCATATCCAGGTGAGAAGTCTAACTCATGACCATAATCACCACCACGCCATACATAGAATTGATTGTCTTTATCACCAGTCATCCATATACGGCCATTGACTACATCGGCTCGTGTTGCTTTTGGACCAGCCGTGTTATTGTCTTTTGGTAGAGGCACTGACATGTCTAGGCTACGCGATCCATTGTCTACAAATACTGTCTGATCCATTGGCAATGCGGCAGCTAGACGGTAAAGTGTAGGCTCTCCGCCACCGTCAACACCAACGCCACAATAAATGTTCCACGACTTAGCTTCTGTGCTGTCTGGACGCTTGACTGACAGGTTATGTTTTTCGCCGTTCCACATATCTCGGTCGGTAGAGATTGCTTGAGATAATAGAGGCGATCCTGCGGTTTCACCAACAGTAGAGTTAAAGGTAACTGCATAAAACACCTTAAATCCTGTACCAGTTAGCCCTACGTTTTTATCTAGTATTGGCTTTGCTGGGTCTGATATTTTCTGAAATGCTACTATCTTCTTTGTCGGTATATCCAAGTAGCTAAGAGTATCTTCTCCATTCATAACTAGAAGGTTGTTGCGTATCTGCTTGAAATGACCGCGGGCGGATTCGTGATATTCTTTACCTTCTACAACTTGCCAGGCTGTGTCTTCACCTTTAGCTATACATAGCTTTGTTTTGCCATTTATTCTTTGAAGACAAGCTAGCCAGTTTACAGATCCGTCTTTTGTAGTGCTACGAAATTCAGCCAATTCACCTAAGACTGTTCCTAACGGCTGAGGACCATATTTAGCAGTACCATGTCGCACGGTAATGACAGAGTCCTGATCCAATATCATATTCTCAGACGACCTTAGACCTCTTAGCGGTGAGCGACCATCATCAAATGCAGTAACCACGCCGTTTGTCCAATCCTCAACCGACAGTCGCTGTATTTTTGGTGCTTTAGTATTGCTAGGGGGTTTTAGCATATGTCAGACACTCCTGGAATCATACTTAGAGGTGCATATCTAGCTTGACTAGCATTATTCTCTATCATTTTTTCCATTAGCTGGTTGGCTTCATTGATGAGATTGCCGTATTGGTTCTGTAAAAGAATATCGTTGCGAGCATATTCAGCCGCACACATCACCACTAGCCACATTGGATTGTCTACTGGGACCATATCGCTTGGACTTGTCAGCAGTGGGGCACGTAAATATACAGGTATTGTTATTTGACCTCCAAGTACTGGGTCGTCACTTCGTATAGGATCGATAAACACCAGCTTATTACCAGAAATAGTGCAACAGTCTTGCCCCTTATACATTCCCGCTTGCTCTGGCGGCACTGTAGTGTATTCTTTAATCTGATTGTCTTTTTTGACCTTTATAGTGTCGCCGTATACGTTGCTTACCTTAGCAACCTTAGTAAAGTCAATTTCATACTCCTGATTCGTCGATAGTGTTCCGATATCGTAATTAGGGTCATATAAAGACTGCCAATCAACATTAGGTTCACTTTGCCACACAGGGATATACATGTTAGCAATACCTAGTATTTTCTGGTATTTCTTGTCTGTTTCTGGTAGGTTGCGCACCTTACCAGTAGCTTTCAGCATGACTGCCGATATAAGTTGCGTAGTGTTCATGGCGTTTTTCCTAAATTAAAAACACGGAGCCGGCTTATTATTGCCAGACGCTCCGTGTTTTTAGGTCACGCTGTTTTCTGCTTATATTATATCATAATTATCACTATTATGCTTTCTTAATGAGGATTCGCGTGTTTTTGCTGGTGCTTGCACCATTCCACTTTTTTAATGTGTTAGTTATCTGTTTTTGAGTGTTAGTCTTGCTTATTAGGTTTTGTCCGATTTGGTTTATACTTGTGTTTTTTGCGGATGATTCGTTAGCTTTTGGTGCAGAAGATGTTAGACCCATACTCTTAGTGACTGCAGAAGCTAGTGGAGACGCGCTACCGCCGCCGCTTGACCTACCACCTCTTCGTCCTCTACCCCTTCCACCGCCTGAGCGTCCAGAGCCACCTGAGGTATCTTTGGTTATCTTATTGCCGTCAGTGTCAAACTGAGTAGCGTTAAGGGCGCGTGCTTCCTGCTTAGTGATGTAACCTTCAGCGCGTAGCTTGTTGATTACACCATTTTTAGCAAACATTTGTCCTGTAATACTCTTTCGTCGACCATTGGCTAGTTCTTGTATTAGATCCTCGTGTGATGATTCTTGAGCCTTTTGACGCCAATAGTTGTCCATCAGACTTACTTCGTTATGAGATGTCATTGCGCCGTACTCAATTTGATCCTTTGTATATCCAGATTCTTTGTAGTAGCGCTCTTTTACCCAGTCTGGCAAGTCTTTGTATTTACCAGTCATCATATTGACGGCAGTTTTAGCTTTATCTACCTTTTCTGTACCGTTCTGTAGTTTATTTAATGTTGCATTGAATGAAGTGAACTCTTTTTTAATAGTTGATGTTTTATCAATATCATACGCCTTCATCCAGTTGCGATAAGCTTCATCACCTTGTCCTTGAGATTGAGCAAGCTTTTTGTATACACCTTTTTCTACGTTACCATTTTTGTTTACTAGCAATCCGTCTTGGAATGTATAGTCGCCCTTCTTTAACTTCTTCTTAATTGAAGCGGCTTCTTTCTTGCTTAGTCCTTGTAGATCTATTTGATTATCCGTTGCTTGTTTTTGTTGCGGATTATCGTTGGTTGGCATGTTTATTTGCATACCATTAGACGCGTTAGCAACTAGACCACCAGTCTTAAATAGATTGACCCACGAACTCTTTCCTTCTTCTACTTGCACTGGTATTAGTGCGTTTTTACCGAATAGAGCACCTTGGACCAGATTGAATGGATTGTCTTTTTCAAACTCAACCTTTGTCTCACCATTGCCGTCTTTTACTTCGCCAGAGTGAGCTGCCGCAATACCCTGAATAGTTTTCTTTAATTGGCTACCTGCTGGTAATTGACCTAGGATGTTGTACATAGCGTCTTTAGTTTTTGCTTCTGCCTTATCGTCATCACCATCTTCACGTGCTTTAGCTGCCTCATCCAATTTACCCTTAGTGTCAATCAATTTACGAGGTAAATCAACAACTGGTATTGTACCGTCGTAACGTCCTAAGTTGCTCTCTTTGCCGAATAGCTTCTTGCGGTCGTCTTTTGTCGTTGCAGCATTAACCATAGCTGTAGCTATAGGTGAGGCTGTAACTGCTTGACCAGCTACTTTTTGAGCCGTACGCTCTAGCTTAGCTTGTACTGAATTGTCTTTATCGTCATCATCGCCACCACTTAGCCAGTCGCCTACAATCTCGATTAGTGTACCTAATGGATCAACCCCTGGCTTGTTTCCAGTTAGTGCTTCTATCGCACTATATGCAATTGCCGTATTAACAGCAAGTGCCACTCTTTGTTTATTAGACATCTGGTTCCATACATAACGGTTCTGTTGTGTCACTTCTCGCGTGAACTGTAAGAATGATGCAGACCATAGTCTATTGTATGCCCGTGGGGTGCTTATCTGATCGCGTAAGGTTACCGTGTCATTAATGAATCGTTCTGCGTATCTAACTGCATCTGCGTCGCTTAGTCCATTATTGATTGCCTGATTATATTTAGCTAAGAAGGTGTATTCAATAACGCCTCTTTCAACTACTTCCATAGGAATACCAGCAGTTTTCATAGTTTTTTCAAACTTGGTGTCATTCGTCAGATTGTCATCTGCATACCTTAGGGCTAGAGCATCAGACTTCTGTAATATAGCTTTACGGTTTTTTAGCTTGAATGCCTGTATCAATGCTTTCGGGTTGGTTGTAGAGAATAGAGCAGGTAGTGATGCCGTTTGAGCTACTACTGAATTCATATTGCCAACAATCTTAGATAGTGCCGCCTGCTTCATTAATGCTCTACCAGTTGCATCTGCGAATTTTCGCATTTTACTTGGCTCTGTATCGTTTACG
>SKEK01000212.1_pt1 | contig 36248 bp, 34 predicted proteins | sample 4826761 | NCBI WGS metagenome assembly SKEK01 (sample SAMN11008811, study PRJNA524170) | human gut metagenome | biome: Human fecal sample; material: Feces; isolation source: fecal sample from pouch patient p32 | host: Homo sapiens | place: Israel: Tel-Aviv | collected 2015-10-13 | reverse complement strand
CTCAGTCGTCCCGGCCCGCCCGTTTGTGTTGTTCGCGGCTTTTATCGCTCAGAGGTCGGCAGCGTCCTCGACGGTGGCGAGAAACTCGGAGAGCCTGTTGGCGGCGGCCATCACTGATGGGCCGTGCTGGCGGCCCGGCTGGCGGCCCATGCGCTCGATGGGGCCGGAGATTGACAGGGCAGCCAGGACTCGACCCGACGGCCCGCGCACGGGTGCGGAGACAGAGGCGACGCCGGGTTCGCGCTCGCCCACGGACTGCGCCCAGCCGCGTCGGCGTACCTCGGAGAGCATGGTTGCGTTGAAGGAAGCGCCGTACAGGCCTCGGTGCAGGCGGTCGGGTTCTTCCCAGGCGAGCAGTACCTGGGCGGCAGATCCGGCGCTCATGGAGAGCGTGGCGCCCACGGGGATCGAGTCACGTAGGCCCATTTCGCGTTCGGAGGCCGCGACGCACACGCGGTAGTCGCCCTGGCGACGGAAGAGCTGGGAGGATTCCTTGGTGTGATCGCGTAGGGCTTGAAGGACAGGCATGGAAGCCTGGAGGAGGCGGTCTTCGCCAGCCGCGGAGGAGAGTTCCTGAAGGCGGGGACCCAGAATGAAACGGCCCTGCATGTCGCGGGCTACCATGCGGTGATATTCGAGGGCGACAGCCAGACGGTGAGCAGTCGGGCGTGCAAGCCCGGTACTGGTGACAAGTTGTGCGAGGGTTGCGGGTCCCGCTTCGAGAGCGCTGAGAACCAGCGCAGCTTTATCGAGAACGCCAACGCCACTGGATGTTTGCTCGTCCATACAACTATTTAATATCTCATTAATTGAGATGGCAAACTGCCGGATAGTGAAACAGGTCAAAGGAGTGTCCGAGACGTGAGATCGGGGCGGTTGACACGCGGTCAAAGCGCTTCGATTGGGTTCGAAGCATGACTGACACAGTGTCTCCAAAAGGGAGGCTAGAGGAGGAACAATGAGCGGAACGATGGCCGAAAAGGTGTGGCGCGACCACATCGTCTCCAAGGGTGAGAACGGCGCGCCCGACCTGCTGTACATCGACCTCCACCTGGTGCATGAGGTCACGAGTCCCCAGGCCTTCGAGGGCTTGCGCCTGGCCGGACGCAAGGTTCGCCGCCCCGATCTGACGATCGCGACGGAGGATCACAACACGCCGACCGTCAACATTGACCAGCCCATTGCAGACATCACGAGCCGCACGCAGATCGACACGCTGCGCAAGAATGCCGAGGAGTTCGGCGTACGCCTGCACTCCCTGGGCGACGCCGATCAGGGCATCGTTCACGTCGTCGGCCCCCAGCTGGGCCTCACCCAGCCCGGCATGACGATCGTGTGCGGCGACTCCCACACCTCCACGCACGGTGCCTTCGGCGCACTGGCCTTCGGTATCGGCACCAGCCAGGTCGAGCACGTGCTCGCGACCCAGACCCTGCCGATGGCCCCCTTCAAGACCATGGCGATCACGGTCAACGGCTCCCTGCCCGCAGGCTCGACCGCGAAGGACATCATCCTCGCTGTCATCGCTAAGATCGGCACCGGCGGCGGCCAGGGCTACGTCCTGGAATACCGTGGGCAGGCGATCCGCGAGCTCTCCATGGAGGGCCGCATGACGATCTGTAACATGTCGATTGAGGCGGGTGCCCGCGCCGGCATGATCGCCCCCGACCAGACGACCTTCGACTACATCAAGGGCCGCCCCCACGCCCCCGAGGGCGAAGACTGGGACCGCGCCGTTGAGTACTGGTCCTCCCTAGCCTCCGACGAGGACGCCGTTTTTGACGCCGAGGTCGTCCTCGAGGCCGCTGACATCGAGCCCTTCGTCACCTGGGGCACCAACCCCGGCCAGGGCGTTCCACTGTCGGCCGCAGTCCCCAGCCCGGAAGACTTCACCGATGAGACCGCCCGCGCGGCCGCCGAGCGCGCCCTGGAGTACATGGATCTCAAGGCCGGCACCCCGATGCGCGAGATCGCCGTCAACACGGTCTTCATCGGCAGCTGCACGAACGGCCGCATCGAAGACTTGCGCGCCGCCGCCAGTGTCGTCAAGGGACGCCACAAGGCCGATGGTGTGCGCGTCATGGTCGTGCCCGGCTCCGCCCGCGTGCGCCTGCAGGCCGAGGCTGAGGGCCTCGACAAGATCTTCACGGACTTCGGTGCCGAATGGCGCAACGCCGGCTGCTCCATGTGCCTGGGTATGAACCCTGACACCATGAACGCGGGAGACCGCTCGGCCTCTACGTCCAACCGAAACTTCGAAGGCCGCCAGGGCAAGGGCAGCCGCACGCACCTGGTGTCCCCGCTCGTCGCGGCCGCCACCGCCGTGCGAGGCACCCTGTCCTCCCCGGCCGACCTCTGCGGCCCGCCCTCCGCCACCCGATCACGGGGGAGGGTCACGGCCTCGTCCCCCACGGAAGAAAAGACTGACGCACCATGGAAAAGTTCATTACCCACACCGGCGTCGGCGTCCCGCTGCGCCGCTCCAATGTCGACACCGACCAGATCATCCCCGCCGTTTACTTGAAGCGTGTCACCCGCACGGGCTTCGAGGATGCCCTCTTCGCCGCGTGGAGGAACGATCCCGAATTCGTCCTCAACCAGGACGCTTACAAGAACGGCTCCGTCCTCATCGCCGGACCCGATTTCGGCACCGGCTCCTCGCGTGAACACGCCGTGTGGGCGCTCAAGGACTACGGCTTCCGCGTTGTCCTGGCCCCCAAGTTCGCCGATATTTTCCGCGGCAACTCCGGTAAGCAGGGCCTGGTGACCGGCATCATCTCCCAGGAGGACTGCGAGTCCCTGTGGAAGCTCCTCGAGACCGAACCCGGCACCGAGGTCACCGTCTCCCTGGAGGACAAGACCTGGCGCGCCGGTGCGATCTCGGGCACCTTCCAAATCGACGATTACGTGCGCTGGACACTCATGGAAGGGTTGGACGACATCGCCCTCACCCTGCGCCACGAGAAGGAGATCGAGACTTACGAGGCCGCGCGTCCCTCCTTCAAGCCGCGCACGCTGCCGGCGAAATTCTTACCAAAGCAAGAGGTTTTGTCCGCACGCGACTGAACGCACTGCGCACACTGGCCCCTACCTAGCTAGAGTAGGGGCCAGTTACGTCATATTGAGGAGTTCCCCCATGCCATCCATTCTGCAAGTCGAAGGCGGTCATCCCCTCCACGGAGAGATCACCGTTCGCGGTGCCAAGAACTTCGTGCCGAAGGCCATGGTCGCGTCGCTGCTGGCCGACACCCCCTCCGAGCTTTACAACGTCCCGCTCATCCGCGACACCGATGTCGTCTCGAACCTGCTGAGCTTGCATGGCGTCGAAATCGACTTTGATCAGGACCGTGGCACGCTGCGTATGGACACCTCCAACGTCAAGATCGCCTCGCGTTCGGATATCGATACGCTCGCGGGTGCCTCGCGTATCCCGATCCTGTTCTGCGGCCCGCTCCTGCACCAGCTGGGCGAGGCCTTCATCCCCGAGCTGGGCGGATGCGCGATCGGCGGTCGCCCCATCGACTTCCACCTCGATACGCTGCGCAAGTTCGGCGCAATCATTGATAAGCAGCCCGACGGTGTGCACATCAAGCGACCCTCCACGGGCCTGCACGGCGCGATCATCGAGCTGCCCTTCCCGTCCGTCGGCGCGACCGAGCAGACCCTGCTGACCGCCGTGCGCAACGAGGGCATCACGACCCTGAAGGGCGCGGCCATCGAGCCTGAGATCCTTGACCTGATCAACGTCCTGCAGAAGATGGGCGCGATCATCTCCGTGGACACGGATCGTACCATCCGAATCGAGGGCGTGGCCAAGCTGACCGGCTACCGCCACACGGCCCTGCCGGACCGCATCGAGGCCGCCTCGTGGGGTGCGGCTGCCCTTGCCACCCGCGGTGACATCTACGTGCGTGGTGCCCATCAGCCCGACATGACGACGTTCCTCAACACCTTCCGCAAGGTGGGTGGCGCCTTCGATATTGACGCCGATGGCATCCGCTTCTACCACCCGGGTGAGCCGCTGCACTCGATCGCGCTTGAGACGGCCGTGCACCCTGGATTCATGACCGACTGGCAGCAACCCCTGGTGGTGGCGCTCACACAGGCCGAGGGCCTGTCCATCGTTCACGAGACCGTGTACGAGAACCGCTTCGGCTTCACCCAGGCGCTGCGCAAGATGGGCGCGAACATTCAGGTCTACCGCGAGTGCCTGGGCGGCACGCCCTGTCGCTTCGGCCAGAAGAACTACTATCACTCGGCGGTCATCTCGGGTCCGACCCCGCTGCACAGCGCGGATATCGTGGTCCCGGACCTGCGTGGTGGCTTCTCGCACCTGATCGCCGCGCTGACCGCGACGGGCACGTCCACCGTGTCCGGTATCGATGTGATTTCGCGCGGCTACGAGCACTTCACGCGCAAGCTCCACAAGCTGGATGCGCGCGTGCGTTACCTGGACGCCTGAGCACATGGCCGGGCGGGGAGTGCGTCGCAGCATTCTGTTGCTGGTCTCGTCGATGTCGGCGGGCGGGCGCAGCGTGCGCCTGGGGCCGCGCATTGTGCGGATTTTGCGCGGCGGCGGCTGGGAGGTTGCTGTTCGCCTGACGACGCCCGGGGACGACCCGGCGGCTCTCGCCGGCCAGGTAGCCGCCGACGCGATCGTGGCGGCCCTCGGCGGGGACGGCTACCTGAGTGCGGTCGCGCGCGGGTGCCACGAGTCCGGTGCCATCTTCGCGCCCATGCCGGGCGGGCGCGGTAACGATCTGTGCCGCGCGCTCGGTATCGGCACCGACCCCTTGGCGCGTGCTCGGGATCTGGCTCGTCTCGGCTTTGCGTCCGCCCCCTCGGGGAACGAGGCCGTGGCTGGGCGGGTCCGCCATAGCGCGGACTTGCTGGCGAAGCGTGTACGCCCCCTGGACGGCATGTGGGTGCGTTCGCGCGACGGTGTGCGCCTGGCGCTCGGCGTCGTGTCGGTGGGCTTGGACGCGCGCGCGAACATTTTGGCGAACGAGTCGTCGCTGACGTCGGGGCCGCTGGCCTACGGCTATGGCGCTTTCGCGGCCTTGGCCTCGCACGAACCCACTGAGATCATTGCGACGGTGGACGGCCGCGAACGTGACCTGAGCGGCTGGCTTGCCTCCGTGTCGAATTCGGGGCGCTTTGGTGGGGGTATCACGCTGGTGGAGTCGTCGGACATGAGCGACGGCATCCTCGAGGTGTGTCACGTGGGTCCGATGTCGGTCGCGCGTGCTCTGCCGATCTTGGCCCGTGTCGTGGGTGGTCGGGCGAAGAACCACCCGGCCATCGAGGTTGAGACCGCGCGCATGGTGTCTTTCGTGGCACCCGCCGGCATGATCGCGATGGCGGACGGGGATCGGGTTGCGTCGGTTCCTTTCACCGTGGACGTGGCTCCCGGCGTCGTCTCCGTCCTGGTCTGAGCTTGTCATCGCGTGCGGCGCGCCCACCGTGCGTGTGAGCTGCGCTCGGTTGCTCCGTAAGACAGAGCACGGGTTTTGCGCTGTGGGGGAGTGGTCCCCCTAGAATGGGCCTATGAGTGCAGTTTCCGGCTTCTACGCCTTCGCGAAGGGCGTGCTGACGCCCATCATGACCCCCTGGGTGAAGTTCACCGTCACCGGCGAGGAGAACCTCCCCACGGAGGGTGGTTTCCTGTTGGTTTCCAACCACCTCTCGAACGTCGATCCCCTGTGTCTGTGCTGGTATTTCATGAAGCGCAACACCGCGGTGCGGTTCCTGGCGAAGAAGTCGATGTTTTCCGTCCCGGTGTTCGGCTGGATTATCAAGGGCATGGGCCTGATTCCCGTCAACCGTGATTCGAATCCCTCGGCTGTCCTGGCACCCACGCGCGAGGCCTTGAAGGCAGGCGAGGTCGTCGGTATCTACCCTGAGGGAACGCTCACGCGCGACCCGGACCAGTGGCCGATGGAGTTCAAGTCGGGTGCCGCCCGCCTGGCCCTCGACACGGGCGTTACCGTCATCCCCCTGTCCCAGTGGGGTCCGCAGGACATCATGGCCCCCTACAACGCTAAGGGCATGGATATGCGTCCGGGTCGGCGCATCTCCTATCACTTCGGCGCGCCCGTCGACCTGTCTGACCTGATCGGTCCTGCCGGGTCCGAGGACCACGACGCGGTCAACGCGGCGACGGCGCGTATCCTTCAGGCGGTGCGTGAGGGTGTCGGCCAGCTGCGCGGACTGCCCGTGCCCGACAGCGTGTGGGACCCCGCCACGCAGGCTGGCCCGTGGTGGGAGGAAGAGCAGGCTAAGGCCGCCAAAAAGGCCGCGAAGGCCGCCAAGAAGAAGGGCTAGTCCCGGGTTCGACGACGTCCAGGTGTCCGCGTTGATCGGCTTTGTCACGTCCAGGCCCGGATCGCTCGCCTCGCCGGTTGCGCCCGACTGGAGGGTGGGGGAGGAGACCTGAACGGACGAGGCCGGGGCGGGCCGTGTGCTCGCCTGCACCTGCGGGGACGCGGGCGTGCAGGCGGCGAGCGCGAGGATAGCGGCGCCGTGCCCGGCGGTGAGAACGACACGACGGTGAGACAAAGCCTCTCCATGGGGTGTGACAGTTTTCCCATCCTAGTAGACTGAGCTGGACAGGGAGGTCACGATGAGTATGACAACAGCAGCGGTCCTGGGAACGGGAGCGTGGGGTACGACATTCGCTCAGGTGCTTGCGGATGCGGGCGTGGACGTCACCATGTGGGGGCGCAACACCGACACGATTTCGTTTATCAACGGTCGCGAAAACCCGACGTATCTGCCGGGCATCACGCTGTCTGAGCGTATTACGGCCACGACGGATATCGCAGAGGCGGTGGCAGGCAAGCCGCTGGTCGTCGTTGCCGTCCCCGTCAAGGCCGTGCGCGCGACGCTGGAAGCCGCACGCGCGTCCTTCGTGCCCGATGTGGCCCTGCTGTCCCTGGCTAAGGGCCTCGAATTGGGCACCCTCAAGCGCGTCGACGAGATCATTGCCGATGCCTCGGGTGTGCCCCACAGTCGCATCGCCGTGCTCTCCGGCCCGAACCTGTCGCGCGAAATCGCTGAGCGCCAGCCCACCGCGACGGTCGTCGCCTCCACCGATGTCGAGCTGGCCAAGGAGATCGCGCGGACCTGCCACAACTCCTACTTCCGCCCCTACGTCTCGGCCGACGTGGTGGGAACCGAGATGGCGGGTGCGACGAAGAACGTCATCGCCGTCGCCATTGGTGCTGCTGAGGGCATGGGTCTGGGCATCAACACACGTTCGACCCTCATCACGCGCGGCCTGGCCGAGATGACCCGGCTCGGCACCGCCTTGGGGGCCGACCCCGCGACCTTCGCGGGCCTGTCCGGTATCGGAGACCTCGTTGCGACCTGCTCCTCGCGCCTGTCGCGTAACTTCTCCCTGGGTCACCGGCTCGGCTCGGGCATGAACCTGGACGAGGCCATGGCCCTGTCCCCGGGCGTCGTCGAAGGCGTCGCTTCGGCGGGGCCGATCCTCCAGGTCGCCGCCTCCGTCGGCGTTGACATGCCGATCACCAGCGCTGTCGTCGAAGTTGTCGAGGGACGCGCGACCATCGCAGACATGGGCCGCATGCTCTTGGCACGCCCGCAGAAGATGGATGGGTGGAAGATCGAACTGGTCTAAAAGGCGCACGCGCGGGCGGGGAAAGCCTGACGCGCGGTAGGCTTGGACCCATGACTGCACCAATTCGTCCTCGCGTCCTCATCGTTTTCGGCGGACGCTCCTCCGAACACGAAATCTCTTGCGCCACGGCTGCCGGCATCCTCACGGCCATCGACCGCACCAAGTGGGACGTGATCCCGCTGGGCATCACGCGGGACGGCCAGTGGGTGCGCGTCGCCGACGACCCGTCGGCGTGGGCATTCAAGGACGGCAAGGGACAGACTGTGACAGCGGGTTCTACCCGCGTGGCCCTCACGCCGGGCGAGGGCAACCTCGTCGAACTCACCTACGACGGCGACCCCTCGGATAAGGACTCCCGCGTCGTGGGCGTCGAAGACCTCGGCCACGTCGATATCGTCTTCCCGCTCCTGCACGGCCCCTACGGTGAGGACGGCACGATCCAAGGCCTCTTCGAGATGGCCGACGTGCGCTACGTCGGATGCGGCGTGACCTCCTCGGCGATTTCCATGGACAAGCACCTGACCAAGACGGTGCTCGCCGCCGCCGGTATCGACGTGGGCCGCTGGGTTTGCATCACCGCCCGTCAGTGGGAGAGCGACCCCGCCTCGTGCATGGACCGCATCGAGCGCCTCGGCTTCCCCGTCTTCGTCAAGCCCTGCCGCGCCGGCTCCTCCGTCGGCATCTCGCGCGTCACCTGCCGCGAGGATCTGCCCGTCGCCATCAAGGAAGCCGCAAACCACGACCCGCGCATCATCGTCGAGGCCTCCGTGACCGGCCGCGAGGTCGAGTGCGGCGTGCTCGGCTCGCGTCCCGACTGGCAAAGTGGCACCTCGCCGCTGGGCGAGATCGTTGTGCCCGAAGGCGAGTTCTACGACTACGAACACAAGTACGTGGACGACGTCGTTGGTCTGTCCTGCCCGGCCGACGTGCCTCCCGCCTACGCTCAGCGCATTCGCGAGACCGCGTGGCGCGCCTTCGATGCCCTCGAATGTGAAGGCCTGGCCCGCGTCGACTTCTTCCTCAACGAGGACACCGACACCGTCATCATCAACGAAGTGAACACGCTGCCCGGATTCACTCCCATTTCGATGTACCCGCAGATGTGGGCGGCCGCCGGTATGTCCTACCCGGACCTGCTCAGCGAACTGCTCACCGAAGCGTCGCAGCGCCCCCTGGGGCTGCGCTGAGGGAACGGCCGCGGTGACCCGCATCTGCGCGTGTCCCGCGGCCGCGCCCCGACCTCGTCCATTCTCACAATCCCGACCCTAAAGGACCCACATGACGACCAAGCCTAAAGTCACGCTGGTGACGTGTCAGGCACTGCCCAATCTCTTCCCCGGCGAAGAAGGACTGCTTGACGAACTGGCGTCGCGCGGATGCGACCCGCAGATCAAGGTCTGGAATGATCCCGACGTTGACTGGGCCGATGCTGGCATGGTCGTCGTCCGCTCTGTCTCCGACTACGCGCAGGATCGTCCCGCCTTCCTGGAGTGGACGCGCCAGCTGCAACGCGTGCAGAACTCGAAGGACGTGCTCAACTGGAACACAGACAAGCACTACCTGAAGGAACTCGCGGCGATGGGGCTGCCGACGATTCCGACGAACTGGCTTGAACCCTCACAGAAGCTCACCAAGCACCAGATCCACACGCGCTTCCCGGCCTTCGGCGAGTTCGTCGTCAAGCCTGCCGTGTCTTCCGGCGTGCGTGATATCGGCCGCTACACGACTGTGGACATCTGCCAGCGTCAGGCCGCCATGCGCCAGGTGCAGGGCTTGCTGGGCGAGGGGCGCTCCGTCATGCTCCAGCGCTACGTCGAGGAAATCGACCTGCATGGCGAGATTTCACTCGTTTTTTTCAATGGCCTGGTCTCCCACGCCGTTGAGAAGCGCTCGGCTCTGCACCCCGCCTCCGTCACCAACCCCGAGATGCACGAGGCCGTGGTGACCGCCGAGGCCGCCGACTCCGTCGCGTGGACATGGGGTGAGCAGATCCGCCGCGTCCTGCACGACTACGTGCGAGCCCGCCTGGGTCACGACGAGCTGTTCCTCTTCAACCGCGTGGACCTGGTTCCCGACGGTAAGGGATCCTTCCTGGTTATGGAGGTCTCCCTCGTGGACGCAGACCTCTACCTCGGCTCGACGCCGGGTGCCCTGGGCAATTTCGCTGACGCGATCTCCTCGCGCGCCCATTGGTGATGCACGCCACCGCCGTGAAGGTGTCTCTCGAGTTTTCAAGCTCGTCTGGGTAGTGCTAAGCTCTACCCGTTGCCTTCAAGGCGACGCGATGGTGGCTGTAGTTCAGTTGGTAGAGCACCTGGTTGTGGTCCAGGACGTCGCGGGTTCGAGTCCCGTCAGCCACCCCAATGCCCCGGCGCTTCGGCGTCGGGGCTTTTTGTTGCAGTATGCTTGTGTCATCCCGAATTGATTGGACAAAGGAGTTGTGATGCCCAGCGTAATCGCCTACGGTTGCGACGATGCCACCACCCAGTTCCATCCCCTGCAGATCGACATTCGTGAGCCGGGCGAGGGCGAGATCTACTTCGATGTCGCCTACGCGGGCATTTGCCACTCTGACATCCATTCCGCCCGCGGCGAGTGGGGTCCCGTCGCTTACCCGCTTGTGCCTGGCCATGAGTTCGTTGGCACAGTCGCCAAGGTTGGCCCCGGCGTGACGACCTTCAAGGTGGGGGACCGCGTGGGCGTGGGCTGCTTGGTCGGCTCGTGCGGCACTTGCGAGATGTGCGAGTCCGGCTACGAGCAGTGGTGCACCTCGACGCCTGGAACCCTGTGGACCTACCGTGCCGACGCCGAGGGTAACCCGACGACAGGAGGATACTCGCGGGGCTTCACGGTGCGCGAGGACTTTGCGCTGCATATCCCGTCCGAGCTGGATTTTGCGGCCTGTGCCCCTCTCCTGTGCGCTGGTATCACCACCTACTCGCCGCTGAAGCATTACAACGTGGGTCCCGGTGCGCGCGTGGCCATCCTGGGTCTGGGGGGTCTCGGGCACGTGGGCGTGCAGATCGCCAAGGCCATGGGAGCGGACGTCTCGGTCATCTCCCACGGTCGCTCAAAGGAAGCCGACGCCCGCCGCTTCGGTGCCGACCACTTCTACGCGACCAGCGAGGAAGGCGTGCTTGAATCCCTGCGCGGTTCCTTCGACCTGATCCTGTGCACCGTGTCTGCCGACGGCCTCGACTACGCCGGATACATGGCGGCCCTGCGTCCCTACGGCGTCTTCGTCGATGTGGGTTTGCCCACCGAGCCCGTCTCACTGCCGCTGCGCGCCTTCGTGAACGGCGGCAAGTCTTTCGCTGGCTCCCAGATCGGCGGCATCGCCGAAACTCAGGAGATGCTGGACTTCTGTGCCGAGCACGGCGTCATCCCGCAGGTCGAAATGATCACCGGTGAGGACATCACGGAGGCCTACGACAACATCGTGGATTCGCGCGTGCGCTACCGCTACGTCATCGACACCTCCACGTTCCCCCAGACCGCGTGAGCGTGAGGGGGACGCGGAAGCCACGGGCCGCTCGGCCCGGGGCTTTTCCGATTCTCTGGCGATTGTCTGCCCGGACATTCTTGCATTCGCGGGTATCACCTACCTGTGTTCTGTCGTTGAAGTGTGTTGTGCTACGGCTAGCCCGAGATCATGCTGAACCTACTTGCTGACGACGGGTAGATTGTTGTAGCCTTCCAGTAACAGATCCCCGGTCAGGCCTCTTGCGTCAGCAATGCACAAATGATCGGGGCCATTTTTATCAGCGAGGATGCTGTCAATGGGGTTATACGACTCTGCGTGTTGCTGGAGGGGTGACTTTTTGGCTTTGTCGCGCGGGAAAGTCACGATTTTAGTTGGTCGTGTTTGCCTCGTTCCTGTGAATACTGCATCATGCCCTGTGTGTGGGTGCCCAATGATCCGTCATGGTAAGACGTCAACAGGTCGTCAGCGTTGGCGGTGTAAACCCTGTCAAATCACGACGCTAAACTAAATCGACTCCACGGCCAAGCACCTTGATGAGTTCGTGGCCTGGCTCCTTGGCCGTCGCCGTCAGGCGGACATGCCTGGGGGCCGCTCGTTTCGTCGGCGTTGTGAGCCGTTGTGGCAGTTATGGCCGTTCAGCCCGATCGTCGATGAGGTGCATGACGTCATTGTCGTCGACGGTATCCACCTGGGCCGAAACGCTGTGGTCCTTATCGCTCAAACACCTGATTGCGTGTCGGGCTGGTATGCGGCTAGGAGTGAGAATTCCCGGGCCTGGGGCGCGCTCATGAGCCGGATCGCACCCCCAGCCCTGGTCCTCACCGACGCAGCCCTCGAAAATGCCTGGTACCACGCCAGCCAAACACACCAAGCCACCGGCATCATCCCCGGCTGGGGCGACGCAATCTGCTTCAACGAACTCCACCACACCACCTCCTACCACAACACCTGGGACTAACCCCAGCAACTCCTATAACCCGACATTGTCGAGGTCCTTTGAAGATCGCGGGGGTAGAAGTCCGCTCATCATCAAGGACCTCGACCTCTACCCGCAACCCCCGACCACGAATCGGTCACCCACACTCAACTCGGAAGAGCCAGTATAACTATGCACGTTTCACAGACCTCACTAAAAACCCCGAACTTATCGCAGCCAACAGAATCCCGGTAGAAAATATATAGCCAAAGGTGGCACCTTTTGAAACCCAAGTCGTGGGAACGACAGCAAACAAAACAGGTGAGTTTGCAAAATCACCAGTGCTAATCGGAAGACCTGCCACCACAAAAAAGATGATAACAATCCATGAAACTAATGAAGTAGTCCAAAGCCGAAGCGCAAAACAGGCCAGAGTTAGCACAACCGAAGAGAAAACAAGTACTAAAGCAGTATGACTCGACAGTGGCTCATTAACAATCTCGCCAATGACAGAGACATAAAGCAGACTCAAACAAAGGTTAACTACTTGTGCGAGAAGCAGCGATTTAGCAATGAACCGGAGCAGAACTTTATCGTGAATACTAAACGAGACATACGAGGCAGGGACCTTAGCATGCGATAAAGCTAGACCTGCCGTGGCAATTGGGAGCGCGATGAGTAACGCGGATTGCGCTACGGCAATGATATTTCCATAACGGAGAAACAGCACCGGAAGAACTAGTGCACCGATATAAGCAATCGTGACCCAACGAATGATTGCGATTCGCTCGATAGAACACAAAAACTTCATTTTCTTAATGCTCCTTCACTTCGAAACCTAGTCACAAGAACATAGATAATAATTAGGATTGCTATCGGGATAAGCGCAGAGAAACCCAAATTTGATTGCTCCTGGATATCTACGAACGAGTTTGTGGTACCATTGAGATTCAGCCCTACCAAGTGGACGGCGTTTGATATGTATGGGGTAGCATTGTCAGCTAGGTTACGGGGTAGCACTATCCAGAAGTACAGAAGAACACCTGAAATTACCGCGGCAGCCGGAGGTCTTGAGAGACTTTCTAATGTTGAGTAGATCAGAGCAATTAGTATACTTTGGAAGGTAAGGAAGCAAAGCAGGGTCGCTAGCCCTGAGTGCATCTTCGAACCAGACAAAACCATTGTTAGATCGAATAACAGCACACTAAGCAGGTTCACAAGAATTATTAAAAGCGTTCGACAGATAGTGCGCAGGACGCTAGGTAACCAAGCAATGTATACCTGCCGAGGCAAACCCCCATAGTGGACCTCGGAAACCCTAGCATCAAGTATAAAGAGTAATGCGAGGGAAATCAGTGGCTGCGTTCCAGTAAAGAAGAAGCTGTATCCCCCTGTTATTGGAGTTCCGCTTGCCTCACTTGAAATCCATGCGCCGAGGAATAGCGACGCCATTGAGCCCAAGATAGCCGCGAGAAAATACCAGATATTCCAATAGTAAGTAAGCAAAGCACGGATAGCTGAAGTGATTGGCATGGCCCTACCTCCGGTGATATAGGTCCGCGAGATTCACGCCGTTGAGGTCGGGGATATGCAAAGCTTTGCCGTTACGAACTACGACACACTCATCCGGGACGCCTTGAATCTCATGGAGGAGGTGCGTTGATATTACAACGCAGTTCCCTTCGTCCCGATAACGACGAAGCGTCGCAGACAAGGAGATCATGCCATCTGGATCCAAACCATTCTGTGGCTCATCAAGGAACAAAAATTTTGGTCTAGATAATAAAGCAAGACAAAGCTCCAGCCGTTCCTTCATGCCGGTCGAGTAGTCCTTGGCTTTCCGCCCGTGGGCAGCGCGGACGATGTCCACACTATCCAAGGCCGACTCAGGATCAACATCCAGACCCCAGAATGCCGCGACGACCTGTACATTTTGTTTACCACTCAGATATGGAAAGTGGCTTGGATGGTCGATTGCAGCTGACATTTCGCTAATGTCTGTCTGATCGTATCTAATGTGACCACTTACTGGTTTTATCCGACCGAGGAGCGTTTTCATTAAGGTGGTTTTACCTGCTCCATTTGGTCCAAGGAGGCAGATTATCCTGCCAGTATTTAGCTGCAAGTTAATGCCGCTCACTACTGGGGAATTCTTGTACCCAACCGACAAATCAGTTACCGATATAGCTGGCATGGCCTACCTTTCAAAGAAAACGGCCCAGGAGGTAAGGCCTAGGACGCCTTACCTCCAGGGCCGACTGGTGTGACAAAGCTACTAACTGCTTGAAGCCAACAGAGATGCTGCAGACGTTAGTACACTGGGTAGTGAAGCGTGCAATGCCGCCGGTTGGGCGCCCAGGGGTGCACAGGAACTTCGAGGCGATTTGAGGACAAACGGCTTCCTCAACCTCTTCAGCACGGGTGTCAAGGTCAAAGGGGACCATGACTTGTCCAATCTCTCAGAATCTGAACATATTCGGGTAACAGAAAGTTACCTGCGTCACTATGGTACAATAAGGCTAAGCCGAATGCAAGGTTCCGCAGGGGCAACTTTTAGAATGTTCAGATCTGACTATGATTTAGCCTAATTGCGCTCCTTCGAGATTGAGGTAAGCCTACCTATTTGGATAACCAGGTAATTGTAAGATACAAAATGTAGCTAATGTAAACAATGATCCAGCAAGGGTGAAGTACTACCTCAGCACACGCGTGGTCCAAATCCAGCATGTCCCGGTTTTTCAAACTCGGTCTCCGGGCGTTCCTTGGGACCTTGTCGTTTTCTGGTTGATCTGTGAGAGCGCGAGGCTGTACTTTTGACGCGGAGCTGAACCTTTTGATGCAAGGCCACATTTTTTGACGCTTTCTGCCGCGACGCACCGAGCGAGTCCCTGAGTCACCCCTCCGGGGCTCCGATCAGCCGCCGTCAGGGACTCCTCCACGGCACCACACACCCGGCTTTAACACCCCAAAACCGCCACAGAACAGCGAAAACACCACCCTGAATAGTTCCTGGCCGTGCCGGAAACCTTTGTATCCAGAGTGACGTTCTTTTGGAGCGGATGACGGGAATCGAACCCGCGTGATCTGCTTGGAAGGCAGAGGCTCTACCATTGAGCTACATCCGCGTACCCCCAAGGGGGACATGGAAGATCCTAGCGTCAAACGTCCACGTGCGCGACATTTAGCATCCGCTCCCGTATGATGGTGCATCGGACGCGAGTCCTTCGGGGTGTGGCGCAGCTTGGTAGCGCATCTGCTTTGGGAGCAGAGGGTCGCAGGTTCAAATCCTGTCACCCCGACCATCAGCGGCAGTACTGTCGCGCAAAACGTCAGCAGGGGAGAGGCCATGCCGTCCTATCGCACCATCATGACGGTCACCACCCTCGCACCCGGCCGGGCCCCCGAAGAAGTTGAGCAGGCGGCGCGTGCCGTCACCCGACTCGAATCCTGGGACATCGCCATCGCCGCAGGTCAGCCTCGTGTGACAGCGCGCTTCACCGCCGTCGACGACTCCGAGGCCCGGGCTACTCACGCTGCTATCGTCGGCGGCGTGCGTCAGGTCGCCGACGTGCCTCGCGCGCGTCTGGCCGCCGTCGTGCGTGGCCGTTCCCACTACCTGACAACCTGAGGACACGCGACCCGACGCCTCTGCTCCGGCCTCGTCACCCAGGCGCACGAGACGTCACGCGTGTGTAATTGCGCACGAGATCAGGCCGTGATCGGGTCCATACGCCCGATTTGGCACGGCGAAGAGAGACATCGCCGGGGCCGTGGCGTACACTGAGCGAGTTGTCATGCGCCCGAAGTGGGCGTTCCCCTATTCGTAGACTACGGAGCGTACGCACGTGAAGAGCACCGTCGAAACCCTCGAGCCCACCAAGGTTCGTCTGACCGTTGAGGTTCCCTTTGAGGAACTCAAGTCCGAAATGGACAAGGCGTACAAGGAGATCGCCGGACAGGTCAACATCCCCGGCTTCCGTAAGGGCCACGTGCCTCCGCGCATCATCGACCAGCGTTTCGGTCGCGCCGCCGTCATCGAGCAGGTCGTCAACCAGGTCCTGCCCGGCCACTACTCCGACGCCGTCAACGAGAACGACCTGCGCCCCATGGCTCAGCCGACCGTCGACGTCACCGAGATCCCGAACGTGACCGGCCCTCAGGGCGGCCAGCTGGTCTTCACCGCCGAGGTTGACGTGGTTCCCGCCTTCGAGCTGCCCGAGATCGACGAGTCCATCGTCGTCGAGGTTGCCCCCACCGAGGTCACCGACGAGGACGTGGAGAAGGAACTCGAAGACCTGCGTGGCCGCTTCGCCACCCTCAAGACCATCAACCGCAAGGCCAAGACCGGCGACTTCGCCACCATCGACCTGGTTGCCACCATCAACGGCGAGCAGGTTGACTCCGCCTCCGACGTCTCCTACGAGATCGGCTCCGGTACCATGCTCGATGGCCAGGACACTGCCCTGCGCGGCACCAAGGCCGGTGACGAGGTCACCTTCACGTCCACGCTCAAGGGCGGCGACCACGAGGGTGAAGAGGCTGAAGTCACTATCACGGTCAAGGCTATGAAGGCGCGCGAGCTGCCCAAGGCTGACGACGACTTCGCTCAGATGGTCTCTGAGTTCGACACCATCGACGAACTCAAGGAAGACCTCAAGAAGCAGGCCGGCGAGTCCAAGGAGTCCCAGCAGGCCCTCGCCGCGCGCGATGCCCTGATCGACGTTCTCCTCGGCAAGGTTGAGATCGTTCTGCCCGAGTCCGCGGTCGACCACCAGGTCGAGCACCGCGTGGGCGAGGACGCCAAGCCCAAGGAGAAGAAGGAAGCCCGCGAGGCTGTCGAGAAGGAGATTCGCACCGAGCTGCTCTCCGAGGCCTTGGCCAAGAAGTTCGACGTCCAGGTCTCCCAGCAGGAACTCATCGACTACGCGATCCAGATGTCGCAGAACTTCGGCATCGACATCAACCAGCTGTTCTCTTCCCCCCAGCAGATGTCGAACGTTGTCGCTGACCTCGGCCGCTCGAAGGCCCTCATCGAGGCCCTCAAGGTCGTCACCGTCAAGGACACCAACGGCGCTGACGTTGATCTGTCCAAGTTCTTCGGCACCGATCCCGCCACCGAAGAGGGCGCGGAGATCATTACCGAGGTCGCCGACGAGCAGGAGTGAGTGCGGGCGCGAGACTGTCGCACTGACGATCACCCCGATCTGATCTCAAGGGGCGAGGCCTGGGCCGCGCCCCTCGAGCGCATGTGCCGACAGCGAAACGGCGGCCCGGCGCGCGCGCTGCGGGCCGCGCACCGGGTACGGTTGACACCAATGGGGCCACCTGGGCCCGCGAACAGACGAGGAGGTACGCGTGAGCGTGCACAATACCGGGGCTGCTGGCGATGGCTCGCAGCTGGGACTGGGCGACTCGGTCTACCAGCGCCTGCTCAAGGAGCGCATCATTTGGCTGGGCGGCGAGGTCCGCGATGAGAACGCGAACGCGATTTGCGCGCAGCTGCTGCTGCTCGCGGCCGAGGATCCGGACCGCGACATCTACCTGTACATCAACTCGCCCGGCGGCTCGGTCACGGCCGGTATGGCTATTTACGACACGATGCAGTACATCAAGCCGGACGTCGTCACGGTCGGCATGGGTCTGGCCGCGTCGATGGGTCAGTTCCTGCTGACCGCGGGTGCTCCTGGGAAGCGTTACATCACGCCTCACACGCGCGTGCTGCTGCACCAGCCCCTGGGTGGCGCTGGCGGCTCAGCGACGGAGATCCGCATTAACGCGGACCTGATCCTGGGCATGAAGAAGGAACTTGCAGCGATCACCGCGTCTCGCACGGGCAAGACTGTCGAGCAGGTGGAGGCCGATGGTGATCGTGACCACTGGTTCACCGCGCAGGAGGCCCTCGAGTACGGCTTCGTTGATCGCGTGATCGACAGCCCGCAGGAGATCGGAACGCGAGGAGAGAACTGATGAGCACTCAGCCCTACTTTGAGGCGGTTGCCCGCCAGATGCCGCAGGCCCGCTACGTGCTGCCCGACTTCGAGGAGCGCACGGCCTACGGTTTCCGCCGTCAGAATCCGTACACGAAGCTGTTCGAGGATCGCATCGTGTTCCTGGGGGTGCAGGTGGATGATGCCAGCGCCGATGATGTGATGGCGCAGCTGCTGGTCCTGGAGTCCCAGGACCCGGATTCGCTGATCACCATGTACATCAACTCGCCCGGTGGCTCCTTCACGGCGCTGACGGCGATCTACGACACGATGCAGTACATCAAGCCGCAGGTGCAGACGGTGTGCCTCGGACAGGCCGCCTCCGCAGCTGCCGTGCTGCTGGCCGCTGGTTCGCCCGGAAAGCGTCTGGCGCTGCCTAACGCTCGTATCCTCATTCACCAGCCGGCGATGGAGGGTATGCAGGGGCAGGCCTCGGACATCCAGATCGTCGCCGACGAGATCGACCGTATGCGCGCGTGGCTCGAGGACACCATTTCGTACCACTCGGGTAAGTCGGTGGAGCAGGTGCGCCGCGACATCGAGCGCGACAAGATCCTCACTGCCCCGCAGGCGGCCGAGTATGGTCTGATCGATCAGGTGCTTGAGTCTCGTAAGGCTCTCTGACGCTGTCGTCATCGACGAGGCCGTGGCTTCCCCGTGCGTTTTCGCGTGGCGGGTGCCACGGCCTCGTTGTTGAAACAAGGGCATGGTGTCCGACCAATGTTGCGGGAAAGCCTCTTATTGAGCGCGTTGAAAGTATGCTGTGATGTGTGTTACGATCTGATGTGTTGTGATAAGTGAACATTTCGTAACAATGTGCGCGCCGCGATGGATTTTTCTCCCTTGTGCACTAGGTTATTTTGTAGTAAGTGCGAATACATATTCGACCGAACGGAAAATGTTCAATTTTGAGGAGGTCTCGTGGCTCGTCTGACTGATGGCGCGGAACTGCTCAAGTGCTCTTTCTGCGGGAAGAGTCAGAAGCAGGTGCGTAAGCTCATCGGTGGCTCCGGCGCATACATCTGTGACGAATGCATCGAGCTGTGTAACGAGATTATTGAGGAAGAGTTGGGCGCGCAGCAAGCGTTGACGGCTGCTGCCCCTCTTCCCAAGCCTCGCGAGATTAATGAATTCCTGAATACGTGGGTCATTGGTCAGGATCGCGCGAAGCGTGCCCTTTCGGTCGCGGTGTATAACCACTACAAGCGCGTGCGTTCGCGTGAGGCCGGCAATGCCGAGGATATGCTGGGCACGAAGTCCAACATTCTGCTGCTAGGTCCCACGGGCACGGGTAAGACCCACTTGGCGCGCTGCCTGGCCCGCCTGCTTGACGTGCCTTTCGCCATCGTTGACGCCACCGCCCTGACGGAGGCTGGCTACGTCGGCGAGGACGTGGAAAACATTCTCCTGCGCCTCATTCAGGAGGCCGATGGTGACATCAAGAAGGCCGAGAAGGGCATCATCTACGTCGACGAGATCGACAAGATTGGCCGCAAGGCTGAGAACGCCTCCATCACCCGCGACGTGTCGGGCGAAGGCGTGCAACAGGCCCTCCTGAAGATCATCGAAGGCACGGTCGCCTCCGTGCCCCCCACGGGCGGGCGCAAGCACCCCCACCAGCAGTTCCTTGAGATCGACACCTCCGGCATCCTCTTTATCGCCGCCGGTGCCTTCGCTGGCATCGAAGACATCGTGAAGGCCCGCCTGGGTCGCCGTTCCACGGGCTTCGGGTCCGAACTGAAGAGCACCTCGGAGATGGGTGACCTCTACGAGGCCGTGAGCGCCGAGGACCTGCACAAGTTCGGCATGATCCCCGAGTTCATTGGCCGACTTCCCATCCTGACCTCCACGAAGGAGCTGACGGAGGAAGACCTGGTCCGCGTCCTGACTGAACCGTCGAACTCGCTCGTGCGCCAGTACCAGCACCTGTTCGAGCTGGACGGTATGGAACTGGAGTTCACCCACGACGCGCTCCTGGCCATCGCCACTCTGGCGAACGAACGCAAGACCGGCGCGCGCGGCCTGTCCTCCATCATGGAACAGACCCTCTCCGATCTCATGTTCGACCTGCCCAGCCGCGATGACGTCGCCCGCGTGCTCGTCACGCGCGACCTGGTCGAAGGCTATGGCGAGGCCGAACTTTATCCTGAACGCTCCTCGGAAGGTAAGCGCAGCGCCTGAGTCCTCCCGCTAGAATTCTGAACAGTCGAGACGTAACGGGAGGATTCCATGCAGGATCGTGACGAAGCCCAGGTAGCCGGGTCCGCCGACCGAGGTGTGAGTGGTGTACCCGCCGAGCTGGCCGAGGCTCGCGCCACCATCGACAACATTGACGCCGCGCTCGTGCATATTCTCGCCGAGCGTTTCCGCTGCACGCAGCGCGTCGGGCACATCAAGGCGCGCCTGGATCTGCCTCCCGCAGACCCGGCCCGCGAGGCCCGCCAGGTCGAGCGCCTGCGCACGCTGGCCGCCTCCTCCGGCCTCGACCCCGACTTTGCCGAGAAGTTCCTGGGCTTCATGGTGCGTGAGGTCATCCGTCATCACGAGGACATCAAAGCCGAATACGACGAGTCCTCCTGCCTCTAAGCGCGTCGCGCGGGCCGAGTGGTGAGGGGAGACCCAGCCACGGCCTCGTCCATCGACACACCCCCGGGTAGAGCGGCGTTCATCCGCGTTCGCACGTCCCGCGTCGGTTAGACTGTCACGAGTTGGCTAGAGGGTGTTTGGGGGATAGGATCGATGGTTAATCTTGGCGATATCGCGAAGGCGACGGGCTTTTCGAAGGCGACTGTGTCTCGTGTCTTATCTGGTGACCCCAGCTTCACCGCGAAAGAGTCGACCCGCCACCGCGTGATCCAGGTTGCCAACGAACTCGGCTACGCGCTGCGCACCTCTCGTTCCGGCATCCCCCAGACGATTGCGGTGCTGGAAAACTTCGACTCCTCGCCCGGCCCGCGTGATTCCTATTTTTCCGATGTGCGCGAGGCGCTGAGCGAGCGCGCTATCGAAAATATGATGAGCCTGTCGTTCTTCCCCGACGTGCGCTCCCTGATCGATGCGAGCGAGGAGTATTCCGGTTTCGTCTCGCTGGGTCCGGCGCCTCTGACGCGCGAAGACCTGACCGCGCTGCATGAGGCGCTGCCCCACGGCGTGTTCATCGACATTAACCCCGCGCCCACCCTCTTCCATTCCGTGCGCCCCGACCTGCAGCAGACCGTCATTGAAGCGATCTATGCGCTGCGCGAGCAGGGCCGGACTCGCATCGGTTTCATTGGAGGGGACGGACACATGATGGGATCTCACCTGTTTTGCCAGGACCCGCGAACCATCGCGTTCGACGAGTGGGCGCGCCTGCTGAACATGCCGGTTGAGGGCCTGGTGCTCGCCACCGGTCCCTTTACCGTAGACAACGGGCGTCGGCAGACCGAGGCGCTGCTCGACGCGTGCGGCCAGAAGGTGCCTGATGCGCTCCTGGTTGCCGCGGACTCGCTCGCTGTCGGTGTCCTCCAGGCGCTGTTCGCACGCGGGATCCGCGTGCCCGATCAGGTGGCGGTCGTCTCTATCGACAACCTGGAGGTCTGCGAGTACACGGCACCGCCGCTCAGCTCCTACGCGATCGAACCCTCCGAGCTGGCGGAGACGACTCTGATGCTGCTGTCCGACTCGATTGTGGGTCGCTTCAAACACAAGCATCATATATTGCTGTCGACCCGCCTGGTCGCGCGCCAGAGTTTCGTGCCCGCCGAGGAGGCGTCCGAGTCCTAACAGTGGCGCAGACACAGGTGAGCGGCGGGGGATTGGAACATACCCCCGCCGCCCGCGTGCGTCAGATGAGGGACAGCGTCACGTCGAGCACCTGTGTGCCGCTCGCGTCGACGTGGAACTCATCGTGGACCGGCGAGCCCCAGGAGTCGTCGCCGCCGACCCCCATCTGCGCGGTGAGGAGGCGCAGGTAGGTCGCCGCGCGCTCCTCGGGTGCGGGTAGCTCCCACCAGTGGGCGGCCTGCTCGATCTGCGCCGAGGCGTAGGGCAGGAGCGAGACGCCCAGCTCGCCGTGGGCATCGACGCGCAGGCCGTGGCCCTCGGCGTCAGTCACCTCGCACCAGCGCGTACCCGGGTGGTAGCCGCACTCCTGCGGCACCGCGTAGGGTGCGATGCCCTCCGCCGCGCTGTCCTCCCACACGCCCAGCGTTGCACCGTCCAGTCGATCCGCGTACGCCTCAACGGGGCCGAGGCCGTAGAAGCGCAGGTGGTCAATCGAAGCTGGGAGCGCCCACTCCACGCCGAAGCAAGGCATCGTCGGGAGGCCTGCCGCGCCCGGGTAGGTCGCGGTCAGTCGGATCGTGCCGTCGGCGCGCAGCTCGTAGCGGACCGGAACGATCACTTCGTCCAGACCAGCGAGCTTGTACTCGTAGGTCACGGCAACGCTGCCGGGTCCCTCCTCCACGCGCGTGCCCACGCAGCGCGCGTAGGCACCAGCCGTCGTCCAGCACGCGCGATCAAAGCCGTGACCGCAGCCACGGTCGTTGTCCGTGAGCGGACGGAATGTGGTCAGGCGCGGTGGGCGTGCCACCATAGCCGTTTCCCCGCGCTTCCACTGGACGATGCCGCCCGCCGTGCGAGACAGCAACGCCTCGTTGTCACCCTCGCGCATGCCGATGTTCCAGCGGCCCACCGTGAAGGAGACCCCGCCCGCAGGCGCGGCGTCGGCCACCTCGGGACGCGAGTAGATCGTTTGCCCAACGGACACGACGTGTCCGGCCTCACACCATGGTGTGTCGGAGGCCAGGACGAGCGCGGCCTCCAGGACGATCTCGTGCTGCGTGTCGGCCAGGAGGTCGCTCGGCCAGCCCACGGCCAAGGCGCTCTCCTCGCCAGGGGCAGCCACGGCCTCATACATCTCCTCCCACGCGACCTCGCCGTCGGCGAGCACGCGAGCGCGGAGACGCAGATCCGACAAAGTAGCGGGCAGAGCCACCGCATTGACTCGGATTTCCTTGGCGCTCGGGGTGAGCATCACCGGAGCGTAGAGCGCCTTGACGGCCTGCGCCTGGGGCTTCGGGGTGCGATCGACGAAGAGAATGCCGTCGCAGGAAAACTCCCAATCGCAGGGGCGATCCTCAAAATCACCGCCGTACGCCAGGAACTCACCGCCCGAGCCGACCGTCGCCTCGTGGTAGAGCGCCTGATCAACCAGATCCCAGATGAAACCGCCTCCGTAGGCGGGGTAACGCTCCAAGGCCGTGTAGAGCTGCAGGCCGCCCACCGAGTTACCCATCGAGTGCATGTACTCGCACGACAGGTAGGGCTTCGTCGGGTTATCCCGCAGGTACTCCTCAATCGCGTCGGGTAGGGCATACATGCGCGACTCAATATCCGAGGCGTCGTCAAACTCACGGTCCCAGGTCACCCCCTCGTAGTGGACCGGACGCGCCGGATCAAGTTCGTGCGAGCGGTGGTACATCGAGCGGAAGACCTCGCCGCCGAACGACTCATTGCCCAGCGACCAAATGAGCACGGACGGGTGGTTATAGTCCTGGCGAACCATCGACTCTAGGCGGTCCACACACGCGCCCTCCCACTCCATCTTCGAACCCGGAATCGCGGTGGCGGGGGTGGGGATGTCACCGGGCGTGCACCACGAGCCGTGCGTCTCCAGGTTTGCCTCGTCGATGACGTAGAGACCGTACTCGTCGCACAGGTCCAGGAAACGGGTGTCGTTGGGGTAGTGACTGGTACGAATTGCGTTGATGTTGAGCTGCTTGCACAGCTTAACGTCCGTGATCATGTCCTCCATTGACATCGTGCGGCCCGTGCGTGCGTTGAACTCGTGGCGGTTCGAGCCGCGGAAGATCAGGCGCTGGCCGTTGAGCGTGAAGACCGAGTCGACGATCTCGAAACGCCGGAAGCCCACCCGCTGGGTTACCCGCTCCACGCCGCCGTCCCCGTCCCCGAGGGTCAGCGTCAACGTGTAGAGCGACGGGGACTCCGCACTCCACGGCTGCACGTCCGCTAGCTTCGCATCCAGGTTGAGGCGCTGGGCGCTCGCGGGTCCGTCATGGTGCCAGACGACCTGCCCGTCTGGGGCGCTCAGCTCTGCGGTGATCGTCGTGTTTTCGAGTGCGCCCTCGATGTGGGCGGCGACGGTGAGCGTACCCTCTCCGGTTGCCGCGTCGTAGTCTGCACGCGCCGCGAGGTTCTCCACATGGGTTGCGGGCAACGCCACCAGGGACACCGAGCGGAACAGGCCGTGGAAGCGCCACGAGTCCTGGTCCTCCAGCCATGAGGCGCTGGAGTACTCGTAGCACACGACGACGATGTCGTGCGTCTCTGCCTCGCCCGACAGCGCTTCCGTGATGTCGAATTCGCTGGCCGTGTAGCCGTCCTCGCAGTAGCCGATGAACGTGCCGTCCACCCAGATGTAGAGGGCCGTCGCGAAGCCGTCGAAGCGTACTCGCACGCTGCCGCGCGCATCCAGGGTCTGTGCCACGGCCTCGTCCAGGTTGAAGGAACGGCGGTAGACGGCGACGCGGCAGTCACTGGGGGCGGCCGGGGCTTGAGGGTCCTCATGTCCGTCCCACGGCATCTGGATGTTGACGTATGCCGGTGGCCATAGTCCCTGCGTCTCGAGGGTGGAGGGGACGGGGATGGAATGGACGTCGCCCTGATCGAATGCGTCGGTAGGAGAGCCGAGGGACACGCGGGTGCCCGAGGTGAGTGCGACCTCCCAGGTGCCGTCGAGGCTCTGGCTGGGTGCTGTGGAGCGGTGCGTGGAGCGGGCGCTCAGTCGATTGACAGCGAAGGCCTGCGGATCATGGAGCCAGGCTGGGTTGGGCGTGTTGATAAGAGCGGTGCGGGACACGGTGACCTCCGAATGTGCGACATTGCGATGGAGCGAACTTGCTCTGTCATCAGAGTAGCCCCTTTTTCTCATGCGCGCAATAACGTAACCATGCATGAGCTAATAATCGAAAAATCCCTTGCGCATCACCGGTAAATCCGTTAACTTACAAGTGTCCACACAAGAGTTGCTTCGAAGGAGAGGGACCATGTCGCACGAACGAGGTGCACACAAGAGCTGGGTATCGCGCATCTGCTATGCGATCGGTAATCTGGGACAGGCGGCGTACTATAACGCGCTGTCGACATTCTTTGTCACGTACTACGCGGCGCAGACCCTGTTCCGCGACTACGAGGACTCCGAGGCTAAGGCGATGATCGCTATCATCACGGCTCTCGTCTTTATCATCCGCATCGCTGAGATCTTTATCGACCCGCTCCTGGGGAACCTGGTCGACAACACAACCTCACGCTGGGGCCGCTTCAAGCCCTGGCAGGTGATCGGCGGTGTCGGCTCATCGATCCTGCTCTTCGCGATCTTCACCGGACTCTTTGGCCTGGTCAACGTCAACAAGGGTGTTTTCATCGTCGTCTTCATCATCGTTTTCGTGGTGCTCGACGTCCTGTACTCGCTGCGCGACATCTCCTACTGGGGCATGATTCCCGCCCTGTCCTCCTCCTCGGAGGAGCGAAGCGTCTATACCGCCTTGGGTACCTTCACCGGTTCGATCGGCTACAACGGCGTCACCGCCATTGTCGTCCCCGTGGTCGCCTTCTTCGGCGGCCTCGCCGGAGCTGGCTCTGAGAGCCAGGAGGGCTGGACCGGATTTGGTGCGGTCATCGCGCTCCTCGGCATCGTCACCTGCCTGGCCGTCGCCTTCGGCACCCGTGAGGAAGAAAGCGTTCTGCGCGATCCGGGCGACAAGTCCAACCCCCTGCAGGCCTTCCAGGCTATCGGGCGCAATGACCAGCTCCTGTGGGTCTCCCTGTCCTACGTCCTCTACTCGATCGCGAACGTTGCGACCACGGGCTTCATGATCTACCTCTTCAAGTTCGTGCTGCGCCTGCCCGACATCTACTCTGTCGTCGGCATCATCGCCTTCGTCATCGGCCTGGTTGTGACGCCCCTGTACCCGGCGATCAACCGCCGCGTGCCGCGCCGCTACCTCTACCTCGGCGGTATGGCGCTCATGGCTATCGCCTACGTCCTGTTCATCCTCTTCTCCACGAACCTCACGGTCGTCTTCATCGCGCTGGTGCTCTTCTACCTGCCTGCCACGTGCATCCAGATGACTGCGATCCTCACTATCACGGACTCGGTTGAGTACGGACAGCTCAAGACCGGCAAGCGCAACGAAGCCGTCACCCTCTCGGTGCGACCCATGCTGGACAAGATCGCCGGTGCTCTGTCGAACTCCATTGTCGGATTCGTCGCCATCGCGGCCGCCATGACTAACGATGTCAACCCCGACCTGCTGACGACCGCCAACATCGAGACCTTCAAGGCTGCGGCGTTCTACGCGCCCCTCGGCGTCATCGTCCTGGCGTTCTTCGTCTTCGCGCGCAAGGTCACCCTGAGCGAGAAGAAGCACGGCGAAATCGTCGCCACCCTCAAGGCGAATATGGCTCACGCAGAGGTCGTGGAGGACTGAGTCAAAGACTCCTGACGGATAGATCGTCGGGTGAGGAGTGGGGCGGGGGACGCGCAGGCGTTCCCCGCCCCGCTATGTGTCAAGGGGCGACGAGGCCTGGGCGGGGTTCACGCTCACCCCGGTCCGAGCGGGGCGCGGGGCTGTGGCCAGGCGAAAACGGCCTCGTTTTTGGACTCTTAGGGTTGTCTGATGAAATTCTGCGCGCGCTCTCTGATAGTTTTCAGGTAGCTTCCAGATAAGTGGACTGTAATCATCCTTGGAAGTGAGACCCCCCACCCTAAAATTCTTCAAGGAGTTTCAATGAAGACTCGTCCGCAGACGCGCGCCCTTGCAGTTATCGCTCTCACCCTGGCGGCGGCGCTGAGCGCGTGTGGAACGACCGATTCGCCCGCTTCGCCCAGTACCAAGTCACCGAGCGCGGGCTCGAACGCGGCCAGCAACGACCCCAACCTGGTCTTCGCCCAGTGCATGCGTGAGAAGGGCTTCGACGTGCCCGACACGGGATTGACCCCCGACCAGCTCAACGACACCTCCGACGCCTTCAACAACGCCCTCAACGAGTGCATGATGAAGGTGTCGAACCTGACGGGCGAAGGCAATATCGCCAACGACCCGGCCGTTCGCGAGGCCATGGTGAAGGGAGCCGAATGCCTGCGCGGCCTCGGCTACGACGTGAAGGACCCCCAGCCCGGCGAGGGCCTGAACCTGCCGGGTATCCCCGAGGACGCCCTGAACAAGTGCTTCGCGCAGGCCGGGGGTGCCAAGTGAACCGACCACGATCCGCGCGTGCCGTGGCTGCCGCGGCACTCCTCGCGGTCGGCGCGCTGACGATGTCCGCCTGCCAGGGGTCGAGTGCGGCTTCCGACGCGCCGCAGTCTTTCGATGGGGCGACTGCGACGGTTGAGCGCGGCGACCTGGTGGGGGAGACAACCGTGCAGGGCAACCTGCGCTACGCGGACTCCTACGTGCAAAAGAGCGCCTTTAACGGCGTCATCACCGCGCTGCCCACGCCCGGCACGACGCTGGGACAAGGCGACCACGTTTACACGGTGGGCGGTGCGAACGCCTACCTGCTCCACGGCGCGATTCCCGCCTGGCGAGCCTTTGAAGAGGGCATGAGCGACGGCCAGGACATCGTCCAGCTGGAGACCGCCCTGTCCGCTCTGGGCTACTTCGAGCAGACTCCTAACGGGCATTTCGACTGGAACACTATCGTCGCGATCAAGAAGTGGCAGAAGGCCCTGAGCCTGCCCCAGGACGGGACCCTGCCTCTCGGCTCCGTGCTCTTCGCCCCTGAGGACCTGCGCGTCGGCGCGCTAAAGGCCCGCGTGGGCGACACCGCGACGACGGAGACGGAACTGTTCACGGCCTCGTCCTCGCGCCAGATCGTTTCCGCGAACCTCAAGCTCTCCGACCAGGCCTTGGGCGTCGTCGGGAACTCCGTGACGATCCGACTGCCCGGCTCGGCCAAGTCGACGACCGGCACGATCAGCGCTGTTGAGCCGCCGACCGATAAGCCCGGCGACACCTCGTCTAGCAACAAGGAAGCGTCAAAGGAACGCATCGTCCCGGTCACGATCACCCCGGATGATCCGTCGGCTCTCGAAGGCCTGCAGGAGGCATCCGTGTCTCTCGGCTTCACCTCCGAGTCGCGTAGCGGCGTCCTCTCCGTGCCCCTGGGTGCCCTCGTGGCCCTCAGCGCCGACCAGTTCGGCGTTGAGGTCGTCGACGAGGCCGGCTCCATTACTCGGGTTCCCGTCACCGTCGGCCTGTTCGCGGGCGACCGCGTCGAAGTGAGCGGCGACGGAATCGCCGAAGGCCAGCGCGTGGTGGTGCCCAACCGATGAGCCACATCCTGCAACTGACCGACGTGCACCGGTCCTTCGGCAGCCCGCCCGTGCACGCCTGCAACGGAGTATCCCTGAGCGTCGACGAGGGTGAATTCGTCGCCATTGTCGGCCCCTCGGGTTCCGGAAAATCCACCCTGCTCAATCTCATTGGAACACTGGATCGGCCCACCTCCGGGAGCGTCTGCATCAACGGGACGGACGTGTCCTCCCTGCGTGACACGGAGCTGTCGGGAGTGCGCTCCTCGTTGATCGGCTTCGTGTTCCAGCAGTTCCACCTCACGGCCGGCGTGTCCGCGTTGGATAACGTGGCCGACGGCCTGCTCTACCGGGGCGTGCCGCGGGCGAAGCGCCGCGAGGCCGCGCGTGAGGCCCTGACCCGAGTGGGCCTCGGGCATCGCATCGACCACAAGCCCCACCAGATGTCGGGCGGCGAGCGCCAACGGGTCGCCATTGCCCGGGCCATCATTGGCCACCCGGCCCTGCTGCTCGCGGACGAACCCACCGGCAACCTGGATTCGCGCTCCGGCGCGTCCATCGTCGCGCTCCTGCGCGAGCTCAACGAGGCCGGCACCACGATCATCGTGATCACCCACGACAACGACCTGGCGGCGTCGCTGCCGCGCCAGATCGCCATTCGTGACGGCGAAATCGTGTCCGATTCGGGACGCCCGGGAGACGGGGGAGGTAGCCATGACGAGTAGGAAGCACGCGCGCGCCTATCGGTCGAGCTTGCGCGCCTCCGACGTCGCCCGCTTGGGCTTGACCGGGCTGCGCGCCCGGCCCATGCGTGCCGTGTTGTCGGCGCTCGGTATCGCCATCGGTATCGCCGCGATGGTTGGCGTCGTCGGGGTCTCGGCCTCCTCGCAGGCACGCCTACAAGAACAGCTGCGGGCGCTCGGCACGAACATGCTGACGGCGCGCAGCGGCGCGGACCTGAGCGGCGCGGAGCTGATCCTGCCCGAGGACTCCGTGGGGCGCACCCGCATGATTCCCGGCGTCACGTCGGCGGCCTCCACCTCCACGCTCTCCGGCGTGTCCGTGTACCGCTCGCGCCTGTCCGACCCGAACGCGACCGGCGGCATCATCACGATGGCGGCGGACACGAACCTCCTTGACGTCGTCTCCGGACAGATGAAGCGTGGTGCCTGGCTCAACGAGGCGACCGCGAAGTACCCGGGCGTCGTGCTGGGGTCGAAGGCCGCGCAGCTCCTCGGCGTCGTCGAGCCGGGCACCCAGGTGTGGCTGGGAGGGCGATCCTTCACGGTTCTGGGAATCTTGGAACCCGCGCCACTGGCCGAAGAACTCGACAACTCCGCGCTGATCGGGGTGTCCGCCGCTTCGACCTACTTCGACGCGGGCAAGACTCCGACGACGATCTACGAGCGTTCCTCTGAGGACCAGGTCGAGAACGTGCGGACCCTGCTCGGGCCGACCCTGGCGCCCCAGGGGTCCACGGGCCTGAAGGTGTCGCGCCCCTCGGACGCGCTGGCCGCCCAGAACGCTGCGGATCAGACGTTCACGACCTTGCTCGCGGGCGTCGGGTCGATCGCCCTGCTGGTGGGCGGCATCGGCGTGGCTAACACGATGATCATCTCGGTGTTGGAGCGCCGCAAGGAGATCGGCCTGCGCCGCTCGCTGGGGGCCAAGCGCAGCCACATCAGCGTCCAGTTCCTGGCCGAAGCTCTCATCCTGTCCTTCCTGGGCGGCGTCGCCGGGTGCCTCATCGGCGGGGGAGTGACCTGGGGAATGTGCATCGCCTACGGGTGGCCGCCCACCCTCCACTGGTGGGTGATCGCCGCCGGCCTGGGCGCGACCGTCCTTATCGGTGCCATCGCCGGGCTTTACCCCGCGATTCGCGCGGCGCGCACGCCTCCGACGGCGGCCCTCGCGTCGCAGTAGCCGCAGGCACATACGAGGCCGTGGCTGGCTCAGCAATCCCCAATCGAAAGCGGGGAGCGCGAGTCGGCCACGGCCTCGTTCATGTACGCGCAGATCGCGCGTGCGTCAGTTCTGCACGGGGCCGCCGTAGATCTCGTCGATGACGGACGCGAGGCGGCGCGTGGCTTCCAGACGCTTGACCTTCAGGGAAGGCGTGAGCAGGCCGTTGGCCTCCGTGAAGTCGGTGGTCAGGACCTTGATCTTACGGATCGACTCGGCGCGCGAGACGTGCTCGTTCGCCGAGGCCACCGCTTTCTCCAGGGAGGCCAGGACCTCGACGTTCGTGGCTGCCTCGGCCACGCTCATCGGCGGCAGCGAGTGGGCGGCGAGCCAATCGGGCAGCATCTCCGCGTCTAGCGTGATGAGCGCGGCGACGAACGGCCTCTGGTCGCCCACGACCAGGACCTGGGAGATGAGCGGGTGGGAGCGCATCGTATTTTCGAGGGCGGCCGGGGCGACGTTCTTGCCGCCTGCCGTCACGATGATCTCCTTCGCGCGGCCCGTGATGGTCACGTAGCCGTCGCGGTCCAGGCTCCCCAGGTCGCCCGTGCGGAACCAGCCGTCTTCGGTGAAGCAGGCGGCCGTCGCCTTGGGATCGTTGTGGTAGCGCTGGAAGATACTGGGGCCCTTCAGAAGGATCTCGCCCTCGTCGCTGATCTTGAAGGACATGGGCGGCAGTGCCGGACCCACGGTGCCGATTTTGGACAGGCGGGGCGTGTTGACGGAGACCGGGCCGACCGTCTCGGTCAGGCCGTAGCCCTCCAGGACAGGGATGCCGACGCCGCGGTAGAAGTGGGCGAGCCAGGTGGCCAGGGGTGCGCCGCCCGACACGATGTAGTCCGCGTTGCCGCCCACCAGGCGGATGATCTGCTGGTAGACGAGCCTGTCGGCCAGCATATGCTGGGCCTCAAGGGACACCGAGGGGCCTTCCTCCGTATCGAGGGCCTGGGAGTAAGCAATCGCGACCTTCGCGGCCCACCGGAAGATCTTCTGCTTCGGGCCGCGCGCCTTCGTGTCCGCCGAGTTGTAGATCTTCTCCAGAACGCGCGGCACCACCAGGAGGTAGCTCGGGCGGAAGGATGCCAGGTCGGGCAGCAGGTTCTTGATGTTGGGCGCGTGGCCGAGCACGCCGTTGCCGCTGATCTGGAAGACCTGCAGGAAACGCGCGAACACGTGGGCCAGGGGCAGGAACAGGAGCAGGCGCGAGTTCTTATCCGCCGCGATCTCCGGCATCCACACGTGGGCGTTGACGCACAGATTCGTGAAGTTCTCGTGGGAGAGCACCGTGCCCTTGGGCGTGCCCGTCGTGCCCGACGTGTAGACGATGGTTGCGATGTCGTCCTTGGTGAGGGCCTCCGAGCGGGCGAGGACGCGATCACGCGGGGTGGCTGCACCGTCGGCGATGAGGGTCTCGATGGCCTCGGAATCCAGGGAGAGCACGTGCGTGTTGTCCCGGTGTTCTCTTTCGGCGGCCGCGCGCACGATCTCCGCCATGGACACGGTCTCGGTGACGATGAGGGTGACGTCCGCGTCGACCAGGACGTGGGCGACCTGGTCGATCGAGCTGGTCTCGTAGATGGGGACGGGCACCAGGGCGGCCGCCCAGCACGCGAAGTCGAGGAGCGTCCACTCGTAGCGGGTGCGGCTCATGATTGCGACCCGGTCGCCCGGCTCGAGGCCTTGCGCGATGAGGCCGGCGGCGACGGCGTGGACCTCGTCGTAGAACTCGCGCGCCGTGATGGAGCGCCACGTGTCGCCGATGCCGACCTTGCGCAGAATCAGCGGGCGGGTGGCGCCGCGTTGCACGCGTTCTTTGAGCAGGTGGGGGATCGTCGTGTGCTCGTCGATGCGCACCATGACGGGCGCGTGCCACTCGAGGGCTTCTGTGGTCGTCTGCGCCCGCGTCGTCTCGTCGTCGTTGGACGAGGCCGGGGTTTCCTTCGTGGTCATGTGTGCTCCCTGGAGGCTCGAGTGAGCGCCACCGGGCGAGGCCTGAGCGGCGCAATGATACTGGCCCTATCCTACGCGCCGGTAGGGTGGGGGAGAAATGCCGCGATCAGAGCTGGAGGGCTGGTCGTACGGGAGTTTGTCGGCGGAACCTGCAAACTCCACACTGGGGCGACGGACGAGCAACGTGCGCTCGCGGGCTAGGTTGTCCGCTCTGTGTGTGGCGTTCTCTCGGATGCCTGGCTGTCAGCTACGACGCTGGTAGGATTCGAGGGCTTGCGTCAGTGCTTCTTCTAGCGTGAGCCGGGACTGGCGTGTGGAGAGAAGCGAGAGGATGACAACGCTGTCGTCGGTCACGAGGAAGCCGATCAGGAGGTTGTTGCGGAAACCGATGATGCGCATTCCCGGGTGATGCAGTGAGAAAGCTTGGCCGCGTAGCGGGAAGTTGGGAAGCTGTTCGATGTAATCCGTCAGCGCCCGCATGTAGTTGCGGGCTGTGACTTCGGAACCGCTTACGGACGCGATGGAGTGCCGAAGTTCTCTGAACTGTTGCCGAGCTTGGCTGGTCACGACTAGGCGAAAGCGTTGCCCGGTCATTTCAGCCCCAGGTCAGCGCGGATATCGTCGAGCGTGTAGACATCGTCCGGGTGCTCCTCGTAATCACGAACAGCCTGAGCGAGGTCTTCTTGCAGCCATCGGTCCAGTTCGTCTCGTGTTCGGCGGTCGCGACGTTCCTCAAGGGCCTCCATTGCCTCCTCGTAGAAGGCGGGGGAGACCAAGACCGCGCGGGTTTGCGCGCCGCGCGAGCGAAGCTCGACGGGTTCGACTTGGGCGGCGGCGATGTAGTGGGCCTGGTTTTGGCGAAACTCGGAGAGAGTGGCGGTTGACATGTACTAATTGTACAAGTTGTTGTGATCGTGTGTGTGAGTTTGTGGTGGAGCGCCCTGGGGTCATCGCCATGTGCTTACGCGTGGCAGAAAACGCGATGATGTACGTCCCGTGGTGAGTGAACATGGGTTTGTTTCACGCGATGTGCCGCAGCCCGAGTTCCGGGTAGGTGAGTCCCGCTGACACTAGCATGTCCACCATCCGCTCGCGGTTGTCGTCGTCCGGGATGGTTGCGAGGAACTCGTCGAGCGTTGTGATCGCCATAGCTCTAGCCTAGGCGACAAGCGCCCAGGTCAGCTGCACCTTGTGCTGTGTTATTCAACGCTGTGTAAAACGAAAGGGGCCGCCCATGCTTTCCCACGGGCGGCCCCTAGCAAAACCCCAATGCTCGAACGCCAGCGAAACGAGCATGGCATCAGATGCGGCTTGTGAGTGGGGCTTGATATGCGACCATACAATGTTCCATGTGGTCGCGAGTTGTCAAGCCAATCCCGCAATGGTGGCTCCCTCAAAACACAGATGACCAATTGCCCAGCGGATCGCCCGCACACCCGGACACGCCCTGGAAACGCTCACCGAGTGGTTCTGATCGATGAAGGCCACGAAATGGCAGGTGTGTTCGCGGCATGTACATCGGTGTTTGTGCCACCGGATCTGCACCGTGACACCGATCCAGGGCGCGTTGATCACCGCCTCCACCACGCTCCCGAGGCCTCATGTGAGCACCCTACAACCAGGGTTCCCAACCAGCTGGTTGCACGACTAAACATCGAGCACCAGGGTCTTTGGGGTGTGAGCCATGCTCATCAGATGAAAGCCCTCCAAACCGACAAACAGATCACAGCGATTACAACGATAAAGCGATGCAGAGCAGTAGGTAGGGTGAGACACCGCCCGAGGTTCGTGAAAACGGCGGGGATAGCAGTTCGCTCATCATCAAGGACCTCGAACGCTACCTACAACCCCCGACCAACACCCGGTCACCCACACTCAACTCAGAAGAGCAAGAAATCTGATGGAGGAGTGAAGATCTAGAGTTAGTAGGTAACATCGGGGAGACTCTCAATAATGTGAGTGCACTTGGTGCTATTTTTGAACAGTGGTGCCCGATAGTCTGACTTATATAGATTCGTGATGGTTGCAACAAAAATATCGAAGTAATGTTGTAGATCAATATTTTTGAGTTTAGACATGAATTCTTTGCGTGGGATTTGCTCGTCCCAGATGTTGGTGTTATGTAAAATGTAATACTCGAATAGTCGATTTCCGTGCACTTGGATCCCTTTATCGGTGCAGGAAAGGGTCTTAAGGGCTGTGCTGACAAAACGAAAGGCTGCAACTGCCTTAATTAGTGAAAGTGGCGTCGTTGTAGTTGTGTTGAAAATATCGGTGTAAGGAGTGGAATTTACATCTTTCCAGAGTGCGCTGATATTCCTTTTTGCGATGACTGCGTAATTTACGTTAGAGCCGCAGCAGACTAGTGCAAGTGTGGCCTCCTGCAAGTTAATAGTTTCTTCATTATCGGATGTTTCAGGTTCTCCGGACCGGATTAGGTAAGAAACTGCAAAATCTGCATCCAGATCAGCGCGAAGTTGTTGTTGGAATGGGTCAAGTGCGATGAAGTCTCGGGTGCCGATACCATTCTGAGAATTATTGTATCGAGTGACCTGTGATAAAAGAGCTTCGTCTTCTGAGGGGATCTCGAAAAGTCTTACGGGGCATCGCAAAATGTGTAGGCTCTCCGTGGTTATTTCGTTTGATGGAAGTGAACCTAGCGTAGTTGTTGTCTGTGCTCCGTTAATGATGGAAGCGTCGGTGAGTGTGAGTTCAGTGACGTCAGAGTTGTGTCCGTGAAGCATTTTCCGTCTAATGGTGTTAGCGACGATTGTTACGCCATTGTTGAAATACCAAAAGCGGTCGGGGTTCTCGATGATCGTATTTTGGATCTCTTGATTGACCTCTGTCTGTCCGAGTCCGCTCCGTAAATTTCGTGAAAATAGTCTTTGATTATGCTGTTTGTATAGTGAAGAGAGGGTGTCGCCTGTTATCCAGCCGTAGTATGCTGGATATGGATCGGAGACGTGTTGACTTCCATTTAAGACGATCTGAATATTTACGCCGTTATTTCCAGAGTATTGAGAGCTAAGTTCGTATAGTTTGGATAGGTTGTAATATGAAAGTTCTGTTTCATCGCCGAGATTTTCTTTGATTCCTTCGTTAAGAATCGTATTTGGCTCGTCACGGACTTTGTTGTCAGAGGTGGATAGAAGGCAGGGTATGAAAGACACGTTGTCTGTAATGAGGGCTTCGTAAATTTCCTCTTTTAGGTAATTGAGTGCATCGTTTTTCCAGCTGAAATCGGGCGTGCATCTTACTAGTTGATGAATTCCCCAAATGAAAGACCTTGAGTCGGTCTCTGATATTGGATCGTGTCTCGGAGTTTCAATGAATTTTGACTGAAAGACGTATACCTTTTTCTCTCCTCTGTTGAAGTAAAAGGCATCGATCCCTTCGTCGTACTGCCCATCAGTGATGTGCGTGGTAATTTCTTCGCGCGGGCATCCGGCTATTCTGTCGAGAGCGAATGCGAGTAGTAGCTGTGTTTGAATTTGACTGGTAGATAATTTAGGGTTTGAAGCGAATAGCTGTTGTTCTATGTCTTCATAGCTTTCATGAAGCTGGTTTTTGAATCGGGTGATGTGTTGTACGCCCTTCATTGGTGCTCCTATCTCGATTGATACTAATGAGATTTGGGTTATTGGGTCATTGCTGGTTGATTGATTCTGTTGGATCTGGCTTCAAGTCTGACATGTGGTGAGAGGGGTGTCAAGCGTATCTGCTGCTTGTTCCTACAGATTTCGCGCATTTTGGCAATTATGACCCAGGTCGTCTGATTCGCTTTGAGGCCATGGTGAGGTTGTATTCGATGTTCTTTTTCTTGTTGTTTTAGGTCTGTTACAGATAGCTGTTCCGATTTTGGCATCGTCTTTGATGGTCTTCTTCGACAGTTAGTTGTGGCGGTGAGCGGAGGCCAGCTACATCAATTTGTGTGCGCGGTAGAGGGGAAGAGCTGATAATGGGGGGCCGCCCGTGGTGTTCCACGG
>SKEK01000208.1_pt1 | contig 36746 bp, 16 predicted proteins | sample 4826761 | NCBI WGS metagenome assembly SKEK01 (sample SAMN11008811, study PRJNA524170) | human gut metagenome | biome: Human fecal sample; material: Feces; isolation source: fecal sample from pouch patient p32 | host: Homo sapiens | place: Israel: Tel-Aviv | collected 2015-10-13 | reverse complement strand
ATGCGGCGAGCATTGATGCTTATGCTGCCAGTGATCCTGCTGAATGTTTTGCCGTACTTTCTGAATATTTCTTTAGCGCCCCAGAACTTTTTGCTCCTCGTTTCCCTTCATTGTGGCAACGTTTCTGTCAATTTTATCAACAAGATCCTTTGCAGAGACTGCATCACGCTAATGATACAGACTCGTTTTCGGCGACGAATGTTCATTAATTAACAACTTTGCAGATTAATTAACCAATTGAAATGGCTTATGAAATTTAGTGTTGACAGACAAGGTACCGCTAAGTAATATGCGCTCCGTTCACACGATTCCTCTGTAGTTCAGTCGGTAGAACGGCGGACTGTTAATCCGTATGTCACTGGTTCAAGTCCAGTCAGAGGAGCCAATTTTCTGTTTTCATGCATCCTTGCAAATCTTTATCTGATGTTGATTCAACAGGTTAGTGTGAAAACTCTTCTCGGTGCATTTTGATTTTACCCTACGCATCGGGAAAAATTGGTGGTCAAATCTGGGGTCAGGTTAGTTCGATAATGGAGTGACCCCCATATATCCCTTACCGACGCAAAAATCCGCATCCTCAAGCCTTCTGATAAACCCTTTAAAGTCTCCGATTCTCACGGTCTGTATCTGCGGGTCAAGCCGGGTGGCTCCCGCCACTGGTATCTCAAAGCTGGAGGTTGCGTCCCGCACACGGCAGCACCTGAGTAACATAATGCGCCATGCGGTCCATCAGGAGTTAATCGATACGAACCCTGCAGCAAACCTTGGCGGCGTGACCACACCTCCTGTCAGACGGCACTATCCTGCCCTGCCGCTGGAGCGGCTGCCTGAACTGCTTGAACGTATTGGGGCATATCATCAGGGCCGTGAACTGACCCGGCATGCCGTTCTGCTGATGCTGCATGTGTTCATTCGCTCCAGTGAACTGCGTTTCGCCCGCTGGTCAGAGATTGATTTCACAAACCGAGTCTGGACGATACCCGCGACGCGAGAACCCATTATTGGCGTGCGTTATTCCGGCCGCGGGGCAAAAATGCGAATGCCGCATATCGTCCCCCTCTCAGAACAGTCCATCGCCATTCTGAAACAGATTAAGGATATCACCGGTAATAATGAACTGATCTTCCCCGGCGACCATAACCCGTATAAGCCAATGTGTGAAAACACGGTCAATAAGGCACTGCGGGTGATGGGTTACGACACGAAAAAGGATATCTGCGGTCACGGCTTCCGGGCAATGGCATGCAGTGCGCTGATGGAATCGGGTTTATGGGCAAAGGACGCAGTAGAACGCCAGATGAGTCATCAGGAGCGCAATACCGTGCGCATGGCTTATATTCATAAGGCAGAGCACCTAGAAGCCCGCAAAGCGATGATGCAGTGGTGGTCGGATTATCTGGAAGCATGCCGAGAATCTTATGCACCGCCTTATACAATTGGTAAAAATAAGTTTATCCCATAGTATACTAACGAATCCCTCACTCTGGCAAATTACCACCACCTCCACAGGAGGTGGTTCTATATAGACTTTTATCAACTTCATGACGAAAAACACCTATTTTATCCCAAAAGAAGACAATAGAGTCACAGAGGAATCAAAGAGCGACTCAATTGTCTTTGGACAGTCTGGTTGTGAGGTTAGAAAACAGTTACTCCTACACCATTAAATAGGGCGCAATGCTCGCTAATTTCTCCCGGGTTTCTGTCAGTTCGCGTTCCGGCGTAGATTGCGCGATGATTCCCGCCCCCGCCTGTATCCAGCAGCGCTGGCTATCCTGAAATACGGAACGCAGAACTAGCGCCGCATCAAAGCGCGTATCGTCCAGCAGCAGGATTGCGCCGGAATAAAGCTCTCGCGGCGTCTTCTCAATTTGCATAATCGCGTTCAGAGCAGCATTTTTAGGGATACCTGAGGCGGTAATCGACGGAAACAGCACGGTAAACGCATCCCAGGCATCCTTGTTTTCCGCAAGCTGACCGCTCACGCCAGACCCCAGATGCTGAACGCTGCCGCGCTGGCGAACCGACATTAAATCTTCAACCACCACGCTGCCCGGCTGGCAAACGGCCTCCAGTTCAGCAATAGCTTCTTTGACAGAAAGGATATGCTCAAGCACCTCTTTACTGTCGTGCAGCAGTTCTGCCTCTTTCGCCTTATTATGCTCCGGGTTTCCCATGCGATCGCGGGTGCCCGCAAGCGGTTCAGTGACCACTTTATTGCCCATCACTGACATCACCAGTTCCGGGCTAAAGCCCAGCGCTTCGCGTCCTTCCTGACGGAACATAAACGAGCGCACAGGCGTGTTTGCCTGCCGCCCGTATAACAGCGTGGCGGGCATATCAATCCGCGATGGCAGGGGAATGGCGCGCGAGACAATCACTTTGACATACTCGCCACGGCGGATCTCCGCAACGGCGCGCGCAACCTGTTGTTTATATGCCTCACCATTGAGGGCGGTATCCACCGCCAGTGGTGCGTTCTGCGTCGTTGTACCGGCCTCTTTTACCCACTCGCACAAACGTCGGCACCCGTCGGCGGAGTCCGCATAAACGGTGACATTTCCCTTTTCAAAAATAAGTTCTTCACGGGGAACGGTTAACGTCAGCAGCGGCCACTCCCCGGCGTTAAAGGCAATCCCCCGCGCATGCGCCGCAAAGTTGAACCCAACCTGTCCATATACCCGACGTCCTTTCACCTGAGGATGCGCCATAAAACGACGCGCGCAGTCGGCAATGGAATCCACCGCCCATTTTTGCTCCCCGGCATCATCAATAAATGTCGCCTGCGTTCCGTCGGCATTAATGTGCAGCCGTGCCTGGCACCCTTTGCCTAAATACCAACAGGGTTGACGCTCATAGACATAACACTCTTCTTCTGCGAACTGGCGTAAAACGCCAGAAATCGTCGGTAGCCATTGTTCCTCTGGTAACGCCAGATGTAGAAATTCACTGATTTTCATCCCTTACCTCTCTGTGTTATTCCCGGATCAATCAATTGCGCTTGTCATCAGTTCTCTTGCCGAATGCAGCCGGATATAAGCAACCCACGCCGCCAGCAACGTGAATGCCCCGGCAAACAGGAAGCAGGCCGCATAGCCAAAATGTTGAGCAACAACGCCACCGATAACGCCTGCCAGAATGGCGATTGCCGCATCAGTACATTGAAAGAGGGTGAAGTCGACACCGGCCTGCAAAGGCGATGAAAGCGACATCAGCGTGGCGTAAAGACAGACCAGCGCGCAGGCCAGCGAAATGGACTGGACAATGACCAGACACTGGAGAATCTGCAGCAGCAGATGACCCGGCGCCATCATGAGCGTCATCACCACCGCCAGCAGCGCGATCCCCTGGACGCCATAAGCCGTCAACAGCGCTCTGCCGGGTGAGGTGTATTTCATCAGCAATCCGCCGGCCAGCGTTCCTGCTATGCCCGCTGCAATATTGCCGCCGCTGAACAACGCGCCCAATGCGGACATGCTCAACCCATGATCCAACAACAGCGGTGCCAGAAGAGGCAGCACAAACCGCATGCCTGAATTCAGCATCAATACCAGCAGTAAGCCCAGGCGCGTCTGCTTCCTCCTTAGCGCATAACCTAACGCCGGAACATGCAGGATAGTCGCTGTTCGCGTCGGCTCCGTAATGCGCCACAGCGGGAGTGACAGCGCCATAATCAGCACCGCCATCATCAGCATGGCGACAGGCCAGCCGGATGCCGCCGACAGCATCAGGAACACCCCGCCGCCGCACATCATTCCCAGATAGCTGCCGCCGACCTGCACGCTGTTTCCCCAGCCGTAACCCGTGCGGGTCAGTTGATCGACACAAAAGCCGTCGCTGGCGATATCAATGGTGGAGGCGACCGTGCCTGCCACCATAAACAGAACAAATAACGCGACGATTTGCGTATCGGGGAATCCCCCTTCTCGCCTAAACCAGCCAATCGCTGCGGCAATAGTCAGGATCGCCGCTAGCGCGACCTGACCACGCAGGATTAACATGCGGGAACGGCGTTCCTGGCTACCGGGCGGAAGCCGCCAGCGCTCGATCCACGGCGCCCAAATAAACTTCAGCGCCCAGGGCAGCATAAACAGGGTTGTCGCACCGGCAAGCGCCAGCGAACCGCCAGCAGCGCGCACCAGCGCGGGTAAGGACTGCATAGACAGCGCCGATACCAGACTCTGCGTCACATAGACGCCGGCAATAGCAAAAATCACCCGCCCGGTCGTCAACGTCAGCGGTTTCACATTCGACTGAACATCACTCATGCACCCACTCTCCAGACGCGGAAACCCCGTCGTCGCGCCACACGCGCGCGGCCATTTGCGCCTGCCACAGCGCCTGATAACGCCCATGATGTGAGAGCAATTGCGCATGAGTACCCTGCTCAACCACCTGTCCCTCTTCCATCACCAGAATGTTTCCGGCCCCGGCGATGGTGGATAAACGGTGAGCGATGATAATCACCGTCCGGTTGTAAACCAGGTTATCGATCGCTTTTTGCACCGCCAGCTCGCTTTCAATATCCAGCGCGGCAGTCGGTTCATCGAGAATGACGACCGGCGCGTTTTTCAATAACGCTCTGGCAATGGAAATCCGCTGGCGCTCGCCGCCCGATAGCTGGCCGCCCATCTCTCCCATTGGCGTCAGCCAGCCTTGCGGAAGACGGGAAATAAACTCAAGGCACTGCGCCGCGCGGGCGGCCTCTTCTACCTCCTGCCGCGTCGCCTGTGGGCGCGCGATACGGATATTCGCCAGCAGCGTGTCATCAAACAGCCAGACATCCTGGAAAACAACAGAAATCAGGCTATTGAGCTGTTCCGGCGTCAGGCGGCGAATATCGACGCCGCCAATAGAAATCTGCCCTTGCTGCGGATCGGCATAGCGCATTAACAGTTTGGTGACGGTAGTTTTGCCTGCGCCGGAGGCACCCACCAGCGCGCTCATACTGGCTGCCGGGAACGTCAAAGAAACATGATTAAGCGCGTGGCCGTCGCCTTCTTCGTAGCGATAGCTGACGTTGTCAAAGCGGATATCGTAACGTTCCGGCATCTCGCTTTGCTCTGCGACGGGAAGCGGTGCTATCGCCATAAACTGCTCAATCCGTTGCAGGGCGCTGGCGATCAGTTCCACAACCGAGGTGTAGCTGATAAACATCGCCATCGGTTCTGCGAAGCGCATAATCATCGCGACGGCGGCAATCAAAAAGGCGAGGTTCAGAGTGCCCGTCACTACCCAGACGATCCCGGATAACACCACCACCTGTAGGCCCAACTCCACGACGCTGGCGATCAGCATCGTCGCGCCAGCGCCCTGACGGTGAGTGCGGGTCTGTAAGTTTTCCAGCGCATTGAAATGCGCCAGCAGCGCCCGGCTTTTATCGGCATCGCTGCCGCAGGTGCGCAATACCATCATCCCCTGAGCAAATTCAACGATATCGCCGCTCAGACGCTGGTGCGCTTCCCCCAGCGTCTGCATTTGTCGCCGCATCGCCGGGCGGCGCCAGTAATAAAACGGCACCAGCAGAGGGAAGATCAGCAACATCACCAGCCCCAGCCGCCAGTCTATCCACAATGTCGCCAGCGACGCCGTCAGCGGCGTGACAATGGTGAGCAGCAAAATATTGGCTATCGCAATAACATAATTGAGGTTTTCATCCACGCTGCCCAGCAGCAAGGCGTTCATTTCACCCGCCCTGCCGCGCTGGAGCTTCTCCAGCGGCACGCGGCGTAACTGCTCGCCAAGTCGCAGGCGCAACTCATGGGTGGCCTGCGCCAGATGACCACGGTATTCAAAGCCCAGGCCATACCAGCGTAGCACCAGCGTCACAATTGCGGCGACGCTGAAGGCCATAGCCCAGTTAAGAAGTTGCGGCGCGTCTCCCCGTAACAGCGCATCAATGATCGGATAAAGACAGGCAAAGGCGATCCCCTGCATGAATGCCGCCAGCAACAGCGCCAGCATACTGCGTCGCAGCATCCTGGCCTGACTGCCAACGCTGGAGATAAGCAGGCGCCAGATGACGCGCCAGGCCAGGTTATCCGCAGGATTATTGTCTTTCATTTTCCACCACCTCTTCCTGTGTTCCACCCGGCACCCAATGCTGCGCCTGCTGATAGTGTTGCCAGAGCCGTTGATACAGGCCGCCCTGCGCCAACAGTTGCGTATGGTTCCCCATTTCCCTGAGCTGTCCGTCGGAAAACAGCAATATCACATCGGCCTGAGTCACCATTGAGAGACGATGCGCGACCATGATGACCGTCCGGCCACGCATGGCCGCCGCGAGCGCCTTGATAAGCGCCGCTTCGTTTTCCGGGTCAGCAAACGCCGTCGCCTCATCGAGCACCAGGATGGGGCGATCCTGCAAAAGCGCCCGGGCGATAGTAATGCGCTGCCGCTGGCCGCCGGAGAGAAATACCCCACGTTCCCCGACTCGAGTGTTGTAACCTTCTGGCAGAGCGCTAATAAAATCATGGGCCTGCGCCACTCTGGCCGCCGCTATTACCGCCTCCAGCGGCGTATCCGGCGCGCCCAGACGAATGTTATTGGCTATCGTGTCGACAAAAAGGAAGTTGTCCTGAAACACAAACGAGAGTTGCTTCATCAGGGTGTCCGTCTGCATATCACGCAGATCCACGCCGCCAATACGGATATGGCCTTTGTCCGGGTCGGCGTAACGCAGCAGCAAGCGCGCCACGGTGCTTTTTCCGGCACCGCTTGGCCCGACCAGCGCCACAATTTGCCCGGCAGGCACATGAAAGCTCACCTCCTGCAACGCGGCGCCAGTACGCGCTTGCGGATAATGAAAGCTCACCTGCTCAAAGGTAATGCTCGCCTCTTGCGGCTGCTGGTCAGACTGCGGCAGCGATAACTCCGGCATCGCGAGAACCTGATAAATACGCTGAATGCTTAAACGCGTTTGCGCGACCAGGTTATTGAGCATCATCATTGGCATTACGGCTTCGGCCATTCCGCTGCCCAGCAGTAAAACGGCCACCCACGCGATAAAATCGAAACTGCCATAGTGCAACAGGCCGTATCCCGACCAGATCAGGACAAACAGGGTCGGGAGAGGATTCAGAATCGAGAAGGAAAAACGCGCTGAAAAACCGGCTTTGCGATACCAGGTTTTGAGCACATCGACCCACTCTTCAAGGGCGCGTTGATAGCGCAAAAAACTGGTGCTGCCGCTATCAAACGTTCTCACCACGGGCATGGCCTGCACGAACTCAATAACCGCCGCGCTAACCTGCTCGCGCGCCTTATGATAACGCTGAGCCATATCTTCCGAACGCCGGCGGGCGAGCACGAGAACAACCGATCCAAACGCCAGTACCCCCAGCGTCGCGATTGCCAGCCGCCAGTCCAGCCAGAACAAGATAACGATTGTCGCCAGCGGCATGATGATCGCGCGGACATAGAGCGGCGTGCTGTCGGCCACAAAAATATGTAACGACTTCACGTCATCCAGCATCACTTTCGCCACTGACCCGCTGCCCATTTGCTGTAACACGCCTGGCGGAAGCTGCAATGCTTTACGGGCTAACCTGCTGCGCAGAATGTTCTCCAGATGAAAAGCCGCGTAATGAGAGGTGTTGAACGCCTGTAAGCGCAGAACAAAAGTTAAGACCACGCAGCCGATCACGCCGCCCAGCGGCCAGGCCGGAATAGCGTCAGGCGTCGCGCGAATGTCACGCAGGCTCCACGCCAGAAAAAGGAGCGCCCCCAGGCTGGTTAATGCCGCCAACCCCGCCAGCGCCATAGCTAAAATAACCTTCCTGCGAACCGGTGTAATCACCTGCCAGAGAGGAAATCGGGACAGCGATTCAGTATTGGATGATTGAGATGACATGGGAGTAACTGAATTTCCTGATGAATTTTTACGGACGCCAAAAACGACAATTCAGGGTGGCGTTCTGAGAATTAATGTGAATAATAACCATTATCAATAACTCATCTACCCCATTCGGTTCTATTTATACCCGCATTGGTCTAAGCCACAGGGAGATAACCAGGTCATGATGGAGTCACCGCAAACGCAATCTGAAATCTCTATTCACCAGTTGGTGGTCGGGAAACCTGCAAACGATGGCAATATTCCTGCTCAGTGTGAACTGCTGCGCTGTTCGTTGCAGGAAGGTATGGATATTTTGCTCTGGAGGGGCCATTTTGCGCGGCCTGAGACGTTGCAGCTACACGACGATCTGGGCAGGATTAACTTCTCGTGCATCCTGGAAGGCACATCGCGCTTTGCGATTCAGGGACTCCGGCGCCACACCGACTGGGAGCTTGCGCGCAATCGTCATTACATTACCCATACGCCAGACTGTCGCGGCAGCGCCTCCTATTGTGGCCGATTCGAGAGCATTACCCTCTCCTTCAGCCCTGAAACCCTCGCGCTGTGGGTGCCGGATATTAGCGCGGTCATTAAGAATAAGATCGACTCCCACTGCTGTTGCCAGCAGCAGCGTTGTAATGCTGAAACCCACTTAACGGCTCAGGCCTTGCGTCACGCGCTGATGCGCATGCACGGCGGCTTCAGTCATGAACAAAAGCCGTCGACGCTATGGTTGCAGGGGCAAAGTCTGGTCATGCTCAGTCTGGTGCTGGATGAACATCGCGAAGACGCCAGTTGCCTCTCCTGCCACTTCAACCCGATGGAACGCCAGAAACTGCTGCGGGCGAAGGATCTGCTGCTGGCTGATCTGACGCAAGCGCCGGGCGTCGCGGAGCTGGCCAGAGAGTCCGGTCTGAGCGTTCTCAAAATTAAGCGAGGCTTCCGCGTTCTGTTCAACAACAGCGTCTATGGCCTGTTTCAGGCTGAACGAATGCAGGAAGCCAGAAGACGCCTGGCCAACGGCAATACCTCCGTCATGACGGTGGCGGCCGATCTGGGCTATGCCAACGCCAGCCATTTCTCTGCCGCCTTCCAGAAACAGTTTGGCGTAACTCCTTCGACCTTTAAACGCGGGATGTAACCGGGGTCGCGCCCCCCTAAACTCCTCCCTGACAGAGGCCCGGATACCCCATCCGGGCCTCTGTTCTTTCCGCCTGTTACCAACCCGAAACGGGCATAAATAAACCCGTTTCGGGTAGCATCCAATTGTTAATAATTATTATTCTCATATGAGTAATGCTTTTCGGTAAGACGTGCCATCAGGAGGAAGAATGATTTCTGGCGCACCATCTCAGGATTCGCTGTTACCGGACAACCGCCACGCGGCTGATTACCAACAATTACGCGAGCGGCTCATACAGGAACTGAATTTAACGCCGCAGCAGTTACATGAAGAGAGCAACCTGATCCAGGCCGGTCTGGATTCCATAAGATTGATGAGATGGTTACACTGGTTTCGTAAAAATGGCTACCGCCTTACCCTTCGCGAGCTGTATGCCGCCCCCACGCTGGCGGCATGGAACCAGTTAATGCTCAGCCGGTCGCCGGAGAACGCGGAAGAAGAAACGCCGCCCGACGAATCATCCTGGCCGAACATGACCGAAAGTACCCCCTTCCCATTGACGCCAGTACAGCACGCCTACCTGACGGGCCGCATGCCGGGGCAGACGCTTGGCGGCGTGGGTTGCCACCTGTATCAGGAGTTTGAAGGCCATTGTCTGACGGCGTCGCAGCTGGAGCAGGCCATCACGACCTTGCTGCAACGCCACCCAATGCTGCATATCGCCTTTCGCCCCGACGGGCAGCAGGTCTGGCTACCGCAACCTTACTGGAACGGCGTCACCGTTCATGATTTACGCCATAACGACGCTGAAAGCCGCCAGGCCTATCTGGACGCACTGCGCCAGCGCCTGAGCCACCGTCTTTTACGCGTGGAAATCGGCGAAACGTTTGATTTTCAGCTGACGCTCTTGCCGGACAATCGCCACCGCCTCCATGTCAATATTGACCTGCTGATTATGGATGCCTCCAGCTCTACGCTTTTCTTCGATGAGCTTAACGCCCTGCTGGCCGGAGAATCGCTGCCGGCTATCGACACCCGCTATGATTTCCGCTCGTATTTGCTGCACCAGCAGAAGATCAATCAACCACTGAGAGACGTCGCGCGCGCTTACTGGCTGGCGAAAGCATCGACGCTTCCCCCCGCGCCCGTCTTGCCGCTGGCCTGCGAACCCGCCACGCTACGTGAAGTCCGTAATACCCGACGCCGCATGATTGTCCCGGCAACACGCTGGCACGCCTTTAGCAACCGGGCCGGCGAGTATGGCGTGACGCCGACAATGGCACTGGCGACCTGTTTTTCTGCCGTGCTGGCTCGCTGGGGCGGCCTGACGCGTCTGCTGCTTAACATCACCTTATTCGACCGCCAGCCGCTGCAACCGGCGGTTGGCGCGATGCTTGCCGACTTCACCAATATTCTTCTGCTGGATACCGCCTGCGATGGCGATACCGTCAGCAACCTGGCGCGTAAAAACCAGCTCACGTTTACGGAGGACTGGGAGCATCGCCACTGGTCCGGCGTCGAATTACTCCGTGAACTCAAACGCCAGCAGCGCTACCCCCACGGCGCCCCGGTGGTATTTACCAGCAATCTGGGGCGTTCCCTCTACAGCAGCCGCGCAGAATCGCCGTTGGGCGAGCCGGAATGGGGCATCTCGCAAACGCCGCAGGTCTGGATAGATCATCTGGCGTTCGAGCATCACGGCGAGGTCTGGCTACAATGGGACAGCAACGACGCGCTGTTCCCTCCGGCGTTAGTCGAAACATTGTTCGACGCCTACTGCCAGTTGATTAACCAACTCTGCGATGACGAAAGCGCCTGGCAAAAGCCGTTCGCAGATATGATGCCCGCCAGCCAGCGCGCGATACGCGAACGGGTCAACGCCACCGGCGCCCCCATTCCCGAAGGCTTGCTGCATGAAGGCATTTTCCGTATCGCTCTGCAACAGCCGCAGGCGCTGGCGGTAACGGACATGCGTTATCAGTGGAATTATCATGAGCTGACAGACTATGCCCGCCGTTGCGCGGGCAGGTTAATCGAGTGCGGGGTTCAGCCCGGCGATAATGTGGCTATCACGATGTCGAAAGGCGCAGGACAACTTGTTGCGGTTCTGGCCGTCCTGCTGGCCGGGGCGGTTTACGTTCCGGTTTCGCTGGATCAGCCTGCCGCACGGCGCGAGAAAATCTACGCTGACGCCAGCGTCCGGCTGGTGCTCATTTGTCAGCACGACGCCAGCGCCGGGTCAGACGATATTCCCGCCCTTGCCTGGCAGCAGGCCATTGAGGCGGAGCCGATCGCCAACCCGGTAGTACGCGCCCCCACGCAACCGGCCTACATTATCTACACCTCCGGCTCTACCGGTACGCCGAAAGGGGTAGTCATTTCTCACCGGGGAGCGCTTAACACCTGTTGCCATATCAATACCCGCTATCAGGTTGGCCCGCATGACAGGGTGCTGGCCCTCTCCGCCCTACATTTTGATTTATCGGTTTACGACATTTTTGGCGTACTGCGCGCGGGCGGCGCGCTGGTGATGGTGATGGAAAATCAACGGCGCGATCCTCACGCATGGTGTGAGCTGATCCAGCGCCATCAGGTCACGCTCTGGAACAGCGTCCCGGCGCTGTTCGATATGCTGCTGACCTGGTGTGAAGGTTTCGCCGACGCCACGCCGGAAAACCTGCGCGCAGTGATGCTTTCCGGCGACTGGATCGGGCTTGACCTCCCCGCCCGTTATCGGGCCTTCCGGCCACAAGGACAATTTATCGCGATGGGCGGCGCCACCGAGGCGTCTATCTGGTCTAACGCCTGCGAAATTCACGACGTCCCCGCCCACTGGCGCTCCATCCCTTACGGTTTTCCGCTAACCAACCAACGCTACCGGGTGGTGGATGAACAGGGCCGGGACTGCCCTGACTGGGTGCCGGGTGAATTATGGATTGGCGGCATTGGGGTCGCGGAAGGCTATTTCAACGATCCCCTGCGTAGCGAGCAGCAATTTTTGACGCTCCCGGACGAGCGCTGGTATCGCACCGGCGATCTCGGCTGCTACTGGCCAGATGGCACAATCGAGTTCCTCGGTCGTCGCGACAAGCAGGTCAAAGTCGGAGGATATCGCATCGAGCTGGGCGAAATCGAAAGCGCGCTCAGCCAGCTGGTGGGGGTGAAACAAGCAACCGTTCTGGCGATCGGCGAAAAAGAAAAAACGCTGGCGGCATACGTTGTTCCTCAGGGCGAGGCTTTTTGCGTTACCGATCATCGGAACCCGGCACTGCCGCAGGCGTGGCACACGCTTGCGGGAACGTTGCCCTGTTGCGCCATCTCGCCAGAGATCTCCGCAGAACAGGTAGCCGATTTCCTTCAGCATCGCCTGCTAAAACTGAAGCCGGGTCACACCGCTGGCGCCGATCCTCTCCCCCTGATGAACTCACTCGCTATCCAGCCGCGCTGGCAGGCCGTGGTGGAACGCTGGTTAGCATTTCTGGTGACACAACGGCGACTGAAGCCCGCTGCTGAAGGTTATCAGGTCTGCGCTGGTGAAGAACGCGAGGATGAGCACCCGCACTTCAGCGGACATGATTTAACGTTATCGCAAATTCTTCGCGGTGCCCGTAACGAACTGTCGTTACTGAACGACGCGCAGTGGTCGCCGGAAAGCCTGGCCTTTAACCATCCGGCCAGCGCCCCGTATATTCAGGAACTGGCGACAATTTGCCAACAGCTTGCACAGCGCTTACAGCGCCCGGTACGCCTGCTTGAGGTGGGAACCCGCACTGGCCGCGCCGCAGAATCGCTGTTAGCACAGCTCAACGCCGGACAGATTGAGTATGTCGGGCTTGAGCAGAGCCAGGAGATGCTGCTGAGCGCCCGGCAGAGGCTCGCCCCCTGGCCTGGCGCCCGTCTGTCCCTCTGGAATGCAGACACGCTGGCGGCGCACGCTCACTCGGCGGACATTATCTGGCTTAATAACGCCCTGCATCGTCTGCTGCCGGAAGATCCCGGGCTCCTTGCGACATTACAACAGCTTGCCGTTCCCGGCGCGCTGCTCTACGTGATGGAGTTTCGCCAGTTAACGCCGTCCGCCCTACTCAGCACGCTCCTGTTAACCAATGGGCAGCCGGAGGCCTTGCTGCATAACAGCGCCGACTGGGCGGCATTATTTAGCGCGGCCGGCTTCAACTGTCAGCATGGCGATGAGGTCGCGGGGTTACAACGCTTCCTCGTACAATGTCCTGACAGGCAGGTGCGCCGCGATCCCCGTCAACTTCAGGCCGCCCTCGCCGGGCGTCTGCCGGGGTGGATGGTGCCGCAACGGATCGTCTTCCTCGACGCCTTACCGCTGACGGCTAACGGGAAAATTGACTACCAGGCGCTGAAGCGTCGTCATACCCCTGAAGCGGAAAACCCGGCCGAAGCGGATTTACCCCAGGGCGACATTGAAAAACAGGTTGCCGCCCTCTGGCAGCAACTCTTATCAACTGGCAATGTCACCAGAGAAACCGACTTCTTCCAGCAAGGCGGCGATAGCCTGCTGGCGACCCGTCTGACCGGGCAACTTCATCAGGCAGGTTATGAAGCGCAATTAAGCGACCTGTTTAATCATCCCCGGCTGGCGGATTTTGCCGCCACGCTGCGGAAAACCGACGTCCCGGTCGAACAACCATTCGTCCACTCCCCTGAAGATCGCTACCAGCCCTTTGCGCTTACCGACGTGCAGCAGGCTTACCTGGTGGGGCGTCAGCCGGGCTTTGCCCTGGGCGGCGTCGGCTCACATTTCTTTGTTGAATTTGAAATTGCCGATCTGGATCTCACCCGGCTGGAGACGGTCTGGAACCGATTAATCGCCCGCCACGATATGCTACGCGCCGTCGTGCGTGATGGACAGCAACAGGTGCTCGAACAGACGCCTCGCTGGGTAATACCCGCACACATCCTCCATACGCCTGAAGAGGCGTTGCAGGTGCGCGAAAAACTGGCCCATCAGGTACTCAACCCCGAAGTCTGGCCGGTATTCGATCTCCAGGTCGGTTACGTTGACGGGATGCCCGCCCGCCTGTGGCTGTGTCTGGATAACCTGTTACTTGACGGGCTGAGCATGCAGATTCTGTTGGCGGAGCTGGAACATGGCTACCAATATCCGCAACAGTTGCCTCCGCCGCTACCCGTCACCTACAGGGATTACCTGCAACAACCCGCGATCCAGTCGCTTAACGCAGATTCTCTGGCATGGTGGCAGGCGCAACTTGATGATATTCCTCCGGCGCCTGCGTTGCCGCTGCGCTGCTTGCCTCAGGAGGTTGAAACACCGCGCTTCGCCCGCCTGAACGGCGCACTGGACAGCACGCGCTGGCATCGGCTGAAAAAACGGGCGGCTGACGCCCATCTCACCCCGTCGGCCGTACTGTTGTCGGTGTGGTCAACGGTTCTCTCTGCATGGAGTGCACAGCCTGACTTCACGCTTAACCTTACGCTTTTCGACAGGCGACCGCTGCACCCGCAAATCAACCAGATTCTGGGCGATTTCACCTCGCTGATGCTGCTGAGCTGGCATCCCGGCGAAAGCTGGCTGCACAGCGCGCAGTCACTACAGCAGCGGCTGAGCCAGAACCTCAACCACCGCGATGTGTCAGCCATCCGCGTGATGCGTCAACTGGCGCAACGGCAAAACGTGCCTGCCGTTCCGATGCCCGTCGTCTTTACCAGCGCACTGGGCTTTGAGCAGGATAACTTCCTCGCCCGGCGTAATCTGCTCAAACCGGTCTGGGGCATCTCCCAGACGCCGCAGGTCTGGCTCGATCACCAGATTTATGAATCCGAAGGCGAACTGCGCTTTAACTGGGATTTTGTCGCCGCGCTGTTTCCTGCCGGGCAGGTGGAGCGCCAGTTTGAACAGTATTGCGCATTGCTAAACCGAATGGCCGAGGATGAAAGCGGCTGGCAACTGCCGCTCGCCGCGCTGGTGCCTCCCGTTAAACACGCAGGGCAATGCGCAGAGCGCTCACCGCGCGTATGCCCTGAGCACTCTCAGCCACACATTGCGGCGGACGAGAGCACCGTCAGCCTGATTTGCGACGCCTTCCGCGAGGTGGTTGGCGAGTCTGTCACGCCCGCAGAAAACTTCTTTGAGGCGGGCGCAACGTCGCTGAATCTGGTGCAACTGCACGTTTTGTTACAACGTCACGAATTTTCCACCCTGACGTTGCTTGACCTCTTCACCCACCCTTCTCCTGCTGCCCTGGCCGATTATCTGGCCGGCGTCGCCACGGTGGAGAAAACACAACGACCTCGCCCTGTTCGCCGTCGTCAGCGGCGGATATAGCGCGAAGCAAACTGATTTTCCCCGGAACGCCATCGCGAACGCATGGCGTTCCATTGACTTTGTGAATCTTAGGAAACGGGACCGATTATGGATAACTTGCGCTTCTCTTCTGCGCCGACAGCAGATTCCATTGATGCATCGATCGCTCAACACTACCCGGACTGCGAACCTGTCGCGGTTATCGGCTACGCCTGCCATTTTCCTGAATCGCCGGATGGCGAAACGTTCTGGCAAAATCTGCTGGAAGGTCGTGAATGCAGCCGACGCTTTACGCGCGAAGAGCTTCTGGCCGTCGGTCTGGATGCCGCCATCATTGACGATCCTCATTATGTCAATATCGGTACGGTGTTAGACAACGCCGACTGCTTCGACGCCACCCTGTTTGGCTATTCGCGACAGGAAGCGGAGTCGATGGACCCGCAGCAGCGCCTGTTTTTGCAGGCGGTCTGGCATGCGCTGGAACATGCCGGTTATGCCCCCGGCGCCGTCCCCCATAAGACCGGCGTTTTCGCCTCTTCCCGGATGAGTACCTACCCCGGTCGCGAAGCATTGAACGTGACAGAAGTCGCGCAGGTAAAAGGTCTGCAATCTCTGATGGGCAATGATAAAGACTATATTGCCACCCGCGCCGCGTACAAACTCAACCTGCACGGCCCGGCGTTATCGGTACAGACCGCCTGCTCCAGCTCGCTGGTTGCCGTGCATCTGGCCTGTGAAAGCCTGCGCGCTGGCGAATCCGATATGGCGGTTGCCGGCGGCGTGGCGCTCTCTTTCCCCCAGCAGGCAGGCTACCGCTACCAGCCCGGAATGATTTTCTCTCCTGATGGTCACTGTCGTCCCTTTGACGCCTCGGCTGAGGGCACCTGGGCCGGTAACGGTCTCGGCTGCGTGGTGCTGCGTCGCCTGAGAGACGCGCTGCTGTCAGGCGATCCGATTATCTCGGTGATCCTCTCCAGCGCGGTCAACAACGACGGCAACAGAAAGGTCGGCTATACCGCCCCTTCCGTCGCAGGGCAACAGGCAGTCATCGAAGAGGCGTTAATGCTGGCGGCCATCGACGACAGGCAGGTAGGTTACATTGAAACCCACGGCACCGGCACACCGCTGGGCGACGCGATTGAAATTGAAGCGTTACGCAACGTCTATGCGCCTCGCCCGCAGGATCAGCGCTGTGCGCTCGGTTCCGTGAAAAGTAACATGGGCCATCTGGATACCGCGGCGGGCATTGCCGGACTGCTGAAAACCGTTCTGGCAGTCAGTCGCGGGCAAATTCCTCCCTTACTGAATTTTCACACCCCCAACCCGGCGCTGAAACTTGAAGAGAGCCCCTTTACCATACCGGTGTCGGCACAGGCATGGCAGGACGAAATGCGCTATGCGGGCGTCTCCTCCTTTGGTATTGGCGGCACCAACTGCCATATGATCGTCGCCTCGCTGCCCGACGCGCTCAACGCGCGCCTCCCCAATACGGATAGCGGCAGAAAAAGTACCGCGCTGCTGCTCAGCGCCGCCAGCGACAGCGCGTTGCGGCGGCTGGCGACGGATTATGCCGGGGCGCTGAGAGAGAATGCGGATGCCAGCTCTCTGGCCTTCACAGCCCTGCACGCGCGCCGTCTCGATCTCCCCTTCCGCCTGGCGGCGCCATTAAACCGTGAAACCGCCGAGGCGCTCAGCGCCTGGGCTAGTGAGAAATCGGGGGCGCTGGTTTACAGCGGCCACGGCGCCAGCGGCAAGCAGGTGTGGCTGTTTACCGGCCAGGGCTCGCACTGGCGCACTATGGGTCAAACGATGTACCAGCACTCAACGGCGTTTGCCGACACGCTGGATCGCTGTTTTTCCGCCTGTAGCGAAATGCTCACGCCGTCACTGCGCGAAGCGATGTTTAACCCCGATTCGGCGCAGCTGGACAATATGGCCTGGGCGCAGCCGGCGATTGTCGCGTTTGAAATCGCGATGGCGGCGCACTGGCGTGCTGAAGGACTGAAGCCAGACTTCGCCATTGGGCATTCCGTCGGTGAATTTGCCGCTGCCGTTGTCTGCGGACACTATACGATTGAACAGGTCATGCCACTGGTTTTTCGGCGCGGCGCGCTAATGCAGCAGTGCGCAAGCGGCGCGATGGTGGCGGTATTTGCAGACGAAGACACGCTGATGCCGCTGGCTCGCCAGTTTGAGCTGGATCTCGCCGCCAACAACGGTACGCAACATACGGTATTTTCCGGGCCGGAAGCCCGTCTCGCGGTATTTTGCGCCACGCTCTCGCAGCATGACATTAACTATCGTCGCCTGAGCGTAACCGGTGCGGCGCACTCCGCTTTACTGGAGCCGATACTCGATCGGTTCCAGGACGCCTGCGCGGGACTGCACGCGGAGCCGGGGCAAATACCGATTATTTCCACGCTCACCGCCGACGTCATTGATGAGTCAACGCTCAACCAGGCGGATTACTGGCGCCGACACATGCGCCAGCCGGTGCGTTTTATCCAGAGTATTCAGGTGGCGCATCAGCTCGGCACCCGCGTTTTTCTGGAGATGGGGCCCGATGCCCAGTTGGTTGCTTGCGGGCAGCGCGAATACCGCGATAACGCATACTGGATAGCCAGCGCCCGGCGTAACAAAGAGGCGAGCGATGTCCTCAATCAGGCCCTGCTCCAGCTTTACGCTGCCGGCGTCGCCCTACCGTGGGCCGACCTGCTGGCGGGCGATGGACAACGTATCGCTGCGCCATGTTATCCGTTTGATACTGAACGTTACTGGAAAGAGCGCGTCTCCCCGGCCTGCGAGCCTGCCGACGCAGCGCTGTCTGCCGGGCTGGAGGTGGCGAGTCGCGCCGCGACAGCGCTCGATCTCCCTCGCCTGGAAGCGCTTAAACAGTGCGCCACGCGACTGCACGCCATCTACGTCGATCAACTGGTACAACGCTGTACCGGCGATGCCATAGAGAACGGCGTGGACGCCATGACCATCATGCGCCGTGGACGTCTGCTGCCCCGCTACCAGCAGCTACTCCAGCGCCTGCTGAATAACTGCGTGGTCGACGGCGATTACCGCTGCACCGACGGGCGATACGTCCGCGCCCGCCCCATTGAACATCAACAGCGGGAATCACTGCTGACGGAACTTGCCGGTTATTGTGAAGGTTTTCAGGCTATTCCCGACACCATCGCCCGTGCCGGCGATCGGTTATATGAAATGATGAGCGGCGCGGAAGAACCGGTGGCGATTATCTTCCCGCAAAGCGCCTCCGACGGCGTGGAAGTGCTGTATCAGGAATTCAGCTTTGGCCGCTATTTCAACCAAATCGCCGCCGGGGTATTACGCGGCATTGTCCAGACGCGTCAACCCCGCCAGCCGTTGCGTATTCTTGAAGTTGGCGGCGGAACCGGCGGCACCACCGCGTGGCTGCTGCCGGAACTCAACGGCGTTCCGGCACTGGAGTACCATTTCACCGATATCTCGGCGCTGTTCACCCGTCGCGCCCAGCAGAAATTCGCCGACTATGATTTTGTGAAGTATAGCGAGCTGGATCTCGAAAAAGAGGCGCAGTCTCAGGGTTTCCAGGCACAGTCTTACGATCTTATCGTGGCAGCGAACGTGATTCACGCCACCCGCCATATTGGCCGCACGCTCGATAATCTGCGCCCCCTGCTCAAGCCGGGCGGGCGCCTGCTGATGCGCGAAATCACCCAGCCAATGCGTCTGTTTGACTTCGTTTTCGGCCCGCTGGTTCTTCCGCTACAGGATCTCGACGCCCGCGAAGGTGAGTTATTCCTCACCACCGCTCAGTGGCAACAACAGTGCCGCCACGCCGGATTCAGCAAAGTGGCGTGGCTACCGCAGGATGGCAGCCCGACCGCCGGGATGAGCGAACATATCATTCTCGCCACGCTGCCCGGTCAGGCGGTTAGCGCCGTAACATTCACCGCGCCATCAGAACCCGTGTTGGGGCAGGCGCTGACGGATAACGGTGATTATCTCGCCGACTGGTCTGATTGCGCAGGTCAGCCCGAACAGTTTAACGCCCGCTGGCAGGAGGCCTGGCGTCTGCTTTCACAGCGTCATGGCGACGCTCTGCCTGTGGAACCGCCCCCCGTCGCCGCCCCGGAGTGGCTGGGGAAGGTTCGCTTAAGCTGGCAAAACAAAGCCTTTTCCCGCGGTCAGATGCGCGTTGAAGCCCGTCATCCTGCTGGCGAGTGGCTGCCGCTATCGCCCGCCGCGCCTCTTCCTGCGCCGCAAACGCATTATCAATGGCGCTGGACGCCCCTCAACGTCGCCAGCATTGACCATCCGCTTACCTTTAGCTTCAGCGCCGGTACGCTTGCGCGCAGCGACGAGCTGGCGCAATACGGCATCATTCACGATCCGCACGCCTCTTCACGACTGATGATTGTTGAGGAGAGCGAGGATACGCTGGCCTTAGCGGAGAAAGTGATAGCAGCGCTCACCGCCAGCGCAGCCGGATTGATTGTGGTTACTCGCCGCGCGTGGCGAGTCGAGGAAAATGAAGCACTCTCTGCATCCCATCACGCGCTATGGGCCTTGCTTCGCGTCGCGGCCAACGAACAGCCGGAACGGTTGCTTGCCGCCATCGATCTCGCCGAAAACACCCCGTGGGAAACGCTGCATCAAGGGTTGAGCGCAGTCTCACTATCACAGCGCTGGCTCGCCGCACGGGGTGACACCCTTTGGCTCCCTTCACTGTCGCCCAATACGGGATGCGCCGCTGAATTACCGGCAAACGTGTTTACCGGCGATAGCCGCTGGCATCTGGTGACCGGAGCGTTTGGCGGATTAGGCCGCCTTGCCGTGAACTGGCTCAGAGAAAAAGGGGCGCGACGCATCGCCCTGCTGGCGCCGCGCGTGGATGAGTCATGGCTACGCGACGTGGAGTGCGGGCAGACGCGCGTCTGCCGTTGTGATGTGGGCGATGCCGGGCAACTGGCCACGGTTCTTGACGATCTGGCGGCCAACGGCGGCATTGCCGGAGCGATTCATGCCGCTGGCGTATTGGCTGACGCGCCCTTGCAGGAGCTTGATGACCACCAGCTGGCTGCCGTTTTCGCGGTAAAAGCGCAGGCGGCAAGCCAACTGTTGCAAACCCTGCGCAACCACGACGGACGCTATCTTATTCTCTACTCTTCCGCTGCCGCCACCCTCGGCGCGCCGGGTCAGAGCGCCCATGCGCTGGCCTGCGGCTACCTGGACGGGCTGGCCCAGCAGTTTTCCACCCTTGATGCGCCGAAAACGCTCTCTGTCGCCTGGGGCGCATGGGGAGAAAGCGGTCGGGCGGCCACGCCGGAAATGCTGGCGACGCTCGCCAGCCGAGGTATGGGCGCGTTAAGCGATGCCGAAGGCTGCTGGCACCTGGAACAGGCGGTGATGCGCGGCGCCCCGTGGCGACTGGCGATGCGCGTTTTTACCGACAAAATGCCCCCGTTACAACAGGCTCTGTTTAACATCAGCGCCACAGAAAAAGCCGCAACGCCGGTCATTCCTCCTGCTGATGACAACGCCTTTAACGGCAGCCTGAGCGATGAAACAGCGGTGATGGCATGGCTGAAAAAGCGGATTGCGGTTCAGCTAAGGCTGAGCGATCCGGCGTCACTGCATCCAAACCAGGATCTGTTGCAACTCGGCATGGACTCGCTGCTCTTCCTTGAACTCAGTAGCGATATTCAGCACTACCTGGGCGTACGCATCAATGCGGAACGGGCGTGGCAGGATCTGTCTCCTCATGGACTCACGCAGCTTATCTGTTCTAAGCCAGAGGCGACGCCTGCCGCTTCGCAGCCGGAAGTGTTGCGGCACGACGCCGACGAGCGTTATGCGCCCTTCCCTTTGACGCCCATTCAGCACGCCTACTGGCTGGGGCGAACCCACCTCATTGGCTATGGCGGCGTCGCCTGTCACGTCCTGTTTGAGTGGGATAAACGCCACGATGAGTTCGATCTCGCCATACTGGAGAAAGCATGGAACCAGCTCATCGCACGCCACGATATGTTGCGTATGGTGGTTGATGCCGACGGGCAGCAGCGAATCCTGGCGACAACGCCGGAGTATCACATCCCGCGTGACGATCTGCGCGCGCTTTCCCCGGAAGAACAGCGCATCGCGCTGGAAAAACGGCGGCATGAACTGAGCTATCGCGTTTTGCCTGCCGACCAGTGGCCTCTTTTTGAGCTGGTGGTCAGCGAAATCGACGATTGCCATTACCGTCTGCATATGAACCTCGACCTTTTGCAGTTTGATGTGCAGAGTTTTAAAGTCATGATGGACGACCTGGCGCAGGTCTGGCGCGGTGAAACGCTGGCGCCGCTCGCTATTACCTTCCGTGATTATGTGATGGCTGAACAGGCGCGCCGACAGACATCGGCATGGCACGATGTCTGGGATTACTGGCAGGAAAAACTGCCGCAACTGCCCTTAGCGCCAGAGCTGCCGGTGGTTGAGACGCCCCCGGAAACGCCACACTTCACCACCTTCAAATCGACGATCGGCAAGACAGAATGGCAGGCCGTGAAACAGCGCTGGCAGCAGCAAGGCGTCACACCGTCTGCCGCGCTGCTCACGCTGTTTGCCGCTACCCTTGAGCGCTGGAGCCGTACCACAACATTTACGCTGAACCTGACGTTCTTCAATCGCCAGCCGATCCATCCGCAAATCAACCAGTTGATTGGTGATTTTACCTCCGTCACGCTGGTTGATTTTAACTTCTCAGCGCCGGTGACGTTGCAAGAGCAGATGCAACAGACCCAACAGCGCCTCTGGCAAAACATGGCGCACAGTGAAATGAACGGTGTTGAGGTGATCCGTGAGCTGGGCCGCCTGCGCGGATCACAACGTCAACCGCTGATGCCGGTAGTGTTTACCAGTATGCTGGGGATGACGCTGGAAGGCATGACTATCGATCAGGCGATGAGCCATCTGTTCGGCGAACCCTGCTATGTATTCACGCAAACGCCGCAGGTCTGGCTGGATCATCAGGTCATGGAGAGCAACGGCGAGTTGATGTTTAGCTGGTACTGCATGGACAACGTGCTGGAACCCGGCGCTGCCGAGGCGATGTTTAATGACTATTGCGCCATCCTGCAAGCCGTCATCGCCGCCCCTGAAAGCCTGAAGACTCTCGCCAGCGGCATCGCCGGGCACATTCCCCGCCGACGCTGGCCGCTGAACGCGCAGGCGGACTACGACCTGCGGGATATTGAGCAGGCGACGCTCGAATACCCCGGCATCCGGCAGGCCAGAGCGGAAATAACCGAACAGGGCGCGTTGACGCTGGATATCGTGATGGCCGACGATCCTTCGCCATCAGCGGCGATGTCTGATGAGCACGAACTTACCCAACTGGCGCTGCCGTTGCCTGAGCAGGCGCAGCTTGATGAGCTGGAGGCGACCTGGCGCTGGCTGGAGGCGCGAGCGCTACAGGGGATCGCGGCTACGCTAAATCGTCACGGCCTGTTTACCACGCCGGAGATCGCCCATCGCTTTAGCGCAATAGTACAGACGCTGTCCGCGCAAGCGTCTCACCAGCGTCTGCTGCGCCAGTGGCTACAGTGTCTGACGGAAAGAGAGTGGTTAATCCGCGAAGGTGAAAGCTGGCGCTGCCGCATTCCGCTCAGCGAGATTCCTGAGCCTCAGGAAGCGTGCCCGCAAAGCCAATGGAGCCAGGCGCTGGCGCAGTATCTGGAAACCTGCATCGCCCGGCACGACGCCCTCTTCTCCGGGCAGTGTTCTCCGCTGGAGTTGCTGTTCAACGAGCAGCATCGCGTTACCGACGCGCTGTATCGCGACAACCCCGCCAGCGCCTGTCTGAATCGCTATACCGCGCAGATTGCCGCCTTGTGCAGCGCAGAACGGATTCTGGAGGTTGGCGCCGGAACCGCAGCCACTACCGCGCCGGTGCTGAAGGCCACGCGGAACACGCGGCAGTCGTACCACTTCACGGACGTCTCCGCGCAGTTCCTCAATGACGCCAGAGCCCGTTTCCATGATGAATCGCAGGTGTCTTATGCCTTGTTCGACATCAACCAGCCGCTGGATTTCACCGCCCACCCGGAGGCGGGTTACGACCTGATCGTTGCCGTCAATGTGCTCCACGACGCCAGCCATGTCGTCCAGACGTTGCGCAGATTAAAACTGTTGCTGAAAGCCGGCGGACGTTTGCTGATCGTTGAAGCGACGGAGCGAAACAGCGTATTCCAGCTGGCGAGCGTGGGCTTTATTGAGGGATTAAGCGGATACCGCGATTTCCGCCGCCGGGATGAGAAACCGATGCTCACCCGCTCCGCATGGCAGGAGGTTCTCGTTCAGGCCGGGTTTGCAAACGAGCTGGCGTGGCCCGCGCAGGAATCGTCGCCGCTGCGCCAGCATCTGCTGGTAGCGCGTTCGCCTGGCGTAAATCGCCCGGATAAAAAAGCCGTGAGCCGCTATTTACAGCAGCGCTTTGGCACCGGTCTGCCCATTTTACAGATCCGGCAAAGAGAAGCGTTATTTACGCCGCTGCATGCCCCGTCTGATGCGCCGACTGAGCCAGCCAAACCCACGCCAGTTGCCGGGGGGAATCCGGCGCTGGAAAAACAGGTGGCTGAACTCTGGCAATCGCTGCTGTCTCGCCCCGTGGCAAGGCATCACGACTTTTTCGAACTGGGCGGCGACAGCCTGATGGCGACAAGGATGGTCGCGCAGCTAAACCGGAGAGGGATTGCCAGGGCTAACCTTCAGGATCTGTTCAGCCATTCGACGCTGAGCGACTTCTGCGCCCATCTACAGGCGGCTACGTCAGGAGAGGACAACCCGATACCCCTTTGCCAGGGCGACGGTGAGGAAACCCTGTTTGTCTTCCACGCTTCAGACGGCGATATCAGCGCCTGGCTGCCGCTCGCTAGCGCGTTGAACAGGCGCGTTTTCGGCCTGCAAGCAAAATCGCCGCAGCGCTTTGCCACGCTCGACCAGATGATCGATGAGTATGTCGGGTGCATCCGTCGTCAGCAGCCTCACGGCCCTTATGTGCTGGCGGGTTGGTCGTATGGCGCGTTTCTTGCGGCGGGCGCCGCACAACGCCTGTACGCCAAAGGCGAGCAGGTTCGGATGGTGTTAATCGATCCCGTGTGCCGACAGGATTTCTGTTGCGAAAACCGGGCGGCCCTGCTGCGCCTGTTAGCCGAAGGACAAACGCCTCTGGCACTGCCCGAACATTTCGACCAGCAGACGCCCGACAGCCAGCTTGCCGACTTTATCAGCCTCGCTAAAACGGCCGGTATGGTGTCGCAAAACCTGACGCTGCAAGCGGCAGAAACGTGGCTCGACAACATCGCGCATCTGCTGCGTTTACTGACTGAGCATACGCCGGGCGAAAGCGTTCCGGTCCCCTGTCTCATGGTGTATGCCGCCGGGAGACCCTCGCGCTGGACGCCAGCAGAAACCGAGTGGCAGGGCTGGATAAACAACGCCGACGACGCTGTGATTGAAGCCAGCCACTGGCAAATCATGATGGAAGCCCCCCACGTTCAGGCTTGTGCGCAACACATTACGCGCTGGCTTTGCGCAACCTCAACGCAACCGGAGAACACGTTATGATGCCGTCCGCCTCCCCAAAACAACGCGTACTGATTGTGGGCGCCAAATTTGGCGAAATGTACCTGAATGCCTTTATGCAGCCCCCGGAGGGGCTGGAACTGGTCGGCCTGCTGGCGCAGGGAAGCGCCCGTTCAAGAGAGCTGGCTCATGCGTTTGGCATTCCGCTGTATACCTCGCCGGAACAGATAACCAGGATGCCGGATATCGCCTGTATTGTCGTGCGTTCGACCGTCGCCGGAGGAACCGGTACGCAGCTTGCCAGACACTTTCTGACGCGCGGCGTACACGTCATTCAGGAGCATCCCCTCCACCCGGATGACATCAGTTCCTTACAAACGCTGGCGCAGGAACAGGGCTGCTGCTATTGGGTAAACACGTTTTATCCGCATACGCGCGCGGGACGCACATGGCTTCGCGATGCGCAGCAGCTGCGTCGCTGCCTGGCTAAGACGCCGCCGGTAGTCCACGCCACCACCAGCCGACAGTTGCTCTACTCCACTCTGGATTTGTTGTTGCTGGCTCTGGGCGTTGATGCCGCCGCCGTGGAGTGCGACGTGGTTGGCAGCTTTAGCGATTTTCACTGTCTGAGACTCTTCTGGCCGGAGGGAGAAGCCTGCCTGCTGCTTCAGCGCTATCTCGATCCTGACGATCCAGATATGCATAGCCTTATCATGCACCGCCTGCTGCTGGGCTGGCCGGAAGGTCATCTTTCGCTGGAGGCGAGCTACGGCCCCGTCATCTGGTCATCCAGCCTGTTTGTCGCAGACCATCAGGAGAACGCCCACAGCCTCTACCGCAGACCGGAGATCCTGCGCGATCTGCCGGGTCTGACGCGCAGCGCGGCGCCCCTGAGCTGGCGCGACTGCTGCGAAACCGTCGGGCCGGAGGGCGTCAGTTGGTTGCTACACCAGTTGCGCAGCCATCTGGCGGGCGAACATCCACCAGCGGCCTGCCAAAGCGTACATCAGATCGCGTTATCACGTTTATGGCAGCAGATTTTACGTAAGACCGGCAATGCGGAGATCAGACGCCTGACGCCGCCGCACCACGACCGGTTAGCCGGTTTCTACAACGATGATGATAAGGAGGCGCTGTGACGCAATCTGCAATGTGCATCCCGCTGTGGCCCGCCCGGAACGGCAATACTGCGCATCTGGTCATGTGCCCTTTCGCTGGCGGCAGCAGTAGCGCGTTTCGCCACTGGCAAGCTGAGCAACTGGCTGATTGCGCGCTTTCTCTGGTGACCTGGCCGGGGCGCGATCGCCTTCGCCATCTGGAACCGCTCAGAAGCATTACACAACTGGCGGCACTGCTGGCGAACGAGCTGGAAGCATCCGTATCGCCTGACACGCCGCTTTTACTCGCCGGGCACAGCATGGGGGCGCAGGTGGCGTTTGAAACCTGCCGACTTCTGGAGCAACGGGGGCTTGCGCCACAAGGACTGATTATTTCCGGGTGCCATGCCCCGCATCTGCATTCTGAACGCCAGCTCAGCCATCGCGATGATGCCGACTTTATCGCTGAGCTGATAGACATTGGCGGATGTTCTCCTGAACTGCGGGAAAACCAGGAATTAATGTCGCTGTTTCTTCCTCTTCTGCGCGCTGATTTTTACGCCACCGAGAGCTATCACTACGACTCGCCCGACGTCTGTCCGCCGCTGCGCACGCCTGCGCTGTTATTGTGCGGCAGCCACGATCGCGAAGCCTCCTGGCAGCAGGTCGATGCCTGGCGTCAGTGGCTGAGCCACGTTACAGGCCCGGTGGTGATTGACGGCGATCATTTCTATCCCATTCAACAAACCCGGTCCTTTTTTACGCAGATTGTCCGCCATTTTCCCCACGCATTTTCTGCAATGACCGCGTTGCAAAAACAGCCCAGTACTTCAGAAAGGTGACGCATGAATTCTTCCTTTGAATCTCTGATTGAACAGTATCCCTTACCCATTGCCGAACAGTTGCGCCACTGGGCGGCCCGTTATGCCTCGCGAATTGCCGTCGTTGATGCAAAGGGGTCGTTAACCTACAGCGCGCTTGATGCACAAGTTGACGAACTTGCCGCAGGTCTGTCATCACTGGGTTTGCGTTCGGGGGAGCATGTAATTGTGCAGCTTCCCAACGACAACGCGTTTGTTACCCTGCTGTTCGCCTTGTTAAGACTGGGCGTTATCCCCGTGCTGGCGATGCCCTCGCAACGGGCTCTGGATATCGACGCGCTGATTGAGCTGGCGCAACCCGTCGCTTACGTTATTCACGGGGAAAACCACGCAGAGCTGACCCGACAGATGGCGCACAAACACGCCTGCTTGCGTCATGTTCTGGTCGCTGGAGAGACCGTGAGCGACGATTTTACGCCGCTCTTCTCCCTTCACGGTGAGCGACAGGCATGGCCGCAGCCTGATGTTTCCGCCACCGCGTTGTTGTTGCTCTCAGGCGGCACAACCGGCACGCCCAAACTCATCCCGCGCCGACATGCCGACTATAGCTATAACTTCAGCGCTTCTGCTGAACTGTGCGGCATCAGCCAACAGAGCGTGTATCTCGCCGTCCTCCCGGTGGCGCATAACTTTCCGCTGGCCTGCCCCGGTATTCTGGGAACGCTTGCCTGCGGCGGAAAAGTGGTGCTGACCGACAGCGCCAGCTGTGATGAGGTGATGCCTTTAATCGCGCAGGAAAGAGTGACTCACGTCGCCCTGGTTCCGGCGCTGGCGCAATTATGGGTGCAGGCCAGGGAGTGGGAAGACTGCGACCTTTCGTCGCTGCGCGTCATTCAGGCAGGCGGCGCCCGGCTCGACCCGACGCTTGCTGAGCAGGTTATCGCCACCTTTGACTGTACCCTGCAACAGGTTTTCGGTATGGCGGAAGGCCTGCTCTGTTTTACCCGGCTGGACGATCCGCATGCCACCATTCTCCACAGCCAGGGGCGCCCGTTGTCCCCTCTGGATGAAATCCGCATCGTTGATCAAGACGAGAACGACGTCGCGCCGGGCGAAACGGGGCAATTGTTAACGCGCGGCCCTTATACCATTTCGGGCTATTACCGCGCCCCTGCCCACAACGCGCAGGCCTTTACCGCGCAAGGGTTTTACCGCACAGGCGACAATGTCAGGCTGGATGAGGTGGGGAACCTGCACGTTGAGGGACGCATAAAAGAGCAGATCAACCGCGCCGGAGAAAAAATAGCCGCGGCTGAAGTGGAATCGGCACTGCTGCGTTTAGCGGAAGTGCAAGATTGCGCGGTGGTCGCCGCGCCGGACACGCTGCTTGGCGAGCGGATTTGCGCGTTTATCATCGCGCAGCAGGTGCCAACTGACTATCAGCAGTTGCGTCAACAACTGACCCGTATGGGGCTCAGCGCGTGGAAAATTCCTGACCAAATCGAGTTTCTGGACCACTGGCCGCTCACCGCCGTCGGCAAGATAGACAAAAAACGCCTGACGGCTCTCGCCGTCGACCGTTATCGCCATTCTGCCCAATAAGCGCAAACCGACCCGAAACAGGTTGAAATAAACCCGTTTCGGGTAGCACCACCATTAGAAATAGTTATCATTTTCAATTCACCATTGTCGGTATTTTTGGCGTTTCGCCGTCTTACAGGGACTCACAACAATGAAAATGACACGGCTTTATCCTCTGGCCTTGGGGGGATTATTGCTCCCCGCCATTGCTAATGCCCAGACTTCACAGCAAGACGAAAGCACGCTGGTGGTTACCGCCAGTAAACAATCTTCCCGCTCGGCATCAGCCAACAACGTCTCGTCTACTGTTGTCAGCGCGCCGGAATTAAGCGACGCCGGCGTCACCGCCAGCGACAAACTCCCCAGAGTCTTGCCCGGGCTCAATATTGAAAATAGCGGCAACATGCTTTTTTCGACGATCTCGCTACGCGGCGTCTCTTCAGCGCAGGACTTCTATAACCCCGCCGTCACCCTGTATGTCGATGGCGTCCCTCAGCTTTCCACCAACACCATCCAGGCGCTTACCGATGTGCAAAGCGTGGAGTTGCTGCGAGGCCCACAGGGAACGTTATATGGCAAAAGCGCTCAGGGCGGGATCATCAACATCGTCACCCAGCAGCCGGACAGCACGCCGCGCGGCTATATTGAAGGCGGCGTCAGTAGCCGCGACAGTTATCGAAGTAAGTTCAACCTGAGCGGCCCCATTCAGGATGGCCTGCTGTACGGCAGCGTCACCCTGTTACGCCAAGTTGATGACGGCGACATGATTAACCCCGCGACGGGAAGCGATGACTTAGGCGGCACCCGCGCCAGCATAGGGAATGTGAAACTGCGTCTGGCGCCGGACGATCAGCCCTGGGAAATGGGCTTTGCCGCCTCACGCGAATGTACCCGCGCCACCCAGGACGCCTATGTGGGATGGAATGATATTAAGGGCCGTAAGCTGTCGATCAGCGATGGTTCACCAGACCCGTACATGCGGCGCTGCACTGACAGCCAGACCCTGAGTGGGAAATACACCACCGATGACTGGGTTTTCAACCTGATCAGCGCCTGGCAGCAGCAGCATTATTCGCGCACCTTCCCTTCCGGTTCGTTAATCGTCAATATGCCTCAGCGCTGGAATCAGGATGTGCAGGAGCTGCGCGCCGCAACCCTGGGCGATGCGCGTACCGTTGATATGGTGTTTGGGCTGTACCGGCAGAACACCCGCGAGAAGTTAAATTCAGCCTACGACATGCCGACAATGCCTTATTTAAGCAGTACCGGCTATACCACCGCTGAAACGCTGGCCGCATACAGTGACCTGACCTGGCATTTAACCGATCGTTTTGATATCGGCGGCGGCGTGCGCTTCTCGCATGATAAATCCAGTACACAATATCACGGCAGCATGCTCGGCAACCCGTTTGGCGACCAGGGTAAGAGCAATGACGATCAGGTGCTCGGGCAGCTATCCGCAGGCTATATGCTGACCGATGACTGGAGAGTGTATACCCGTGTAGCCCAGGGATATAAACCTTCCGGGTACAACATCGTGCCTACTGCGGGTCTTGATGCCAAACCGTTCGTCGCCGAGAAATCCATCAACTATGAACTTGGCACCCGCTACGAAACCGCTGACGTCACGCTGCAAGCTGCGACGTTTTATACCCACACCAAAGACATGCAGCTTTACTCTGGCCCGGTCGGGATGCAGACATTAAGCAATGCGGGTAAAGCCGACGCCACCGGCGTTGAGCTTGAAGCGAAGTGGCGGTTTGCGCCAGGCTGGTCATGGGATATCAATGGCAACGTGATCCGTTCCGAATTCACCAATGACAGTGAGTTGTATCACGGTAACCGGGTGCCGTTCGTACCACGTTATGGCGCGGGAAGCAGCGTGAACGGCGTGATTGATACGCGCTATGGCGCACTGATGCCCCGACTGGCGGTTAATCTGGTCGGGCCGCATTATTTCGATGGCGACAACCAGTTGCGGCAAGGCACCTATGCCACCCTGGACAGCAGCCTGGGCTGGCAGGCGACTGAACGGATGAACATTTCCGTCTATGTCGATAACCTGTTCGACCGTCGTTACCGTACCTATGGCTACATGAACGGCAGCAGCGCCGTCGCACAGGTCAATATGGGTCGCACCGTCGGTATCAATACGCGAATTGATTTCTTCTGATTATTGTAAAAGGGATACCGAAAAGGTATCCCTTTTACACCACTAGTTAAAACCAGTAACTCAGCAGAGTCGCAAAAAATATTAATCCATAGTGATTATTTAAACAATGAAATTGCGATTAGGATAAATAGATTTAACTTTCTCGTTCCTTTCTCTCCTTATACTAAAGAAATAATCATATCAAAATAAAAATTCACAACAGTGCAACATTAAAAAATACAACCAACAAACAATCCTATATACAAGGCACATCTCCAGAATATAAAAGCACAGACAAACAACCTAAAAAAACAACCCCATACATATAAATTATTTTATAGGTAAAATAGATTATATATTCTCATAGCTATGAACCGGCCCCTTGAAACGCCAGACAGTGGATGTATCTTAAAATAAGAGATAGGCTTGGATATATGTCTAACACTAGTGCTAATTTTGAGATGACTGGAATTTTGCTGGGGCAGGAGCTTCGTAAACGTAAAACTCCTCAGGAAAAAATCGCCATTATTCAGCAGACAATGGAACCCGGTATGACGGTGTCCCATGTGGCGCGTTTGCATGGTATTCAGCCCAGCCTGTTGTTTAAGTGGAAAAAACAATATCTGGAAGGAAGTCTCACTGCTGTTGCTGCCGGAGAGGATGTCGTTCCTGCCTCAGAACTGGCTGCCGCTATAAAACAAATAAAAGAGTTACAGCGCTTGCTGGGTAAGAAAACCATGGAAGTTGAGATCCTCAAAGAAGCGGTGGAGTATGGTCAGTCGCGAAAATGGATAGCGCATGCGCCCTTGTTGCCAACGGACAAGGAATAACCCTGGTAAGCCGTATTCTGGGCGTGTCGCGTGCGCAACTGGCACAACGGATGAAAACATCTGGTAATAAGCCGAATAAACGTCGTCGCAGATGTGATGAGGCTGCGGATGCGGAAGTGTTAGCACGTATCCTTGATATCATCAGCGATATGCCGACATATGGCTATCGTCGTGTCTGGGCCATTCTCAGACGACAGTCCCGTAACAAAGGAGTGCCGTTCGTGAATGCAAAGCGCGTTTATCGGATAATGAGCGAAAATAACCTGTTGTTGTTACATGACAAACCTTCACGGCCGCAGCGGGAACATAAAGGCCGAATATCGGTGAAGGAAAGCGACCAGCGCTGGTGTTCCGATGGCTTTGAGTTCGGTTGTGATGATGGCGCAAAACTGCGTGTCACGTTCGCACTGGACTGTTGCGATCGTGAAGCCATAGACTGGGCCGCAAGCACGGGAGGTTATGACAAAGCAACGGTGCAGGATGTCATGTTAGGAGCAATAGAAAAACGCTTTGGCGATAAAGGAGCGGAACGGCCAATCCAGTGGCTGACTGATAACGGTTCGGCTTATACAGCTCATGAAACACGGCAGTTCGCCAGAGAGTTGAATCTGGAGCCCTGCACGACGGCAGTCAGTAGCCCTCAGAGCAATGGAATGGCAGAAAGGTTCGTGAAAACGATGAAATAAGACTACATCGCGTTCATGCCGAAACCGAATGTAAGAACGGCATTGCATAACCTTGCAGTGGCGATCGAGCATTACAATGAAACCCATCCGCATAGTGCGTTAGGTTATCTCTCACCAAGGGAATATCGACGTCAGCGGGTAACGTCAACTTAAGATACAACGACTGTCTGAATATCGTGGGTCAAGGACATATATTCTCATAGCTACCATAAACTATACTAGCCTGAACTATATTTATTCTGCTGCAATCAATGCATACATAACACAAATATCACTCAGGTACACTACTCAAACCACGCTGGGATTTTTCCTCAAGTTATAATCATCACCCCGAAAATCATTCGGCATTTACTCATTAAATAGTCACCCCATAGGCCTGTACATGTTTACTCAGAAATATACATCCTTTTCTCTGTCATAAACCCTCTGATTAATCATAAATAAATACTTGTGACACCAATCTTTTTCCTTAACGGAACGAATTGTTGTGTAGAAGGAGATAATATTATGTCAAAAAAATATCAGCCATTGCTTATAACTCATTATATGTCAACATGGGTCACTATAACGGAAGCAGTTGAGATCACTACCAAAGCCATAAAACAAAAAATTACTCCTAGCGATATTTATCGTCATGCCTTGAGTGGCAACATCCTACTATCGGTCTATTTCCAGTCTCCTGTGATACTTAAGAAGATACAAACTTTTAATGGAAAAATAAAATTCAGGCAGTTTGTGGGAGACCTACTTGATAAACTATGCATGCTTGACAGGGACGGTTTTATTTATGGTCAAAATTTAAGACTCTGTACAGAAGCCAGATATATTTGTCCTGTGCAACAAATTATAGATACCCCCCTGTTACGCAAACTCAACCAGTTTCGTACGTTTGTTCGTAATGTCCGCCCGGGTGATGAACTGGATGTCCAGGCACAAGTTAGTGAAAAAAATTTAACCCCGCCGCCGGGTAACAGCAGTGGCAACCTTGAGCAACAGATAGCCAGTACTTCACAGCTAATTGGATCTCTGCTCGCCGAAGATATGAACAGCGAGCAAGCGGCAAACATAGCACGTGGATGGGCCTCTTCTCAGGCTTCAGGGGTAATGACAGACTGGTTAAGCCGCTTCGGTACCGCAAGAATCACGCTGGGCGTGGATGAAGATTTCAGCCTGAAGAACTCCCGTGACGGCAACCCTCGAAAATGGCGATTCGATGCAACAAACAGTGAACTATGTGCCGAACGTCACGAATGCTGAAATCACGCTGGCAGCCTCGAAGGACCCGGTGATTGCCGACAATAACGATCTCACGACACTAACAGCACCGTCGCTGATACAGAGGGCAATGCGATAGCCAACACTGAGGTAACATTTACTCTACCGGAAGATGTGAAGGCGAACTTCACGCTGAGCGATGGCGACAAAGCGGTTACTGATGCCGATGGCAAAGCGAAAGTCACGCTGAAAGGTACAAAAGCAGGCGCTCATACCGTGACAGCATCGATGGTTGGCGGTAAGAGTGAGCAGTTGGTGGTGAACTTTACTGCGGATACGCTCACTACGCAGGTTAATCTTAACGTTACCGAGGACAATTTCATCGCCAATAACATTGGAATGACCAGGCTACAGGCAACAGTGACTGATGGAAACGGCAACCCAGTAGAAGGTATAAAAGTTAATTTCCGTGGAACCTCCGTCACGCTAAGCAGCACCAGCGTTGAAACGGATGATCAGGTTTTCGCTGAAATTCTTGTGACAAGCACCGAGGTCGGACTAAAAACAGTTTCAGCCTCTCTGGCAGATAAACCTACTGAAGTCATCTCGCGATTACTGAATGCCAAGGTAGATGTTAATTCTGCGACGATTACCAGTCAGGAGATACCTGAAGGTCAGGTCATGGTCGCACAAGACATAGCAGTTAAAGCTCACGTTAACGACCAGTTTGGCAACCCGGTGACGCATCAACCCGCGACATTCAGTGCAGCGCCATCCTCGCAAATGATCATCAGCCAGAATACGGTCTCTACTAATACGCAGGGAGTAGCCGAGGTCACCATGACGCCTGAAAGAAACGGCTCGTATACTGTAAAAGCATCCCTAGCGAATGGAGCTTCACTTGAGAAACAACTGGAGGCTATTGATGAAAAACTGACACTCACGTCCAGTCCGCTTATCGGTGTCAATGCTCCTAAAGGCGCTACTCTGACGGCAATGCTAACCTCTGCAAATGGCACTCCAGTGGAGGGTCAGGTCATCAACTTTAGCGTAACGCTAGAAGGTGCGACGTTAAGTGGCGGAAAAGTGAGAACCAACTCTTCAGGTCAGGCTCCAGTCGTTCTGACCAGCAATAAAGTCGGTACATATACGGTGACTGCATCGTTCCATAACGGCGTCACAATACAGACACAGACAACCGTGAAGGTTACTGGCAACCCAAGCACCGCACATGTTGCTAGCTTTATCGCTGAACCGTCGACTATCGCCGCCACCAACAGTGATTTAAGTACCTTAAAGGCAACGGTTGAGGATGGCAGTGGTAACCTGATCGAAGGTCTCACTGTGTACTTCGCCTTAAAAAACGGCTCCACCACATTAACGTCATTAACAGCGGTGACCGATCAAAACGGAATCGCGACAACAAGCGTGAAAGGAGCGATAACGGGGAGCGTCACTGTAAGCACAGTCACAAGCGCAGGTGGAATGCAAACAGTAGATATATCGCTAGTGGCAGGCCCAGCAGACGCCTCGCAGTCCATCCTTAAGAACAACCAGTCATCACTGAAAGGGGACTTTACCGATAGTGCTGAGCTACATCTTGTTCTGCACGATATATCAGGCAATCCGATCAAAGTTTCTGAAGGGATGGAATTTGTGCAATCAGGTACAAACGTGCCCTATATGAAAATTAGCGCAATTGATTACACTCAAAATATCAACGGTGATTACAAAGCTACTGTTACAGGAGGCGGAGAGGGTATCGCAACGCTGATCCCCGTATTGAATGGTGTTCATCAGGCGGGCCTGAGTACCACGATAGAATTCATTAGCGCGGAAACCAGACCAATGACCGGTACAGTGTCAGTGAATGGTGCAAACCTACCGACAGCTTCATTCCCTTCGCAGGGATTTACCGGGGCGTATTATCAGTTGAATAATGACAACTTTGCACCAGGAAAAACGGCGGCTGATTATTCGTTTTCAAACTCGGCCTCTTGGGTAGGCGTTGATGCTACTGGTAAAGTGACATTCAAAAATGACGGTGATAGCAATACTGTAATAATCACAGCGCCCCCAAGATCCGGTGGTGCTATTTACCAAACAGTTCCGCATGAATCGCGTTCGGTGTGACTATGATCATTTTCGGTGAGTATTGCTTTGATCCAAAGGCTGGTTTTCTGTGATGATTGACCAGCCTCAGAGTATTGATGACACCACCGTTCATAACAGATCGGCATTACTATGCATAAGTACTGCCTCAAATTCTCGCCAAAACACTTTTTAATGCCTTTGCGAATTCATCCAGACTTATATTGTCAATTTTTTGCCCAACGATGACTGACTCCAAAACATCGGCCATTGCGGGCCATCGCGTTTTGTAATCAGCATAAATTGCAACAACAGGGGTATTATAGGCACTTGCCATATGTAATATTGAGGTGTCAGGAGTTATTGCAATATAAGCATCTTTTATGATTGCTGCTGAATGTTTAATAGAGGGTGATAAGGATAAACGGTAGACATTATTATAACAATCCACTAATGCCCTGGCTTTATCTTCCCCTTTGGGTCCATAAACGATCACTATTGGAATATCTGTTTCACTTTGAATTTTTGCTATTATATTTTCTGCAATCGAAAATGAAAATATACGTTCCTGCGAGCTACCTTCTAAATTGAGCGCAATGTAAGATCCTAACGATCGCATTTCCTCGCGTACCTCATCGAGTACATCATCGCTTAATGGCAATTCATATATTGACCTGACTGCCGGAAAACCCGCCTCACGCATCATAAATGCCCATGTCATGGGTACAGGAGCCCGGAGATTCTGATCCATCCGGGACGCGTTCTTACACAAAGGGGAATAGCACTTCATGGTTAAACCGACGACCTGGAAATTCGTTTTTGCTTTCAACTGACTGATAAATATCATCGTTTTCAGGTTCTTTTTACGCATCGCCTCTATACAAAGATCCGGCGTACCGTATTGCAGTGTTATGTTCTTCGCTAAATATTTTATTTCTTTTAATGTTGCGTGATCCTGCATAGTCATTGTGACTAATGTTAATTTAGTCTGTTCAAGTTTGAGCGCATTAAAGACTTCTAAATTAATTGTCGACGTAACAATTAATAGATGCTTAATTTTATGCAATTCAAGCGCCCGAATAACAGGAAAGATGGCCATAGCATCGCCAATCTGATCGGGAATATGTATGACAACAAAGTCTGTTTTTTCAATATTAAAATTATAAGCTTTATAATCGTAGTAACTAAATGCAATACGTCTCAACAATGATACTAAAAACATAACTAACCTCGCCTCCCTACTGGTTATAATGCAATGCAGTCTATCAGAATCATCAGGGTACAATTTTGTGCATATGCAGACTTTTATGTTTCATATCTCGAACCTGTGGGCCCTCTGCTTAATCCTTAAACAACACCAGCAACTCCTGCGCTTTCATCTTCCATCGAATTTTTCATGTTGCCGCTAATCAGCCATAAAATCATTTGCAGATGCGCTCTGTCGAGGTAGTCTCATAAGG